>Ga0209415_10015452_pt1 | contig 12367 bp, 12 predicted proteins | sample PeaSoiSIISIP2007_FD_187696 | JGI IMG/M metagenome (GOLD analysis project Ga0209415, IMG submission 187696) | Peat soil microbial communities from Weissenstadt, Germany - SII-SIP-2007 (SPAdes) (version 2) | ecosystem: Environmental > Terrestrial > Soil > Wetlands > Peat | place: Germany... | reverse complement strand
TGAAGAGATTATGGAATAAGAACAATATTCGAGTCTATTGAGGTAGACTTCCAGAGAGTTCTTTACCATCAAGTGCTTTTGGAGATTCTGCTTCTGCCGGTGGTGGAACTTGGATCTTCTTTGCTTCATTTAATCCGTGTCGATAAAGATGGAATAGTCCAGCAAATACCATAAGAATCAATCCTGTTAGAAATAGAGCAAAGTTTTTCATCCCAGCCAGTGCTGCGTTATATGCTGCGATGTTAAGATACACTTGGAATGCAAGTAGCGCTACAATTAACCAGTTAATCCATTTTCCTGAGAGATTAATTGGTGACGATTTATGTGGAGCTTTTGAAGCTGCCAATTTTGCTTTTCTTTCTGATTCTTTTGCAAGTAATATCATCATGTACGAGAATCCAAATCCTATAGGAACCAGTAATAACATTACCAAATAGAAGAAGATCGGATCAATTACAAGTCTAGCAACAAGTGGTTTAGTAATATCAGGTGTAATGTAAAAGCCCCAATATGTTGTCACCATGACTTGGGTAATGCCAGTAATACCAAACGCAGTTACTATAGGCCTATCTTTCCATGAGAATTTTTTGTACCTATCTATGAATGGAGTCATTGCGATTGCTACAATGAATACACCAGGCCACAATACACCTGTTACAAATTTGTCATATTGTGTCCTCAAGAATGCATAGATGCCTGTAAGATACCATTCAGGCACAGTAATTCCTGGCGGCACTGTAGGTTCAAACTTGGAACCAAGATCAACGGGGAAAACTCCACCTGTTATAAATATCGCACCAGAAATTGCCATTACCAATGGAACATCAAAGACCAAAAATCGTGGCATGTGAACTGCCATTAATCCTAGCATTACTACTGGCAAGAGAAATACATGCATTGTATAGAATCTAAGAATAAAATCAGCAAAGCCTGAACCAAACATTGCGTCACGAATTGTAGGTCCAACTACTGGCATTGAATTAGTAAGAGAGGCAGCTATACTGATTGCAAGTTCAGCACGTTCACTAAATATAATATCATATCCAGTAAATGCTTCCAAAATAGTTACAGTACCAAGTACTACACCGGTGACCCAGATAATTTCATTTCTTATTTTGTATCTCCCACTAAAGTATTGGTAATACATGTGAAGTACTGCAAGTAGAACCATTGCATTTGAAGCATGATAGTGAATATTTCGTATCATAAATCCATAAGGAACGGTATCGTTGATTTTTTGAACACTGTCCCACGCTCTGTCTAATATCGGTTCATAATAGAACATCAATAATGCACCAGTGACTCCCAGAATTACAAACATCACAAATGTGAGCATTCCCAGGAATCCAAATGGACTTACAAATCTTGATGGAAAAGAAAATTTAGTTCCGATAAATACGGTTCTTTCCATTCCATCCCATATCCAGTAGAAAAAATCTACTAGACCGTTTCTACGTTTTAAGGAAACGACCATACCCCACTATTCCATTTTCGTTTACAGACCATACTGCTGGTTTAATCCATAAATTTCCATCATTATCAGCTTCAAAATAAAGAGTTGCCAGTACATTTGATGGAGAAGCTTGAAGTGAAGCTGGTCCTGCAAAGGCTTTTCCGTTTAATGGATTATACATGCTTCCATGACATGGACATTCTCCTCTTTTTCTACCTTCTTGTGGCCAGTATTTCCATAAACACCATAAATGTAAACAAACCATACTATATGCACGAAATGCACTAACATCATCTACAGCGCCACCAAGTTCATCAGGTAATCGAATAAACTGCCATTTTTTAAATGCCTCTTGATCAAGAACACTATCTCCGGTTTTTGGATAAGTAATAACCTCAGAGTGATTTTTTGGAAAAGTCTTAACGTTTGCTTGTGTTCCATCTGGCAGTATAACTTGTGCCCTCTCCAAAGATGCATTTGATGGGTTGGGCATGAATTTACCCCATGGAATAAAGGGTGTAAAAGTCAAAGCAACACCTGCAGCAGCTAATAATTTAAGAAAATCACGTCGTGATAGAGGATCCTTGGTAGAATCTTGCTCAGACATTCAAAGCTCCGTTTCGGAAAAATTGCATATAAACCTTGTCTAACTTTTTGAAATTTTTAATTTTTTCAAAGTAAAAACGGTTATTGTTAACGCTATGGCAATTCCTAGTACAATTTCAATCAAGGTTGTAAAATTCTGATCGCTGTTATGTTGACTAGGGGATGATATGCCAAGACTAGAATTGTCTACGGTTAACACAATATTTGCCATTTTTATATTTCCCGCCCGGTCTTTTGCCATAGCTTCAATGGTATAATTTCCATTGGCAAGAGATGTGGTATCAAATTGGATACTTTTAACATCGTGGAAAATCTGTTTAGGGGTTTTTATAGTCAACCAGTCTTTTTGTGCAAGATTCAATTCATTCACATCCAAATCAATATTGACCACTCCAGAAACTACAGAATAATTCTTTGGTGATTGTAAAATAATCTCTGGCGGAGTATTGTCTATTACAAATTTAAACTCTTTGGATATACTATGCCCAACAGTATCTGTTATTACAAATTTAAGATCATGTTCTCCTTCTGAAAGATTTCGTATGTCTTCTGTTAGTTTTTCTTGATCAATTATCTGTGCTGTCTCGTTGTCAAGATAATATTCTTTATTCTCAATACTATCACCTATTATTTTTGGATTAATTGTATAATTACTATTTATGAAAAGTGGGATATCTAGAATCAACTGAGGCGGTGATTCTATTGGCAAGAGTGTAGAGAATTTAGTAGTAATCGTTACAGGTTCTGCAATTGATCTTCCACCAAATAATGGCGCATGTATCAATAATGAATAAACTCCAGTTTGGTTTAGAGAAGCAAATAATACAGTAGATGTCGCATCCGTATTTTTTATTGGATAAAATCCACCACCCTCACTAAAGACCGGGCTTGGTCCTAGCCAATCACCAGTTGGCCATCCTTGAAATTGTCCAAGTACACCAGGTGGAGAGTTTGTTTGAATAATTCTTCCTTGTGGATCTATTAAAAATACGGATAGATTTGTATCAGGATCTTTCCAAGAAAGATTCATTGCTACTGAATTAATTGTCTTATCAGTGACATCAAAATAATATTGACGCCAATCTCCTGCGTTGTATCTATTTGCCATATCAAATCCCCCTCCAATGTACCCATTTCCATATAGTGCATCACCATTTTGCCCTTGTATTACAGTAGGCAGATCTTTTGGTTGAAGTTTTTTCATTACAGCATATGATACGGGAACATTAACTGTATGCAAATCATCTTTAAAGTTGATAAAATCTTGATACAGTCCAGGAGTCTCATCTGAAGGAACAATTAGAGTAGCTATAACCTTAGCGGTTCCATGAGGTTTGATCTGAATATTTTTTGAATTTAACCATATATCATTCCATGATATTTTTTTATAATAACTTGCAGTCAAAGTAAAATCAGATGATGTTGAATTTTTCTTTGTATCTCCAGTCCAATAGGAGTATCTAGTAGGAACTGGATAAATTCCAACTAATGGGGTGTGTTTTATCTGTGCTGCAGGTTCTGAGACTCGGAGTTCTTGCACAGTTCCCCATGCACCGCCTCTATTAATCAAAGAGAGATCTTGAGAGGCAGGTATGGAACTATCATTTTTTGTATTCCAATCATACAGATACAATGATGAAATCTTCATGTCATCAGCATATGTTTTTGCAGATGAGTTCATAAATTGTGAAAATGGAGATGTCAAATCAAGAACCAATAGGGAAACATTATCTGGAATAGGTTTTGTTTTTTCAAAAAAAGATGCAAGACTTGCATGATTTTGTATTTCTTGTAACGGAATGTAATTCGGTCTATACACTCCTGATTTTTTTATGAGTGGATCCTGTAATCGTACTTGAGTTGTTCCGTTATAAGTATCAAGTTTTATCAATCCAAGTTTTTGTGGTTGAATATCTACTTCTAGAGTATGATTTGTTGGATTTACTATTGTGAAAGTAGCAGATGTTCTATCTCCCGGAAACAATCTACCTCCAAACCAAGATGTTTCTGGCAATGAGGAATTTGTAAGTTGGATTTTCTTCAAACCCACAGAAGATGAGTTCATTGTACGCAAAGCAGGATCCAAGATTTTCTTTGTGTTATAGTATGATGCATCATTATAAACTTCAAAGACATCATTGTTTCCTAGCACAAAATCAATGGCTCTTGTTATGTTTACCAATCCAGAGCCTTGTGTGAAAGGATCATTACCCAAATCAGTCGCAGTTGACATGAGAATATTTTTTATTGTAAAAGAATTGTAAGGGATGTTGTTATCTTTTAGACTCTCCATAAGAATAGCTGCGGAACCTGCCACTAGAGGTGCTGCCAAGCTGGTTCCTCCAAACAATCCATATTCACCAGTACTATTTTTACTAATTTGTGACACCGATGTAGGAGTATAGCTATATTCTCCTATCGCCATCAGATCTGGTTTAGGATCTCCTATTAGGGATGGCCCTCTACTGGAAAATCCAGATACCTCACCATAATGAGAAGTATTGTTACCAAATCTTGGTTGGTTCTTGAATGGCCCATATCCAACAAAAACATTGTCAGTCACCGCACCAACAGTTATACCAAATGGTGCAGCATCAGGCGTTCCCAGAGTTCCATAACCTGGCCCTGCATTTCCAGCACTGTTAACTACCAATATTCCAGGATAATTTACATCAAGAGAATGAGGAACGGCAAGTGCACCAAGTAAAAGTGATTGTACGTCAAGTCCCGGAACTGATTGAAGTGCAGGAAAAGTCGATATCCCCCAACTATTTGACAGAACATCCACTCTAGGATTACCCGAATACTTCCATTGATTTTTTTCTTGATCAAATCCTGCTGCCCATAGCCAACCGTAAATTGCATCACCTAACCAAAGTGCCTTGATTGGAACTATTTTTGCACCAGAAGCTACTCCTCTTATGTGATATTTTGTTGACGTGGAATACACATCATAACTTTCTTTGCCAACAGATACAATAGAACCAGCTGTTCCTGTTCCATGACCTCCATAATCGTACATTATTCCAAAGAAATTTCCATGAGGATCAAGTGGAGGAAGAAGTGTACCATTGATTGCCCCTAAATTTTTGTTAACTAGAGACGGTTTTGCAATTACTCCATACACATCCAACACATGTGCCCCCACTGTTCCTGCACTATAGTCTGATTTGCCATCATGGTTTGAATCATATACAAGATACTCGTTTCCGTCCCCTAAGGTGGTGGGTTTTTCATCGGTAAAATCAAAATCATATTTTGGCAAAATAGGATTATCGAATTTTTCAAAGTCTTTCCAAGAATCTGACATGTCTGCAATTATTGTATCATACAAACCTGGAATGTTTGAATCAACGACAAGAACGGGTACCGTTTGCAGTCTAAATAATTGGCCAAAAGATATACTCTCATATATCATACCAAAATGGTACACGCCACTTTTGGAAACAATAAAGTGTTTTGGATCTTTTCCTATCTTATAGTCGTCTGAGACAGTTCCATTCAAGACAGGATTACCTCCTTTTGGGTATAGAGAGTTATAGACTTGAACATATGTTCCCTTACCTTTTTTATTCAAATCAAGAAATACTCCTTTTGAAGTTACATAAACAGAAGATGTTACATTTTTTGGAATAGATTTTGTATAATTTTGTATTATTCCTTTACTATTGATATTTGCAACAAATGTTGCATTTGTTAGTACAATTCCTTGACCATCGGCATCAATCATTACAGGAATGTTATTCTTATCACGAGCTATAGAATCCCTCATATCAGGATTTGAAAAATCAGTTCCAGTATCTACTATTCCTATATTGATGCCATTTCCAGTATATCCATAATTGTCAAAAACTTTGTCAGAGCCTAGAATTTGATCGACTCTTGAAACCTCAGTTATAGGGAGATCAGATTTTAGAGAGTCAAATTCTAAGGGTAAATCCTCCATTACGTTATATCCATTTAATTTTAAATTTGATACTTCATCCTGATTAAAAAAACCCATAGCAAAAGATCCATGATCCAAATCTACCCCATAAGTAACGTGATTGGCCCGTGATACTATATCAGTAACAGAACCGGAGCCAAAAACAATGTATCTTTTAATTTGATTTTGATTCTCAGATGGTTGAAAGTTTATCAGATCTGAGACTTGATTTATGTTGACATCTGTTGTAATTTTTGGAAGATCTATATCGTATGAACCAATTGCCGATTTTGGAAAGAGAGAAAACATCAAAATGCAAATCAAAAAAAATCCCGTTTTTGAAATGATATTTTTATTCTTTACCATGGAGTCTAACGTCGCCTAGCAAGAATTGTTATTTGTAGTGCGATAATTATTGCAATAAGAGCAACAACAGGAAGGAATAATGAATTAAATTGGCCAGATGCTTCCTCTATATTTTTAACAGAATCAGACATTGATGATACACTTTTGTTTATGTTCTGATTTGCCTCAGATATAGATTGTTGACTAGTATCTAAAACATTACCAAATCCTTGGATCTCAGTTTTTAATTTATCAAGTTCTTGCGAAGTAGAATCAAGAACAGAATTTAATTTCAATATCTGATTGGAAATTCCCTCTATGTTTTGTTTAAGAACTTGTGTGGCAGATGAACCATGAGAAATAGTTCCCTGATCAAAGTACACTATATGAAAAACATATGTTCCTTCTTGTGTAGGGGTATAATCTGCATAATAGAGACCCTGGTGAAGAGTCTTTAAAGAATTTGCAAGACTTTCCACATCACCAGATGGAAGATGAACGTGTGAGGTACCCAGTATTTTCAACGGGTCACCTGCTACCAACAATCCATCACTTGTGACTTGAACAAAAACTCGAAATGTTTGGTTAATTGCTGCAGTCTGAGGGGTAAATACTACAACATTTACAATTCTTTGAATGGGAATTTTTTCTAATGTTGTCGATGGAGCAAATTTAACATCAATTTTTTGAGATTGCCCTTGCTCCTTTGAAGCAATTGCCTCAACAGTATAAGTTCCATATGTGTATGTTGTAGTAGCATTTGGCCATCTGATTAGAATATGTTCAAAGTTTCCGCCAGCATCAGCCGTAATCTGATCAAATTGTGCTATAGTACCGTCAGGTGCAAAAAGTCTTATAATTATCGGCTCATTTGGCAGACCGGTTCCATAGACTAGTAGTGGTTGACCCTCCGAGTAAACTTCTCTATCAGTAGACATTTGTAAAGCATATGCGTATGATAAGAAATTTCCAAGAACTGTAAAAACTATTAAGAGAATTATTATTAGTTTCAATCTATTGATAATTTCGTTAACCCATAGATATTGGTTCTGCTATTGTAAGGAAGACTCGTTTAAAACAGAATTAAGGAAATATGTAATGACGTGAATTTTATTCCTGCTGATATCTTTCTGAATTCATAGAATTTATTGCAACCATTGAAAAGACTGATTGGTCGTTTTTTAGTATTGTTAGAGATGCATTTCTTATTATCATTTCATATAATGATTCAGGTCTAGGTTGAAGAATGGTAGATATTATTGACTTGATAGGATCCATATGTGTAACAAGTAAAATGGTTTCTTCATTGTGTTTTCTTGAACAATGATCAACCATGTCTAAAATTCGTTTTTTTACACTTGAAAATGTCTCTATACCATTATTTTCAATAACAGGATGACCTTGATAGAACTTTAAGAAAACATTTCCGTGTTTTTCAAACATTTCATCATAATGCATTCCTGTAAATGTTCCCATATCTATTTCCGTTAATCTTTCATCTATATCACATCTCAAATCCATCTTATTTGCAACTATTCTGGCAGTATGTTCTGCTCTCTCTATAGGACTACAATATATCTTGGAGATATTGAGAGGTTTAAGGAAATCTCCTATTTTTTCAGCCTGCTGAATACCTAATTCTGTAAGTGGGAATCCTTTTGTACGTCCAGCGAGAATCCTCTCAACATTATTTTTGGCTTGACCATGTCGTAGAAAAAGAAATAATGTCAATAATGATTGCATTTATTGAATAAAGATAATAATAACATTGCCTGTTCAACATTTCATGAAGATTGGGATAATTGGTGGAACTGGTGGAATGGGTAAAGGATTTGCTTTAAGATGGTGTGAAAATCATGATATTACAATAGGTTCTAGAGAAACTGCCAAGGCAGAAGAAGCAGCTAAAGAATATTCAGAGCTTGCGCAAAAAGAATATGGCTCTTTCAAAGGCAATATTTCTGGAAAAGACAATACTGCAGTTGCAAGAGAAAGTGATGTTCTAGTTCTATCAATTCCATATGAAAATATCGATATGATTTGTTCTCAACTTTTACCTAATGTGAGAGATGATTGCACAGTGATATCACCGATAGTTCCCTTGACAAAGACTGATGCTGGTTTTGAATTTATTTCTTTTAAAGACAAGAAACCATCAGCGTTTGAATTGGTACAAAAACATATGAAAAATAAATCAAAGTTAGTATCTGCATTTCACACCATATCCGAGAAAAAACTAATTGATCCTAAACTCGTACTGGATTCAGACATTTTTGTTTGCGGAGACTCTGATGATTCAATCAATATAGTACGTCAGTTAATAACAGAGATAAAAAATCTTAGACCAATATTATTAGGACCTGGTTCTTTGTCATATCTAGCTGAAGTGGCAACTCCCATTCTCCTTAATGCAATGATAAAGAACAAGATGAAGAATCCAGGCATAAAGATAATCTAGTTACTATTTTACAAATATTATCATGGGTAAAGTTAGAAGAAAAAATTGGTTTACAGCAATGGGTGTATTGTTCCTTGTTGTAGCTGTAATTCCCATAGTGAGAGATTTGTTTATTTGGGGACCAGATTTTACTGCGGACTTTTTTACATCATCCGACATAACAAGTGAAAAGATATCAATAGGAATATTTGGAATTGCAGGATTTCTCATTGTTTTAGGTTTAAGGGGAGAAAATTATGAGGAGTAAAGAATTTCTCAAATCACAAAAGATTCTACGTCTTGCTACAATAGGTCCCTCTGGAAATCCTCACATTGTTCCTGTCTGGTACATGTATGATAACGACAAATTCTATGTAGGAACCAACACAAAGACAAGAAAAGCAAAAAACATCAAAAAGAATTCAAAGGTCTCATTTTGTATTGACATTGGGATAAAATCTCCTGATATAGTTGGAATGACGGGAATTGGAAGAGCTAAACTAATTTTGAAAGCAGACATAGTTAAACAATTAACAGAAAAAATCCTACTTCGGTATTTTAAGAATATGAGAAATCAATCTGCCCAGCAACTTTTACACCAAACTGATTGTATCATAGAAATAACTCCCAAAAAGATTACAAATTGGAAATACTAGGCAACAAATTTTTCGATTTTATTCAAAGCTTCTTCTAGTAGCGGTATTTCAGGCAAGAAAACCATTCTAAAGTGGCCAGTGCCATATTGAGTTCCAAATCCAGATCCATGAACTGTCAGAATACCAGTTGTTTTCAATAATTGTATTACAAATTCCTTGTCAGAACTATACTTGTTATCTTCAATCTTTGGAAATGCATAAAATGCTCCTTTTGGGTTAGAACAGCTGATTCCATTCATATCATTTAATCTCTTGATGGTGTAATCTCGTCTTTTTTTGAGTTCAGAAACAAATTTTGTTATATAATCTTGCGGTCCTTTGAGCGATTCTAGTGCAGCATATTGTACTGGCAAGTTGGTAGCAATTCTTACCCTAGATAACTTGGGTACATTCTCTCGTAATAGTTCTAGTTTTTTTGATTGGTTAAATGCAATATACCCTATTCGCCAACCAGACATTAGGTGAACTTTGGAAAATCCATTCAACAAAATTATAGGAGAATCACCGCTAACTTTTCCTATACCTGTGAATTTTTCGTCAAAGACTATTTGATCATATATCTCATCACAGATAATGTAGAGATCATGCTCATTAGCCAAATCAACTAAATCTTTTAGAGATTTCTCACTAAATACCACACCAGTGGGATTATTGGGGCTGATAAGACATATTGCAACAGTTTTAGAGGTAATTTTTGATCTAATATCATCTAGATCAGGAGTGGATTTGTGTAGATCTACCAAAAATTCAATTGGTTTTCCTCCAAATAATCTTACATATGACGCATAAGGAGGATAGTACGGACCTGGAATTAGCACTTCATCGCCTTGTTCCACAATCGATGCCATAACCATCTCAAGGCCTTCAGAGACTCCATTTGTTACCAATACATCATCTTCAAAAACCCTAAGACCCTTTACTGCCTCTTTTTTTGATATTGCTTCACGTAATTCTGGCAGACCTTCGGAAGATGCATAATAATTTTGGCCTTCCTTAACAGCTTTGACAAGTGCTTCTTTAACTCTATCAGGAGGCTGAAATCCATACTGGAGAGGGTCACCTATGTTAAGATAGGTAATTTTCTTGCCTTCCTTTTGTAGTTTCCTAGCTTCTAGTGCAATATCCCGTATTGCATATTCTACTCCTGCTACTCTTTGTGATATTTTCAATTACCTAGACAGATATTTAGCCCCGTTAAATTCTTACTTGATCGGACCCGTTGCATAGCCCGGATAGTGCGGATGGCTTCGGACCATCAGGTCGTGGGTTCGAATCCCACCGGGCCCTCGATATTATAAATAGATAGACTTTGTTACACATTATAATTATGAGACTTCCGATTTCTTTATTTCACATAGGAATAATATTGATCATATCAGGATCAATTTGGGCTGGAGTTATCTTATCAGAAGCTAACAAAAGTATAGACAGTTTTCAATTGGGAAATTCTGAGGTTGGTACCACGTCATTAAAAGTTGAAGGAAATGGAATTGGGTTTTATTTAATATCTTCAGAGAGTTATCAAAATAATATTCTTGCCAAGGTAATTGATTCACATGGAAATTTTCTAGATATAAGAAAGATAACTAATAAAGTAACTGTCGACTACTTTCATTTTGAACACAATGATCAAGTCACATTGGAATTAACTAATCTTTCTGAGAAACCTGTACAATTGTCTATCACCATAGGAGATACACGAGTTTCAGAAATCACTTTACCTGCAATATTAATATTTGTAGGAGCTATGATTTTGATATTTTCAGGATTTAAAAAACTAAGAAACTACATTACAGAGCATCCAGATGAAAACAAGTCATAAACTGGTATACATAACATTGTTGCACCAACCAACAATGCAAGGTTGAAACATATCCAAGTGGTAGAGAAAAGGACATTTACAATAGCAAAAGGAACAATTTTTTTTGTTTTATTATAACTAAATTTTGAAATTGTTAGAAAACCACCAATTGCGGTTAAAAGTAATCCAGATTCTATGGTAAGATGTGAAGATGTGACTAGTCCGTCAATACCATATATTTCATGAAAATTGTAATCAACATAGCCTCCACCAAGTTGCATTATGGAACCAATTAGTAGCATGGTTATTCCCACAATGATCTTCTTGTTTTTTAAAGAAATGATAGTTCCAAATGCAGCAGAAAGTGCCACTATAGTCACTCCTGAATAGACAGAAACATGCTGGATGGTCCAAAAATGATCAGGAACCTTGAGGGCATGAGATGCAGAGTCCCATATTCCTCCCAACAGTACTGTAAAAGTACCTAAAACAGCCATAATTGAAACTAAGAGTAAAATTTCATTTTGTCTGGATAAAAATGAGTCAGAGATCATCTGTGATATAGTCATACTCAAACCCTGCAATGATCTTGCTATATAGAATTTTGTTATAGAATTTTTAGTGTTTGTGTTTACTGATTTTATGTTCATAAATCATGAAATTTCACTGGAAAATTTAGGAAATGACTATTATACTTGTCAGAAGAAGAAATTGTATGAGTCCCGGCATAGGATTGATGAAACGAAGACTTCCAACAGAAAAGGAAGCAATACCAGTAGCAGTATCTGGAATTGTTCAGAAATATGGTGCCAAGCCAGATGATATCAAGACATTAGAAACAAAATTTGATGTCGATGGTGGAGACTGGTACGTGGCATTAGGGTTTGGAGAAAAAAGGGCAATTGTGAAAATGGATTCTGTTCAAGGAACAATAACAGAGATTAAAGAAATTTAGATTATTTCTTGAATTGTACGTTAGATACTTCGGGCTCTTTAATTATTATTAATCCACCATCTCGTAGTTGTTGAATTAATTGTAAGACCTCTTTTTCCATTTGGCCTCTTTGCAAACCAACTTGTTGTGCAAATGCATCAACCAACTCGGTTATTTTTCTTTGTCCATTACATAATTTCCAAAATTCTA
>Ga0209415_10015449_pt1 | contig 12370 bp, 11 predicted proteins | sample PeaSoiSIISIP2007_FD_187696 | JGI IMG/M metagenome (GOLD analysis project Ga0209415, IMG submission 187696) | Peat soil microbial communities from Weissenstadt, Germany - SII-SIP-2007 (SPAdes) (version 2) | ecosystem: Environmental > Terrestrial > Soil > Wetlands > Peat | place: Germany... | reverse complement strand
ACATTGAATTGCGTGGGTATTGCGCGAAGCCGGCAATTGCCGTTCAAAGTCGTTTGCCGTCGAGAGTGAGGAGATCGAGCAAACCGCCACGAACTGCATGTCGCTCAACGGCCGATCCCGGCGACGGTTGACCAGCATGGCTGTTGGAGACATCCACACACAGGCCATCTGAGCTCGGTTCCTCGCCCCCAGTCGCCGCGCTTGCGCGGAGGCGTATTTGTCGCATGTTTCCGACAAGTCCGGCAGCTGTAATAAATACCAGGGAGGCGCGTCGAGCCGCGAATAATTCGCTGCTGGTAGGTGAACAGCTACTGCTCAACGCCAGTCCAGCTCCTGTCAGTATTTGGCGACAGGTTCGCGCATGGACGAGCAATGGCCGGATGCTATCGCTCGGGCGGTGGACCGCAATTCGGGGCTTCGCGTCGACCTGCGCCGGCGGCAAGCGCGGCCGACACCAGCGCCGCCACGGTCCCGGCGGCCAGCCAGGCGGCTCGACCGGGATATAGCATCGCCAGCAGCGCACAGGGCAGCAGGCAGGCGATATTCAACATCGCAACGGCGACCGTGACACGCCGGTGGCTATCCCAGCGTCGTGCGAGCCATTGGTAAGCGTGCGAGCGATGCGCTTCATGCAGCCGCTCGGCTCTGAACGCGCGGCGCAGCAGCGTCACGGTCGAGTCGGCGAAAAACACTCCTCCGAGAATCAACCAGATCCAGGGTGAGGTTGGGTTAATGCGCGCATCTGCCACGATCAGCACGCCAACGACGTAGCCCAGATAACCGCTGCCAACATCACCCATGAAGATCTTCGCAGGCGGCCAATTCCAACGCAGGAAACCGATGCAAACCGCCGCCAACGTCAACCCGGCGGCTACGTCGGGCGATCCGGTGCTCAACCAGCTCAACACCGCTCCGCTGCAGCCGATGAAGGCAGCCTCCGACGCGGCCAGACCATCGATGCCGTCCATGAAATTGAAAAGATTCACCGTCCATACGATTCCCAACACCGTGAGCAGACCTCCGAACCACCCCAGCTGCAGCAGATGTTCACCGATACGCAGCGACGACGGCGCTCCGATCCAGAGCAGCGCCCAGACCGCAGCGCCCAGATGCACGGCGAGCCTGATGCCCGCCGGCACCGACTGGCGATCGTCGAGCAATCCGACCGCCGCCACGACAGTGCCACCGCCGACCAACGCCACCAGCAGGCTCGCCTTGACCATTCCGAGCATTGCCAGAACGCTCCACGCCGCCGACGCGGACACGACCATGGATACCCCGCCCCCTCGCGGAGTCGCCGTGCTGTGCGAGCTGCGGGCATTTGGCACATCCAGCGGGCCGCGCGACAAGGTGATTTGCCGCAACATTCCGGTCAGCAATGCCGACGCCATCAGGGCGCCGAGGCAAATCGCGGCGATCTCAAGTCCCATGCGTCTGCCCCAACGTGCGATACCAGGCTACGGTCCGCGCCAGCGCCTGCTGCGCCGATACGGGAGCCACCCAACCCAGCAGTGCCCGCGTGCGGCTGGCGTCGACGACCAGCGATTCACACAACCGTCTCACTTCAGCCTGCCGACCCGTCAGCCATCCGCAGGCCTGCAGCAAACCGACCGGCACGCTAATGAGCCTCGCGCGCCGATTCATTGCCCGGGCGATGCCGTGCACCAGCTGCGGTGTCGACAGGTCATCCGCGTCCGAGACCATCCAGGTACCGCCCGATGCTCCCGGATTGCGCATCAGGGTCACCAGCAGATCGCACAGGTTCCAGACACTGACCAAGCTGCGCCGATTATCGATCGCGGCCAGCGGCATCGGCCAACCGCTATCGACCCAGCGCAGCAGTCGCAGGAAGTTTGCCCGAACGCCCGGGCCATAGACGAGCGGCGAGCGCACGATCACTGCCTGCATATCGCTCTTCGCCGCGACTTGTGCCAAGTGTTGTTCGCCAAGCCATTTGGACATTCCGTAGGCATCCTCGGGGTGTGGCTCGTCGTCGGGTCCAAAGGCGCTATCCTTGGTTTTCTCCCCGTTGACTTTGACACTGCTCAGATAGATGAACCGGCGCACACCGGCGGCCGCCGCTGCACTCGCCAGCCGTCGGGTCCCGTGCGCGTTGATTTCCATGTAAGCGCCGGTGGTTGCGTGTCTCGATGACAGGTGCGCAAGGGCTGCGAGGTGAATGATCGCATCGACACCCTTCAGCGCCCCCGCCCAATCGATAGTATCGCCAATGTCGCCCACGACCGCCGTCTCGGATATGCCGGCGGCCACCGGACGCGCGCTGCGCAGAGCGGCTCGAACGCAATAGTCGGAGCGTGCCAACTGCTCGCAGAGAGCGGATCCGATGAAACCGGTAGCGCCCGTAACCAGCACTCGCTTCATGCTCATCTCAACCGAGGCCAACCGTCAGCGCGAACATCCCGAAGTATTCATGCAAAGCTCGCTCCGTCCTGCGCAGTCCCCCCGAACTCGGCAGGAAGTCCGACCATCCGATTCTGCCCTTGTCGGCGATCTGGCCGGTTGGTGCGGCTATCGGCTGGGCTCCGGCCCGTCGCAACAGCCAGATCGCGCGCCGCATGTGATACGCCGACGTCACGAGAAGGAACGGTTGCTGACCAAGCAGAGCGGCAATGGCGCGCGCTTCCGCCCTGGTATCCCTGGGCTGATCCAGCACGACCAGCGACGCATCGCTGACCCCCAGGTCCCTGGCAAGTGCGGCATAACCGACCGCCGACGGCGTCGCCTCCGGCGAGGCGCCGCCAGACACCACCAGTCGCACCGGTCCGAGAAGGCGGGCCAGGCGTACTCCTTCGATGATGCGCGCCAGGCCGTCTTCGTCGAGCGCCGCTGTGATCGGTACCTCATTCCTGGGTACATAGTCGCTTCCAAGCACGACGACATAGTTGACCGCCGGCAATGGTCCGCGCTGCGACAGCGGCGGAAAACTGCGCTCCAGCGGTCCGAGCAGCGCGTCCCCAACCGGCACGATGGCGGCAAGATATGCGAGAAGCAGCGCCGCAACGGCCAAGCCCCGGGCGAAGCGCCGCCTGCCACGCAGGCGACACAAACCGGCTGCCAGCGCGATCAACAGCGCGAGCACCCAGGGCGACAACAGCACCTCGAGTATGTATTTCAGATGGTTCATGCACCCGCGCCCATGGCGCGGATTGCGCCCCCCCCGGGCGACCGGCTAGAAGAAATTCGTTATCTGGCTTCTCAGTGCATTGATCACAACCGACGACGGTGAGAAGTCCTCTTCGAGCTCGTAACGCGCCCCCCACGGCTGGCTGACTGCGGTGGTGACCGACTCGACGATGTTGTCCAGATCCATGCCGGATACAATCGTTCCGCCGCTTTCGACGGTCTCCGGTCGCTCGGTCGCCATCCGAAGACTGACATTGGGCACCTTGTAGAACAGTCCTTCCTCCGCTGCCGTGCCGGAGTCTGACAATACGCAGTAGCTATCCTTCAGCAACCGGTTGAAGTCGTAGAACCCAAGCGGCTGCATTACTCGCACGGTCTCCGGGATCTCGATCCCGAACGCCGCCAGCTTGCTCCTGGTACGCGGGTGCATCGGATAGAGCACCGGTATCGCAAAGCGCTGCGCCAGGCGCTCCAGGGCATGGACGATGCACCCCAGGTACTGCGGATGATCGACATTCTCGCTGCGATGCGCCGTAACCAGGATGTATTTTCGCCGTTCCACCCCGAGCGTGGCCAGAATGTCACTTTGCCCGATACGCGGCTGAAACGCGCGCATCGCCTCGAACGTGGTATTACCGGTCACAAAGATCTTGGAAGGGTGAATATTCTCGCGGATCAGATTCTCCCGGTGGTATCGGTTGTACGGCAGCAATACGTTGCTCATATGATCGATCAGGATGCGGTTGCGCTGCTCCGGCATGCGACTGTCCCACGCGCGCAAACCCGCTTCCATGTGGAATATCTTGATTCCCCGGCTTGCCGCCGGCATGACCGACAGCCCGCTGTAGGTATCTCCCAGAATCAGCAACGCATCCGGCTTCACCGTCGCCATGAGCTGATCCGACTTCAGAATCACGTCGGCAACTTCCCGTCCATAGCTCGAGGTGTCGATTCCCAGTTCGAAATCGGGCTGGCGCAGCTGCAAATCGTGAAAGAAGAAATCCTTGAGCTCCGGCGTGAAGTTCTGACCGGTGTGCACCATGACGTGCTCGAAGTTCAACTCATCGAGCTTCTTGAGCGTTCCCCACATCTTGATCATCTCCGGGCGGGTCCCGAAGATCGACATTACTTTCATCGGCAGCACCCTGGTCTCGATGTCATCACAGTCGTTCGCTCCCCGGCACCTGCTGGGTGATCACCCGCACGTCCGGCAGCGGCACGATCAGCCGGCCACCGCGTCGCACGAATTCGATGCATTTCTGCGTTATCTCGCTCAGGAAGCTCCACGCGAATATCAGCAGGTAATCCGGCGGTGACTCGCGCAAGACCGAATTGGTCCGAATGAGAAAATGCGAGCCGGGAGTGTAGAACCCCGTCTTAGCCGGTGCATCGTCGATGATGCTTTCCATGTGCTCGTGACTGATGCCGCAATACTGAAGCAGCGTGTTGGCCCGCCCCGAGGCGCCGTAGCCGACCACGGTTCGCCCACTGGCCCTGATGTCGAGCAGCAGCTCCATCAGCCTGCGCTTGCGATCGGCGACATCCGCCGCAAAGCGAGCAAAGGTTTCCGCCTTGTGAAAGCCGCTCGCCTCTTCTGCAGCGCGCAACGCCGCTACCTGTGGTGACACCGATGACCTGTGGCGGCTGCCTTTGTTGCAGACATAGTAGCGCATCGACCCGGCATGGATTGGGACCGGCTTGACATCGAATATCATCATATCGTAGCGGTCGAAGTGATTATCCAGAGAAAGCAGCGAGTGGTAGTAGAGATGCTCATGATAGATCATGTCGTACTGCAATTCGTGAATGATCTTTCCCAGATAGTGCACCTCGAAGACGAATACGCCGTCGGGCTTCAGGACCTTGCGGATGGCGCGCGTGGTGCCCTGTATATCCGGAATATGGGCATACACGTTGTTGGCGACGACCATGTCGACGTTGCCATGGCTCGCATTAATTCGCTCGGCCACCCGGTCGTCGAAAAAGTCATTTACGACCGTGATGCGCGGATCGCTGATCGTCCCGACGACGTTGGTCGCCGGATCGACCCCGATTACTGCACCGATTCCCTGATCCGCCAGCGGCCCCAACAGCACGCCGTCGTTGCAGCCGATCTCCACTACCACCGAGCGCTGCGGTGCCGGCAGAAAGCGCCCGACCACCTCGCCCGCGTAGTGGACGAAGTGTTCGCGCAAGGTCCTTATCGAGGATGAGAAATAGAAGTAGTTGCTGAACAGAACGTCGGGGCTGACTCGATCTATGATCTGCACCGCGTAGCAGGCGTTGCAGAAATAGAGCCGCAGCGGGTACTTCCTCTCATTGGCGAACTGCTGTGGCTTGAGAAACGCACCGGCCAGTGCCATCCGGCCAAAGTCGATGATGCTGGACAGCGACTGGCTATCGCAGAAGGCGCAACGGACGGCGCTGTCCGCGCCGACTTCCAGCGTGGTCATGCCGGATCCTGCCCGATCTGCCATCCGCGGGGGGACGCATCCCCTCCGAAGTGGCTCAGAATCTGGCGCGCCGCTGACGCCACATCGAACTTGTCGTGCAGCAGCCGGCGCGCATTGTTTCCCATCCGCTGCCGCAAGTCCGGGTCGGACGCCAATCGCAGCGCCGACTGGCGAAACTGCTGATCGTCGCCGTTTTCGCAAACCAGGCCGGCATCGTATGTCTGTACCACGTCCTTCAAGTCATTGCCTGGGTTGATGCTGGCGAGAATCGGCTTGCGCAATTGCATATAGCTGAGCAACTTCCCTGGGAAATTCTGGGTCTTCAGATCGCGCCTCAGCGTCACGAGGCCAACGTCGCATTCGGCCAGCATCCTCAGGTAGTCGCCGTGCGACACCGCCGGCAGCAACTTGACATTGTCCAACGCGCGCAACGCAATCTCGCGTTCGATCCGCGCATACTCGCTGCCTTCGCCTACCAGCAGCAGGCAAATGTCGCTGTCGCCCTTCAGGGCCGATGCAAGGCGCAGCAGGTTATCCATATCCTGCGCCACGCCAAAGTTGCCTCCAAACATGAAGATCACGCGGCCCTGCAGCCCCAACCGGGCACGCCACCCAGCGTCGGCAACCGACAGCTCGTCGGTCACAGTCCAGTTGAACAGCACCTCCAACCGTCCTCTGCCTCGCAGGCCCGAGTTCGAAAAGTGATCGAGGTTGGCCGGGGATTGCACGCCGATTACGTCCGCCGACCGATACAGTCTCAGTTCCTGCCACCGAAAGTACCAGAATGCCGGTCCGGTGCGCCGCAGTAGTCCCGCGTCCAAAGCCCACTGCGGAAACAGATCTCGCAACACCAGGTAACTGCGACCCCCCGCCAGCGCTTTCAAGTTACTGATCAACCGGCTCCAGAAGATCGTCGGCGAATAAGCCACCACCAGGTCGCAGGGATGCGAGCGAAGGTAGCTTCCGGCACGCCGCCAGATGAGTCCCGAAAGACGCGTCTCGTTGATGGTCCGGATAATTCTGGATGGATGCCTGATCTTTCCGGCTCTTACCCTGACGACGGTGACCTGCCGGTCCCTCGAGATGTCGACATCGGCTGCAAGATCGGCGTCGCTGGTAACGACCGTAACCTCGTGATCCAGCCTCGCAAATTCCGTCGCGAGATCATAGATCATCTTCGCGCTCGACAAGGGACTGGGCAGGTAACGGTCCACCAGGAGGATAATCCGCATGGCAATCAAGACCTATGGTGGGGTGTCGTGCCGCCGCCGCGCTGCCGCGCTGCCCCGCTGACAGCGACGCCGCGACGACCCGACGATCCTAAGAACCCATCGCTTCGCGAACAATTGCGAGCTTTTGCAGAACGTCCTTCACCTGGTCGATATTGAGCCGCCTGGCATTGTGTGAGGTGAAGTCGTCGATCTTGGAAACGTCCGTCTCGCCGTCTACGAAATACTTGTTGTAGTTCAGATCGCGCGAGTCGGCAGGAATACGGAAGTACTTTCCAAGATCCTCGGAGCGCGAGATCTCCTCTCGCGACACCAGGGACTCGTACAGTTTCTCTCCGTGCCTGGTGCCTATGATCTTTACTTCGTTGTCGCATCCCAACAGCTCGCGCAGCGCCTGCGCCAGGTCGCCGATGGTCGAGGCCGGTGCCTTCTGAACGAAGATATCTCCCGGACGCGCATGCTCGAACGCATACATCACGAGATCCGCCGACTCGGACAGTGACATCAGAAACCGCGTCATGTTCGGATCCGTGACCGTGAGCGCCTGACCGGCCAGCAGCTGCTCGATGAACAACGGGATCACCGAGCCGCGCGAGGCCATCACATTTCCATAGCGGGTAGCCGAAAGCACTGTCTTATCCGGATCGCAGAGCCGCGCCTTGGCGATCATGACCTTCTCCATCAACGCCTTCGACATGCCCATGGCGTTGATCGGATATACCGCCTTGTCCGTGCTGAGCACGACACACCGCTTCACGCAGTTCACTATGCAGGCGCGCATCACGTTCTCGGCGCCGAGCACGTTGGTACGCACCGCCTCCATCGGATAGAACTCGCAGGATGGCACCTGCTTGAGAGCGGCGGCATGAAACACGTAGTCGACGTCCTGCATGGCATCGTGCACGCTGTCGTAATCGCGTACATCGCCGATATAGAACTTCAGCCGATCGTTGTTGAATTTCAGGCGCATGTCCTCCTGCTTCTTCTCGTCACGGCTGAAGATGCGGATCTCTGCGCATTCGAATCCGAGAAAGTACTCGAGAACGGCGTGGCCGAACGAACCGGTGCCACCGGTTATCAGCAGGACCTTGTCTTTGAGCATATGCGTTCCGGCGGAGTGAACATGTGATTCAACCGAATTCATGCATCGCCCGAACCAGTTCCGGCCATGCCGGCGGCTGGTAACCCGTCAGGCTGCGAAATCGGCTCGAGTCCAGCGAGCGGTCGATCACCACCCGGTCGTCGGGCGTGATCTCGTTGGTCTTGCCGTAAACCTGGGCGACCAGCCGCAGAAGTTCGTACTTGGATATGGGATCCGATGACACGTGGTAGACACCCTGCAGCTCGACGTGCGGCAGCACGCAGTCGCGGATTACCCGCGCCAGTTCGACCGTGGGCAGCCCGGAGAAGATAGCGCGTCTGAATCCACTGACCGGCCCGCTTTGCGCCAGGAACCAGCCGATCAACCCACGCACGCGAGTAAACTCGTGACCGATGATCGACGTGCGCAGCGTCACGGCGTTGGGGTAGTCAACTTCTCCCAGGAACTTGGTGCGCCCGTAGACCTCCTGCGCATCGGCGATGTCCTCCTCCCGATACATCCCCCTGGTGCCCGAAAAGACTCCATCCGAGCTGATATGCACCAGACGCGCGCCAAGCAGGCGGCACAGCAGCGCCAAACGATGAGGCAGCAGGCCATTCAGGCTGATGGCCGACACGGTATCGGAATGTCCATGCCGCGTCGCGGCACCGATGCAATTGATCACCACCTGCGGACGGAGCCTGCCGAGCAACCCGGTCAGACAGTCGCCGTTCTCGGTGTCAACGCCGAAGATCACACGCTCTCGTACCATCGGCGGCAGATGTTGCTGCGATTCCACCGAACGCACTGTCCCCCACGCCTCGATACCATCGCTGCCGGCGAACAGGCGCAATACGGCGTTGCCGAGCATCCCGGAAGCGCCAAGCACCAGCACCGTAACGTCGCGACCGGCCATCAGTCGCGTCGTCGCCGGTCAGGCGGACAGCGATGCGGTACCGTCATGGGTCCGGGCCCAGCGCCTGGCGAAATCGCGCAATCATCTCTTCGACCACCGTCTCCCAACTCCTCAGATTAGCCCCGGTCAACTGCGCGCGCCGCAGATGCAGCATCCGGGTCGGCACCCCGGGGACGGACACTTCGTCGAAAGGCATGTTCAGCAGCAATTCCCTATGCGGCCCGATATCCGATATATACGATTCTTCCGCCAGGAAGATTCCTTCGGCCGCGGCATTGTACGAATTTTCTATTCGAGTAGTAGAGAGATAGAATTTCGAGCTTCGCAGGCACTCGATCACCTCCGCGCGCGGCACCAGCCCTCGAACGACGATGTCGCACTTGCCGGCCAGGAAGGCTGCGGGAACGTATTCAGGTTGCCCGAATATCATCAGTTTTAGTGCCGGGTTGTCCCGCTTCAGGGTTTCGAACAGATGGTAGGTATCCCCCAGAGCCTTGTATGGGGCGGTACCCACCACCGTCGCGATGTCCTGCCTATCCGTCTCCTCCGGGCATTGCAGGCGGGCAAGCTCATCGTCACTTCCGTTAACCGACACGAACAGCTTGTTCGATGCCGGCATCGTCAACAACTTCAACGATGACGAGGACTCCGCGGAAATGACGTCAGCATACTTCAGGCCCGCTCGTATCCTGGTGCCGAGATACGCGGCTTTCAACCGTTCGAACAACGTCGCAGGTACCCCCCTGGCGCCCAGCGGCAGGACGTTACTCAGGTGAAACCAGCTGACGCGGCCGAAATGCGAATACAGCGGTATCCCGTACGAATAGTACAACTCCGGCTGACCGATCTGCTGTTCGATTTCATCGAGGTAAGCGCAGTCATTGTACAGACGCTCGAAACGCGATTGCCGCGCAATGAAGAATCGGATGTTTTGATACTGCGTAGCCAGGTGCGCACAGCGCGGATGAATGACGAACGACGCGCCGCCATTTCGATCGAACCAGCTCGCATATTCGGTCAAGCGCTTGTATCCGCCGGTGGAGTACGAAGCCGCGAAATTCAACAGATAGCCGCGGCCACGCGGTTGGCTCGGCTTGTTCCCGCCCGCCTGCGTCATGGGTTCGTACGCCGGTTGCGCCACGCCTCTACCACATCGTTCAGCCCGCCGCGCAGACCATATGGAAGACGGACTCCAGCCCGGCGAAGTTTGCCGGCGCTATAGATCAGGCTTCCGATGTTGCTACCTCCGTCTCTCAACAGGCGCAGGCAATGCGGGATCGCCAGGGGCAGCGACACCCTGCCCGGGCCGGGCGCCGACTCCAGCATAGTCGCCAACGCACCCTGCACCTCGGCGTTGCTGCCCGCGAGCTCCTCGTCAGACGACACGATGAACGTTTCGACGTCCTGCGAAGACGGCACCCGCAAGCAGTGCTCCGCCACGGCGGCGATGTCCTCCACGTAGACGAGATGAGATCGCTCACGCCCCTTGAGAAACAGACGAAGCCTGTTGCGAATCGAATTCTCCAGCCATGGTTGCAGCGTTTCCGGGCCGAACACGTTGGTAGGCCGCAGGATGACCACACGGCCACCGGCCAGGCCTCGGCCCAGGATACGCTCGGCCGCCAGTTTGGTCCGACCGTATGCCGTCATCGGACGGCAGGCGCTGTCTTCATCGACAATCGCAGCGCGCGTCTTGCCGATCACCCCGACGCTGCTCAGATAGCACAGAAACTTGATCCTCAATTCGGTCGCGATTTCCAACAACTGCCTCGTGCCGTCGACATTGACTGCCGTCATGTCGCGTGCATCGCGCTTCTCGGCCGCGCAGTGAAATACGGCATCGCATCCCTGCATCGCCGCCTCCAGATCGCTGCGCACCGTGAAGTCGCCCCGACAGATCACCACGCCCGGATGCGAGGCGGAGTCTGCGCCGCGGGAGATGACCCTGACCTTACGGCCAGCGGCCAGCAGGCGCCGCACGATCGAGCGTCCCACCAGCCCGGTGCCGCCGGTTGCCAGGATGCCGGGCGAGTCAGCGCTCACGGGGTGGACGCCCGTGAATGACTCACGCAATCGGCTATGCCGAGACTCGAAATTCGCGCCGCCATAACTCCAACATAACCAGCGCGAACAGGCGTTCGGCGATAGCCTTCCCCCTCCCCTGACCGTTCAGCAGCTGCCGCACCGCTTTCCTGTCGAACACTTCGCAATTCGATTCCAGCAGGATCCCGCGGAAGAACTGCGACCAGGATCCGGCCCGCAGCCAGCTGGCCAAGGGGATCGAAAAGCCCCGCTTTCGACTCTGATCGAAGGTCACGAACACGCTGGGCGCATCCGGCATCACTCCAAATATTCGTCGATCACGGATTGCATTGAGCGCGACTCTAAAGTGAAACCTTATATTCCCGTCGCCACAGCTCCAACATCACAAGCGCGAACAGGCGCTCGCTGTTGGCGCGACCCTCGGCTTGCCCATTCAATAGTTTGAGCACAGTCCTTTGGCGGAATAGTGTTGCACCCGATTCCAGCAGCACTTCCTGAAAGAATGTCCGCCATGGACCACTCTTAAGCCAGGAAGCCAAGGGGATCGAAAATCCCTGCTTTCGGTTTCGATCGAAGCTTGGCGGTAGCACTTTCTGAGCGAGTCGCTTTAGAAGAATCTTTTGATCCGTTGCAGTGGCCTTCAGTTGCGAGGGCACTCTCGAAAACGCAAACTCAATGAGTCGACAATCCAACAGCGGAGCGCGTACCTCTAGCGAGTTGAGCATGCTCGCTCGGTCCACTTTCGCCAGAATGTCCTCAACCATATAGTTCTCGAAGTCACAGCGAGTCGCACGCTGCAACAAATCCGCCGACTTCGATATTCCTCGGCTTCGAATCTGCTCTCCCACAAGGGGCCATTCGCTGGGCTGGGCTTGCAGGTTTCGCCGCGTGCGGCGATCAAAATGGGTGGCGATCCACGGCACGCCGCCTCTTAGATCAACTTCCATGCCCTGAAGCCAATTGCGGCCCTTGAATCCAACCGGCAGGAGCGCCTCCGCTGTTCTAGCGATTGCCATTCGCAACACCCTGGGGATACGGCCCACCTTCTGCTGCATACGAAGCATTCGGCTGTAGTGATGATAACCACCGAACAGCTCATCGCCCCCGTCGCCCCCCAGCGCCACCGTGCAGTGCTCTCTGGTCATTCGACTGACCAGGTACGTTGGAATCATTGACGAATCGGCGATCGGCTCATCGAATTGCCGCGCAAGCAACGGCAGCAGTTCGACAGTGCCGTCACCCGCACTCGCTTCCAGCTCCACATGCTCGGTTCCATAATGCCTGGCAATCGCGCGGGCATGTTCCGTTTCATCGTACTTGCCATACCCAGGAAAGCGCATTGTAAAGGTCTTGACTATCGGAGCCGCTCGCGCCGCCATCGCTGTTACGAGACTCGAGTCCACTCCACCACTGAGCAGCACGCCCACCGGTACGTCTGCGACCAACTGTCGGCGTACAGAATCCCCCAGCAAAACCTCCAACTCACGTAGCAATTCGGTCTCAT
>Ga0209415_10015447_pt1 | contig 12371 bp, 7 predicted proteins | sample PeaSoiSIISIP2007_FD_187696 | JGI IMG/M metagenome (GOLD analysis project Ga0209415, IMG submission 187696) | Peat soil microbial communities from Weissenstadt, Germany - SII-SIP-2007 (SPAdes) (version 2) | ecosystem: Environmental > Terrestrial > Soil > Wetlands > Peat | place: Germany... | reverse complement strand
GCAGCTTGCTGCCGCTTTCCCCGGGCGCGAGCTTGCTCGCGTTGCTTCCTTAGGTTCCCCATCCCAGCCAGCAAGCTGGCTTAAGCAAAAGCGGCAGCAAGCTGGCGCACTCCAAAGCACCCAGTTATGACGCGATGTCCGTCATTGAGTACTAGTGAAATGCCTGGATCAATTCCAGGCTGACGCCGAGCACATCCGTGTCCATGTAAGCGTAGCGGCCGGAGTTCGGCTTTCCGACGTCACCCCAGGCGCCGCTTTCCCCGGGCGCGAGCTCGCTCGCGTTGCTTCCTTAGGTTCCCCATCCCGGCCAGCAAGCTGGCTTGAGCCAAAGCGGCAGCAAGCTGCCGCACTCCAAAGCACCCGGTTATGACGGCGATATCCTTCATTGAGTACTAGTGAAATGCCTGGATCAATTCCAGGCTGACGCCGAGCGCATCCGTGTCCATGTAAGCGTACTGGCCGGAGTTCGGCTTTCCGACGTCACCCCAGGCGCCGCTTTCCCCGGGCGCGAGCTTGCTCGCGTTGCTTCCTTAGGTTCCCCATCCCGGCCAGCAAGCTGGCCTGAGCAAAAGCGGCAGCAAGCTGCCGCACTCCAAAGCGCCCGGTTATGACGGCGATATCCTTCATTGAGTACTAGTGAAATGCCTGGATCAATTCCAGGCTGACGCCGAGCACATCCGTGTCCATGTAAGCGTACTGGCCGGAGTTCGGCTTTCCGACGTCACCCCAGGCGCCGCTTTGCACGGGCGACCAGCCGAGCTTTGCATAGCGCTCGAGCGCACTCTCCAGGTTGTCCACCGGCACTCCCATGTGCTGAACGCCCTCGCCGTGCGCACCCAGAAAGTCGTCGTAACAATTGGGCGGGTCTTGCGGCGGTATGATCCATTCATAAGTCGGGTGGGAGTAATTCTGCCAGCCGACCACAAACGGCAGCAACAGCGGCTTGCCGTGGTATCGCCCGTCCTCACGAGGAGAGGCATTGGCCAGCGTTATTTCGGGAAACCCTAGACTGTGCCAGTATGCCGAAACGGGCGCAGCTCTCCGGATCACCAGTCCGAGGTGCGTCACCTTCGCCGGACCCGCGCCGGCTTCGGCCAGCGGGCGCGTCACCAGCCCGAGGACATACTTGCCTGACGGTTCGGTGTCGAAGAACGTGTAGCGCCCACCGGCGGCGTCGAACGTGTGCAGCACCCGGACACCCAAGCCGCGGAGCCGGGCGGTTTCCAGTTCCACTTGCTGAGGGTCCGGCACTGCGTACAGCACCGCAAAAACACCATCCCCGTGGAATGCGAGGAAACCGTCGAACACCGGATCGCCTGCAACCGGCTGAAGGATTTCCACTGCGAAGCTCCCCAGCCGGCCGGTGATGAGCCGCGCCGCGTGCCGCCCGGAACTACCCAAAGTAATCCGGCCATGATCGCGTATGTCTTCCAAGCCCACGTTCCGCCATGCGGCAACGGCCCGCGACGCGTCTTTGACGACCCAGAGCGCCCCGTCCATGGTCTTGTAGAAGTCCGGCAATTGTGCCCGCACCGGCGCGCTCGCACACATCAGAATACCTGGCAACACAATCCAACTCAGAAGATGATTCCGCATTACGCCCTCCCGCCGGCCGAACCGCCTGTGGTATCCCGGGACTTCCAGTTTCCCTCGGGGGACGCCAGTATACATCGAATCGCCGCAAACCGAACCCGCCAATACGAGCAACACAAACCCCTGGAAAGATCATAGAATGGAACTGCTCGATCGAGTTGACTATGGCGAAAACTATTCGGGTGGGACTCCTCGGCGCGCGGTTCGCGGCACGATTTCACATGGACGGGTATCGGCGCGTCTACGGGATTCCGGTGCAGGTGGTGGGCGTCGCGTCGAAGAGCGCGGAGTCGCGCGAAGCTTTCGCGCGTGAACATGGAATCGAGGCATTTGGAACCCTCGAGGAAATCTGCGAAGTGGCGGACGTGATCGACGTCTGCACGCCCACCGCCGCCCATGAGCCTATCGCGATTCAGGCCTTGCAGCGCGGCAAACACGTCGTGATCGAAAAGCCCTTGACCGGCTATTTCGGGCCGGGAACCGATGATTTTCAAGGCAACGCCTTCAGTAAGGAGGTGATGCTGCGCGAGGCCCTGGCAAGCACTCAGCGCATTCAGGATGCGGCCCGCCAAGCGCAGCGTCGAGTCTGCTACGCTGAGAATTGGGTTTATGCGCCCGCCATTCAAAAAGAGCGTGAGATTCTGGTGAAAACCGGCGGACAAGTGCTGCGCATTATGGGTGACGAATCGCACGGCGGCTCGCACTCGGCGTACGGGGGGATGTGGAAATATACGGGCGGCGGGACTTTGATAAGCAAAGGCTGCCACCCGCTCTCCGCAGCCCTATATTTGAAACGAACTGAGGGTGAGGCGCGCGAAGGGAAGGCCATCAGGCCGGCGACGGTTTCGGCTCGAGTCCATGAGATTACGAGGCTCAAGACTTTTCGCGACGCCGGGTTTCTGGGCACAAAATACCAGGACGTAGAGGATTATTGCCAGCTCCACGTGACTTTCGACGATGGCACGGTGGCGGATATATTCTCTTCCAACCTGGTTCTGGGCGGCGTCTACAGTTGGCTGGAGGTTTTCGCGAACAACCACCGCACGCGCTGCCGTTTGAATCCCGTGAGCATGCTCGACACGTACAATCCGCGTGAAGACCTCCTGAGGGATGTGTATGTGGCGGAGAAGCTCGGCTCCAAACAGGGTTGGAGCCATCCCGCGCCCGATGAAGCCTGGCAGCAGGGATACCCACAGGAGTTTCAGGACTTCGTGGAAAGCATCGCACTCGAGCGCGAGCCTCTGTCGGGAATCGATCTCGCGTGCGATACCGTGGCGGTGTTGTACAGCGCTTACCTCTCGGCAGAGCGGCGTGGGGCGGAAGTGAACATCCTGCGGATTGTCGATGGGCGATTGCCGATGGCCGAATGACGAAAAGCAGATCCTTCGCGCAGTTTACCCTGAGCGAAGCGAACGGGCTCAGGATGACAGGCTTCGCTCCGGATGACAGTAAGCGTCCGAAGCTGGCCGTTTTGACAAGTGACCGGTGGATGTAGGTGTCCACTTGGATCACATGTCATTCTGAGCGGAGCGAAGAATCTGCATTTGTTTGCGGCTCCGCCGCGCTGTGGCCCCTTTGGCGGGTCTTTTCTTCACTTCCGCGAAGAACTAGGAGCCGGGCACTCCGGCCTTTTGGAACAGCTTATCGATTCGGAGAAACTCCTCCTCCTCTTCAGTTACGTTAATCGATCGAACCATCTGGCCGATGGTGACGCTAGGATCGTTGGACCAGAAGATGCCTCGGTCCTCATCCTCGTAGTAGTGAAAGCCTACCTTATCGCCGTATTTTTCGCGCAGCGCTTCACCGTTCTTCAGTTCCCTGCTCCAGGGCACTATGGCGTAGCTCAAATCGATCTGCTCCACCAGGATCTGCTCCGGCGGCTTTATCTGAGCAGCGATTCTGCCCGTAGGCTCGAAAATCGAGGAGTTGTTGCGCCAAGTGCTGGACACGACGTAATATCGGTGCCGCAGGGCTCGGAACGCAGGCTGCGCCGTCTGCGGCGACTGAGTGGGCCAGGCCACCAGTTCAGCGCCCTTGCGAGCCAGTTGCTCCCAGCCGTAGTCGTACTCCATGTCAAAACAGATCTGGATTCCCAGCTTGCCAAAGTCACAGGCGAAGACGGGTACCTCCTTGCCGGGAGTCGAACCGCCTTCCGTGGAGTCACTGCCTGACGGAACCGCCAAGTGGAGCTTGCGGTAAATGCCCACGACTTCACCTTGGCGGCCGATGAGAATTCCCACGTTCGAGCTGATTTTCTTTCCCTGAGTCTCGAGCAGATACGTCGGCACAACGATGTAACAGTGGTGTTCCCGCGCCTTCCGTGCAAAGGCATCCTTCAGGGGACCCTCAAGTGGCACGGCGGAGTCCACGGCATTGCCCGCAGCCTCTCCCGTCACGGCCGTCTCCGGCAGTACGGCGAGATCGAGATCCCGTCCATACTTCTTCTTTGACTCCTCAGACATTCGATCGATGATGTCTCCCAATTCTGCCAGGCGCTTTTCAAGACCCGGGTATTCCACCCAGAAAGCCTGCATCGCCGTGCCTACGATCACCTTGCGCGGCGGTTGATTCGACGTGCTGTGCGCCCTTGCATCGCCCGCAAAAGCGGGATGAGCCGACGGAGCCAACATCAGAGCTGAACTGAGAATTGCCGGTATGCACCAGCCGAGCGGCCGGACAGCCGCGAAGCGGCCCGCCACCCATGGTGACCACCGGCCCTTCCGCCGGCCGCGGAGAGAGCCATCCTTCTCATGCACGTTCCGAGATAAGTGAAATGACATAAGATGCTTCCTTTCCCCTCTTGCTGTCCGGCAAGCTTTGGGGTAAGATTATCTTACCATGGAACTGAAACTTTCCACGAAGGGCCAGATTGTACTGGCCGGCGCCATCCGGCGCAAACTCGGTCTTCAGCCCGGCGATTCGCTCGATGCCAAGGTCCGGGGCGGACTGATAGTCCTGATTCCACGGAAAACGCGCGTCCCCAAGGTGAAGCTTCTTATTGACCCCGTTACAGGACTTCCGGTTCTAAGCGCAGGAGCCGACTCACCTCGGTTAAGCAGCAAGCAAGTGCGTGAGATTCTGGAAGAATTCCCATGACGCACCTGCTTGATGTGAATGCTTTAGTCGCGGTGGGCTTTCGTGAGCACGAGTTCCACCAACGTGTGGCGCGATGGGTGCGAGCGGTGGCTAAAGCGGGAAGTTCCGAACTGGCGACCTGTTCAATTACAGAGCTAGGCTTTGTTCGGGTCCTCGCGCAAGCACCGCAATACGGAATTACCGTCTCCCAGGCTTGCGAACTCTTGCGGCGGCTAAAAACCACGCCAACCGTGAATTTCACATTTATTACTGACGACCAGGACATTTCAAATCTTCCCGGCTGGGTCAGAACCGCAAAAGAAACCACTGACGGCCACCTTAAGCAACTCGCCGATGCGAATGGGGCGATTCTTGCCACCCTGGACAAGCGGATCCCCGGCGCATTCCTCATCCCAGCGGAACGATAATCCGGACTTCGACGAGATACGGTCGACTGAGCTCGACCAGCCAGAACCGCAAACCTTGAGAAGCAGAGCCGCGCTTCTCCCCTTCGTACCGAATCCCCAATCTGATCGCAGGTCAATGTGAACTGTCGACTTTAACCAGCGCCTCGCTCAACGCCGCAGGAGTGGGCGGGATGATGGGCACCTGGGCGACGGTCTTCTTGGCCAGTTCCGCGGTCCGCCCCACGTTCAACTGTTCAAAGAGAAACGCGAACTTCCTTTCCAAGTCCTGACCTAATCGCTCACGCAGGTCCGCCGGCAGGTCCCAGAATTTGCGTTTGAAGGGGCCGAAGGCCTTCTTGCGGGTCTTGTATAAGAACTGGGGGTCCGTATCGGAAGGCTTTTTCTCATCGGCGCAGAGCTTCCGCAGTGTCTTGTAGATCTCTTCCTTCAGATCGCGAGGAAACGATGCATTCTCATAAATCATGTTCTGGAACTCTGTCGCCAAGTGAACCTCAGCGGCCTCGCATTCCACAAACTTGTGGAAAGCATCGGCAGGGAGCGTGGAAGCTCCGTGTTGCACAGTGCCTGCCATTCCGTACCGATCCCGAGCCAAAGCCGAGAGGGTCCGCAGCGTCTCAAAGTCGATGGCCACTTGAGTCACGGTGCCATCAGCCAGCACCACGCCGCCGTCCCTCGTCCCGGTCTGCACGCTGATTTTCGCCAAGCCCTTCTTGTAATGACTGCGCCGGGTTAAGGTCTCCATAAACCCGTCCACGAAGGAGGTCAACTCATCAGCAGTGGAATTCCGCTCCCCGATCCTGCCGATCTCGCCGCCCAGCGTCAGAGTTATACCCGGCGGTTCGATCGAGCGAAGGTAGGCGGCCAAACTTGCTGTCGTCTCAAAGTTAGCCCTCTGCTGCTCATGGACGCCGGGCTTGTCGAGGTCCACCAGAGTGGACGCATCGATATCAATGTTGTAATACCCTGCCGCAACCGACTCCTGACAGAAGTCGCGGACGCCCTGCAACTCCGAATCCGGGTCTTTCGCGAATTTGAGCGCGTTGACCTTGTAGTGGTCGCCCTGAATGAACACCGGGCCCTCAAACCCCTCGCGGATCGCCGCCGCGATAATCACCGTGGCATACTCGGCTGGGCGTTGGTCGGTGTAATGACTCTCGGTGCGGGAGAGCTCAAACATGAAGGCGCCGACCTTCAAGCGGAGCGCGGCACGAAAGACCGCGCGGGCCACATCGTAGCTCAGGCCGCGTATATTAATGGCGGGAACTGTGAAACCCTTGCATTCCTTGCGGGCGCGGGCCTCATAAAGGCCCTGGATGGAGGAAGGCACGACGCCAAGCTCCAATCCGGCGCGGCGAATGATCCAGCGCGCCCCGCTGCGTACCTCGTCAGTTTCTCCGAACACCGCGCTCGTGACCAACTGGTCAAGCGTCTGGCTCACAAATTTCTGGGGATTCCTCAGAACAATGCTTCCGCCATTGGAAAGCTCGAAAACCGACTTATGCCGGGTTAGCAAATCTGGTATGGAACGTGCACTCATAGCAAGCCTCCGCAAAGCGCCAACCCTAGGCGCAATCGCTTATTATAGCAGAGCAAGATGACAAGCAAATTGGGAGACTTTTGCGCGGGAAAGAAGTCGTCATCGCCTACATCATCCCCTCACCCCCCAACCCCTCTCCCCCAAGGGGGCGAGGGGAGAAATAACCCCGAGTTTACGCCCTCTCCCGCTTGGGGGAGAGGGTGGCGCGCAGCGCCGGGTGAGGGGGTCGGTCCGTCACGATACTATGTAGCCCTCAGCAGATACGCCTACCGACTGAAGATGCGTCGCGCCGCTCAGCTTGACAGGGAGGTCATAGGCTCGCTACCACATGTTCGGGAAAGTCGATCCGGATTTGCGAGAGCAGCGTGGGAAGCAATTCGTAGCCGGCGCGTCCTAAGAAGTACGCGCCACCCACCTGGCGTTCCTGAAGATCCTTTTGGGGCATAAGAAACCGCGCGAGAGCCTGTGCATGCCGGGCAAGCAACTCGGAGCGCGCCAGGCCGGCACGGCTCACCTTCCCGCGCAGCCGGTCCATTTGGTAGAGGATCTTTTCCTGGGCATGTTGCAGGGCGTCGAGCAAGGTAGGATCGAGCCGCTCAATGTCGCTTCGGAGGCGCTCCAGCAGGCCTGTCATGTCCGCTTGCGCCTGCGTGAAGCGCTCTGACCATCCCTCTCCAAGCCCTGCCGCGGCGATTTTCACTCCCAGGTGCTGTTCTCCCAACCAAACGTCCTCAAGGCTCAATTGGTACTTCTCCAGCAGTTTCTGGATGCGATGGTCCACGAGCGTGAACGAGGCTCGGGGGAAAACAACAGGCTGTGGCCGGCCGAATGCCTGGTACAAAACCTGCGCCTGGGCAAGATAAGCCAGCTCGGAGGGACCTGCAACGTAAGCGACGGTGGGCAGCAAAGTGTCCTGTACCAAAGGCCGCAATAGAGCGTTGGGCGAAAACGCTATGGGTCCAGCGGAGAGCTCCCGCCTCAACTCTTCAAGGCGGGTGTGCCCTTCCCCGTCCACCGAGTATTCGCCGTCGTGTTCGTGAACAGGCAGCCGGCTGCCTTTCCGGGTGACGAACACCAGCGTCGAATCCTCCGCCACCTTCACCTGGGCATGATAGCCGCTCCCGATTAACACCTGGGAGCGCTCGAGCAGTTTCCCGCGCAATTCGGGTGCGCGCTCGAAGGCCTGCTGGTATACCTGAGCGCTCAGGTGGTGAACGGCGGGGTCAAGGGGATTCAGCAATACCACTCCCCAACGGCTGAGCAGGCGCGCCAGGAATTTCCCGAAGGCCTCAACCCACGTCGCCCCCGGCGTGTAGGTTTCGCGCAGGTCCTGCAACAGGGCTTGGCTCGGCGGCCCGGCAGGAAGACAGCCCTCCAGACGCGACAGGGCTTCACTGGATTCGCCAGTCAGCCGCACGTTCCCCACCGGCGACCGCGGGCTGGGCGAATCTCCGTGATCGGCAAGCGAGATGAGGTTGTATTCGTCATCCAGGATTCCCACCTGCGCCACTTCTGCCAGGTCGTGGTCCTGAGATGCAAGCCAAAAGATAGGCACGACCGGGATTCCCTGCTCGGTGAGGTAGTTTGCCAAACGCACGGTAGTGAGGGCTTTGAAGAGCGTAAACGCCGGCCCACTGAACAACCCGACCTGCTGGCCCGTGACCACGGCAAAGGTGCCACTCTTGGCCAGTCTCTCCAGGTTCTCAAGAGTGGCCGTGCCGCAACCGAACGCCTGGTTCTGGCGAGTCAGGATCGCGCAGAGTTCCGCCCGCTTCCACTCGAAGTCCCGCAGTTGGGAAGCCACACTAGGGTAACTGGAAGGCGAGTAGGGTGGCGCATTATAGAAGCGCGACACCCGGTCAAAATGATAGAGGTAGTCGAGAAACAGCGCGCTGGAGTGTGGAACCTGTTGGTAGGGAACGGATGTGCTTGTCATAGGGATCGTGGGTTTGTTCTCTTGCTCCATATTCAGCTTGTGGCTTCGCGCCGTGTTGGTGCGATGTCATCCTGAGGAGTCCGTCAGCCGACGGACGACGAAGGATCTCCGCAGTTCCTCGATACAACAACTGCGGGGATTCTTCGCTTCGCTCAGAATGACAGGGTTCAACAGTCCTTCCGCGGCCACCTAGTACTCCAGCCCGGCCCGTGCCTCGTGGAGCGCCTTCGCCACCGCTTTGCGTGCGGTTGAATTCAACGGTGAAAGCGGGGCGCGAGGGAAGCCCCCGGCGTAGCCGCTCAGGTCGAGCGCGGCCTTTATGCCGGGTACGCCATAAGGCACGGCGATTTTGCGGGCAAGCGGGAGCAGTCTTTCCTGGAATTCCAGAGCCTCCTTTTTCTTCTTCTGCCGGAAGGCCTGGTAGAGGCCCACGCACAGCTCCGGGGCATAATCCGCCTGGCTCAGCACCGCGCCCACCGCTCCGGCGCGCAGAGAATCATACAGAATCGACACCGATCCGACCAGCACTCGAAAGCCCGGCCGCACTCCCCGCAATACCGAGCGCACAAACTGCAAGTCCCCTGAGCTCTCTTTCAATGCCACCACGTTGGGGATTCGTGACAGCCTGCCGATGGTGGAAGGCTCAAGGTGAAGCCCCGTGAATTGCGGGATCGAGTAAACAATCACGGGCCGATCGACCTTTTTCGCGACGGCCCGATAATGCGCCTCCAGCGTGTCCGCGTCCATCTTGGATTTGTAATAGTTCGGCGTGATGACCAGCAGGGCGTCAGCGCCGCGCGCTATAGCTTCCTGCCCAAGTCGTATCGTGGCGTCAGTGCTCTCGAGGCCGACGCCCGCAATCAGAATCTCAGGCGGTTGCACCACACCTCGCGCCACTTCCACCAGCCGCAGCCGCTCATCTTCCGTCAGATAGGGGGCTTCCCCGGAGGACCCCGCGACCAGCACTCCGGCAAGCCCTATGCCAGTGAGCTTCTGAACATTCTCGCGGAACAATCCTTCTTCAATCTCGCCGCGCGGATTAAACGGCGTAACGACGGGAGGAAATATCCCTTTGAGACCTTGGATGATCTCTTTGCGTGTCATGATCGTTTCCTTGTAGGGGCGGACCTTGTGGCCGCCCTGGGACCAACCGCGGGCACTGCCCTTAGCGGGCGGCCTGGGGCCGCTTTTGGGCAGCCACAAGGGCTGCCCCTACGGACACGTTCTGATGCAACTCCTGCAAGCTGGCCACCCACACCTGTCCTTTTCTCAACTCTCGAATTCCTGCGATCACCGCTCCGGCAGCGGACAGAGTCGTAATGCACGTCACGCCGTGCTGAACGGCGGCCCGTCGGATCAAGCGATCGTCCTGGCGCGAGGAACGCCCCAGTGGAGTGTTAATGATCAAATCAATCTCGCCGCTCTTCACCAGGTCCACAATGCTCGGGCGTCGCTCCGTTACCTTGAAAACGCGTTCCACCGGAATACCGCTAGCCCGCAACGCCTGAGATGTGCCCTGTGTGGCCACCAGGATGAAACCAAGCTCCGCCAGATCACGCGCGATGGGAATCACCAAGGGCTTGTCATGATCGTTCACGGAAATGAAGATGCGCCCGGAAATCGGGATACGGTTGCGCGCCGCAAGCTGCGCTTTGGCAAAGGCCAGGCCGAAGGAGTCCGCCACACCCATCACTTCGCCCGTAGACTTCATCTCCGGGCCAAGGATCGTGTCCGCCCCGGGAAGCTTCTGGAAGGGGAAAACAGGCGACTTGACGAAGGCATGATGCACGGGCAGTTCCGGTTCGAGACCGAATCCGGCGAGTTTACTCCCCACCATGAGCCGCGCGGCAATCTTCGCCAGCGGCACGCCGGTGGCTTTGCTCACGTACGGCACGGTCCTCGAGGCGCGCGGATTAACTTCCAGCACGTAAACCTGGCCGTTCTGGATGGCATACTGGACGTTCATCAGGCCCACGACGTTCAATTCCTTGGCCAGTTGCACCGTGTACTCGCAGAGCGCGGCGTGTTGCGCCTCGCCGATGCTCACCGCCGGCAGCACGCAGGAGCTGTCACCGGAGTGAATTCCCGCCTCTTCGATGTGCTGCATGACTCCCGCAATGACCACGTCGGTCCCGTCCGCCAGCGCGTCCACGTCCACTTCCGTGGCGTTTTCCAGGAAGTGGTCCACCAGGATGGGGAAAGCGCGCTGCAGTTCTTCCGCACGCCGCACGTAATCGCGCAGCATCGCCTCGTCGTACACAATCATCATGGCCCGCCCACCCAGCACGTAGGACGGCCGCAGCAGAACCGGATATCCGATTTGGCGCGCGATCTCGACCGCTTCTTCGGCGTTCATGGCGGCGCCATTGGGCGGCTGGAGGATGTTCAGGTCGGCAAGCAGTTTCCCGAAGCGCTTGCGGTCCTCGGCCAGATCGATAGACTCGGGTGAGGTGCCGATAATCGGCACGCCCGCAGACTTGAGCTGGCGCGCCAGGTTGAGCGGTGTCTGTCCGCCGAACTGCACGATCACGCCCGAGGGTTTTTCCACGTCCACAATCGCCATCACGTCTTCAAAAGTGAGCGGCTCGAAGTAAAGGCGGTCCGACGTATCGTAGTCGGTCGAGACAGTCTCGGGATTACAATTCACCATGATCGTCTCGAAACCCTCTTCTTTGAGCGCATAGGCGGCGTGGACGCAACAGTAATCGAATTCAATTCCCTGCCCTATGCGGTTGGGGCCGCTGCCCAGGATCATGATCTTCCGCCGGTCCGTGGGTTCGGCCTCGTCCTCATCTTCATAAGTGGAGTAGAGGTATGGGGTAAAGGACTCGAACTCCGCGGCGCACGTATCTACCCGCTTGAAGACAGGATGAACGTCCAGCGCCTGGCGCCGCGCGCGCACCGCCTCCGCCGTGCAGCCCCACACTTCGCCCAGGTGGGCGTCCGACACGCCGTGACGCTTGGCCTCTCGCAGCACCGAGGCCGGCGCAGTCCCAACCTCGAAGCGCTTCAGCTCGTCCAGCAGGCTCACGATTTGTTCGAGCTGAGTCAAAAACCACGGATCGATGCGGGTAATTTCCGCCAGCCCCTCAACGCTGTAGCCAGCTTGCAAGGCGAAGAGCAGGTACCACAAGCGCTCGGGATGGGGAACGGTCAAGCCGCGTTCGAGCTCGGCCGGGTCGTCCGGCGGCCGCGGCGTTTTCCTGCCCGTTTCGAGCGACCGCATGCCTTTCATCAGCGCTTCTTTGAAGGTGCGGCCGATCGCCATCACCTCGCCGACCGACTTCATCTGCGGGCCCAGGGTGTGATCGGAGTCGGGAAACTTTTCCGCCGCCCACTTGGGAATCTTCGCCACCACGTAATCGATCGTCGGCTCGAAGCAGGAGGGCGTCTTCTGCGTGATGTCGTTGGGAATCTCGTCCAGGCTGTAGCCGACGGCGAGGCGTGCGGCGATCTTGGCGATGGGGAAGCCGGTGGCCTTCGAGGCCAGCGCCGAACTGCGCGACACGCGAGGGTTCATCTCGATCACCACCATGCGCCCCGAATGCGGGTCGACCGCAAACTGGATGTTTGAACCGCCGGTCTCGACGCCCACGGCGCGGATGACCTTGAACGCGGCGTCGCGCATGATCTGGTATTCCTTGTCGGTGAGCGTTTGGGCGGGCGCCACGGTGATTGAATCCCCCGTGTGGATGCCCATCGGGTCGAAGTTCTCGATTGAGCAGACCACCACCGCATTGTCCATGTGGTCGCGCATCACCTCGAGCTCGAACTCCTTCCACCCCACCACCGATTCCTCAAC
>Ga0209415_10015446_pt1 | contig 12373 bp, 10 predicted proteins | sample PeaSoiSIISIP2007_FD_187696 | JGI IMG/M metagenome (GOLD analysis project Ga0209415, IMG submission 187696) | Peat soil microbial communities from Weissenstadt, Germany - SII-SIP-2007 (SPAdes) (version 2) | ecosystem: Environmental > Terrestrial > Soil > Wetlands > Peat | place: Germany... | reverse complement strand
CACCCGCCGTCAACACGCCTCCACCAGCGGCCGCGGCTCCCCCGCCACCCGCCGCCAACACGCCCCCACCAGCGGCCGCGGCACCCGCCGGGCCAGCGTCCAGCGCGTCGTCGATCCCGGCGTTCAAGTTCGACGTCGCCCGCTGGTCGCTGGCCGACCGGATCGCCGGCGTGGCCACGGTCGTGCTGTTCATCTCGCTGTTCTTGTCCTGGTACACCTACAGCGTGGCGGGTTTCAACTTCACGGCGGACGGGCTGTGGCACGGCTGGATGTATCTTTCATTGATCCTGTGCATCGCGATCGTGGCGTACCTCGTGCTGCGGGCTGGGTGGGACGAGCTTCCCATCGGCACCAAGATCCCACACCTGACCGTGATGCTGGCGGCGACAATCGTGAACCTTGTGCTTGTTGTCATCGCGTTCCTCGACAAGCCCGGGGGCTCGGGCGTTGGATGGGGATTCGGGGCGGTCGTCGGCCTCATCGCCGCCATCGTGGCGGCGGCGCCCTACGCCGTACCGCAGCTGCGCGCGAAGACGATGAGCTGAACCTCTGCCGGGGGTCGCGCTAACGCCGCATGGCGGCAACGAGCAGGCCCGGGATCTTGGCCGCCGACGGCTCGGCCTCGAAGGCGACGAAGCGGCGCATGACGTCGTAGGACTCCGGCGCCGTCGCGAACCAGGGCGGCTTGGGCCGGGAGCGGAACGGCCCGCGCACGACTGACTTCTGCGGGCGGTCGAACATGGCGGCGTTGCCCACCACGCCGGTACCCGACTGGATGTCGGTGCGCGCGTGTCCCGGGTAGGCACCCCACGTCGTGGAGCCCATCGCGAACGAGAGACCGTGCCAGATGTTGACGCCGATGGAGCCGTAGCGCAGATCCGCCACCGCGCGCTCGACTGCCTCGCCCACTGCGTGCTCCTTCATTGAACCGGGGCTCACGATGACCGTGGCGCCCAGGGTGCCCCACACGACGTCGTTGCAGAAGGCGGTGGCGGCGTCGACGAAGGCCGCCACCGAAGGGGCGGCCAGGGCCGTCTCGGCCAGCTCCCCGCAGAAGGACTCCACGTTGAAGCAGATGTCGTCGGTGTGCCCGGGCGGCACGCCGCGGATGAACGTCCAGGGCAGGGCGTCCTCGGGGCCGGTGCCGAACTCCTCGGCCTCGGGATGGAGGGCCAGGAAGGCATCGCGTCGCTCGCCGGCGCCCGGGTAGTACGCCCGTCGGGTCGTGATCCGCGACAAGGCCTGGGTCAGAGCGCCCAGGAACGCGTCGCGCTGGGGCCAGGAGACGTGGGTGACGACAACCCGGGCCGAGATGCAGTTGAAGCCCGCGTTGTTCACCAGCATGGTCGCCACGTGCTCGGCCTGGTAGAGCAGCTCGGGGATCGACCACTTGCCCGGCACCACGATCACCGGTGAGACGTTGCCCAGCTCGGCGGTCACCGGCTTGTCGAGCGCCGGCTCGTCGGCCGCCTTGCGCCGCTCCCCCTCGGGACCCGTGCCGAACACGACGGCGTCGTAGGTCTTGTCCGACCCGGTGATATGCACCTCGTCGATGCGGGCGTGTCCGGTCAGGTACTGCCCGACCGCGGCACCGCCCTCGACGATGCGCAGCACGCCGGCGCCGATCAGCGACGCCAGGGCGCTGCTCCAGTACGGGACGAGGTAGTCGTTGACCGGGTTGGCCTTCATCACGACGACCTTGCCCTCCACGAAGAGCTCCGAGAGGACGTCGCGAGGGCCCAGTGAGGCCACGTTGCCGGCGGCCAGCACCAGTGCCGTACCGGCGTGAGCGGCCGGGTCGGCATAGGCAGGGGCTTGGCCGGGGGCGAGTGACTCCCTTGTCACGCCGGGTTGCATCCAGACCTCGGCGGTGGTCTGGGGGAACGTGATCCGGTCGAAGGCGCCGTCAGGGAAGACCTGGACGCGCAAGCGGCCGTCCGGCGCCTTGCGCACCGGACCGGCGAAGGAGGGCTTGCCGTCCTTGGCGATGTCACGCAGCGAGTCACGGAGCAGGCGCGCCATGCGCACGAACGTCCCGAGGCCGGCGAAGAGCTCCTCGCCGGCCTCGGTCGAGCCGGACTCGAGTCCCTTGGCTGCGCAGGCCGCGGTCAGCCAGCCGTCCTGGGCCGCCATCGTGTCGGTGATGACCTGCTGGAGGAGATCGGCGCGCGCCGCGGCGTCCGTCGCGGCCCACGACGCGGCATGGTCGGCCACCTCGTTGACGAGCGCATCGAGCGCGGCCACGTCGAGGGGTGCGAGCGCGGTGGGTGATCCGCCACCACCTGTCCCGCGCTGATCACTTGTCGGTGCGACCGCCCCCCGGCTCGTGATCGTCATCTCGTCCTCCCCTTCGCGCCGCTGGATCCCGCCCCGGGCCGGGGCGGGATTACCACATGCGTGGCCCCAGCGTACCGACGGAGGGCACTGGGCGAACCGGCTGAGCGATCGTGGCCGGCCTCAAGCTGGCAACGTGCCCGTCGCCCTGCTGAGGAGGCTTTGTGAGGGTTCTATGAGGGTTCCACCAAACCCGTTGACGGGTTGCTGCGGCTGGCGGATAGTGCAGTCATGCAACGGCTGCGCCTCCGCCACCGGAGTGCTGCCCGACGCGCTCACGTCCTTGTCCCGGTCACGGCAAGCGTGTTGGTCCTCTCCGTCGTCCTGGGCGCGTGCAGCAGCTCGCCATCACGGCCGGCCGCCTCCGTGGAGCGCGTCAGCGGTGGGCCGACGGGCCACTACGTCGTGGCGGCGGGGATCCACAAGATCAAGCACGTCATCATCATCGAACAGGAGAACCGGTCCTTCGACAGCTATTTCGGGACCTATCCGGGAGCGGACGGCATCCCGATGAAGAACGGTGTCCCGACCGTCTGCGTGCCCGACCCCGCTGGTGGATGCACGGCGCCCTACCACGATACTGCCGATGTCAACGGTGGCGGTCCCCACGGGGAGCGCAGCGCACGCGAGGACGTGGACGCAGGAAAGATGGATGGCTTCATCGCGCAGGCAAGCAACTCCAAGAAGGGATGCCTGAACAGTGACGATCCGGCCTGCTCCAACTCCGCCAGTCCCGACGTCATGGGGTATCACACGGCGGCAGAGATCCCGAACTACTGGACCTACGCCAAAGACTTCACGCTCGACGACCACATGTTCGAGCCGGTCGCATCATGGTCGTTGCCCGATCATCTTTATCTCGTGTCGGGCTGGTCGGCCAAGTGCTCGAGCCCTTCCCCGTCGAGCTGTGTCAACGAGATCCAGGGCCCGTACACGCCGGCGCAGATGCAGAGGTATGTGGACCAGGCCATCGACACCGGTACAGCCGACATCACCGGCGCCTGGACGGATATCACCTGGCTCCTCTACGACAAGCACGTCTCGTGGGCCTACTACGTGCAGACGGGACACCAGCCCGACTGCGAAGACGACTCAGCCGTAGCCTGCCCTCCGGTGGCGCAGAGCTACCTCACTCCCGGCATCTGGAACCCGCTGCCCGTCTTCGAGGATGTTCAAAAGGACCACCAGATCCGCAACATCCAGCCGCTGAACAACTACTTCGCCGAGGCCAAAAAGGGAACCCTGCCATCGGTCATGTGGGTCACCCCCTCCCAGGCCGACAGCGAGCACCCGCCAGCGAGCGTGCACCAGGGCCAGGCCTACGTCACCGCCGTCATCAACGCCGCCATGAAGAGCCCCGACTGGGGCTCGACCGCCATCTTCTTGCAGTGGGACGACTGGGGCGGCTTCTACGACAACGTCATCCCGCCCGCCGTCGACCAGAACGGCTACGGGCTGCGGGTCCCGGCCATGGTGATCTCGCCCTACGCCAAGGCGGGATTCGTCGACCACCAGACGCTGAGCAGCGACGCCTACCTGAAGTTCATCGAGGACGACTTCCTCGGCGGGTCCCGGTTGAACCCCAAGACCGACGGGCGCCCGGACCCCCGGCCCGACGTGCGCGAGGACGCCAAGATCCTGGGCGACATGGCCAACGACTTCGACTTCGACCAGGCACCACGCCCGCCCGTCTTGCTGCCGACCAACCCGCCAACGGCTTCGCCGACGATTCCGGCCTATTTCAACGGGATGGGACCCTGCGTCGGATGCACCGCGACGCCGCCGAGCACCTCCGGCGGGTGATCAAGAGACCCGGGGCAGCACTTCCCTGGACAGGAGCTCGATGTGCTCCAAGTCGTCGAGGTCGAGCACCTGGAGGTAGATCGTCTCCGCTCCGATGCCGGCGAACGCCTGCAGCCGGTCCACCACCTCTTCGGGCGTGCCGGCTGCACCGTTGGCCCGCAGCTCGGCGGGTTGGCGGCCGATGTTGGCGGCGCGGCGCTCCACCTCGGCCTCGTCGCTGCCGCAGCACACCACCTGGGCCACCGACAGTCGGAGCGTCCCGGGGTCACGACCCCTGTCCTCGCAGGCGGCGCGCACACGGCCGTACTGGGCCTCGGTGTCGGCGAGCGAGGAGAACGGCAGGTTGAACTCTTGTGCATAGGTGGCGGCGAGCCGCGGCGTCCGTCGGGCTCCCCCGCCGCCGACGATGAGAGGCGGGTGGGGCTGCTGGACCGGCTTGGGCAGGGCCGGGCTGTCCTTCAGGTGGTAGTGCCGCCCGTCGAAGCTGAAGGTCTCGCCGGCCGGCGTGCACCAGAGCCCGGTGAGAATGGCGAACTGCTCCTCGAGGCGCTCGAAGCGCTCGCCCAGGGGCGGGAACGGGACGCCGTAGGCCGAGTGCTCCGCGTCGTACCAGCCGGCACCGAGGCCGAGCTCGACGCGCCCGCCGCTCATGGCGTCGACCTGCGCCACCTCGACGGCCAGCAGCCCGGGTAAGCGGAACGTGGCCGAGGTGACCAGCGTCCCCAGCCGGATGCGTTCGGTCTCCCGGGCGATCCCGGCCAGGGTGACCCAGGCGTCGGTGGGTCCGGGCAGGCCGTCGCCCCCCATGGCCAGGAAGTGGTCGGAGCGGAAGAAGGCATCGAAGCCGGCGGCCTCGACGGCCTGCGCCATCGTGACCAGCTGGTCGTAGGACGCGCCCTGCTGGGGCTCCACGAAGATGCGGAGTCTCACTGGCTCCACGCTAACCGGGCCGCCCCGCCGCCGGGGCCGGGGACGCAGGGACGGCCCGGGGCAGGGCAGACTGCGGTCATGGACATCGGCGTGATCTTCCCCCAGACGGAGGTAGGTGGTGACCGGGGCGCCGTGCGCGCCTTCGGGCAGGCCGCCTCGGACCTGGGTTACACCCACCTGGCGGCGTACGACCACGTGCTCGGAGGCGACACCGCGGTGCTGGGCGACCTCGGCGGGCCGTACACGATCGACGACACCTTCCGCGAGCCGCTCACGATGTTCGCCTATCTGGCCGGCTGCACGGACCTCGCGTTCGCCACCTCCATCCTCATCGGTCCCCAGCGCCAGACGGCGCTGCTGGCCAAGCAGGCGGCCGAGGTCGACCTGCTCTGCGGCGGCCGCTTCCGGCTCGGGCTCGGGATCGGCTGGAACAAGCTCGAGTACGACGCCCTCGGTGTGCCGTTCGACCAACGCGGCGCCATCCTGGAGGAGCAGATCGCCGTGCTGCGTGCGCTCTGGACCACCAAGAGCGTCACGATCGACGGACGCTTCCACCACATCCGCGCCGCGGGACTGGCGCCGCCGCCGGTGCAGCGGCCCATCCCGATCTGGATCGGCGCCTTCGCCCCGGCCGCGCTGCGCCGGGTGGGGCGGGTGGCCGACGGTTGGTTCCCCCAGGCCCGTCCGGGCGGTGGCCTGGAGCAGGCCCTCGAGATCATCCGCGAGGGTGCCGCCGAGGCGGGCCGCGACCTGTCCGGCTTCTCCTTCGAGGGGAGGGTCGAGTACGGCACCCGCGACCCCGACAAGATGGCCGAGCACGCGCGCCGCTGGCGTGACGCCGGCGCCAGCCATCTCTCCATCAACACGATGCATGCGGGGCTGCAGGGCGTCGACGCCCACATCAACGCGATCTCGGAGGCGGCGCCCGTACTGCTGTAGCGCGGAACGGAGCGCGGACGGCATGCCAACATGAGGCATGCCGGACGAGCCGGACGAGCCCACTCCGGACGCCCGTCCCGACGTCGCCCTCGGCACGATCGCCAGGGAGTGGGGCCGCATCGGCTGCACCGGCTTCGGCGGTCCACCGACCCACATCGCGATGCTGCGCCGCCTGGCCGTCGAGCGTGAGGGCTGGCTGGACGAGACCGAATTCGAGGATGCCATCGCGGCGACGAACCTCCTCCCCGGGCCGGCATCGACGCAGCTGGCGATCTTCTGCGCCTGGCGGCTGCGCGGCCTGCCGGGCGCACTCGTGGGCGGCGCCTGCTTCATCGTCCCCGGGCTGGCGGTCATCATCGGCCTGGCTGCGGTCTTCCTGGCCTCCAACCCGCCCACCTGGGTCAAGGGTGCCGCGCTCGGAGCTGGTGCCGCGGTGGCCCCGGTCGCGCTCAACGCGGCCCTGGGCCTCGTCCCGGCCAGCTGGCGCCGGGCCGGCGAGGCACGGGCCCGGCGGGTGCGTTGGGTCGTCTACGCCGTGGCGGGCGGCGCGGCTGCGGCGACGGTCGGCACCTTCCTCGTGCTCGTACTGCTCGGGTGCGGCCTGGTGGAGGTCGCCGTCTCGGGTGGCGTGCGACCGCCGAAGACACTGAACGGGTTCGTCGTGGCGCCGCTCGGCGTGGTCGCCGCGGGCGGCCTGGGCGCGCTGACGTGGGTGGCACTGAAGGTGGGGGCGCTGTCGTTCGGGGGCGGCTTCGTCATCATCCCGCTGATGCAGGCCGACGCCGTGCACCACTACCACTGGATGACCAACACCCAATTCCTCAACGCGGTGGCGCTGGGGCAGATCACCCCGGGTCCGGTGGTGCAGACGGTTGCCGTGGTCGGCTACGCCGCCGCGGGCGTCGGTGGCGCGCTGCTGGCGGCGCTGGTTGCGTTCTCCCCGTCGTTCGTGTTCATCCTCGTGGGGGCGCGGCACTTCGGCGCGCTCCGGACCAATCGGGTGGCGCAGTCGTTCCTCGGCGGCGCCGGTCCGGCCGCCATCGGCGCCATCGCCGGCGCATCCATCCCCCTCGCCCTCGGCATCGCACACGTGTGGCAGGTCGCGGTCCTCGCCGGGTCGCTCGTGGTGATCGTCGGGCTTCGGCGCAGCGTCGTGCTCACGCTCGTCGGTGCCGGGTTGATCGGCGCGGTCGGCGCCTCTCTGGGGCTGCCCGTGGGCGGGTGAGGTTCCGACAGTCAGGCGCTCATTTCGAGTTGCACGGATGTGCAACGATGCGGAAGGAGGCGGAGCCCGTCGACGACCGCTGCTCGAGTGCCATTTCGCCACGGGGCGGGGGGGTGATGTGCACGGGCGCGCCGAACGACGAGAAGGTCAGTGTGTCGGTGGTGGCGCTCGGCCCCGTCGGGAACTGGGCGAATCCGGGCAGCTTGCGGGCGGCGGCGGGCAGGACGCCGTTGAAACGGGAGGAACTGCGCGCCTGCACCAGACGTCCCCGGCCGTCCACCCAGATCACGCTCGGAGCCTCCGTGGTGACCACCGCGGTCTTGCGTACCGAGGGACAGGCATGCACGGGCGCGTTCTGCACCACGTACCGGGTGGTCGCCTGCCCGTCGACGGTCGACGGCCCCAGATCGTGCACGGCCACGACCGGTTGTTCGATCCCTTCCAGGTCGCCCAGTCCGGCACTGGCGTCGAGCGCGAACGAGAGGCTCAGCTCGGCCCGTGTCTGGCGCGGGACCGAGACCTTGGTGAACGGGAAATCGGCTTCCGTGATCTGAGCCCCGAACGCGTCGCGCGAGAGCCGCGAATACATGACCCCGCCGATGACGATCTCCTCGTCGTTCGTCGTCGTCGGCACGGGGCGCGTCAGACCGGTCGGTCCCCCCTCAAACTCGATCTGGTGGTCGACCTCGGTCACGCTGACGTTCCCCTGTGAGAAGTCGACGACGCCGCTCCCGCTGAGCGAGCCGCGCAGATCGGGGTTTGGACTCGCGGTGACGTGGGAGTAACTGAAGTGCGCGGTGCCGGCCTGTGCGGTCGTCGCCAGCACGGCGGCCACCCATTGCGCCGGCGTCACGACTGGCGCTGCGGGTGCTCCCGCCGCTCCGAGGGCTGCTGCGGCCGCGGTGGCCAGCCCGAGCAGTCCGAGCAGGACCCACGGGACCAGGCGACGCATGACGGCAATTGTGCCGTAATTGTGCCGCTATGGTGCGCCGGCCGGTGGCCCGAGTGCCTACGACCCCCCCAGCACGGCCGGCAGCCCGTCGTGCCAGTCGGGGTACCGGGGCGACCAGCCCAGCTCGGTGCGGGCCCGCTGGTTGGAGACGGCCGGCTGGTCGCACATGAGGTAGGCCAGGAACATGCCCGCCCCGACCCGGGCCAGCACCTTGGGCACCCGGTGGGGTGGCTTGGCACCGACCAGCTGCGCCACCAACGGCACCCACTCCGATGCCGGGGCGGGCACGTCGTCGACCACGTTGAAGGTGCCCGTCGGGCCGCGGAGTGCCGCGACCGTGGCCGCCGCCACGTCGTCGACGTGGACGAAGCCGAACAGGCCGCCGCCGTCGCCGGGGATGGGCAGCCGGCGCTTGGCGACCATGGACGTGTAGAGACCTTCGGGCGCGAAGTAGGTGCCCGGGCCGTAGAAGGAGCCGTAGCGCAGGACGACGCCTTCGACGGCGGCATCACCGAGGGTGGCTGCCTCGAGGGCGGCGACGGACCCGGCGAGCGCGCCGATCTGTCCCTTGGCGTCGGTCCACAGCGGATCGGACTCGGTGCGGACGCCGGGACCGGGCCGGTAGGCGAACGAGATGCTCTGGGCGACGACGCGGCGCGCCCCCGCGCGGCGGGCGGCGGCGGCGAGCGTGACCGACGCCTTGCGACGTAACCGGCTCGTGGTGTCGAATCCGCGCTTCAGCGCGACGGGGTTGGCGGACTGGGCGAGGCTCGTCAACTGGTTCACGACGACCTCGGGCTCCGCCGCCTGCACGGCGCGCGTCAGGGAGTCCTGGTCGAGGGCGTCGCCGACCGCCGGGACGACCCCGGGGACTCCGAGGGCGGCGACCCGGCCCTCGGAGCGGGAGAACACGGTGACCTCGTGCCCCGCGGCCACCAGGGCGGTGACCAGGGGGCGCCCGATGGCTCCGGTGCCCCCGGCCACGAAGATCCGCATGCAGCCGAGGCTACGCGTGCGCAGTGCGCACCCGGGCCTTTGGCAGGATGTGAGGGTGAGCGAGCACAGCGGGTATCCCGGGGCGCCACCGGGGTGGTACCCCGATCCGGCCGGTGGCCCGGGGCAACGCTGGTGGGACGGGTACTCCTGGACCGAGGCGACGGTCCTGCCCGCGCACCCGCCGCCTCCGCCGTGGGCCGGCGCAAGCCCGCCCACGGTGCCCGCGTCGCAGGTGGCTCCGTGGGCGGTGGCGTCGGAGCGGCTGACGACGTTCAACACGAGCGGTCTGGTCGACCACGAGCTGGCGATGGTGCCCGTGACGCGCATTGCCGTCGTGATGCCGGCCGTCTACTACGTCGTCAACCTCATCGTGCAGCGGATCAACGCGGACCAGCTGCGCTCCGTCGGCCACCAGTTCCGGGTGGACTGGCACGACGCGCAGAACGGCATCACGCCACCGCCGTACCACGGCTCCGGCGGGTTGAGCCCCGTCAGTCTCATCGTCGGGTTGTTCGCATTGGCCGCCGTGGTCGTGGCGTGCATCTGGCAGCACCGGGCCGCGTCGGCCGCCCGAGCCCTCGGCATCCCCTCTGGTCGCTCCCCCGCCTGGGGCGTCGGCTCGTGGTTCGTGCCGGTCGTCAACCTGTGGGTGCCCTACTCGGCCATCCGCGACTGCCTCCCGCCGGACGACCCCCACCGGCCGCGGGTGCTGCAGTGGTGGATCGCCTGGCTCGTGGCGGTCTCCGTGAGCGGTGCGGCCGGCATCTGCGCGCTGTTCTCCACCGGGGCGGCGCTCGCCCTCTCCATACCGGCCGCGCTGGCCTGCCTGGCCGTCATCGCCTGGGCTCCGGGGATCGTGACGGCCATTGCAGCCGCCCACCGGGACGTCATGGCGCGACAGGGGCAGTCCGCAGGAGCCCTTCAGGGCTGACCGAAGCCAGGGGCGGACAAAGGGAACCGGCAAGGACGTTGCTCCCGATTCCGTGCTCGGCCGGAAGTTCTTATCTTCCTTAGCAACAGTTCACCCTGAGATTGCGTTCCTGTAGCCGGGCGTTCACTTGGCCTGGCTACGGTCCAGGTAGTGGCTGACAGTGAAGCAATGGAGACTCGTAACGATCCTGTTACGACCGAGATGCGATCCGATATCGACGAGGCCCTCAAGTCCCTCGACCCTGACGCGGCGCGCCCCGAGTGCGTGATGGAGTCGATCAGCTTGAACCTCGGGTTCTCGGGTCGCATCGTCCTGGGCGACGTGAACGTCGAGCTGAGGCGCGGGACGATCACCGCGCTGATCGGGCCGACCGGCTCGGGCAAGTCCACCTTCCTGCGCACGCTCAACCGCATGAACGACCGCGTGCCCGGATTCACCCGCACGGGTGACATCACGTTCGACGACGTGAGCCTGTGGGGGCTGGGTGTCGACCTCCTGACGCTGCGCCGGCGGATCGGCATGGTCTTCCAGCGCCCCAACCCGTTCCCAATGTCGATCAAGGACAACGTGGTGGCGGGGGTCAAGGCGCACCGCATCGCCAAGGGCAAGCAGCTCGACGTCGTGTGCGAGCGCCGGCTCACCGAGGTCGGCCTCTGGGACGCCGTGAAGGACCGCCTGAACGACTCGCCCTTCCGGCTCTCGGGTGGGCAGCAGCAGCTGCTCTGCCTGGCCCGCGCCCTGGCGGTCGGTCCCGAGGTGCTCCTGCTCGACGAGCCGACGTCGTCGCTCGACCCGGTGACGACGGAGGCGATCGAGTCGCTGCTCAAGACGCTGACCCCCGCACTCACCCTGATCGTGGTGACGCACAACCTCGGCCAGGCCATGCGGGTTTCGCACCGCACGATGTTCTTCTACCAGGGCCAGCTCATGGAGCACGGCGCGACCGACGACCTCTTCAACCGGCCACAGCACCCCGACACTGAGCGCTATGTCACCGGACGGATGGGGTAGAGGCGCACCCGCGCACGACCCGATGGCTTCCCACCCTTTTGCGGTAGGTCATCCAAAAGCAACACCGAAGCACATACCAACCACCTCACAAGGAGAGAACCCGTGAAAACACTGATGCGCGCTACACGACTCAAGCGTGGCGCGATCGTTACCGCAGTGGCTGGGCTCGCGCTGAGCTCGGTCGTGATCAGCTCGGCCGCCTCGGCCAGCGCCAAGCTGCCCAAGAGCGGCGTGGAGACGCCGTCGGGCGGCACTGTGACCGAGACCGGGAGCACCCTGATGTACCCACTCTTCAACCTGTGGGCCGGCGGGTACAACACCAAGTTCCCCAGCAGCACGATCCAGACGGCAGCCACGGGATCGGGAACTGGCATCTCGGAGGCAGAAAACGGCACCATCGCCATCGGCGCCTCCGACGCCTACCTCTCGCCCAGCGTGGTGTCGGCGAACCCGGACCTGAAAAACATCCCGACGGCGATTTCGGCGCAGATGGTGGCCTACAACGTCCCGGGCGTGCTCTCCCACCTGAAGCTGAGCGGGAAGCTGGTCTCGGAGATCTACCAGGGCCAGGTGACCAAGTGGAACGCCTCGCAGATCGCCAGCGCCAACCCGGGCGTGACCCTGCCGAACATTCCGATCGTCGCCCTGCACCGCTCGGACAGCAGCGGTGACACCTTCATCTTCACCCAGTACCTCTCGAAGGCCGACCCCTCGGGCTGGGGCGCCAAGGTCGGGTACAACACCACCGTCCCGTGGCCGGCCGCACCGGGCGCGCTGGGCGAGAACGGCAACTCGGGCATGGTGTCGGGCTGCAAGGCCACGCCGGGCTGCATCGCTTACATCGGCATCAGCTACCTGACCCAGACGCTGCAGGCCGGCCTCGCGTACTCCGCTCTGGGCAACGGCAAGGGGCAGTACGTCGTGCCGACACAGACGTCGATCGCGGCGGAGGCCGCTGGCTTCGTGAAGAAGACCCCGGCCAACGGGACCATCTCGCTGATCTACGGCAACATCAACAACGGCTACCCCATCGTCAACTACGAGTACGCCATCGTCTCGACCCACCAGTCGAGCACCTCAACGGCCAAGAACATCCGGTCGGTGCTGGAGTGGGCGATCAACAGCAAATACGGGAACAGTTCGTCCTACCTGTCCCAGGTCAACTTCCAGCCCCTGCCGTCCAAGGTGGTGGCGCAGTCCCTGAAGCAGATCCTGAGCATCCAGTAGTGACATCCGTTGGCGGCGTGGCGGG
>Ga0209415_10015443_pt1 | contig 12376 bp, 9 predicted proteins | sample PeaSoiSIISIP2007_FD_187696 | JGI IMG/M metagenome (GOLD analysis project Ga0209415, IMG submission 187696) | Peat soil microbial communities from Weissenstadt, Germany - SII-SIP-2007 (SPAdes) (version 2) | ecosystem: Environmental > Terrestrial > Soil > Wetlands > Peat | place: Germany... | reverse complement strand
CCGCCCGCCTCGATCACCGCATCCGTGGCATCGTAGAAGATGCGGTTGAGCAGGCGGAGGAATTGCTTGTCCCCGATGGTCTCGGCGATCCGCGTCGAGCCGACGAGGTCGAGGAAGAGAACGATCCGGTTCTCGTCCTGGGGCTGATGGTAGCGGCCGGTGACGAGCGAGGTGAGAACGCGCGGACCGAGCAGGCCGCGCAGGATGAGGACGAAATTGACGGCAAGGCTGAACGCGGCCGAAAGCGCCAGACCACGCGCAGCGAAGACGCTCGAGATGTCGCCGGGCTGCTCCGCCAGGGCACCGACGATGCTCCCGACGACGAGCGGAACGGTGATCAGGACGATCGCATAGGCCGCCGAGCGGGTCAGGAATGCGGCCGCGACCGGCATGCGCCGGATGGCATCGGCCCAACGCGAGCGCACGTGGATCTCGGCGATGGTGATGAGCAATCCGATGATCGCTCCGGAAACGAGCCCGGATGTGATTCCGGTTGGCGTCCGCGGCGAGTTCGACCAGCCAACGAAGGCGGACAGGATCGTGACGATGGCGATGATCCGGATGGTCCGTTGTGTCCGCGCGCGCAATCGGTCCCCCTGCTCCGCCGGAGCACTGTCCGCCCGTGGTCGTGCCCGGAAGCAATCTTATGGTAAAACGCCACGATGGTCGCCGAGGCGGTGGCCGCCAGCTGCAACACCGAGGCACGCCGATGGACCCGACCGGCAACGCTCGAAGGCCCGACTGATCCATGGCGCAGGCCGGGCGCACCGTTGCGGATCGCATTGCCGGCGCCTTTGCGGCGGAGGAGTGCAAGGGCCTGCGGCTGGCATTCAGGCTGCGCCTCATCGCCCTCGCCCTCAGCGCGCTGTTCCTGCTGTACCTCACGCCGGGGCTGCAGGTGCTCTATACATACGCTCTGATGCTCGGGTTCGTCGTCACCGGGTTGCTGTCGCTGATCCGCGATCCGGCACGGCCGGGACCGAGCCCCGCCGGCTGGACCCGCTGGCTCCTGCCGTTCGCGGATCTGGCGCTGGTCACCTTCGCCGTCATCACGCCCAACCCGTTCGGCGGCGACGAGTGGCTCACGCTCCCGATGCGGCTCAGTTTCGACAATTCGCTCTGGCTGCTGCTGTTCGTCGCCCTGTCGACGCTGACCTATTCGCCGCGCCAGGTGCTGTGGACCGGGATCAGCGGCGCCATCTGCTGGACCGTCGCGACGCTGTGGATCGGCACGCTGCCGGGGGTCTCCTTCGTTGGCCGCTACCCGCCACGCTGGCAGGCGATGACTCTGGAGCAGCAGGCCGCGACCGTGTCCAGCCCGCACGGCGTGTCCGGGATCACGCTCGCCAAGCAGACTTTCCTGCTGCTGGTGGTGTCGGGGATCCTCGCCGCCGCGGTGCAGCGCTCGCGCTCGCTGGTGTTGCGGCAGGCGCGGATCGAAGGCGAGCGCACGCAGCTCGCCCGCTACTTTTCCCCCAACATGATCGAGCAGCTGGCCGACGCCGATCGGCCGCTCGGCGAGGTTCGCACCGAGACCGTGGCGGTGCTGTTCGCCGACATCGTCGGCTTCACCGGGCTCTCCGAGACGAAGGCCCCCGAGCAGGTCATCGGGATGCTGCGCGAATTCCACGCGCGCATGCAGGCGGTGGTGTTCACTCACCAGGGCACGCTCGACAAATATCTCGGCGACGGGCTGATGGCGACCTTCGGCACGCCGCGTCCCGGCCCGCGCGATGCCGCCAACGCGCTCGCGGCCGTCCGCGACATGGCCGGCGCATTGCAGGCCTGGAATCTGGCCAGGCGGAACGAGGGTGCAGAGCCGATCCGGATCGGAATGGGTCTGCATTGGGGTCCGGTGGTGCTCGGCGACATCGGAGGCGACAATCGGCTCGAGTTCGCCACCATCGGCGACACCGTCAACGTCGCCAGCCGGCTCCAGGAATTGACCCGCGAGCTGCAAGCCGAGATCGCGGCGAGCGCCGCGCTCGTCGCCGCGGTCGGGGCCTCGATCCCGCAGGCCGAGGCGGAACGTCTGCTCGATGGTTTTGTGCGATCGCCGCCGCGTGCGGTGCGTGGCCGCAGCGGCGAGCTCGAAATCTTCGTTCGCCGGCGGGCAGTGTCCGGCGATCCGCCGGTGCAGCCGGCCCCCGCCACCGCCGATTGAGCGCCGCTCGCCATGATTCGAACGACAGGGCTTCATGACGACGGCTCGTCCGTCGGATTGCCCGCCCTCATGTTGGTGCCGGGGATCCGGCCGGCGATGACGTCCTGCTCGCCAACGTGCCCCCACGCTCCGGCACGGGGAGATCCGCAGCGCTGACGAACGTGCGCACCGCGAGCCGCTCGACCCGGCCGCGGATCTCGATCTCATGACGGGGGGCGGCGCTGAGATCGATGCCGGCGCGAAGCACCACGGCTTCGGAGATCACCAGCTCGCAGCCGTAGGTCTTGGTCAGGCTTTCGATGCGGCTCGCCGTGTTGACGGAGTCGCCGACCGCGGTGACCGAGACCGCCGTGCCGTAGCCCATTTCGCCCACGATAGCGGGCCCGGTATGGATGCCGATGCCGATCCGCAGGGGCTCCGGGATGTCGAGGACCAGCGCGCGATTGAGGCGCTGCATGCGGAGCGCCATGTCCCTGGCCGCGACGAGCGCTTCGCGGCAGCCCGCCTCGACGCCGCTGTCGAGGCCGAACAGCGCCATCACGCCATCGCCGATGAACTTGTCGATGCGCCCGCCTGCTGCCTCCACGGCATCGCCCATCTCGGCAAAGTACTGATTGAGGAGGAACACCAGGTCGTAGGGCAGCTTCTTTTCCGAGAGCTTCGTGAAGGCCCTGAGATCGCCGAACAGGATCACGATCTCGCGCTCCACGCCGTGCAGATAGTCCGGCCGGCGGAACCCGTCCCGGGCCTGGGCGGTTGCCGGCAGCAGGGGCGTCACGCGCAGGTCGCCGTGCGGGCGGAGTTGACATCCAAGCCGCACGTCGGGCGCCGCGCCGACGCGGTGCAACACCTTCACCTCCTCGGGCGCAGGCGGCGGGATGCCCTCCTTCGATCCTTCGACCTTGATGCGGCAGGTGGAGCAGCGCCCGCGGCCGCCGCACACGGAGGCATGCGGAATGCCGGCCATCCGGCTTGCCTCCAACACCGTCACGCCGCGGACGATCTGGACCACGCGGCTGCTCGGATAGGTCAGGCGGATGACGCCGCGCCGACGCTCCCAGTACCAGCGCGCGACCCGCGCCCCCAGCACGGCAAAAAGCGCCGCCAGGAACCCGGAACGCACCCACACCACGATCTGATCGATGACCGCGACATCCTCCGGTGCCGGCCGCGGATGCGTTCTCGCGAGCTCGGCGGCCCAGGCCGGATCTTCGGCCATCGCCATGACCTGGCGGCCGCCCTCGATGAAGCCGAGAATCGCCAGCATCGGCATCAGCAGCGCGAACGCGTAGAGGAACGGCTGCCAGCGCTCGTACCACGGCTTCACGCCCAGCCAGAACCGCAGTCCGATGATGGCGTGGATCCACGCGATCACCAGCACCACGAACTGAAGCCCGCCGCGTGGCGGATCGGCCACGAAGTAGACGTACAGCAAAGTCGAGTAGTAGCCGAAGTCGGCGCCATAGAACGTGTCGGCGACCCGCGTGTGGAGGACGTGATCGACGAGGAAGAAGGGAATCGAGAATCCGAGGACGAGCTGGGTCGCCTCGGCGAACGGCATCCTGAGCGAGCGGCGCAGCCAGAGCGCCCAGAGCGCCAGGCTGTAGTGGATCGTGAAGGCGCCGTAGAGGAGGAAGCCGCCGAGCGGGCTTGCCCAATACTGGTAGATGCGTTGGAGGGCGCGATCCATGACCTGGACCGAGACGAGGCCCAGGGCGTGGTTGACGAAGTGGGTCGTGACGTAGGCGAACATGACGAGTCCGGACGCCAACCGGAAGCGCCGGATCACGCCTTCCGCTCGCGCTCGTTTGTCACCGCCCGAGCCTTGCCCACGGTCGTCCGCCATTGCGCCCAAGCCTTCTCCAACGCTCCGTAGATGGCCGCCCGCCGACACCTTTGCAGCGGCGACGTCGCGCCGGTCAATGGTCTACGTTTGGCGCGGCTCCGCGGTTGCAACGAGGGACCCACGTCCCCCATCGCGGCGCCGGCGCTCGGCGGGCTGATGGCCGGCGACACCGGTATCTTCCTCGACAATGTGATGACCGCAATGGCCTTCGCGTCCGGCGGCAAGCTCGATGCGCTCGCGGTCACGTCCGCGGAGCGCCGCCCGTACGAGGTTGGATGCCGATTGAAAAGTCGCGGATGGCCGGGAGCCTCGGCAAGCCCGGCCTCGAGGCGCCCTGTGGCTACTGCAGCTTTCCCTTGGGCAGCAGGTACTCGTGCACGTGCGGGCAGATATTGCCGATCCCGCATTTTTCCGCCTTGACGATCGGCTCCAATGCGGCTTTCAGCGCGCTGGCGTTGAACACCTTCGGCGGCGCCGGCTCGACGGGTCTCCTGATGAGGTGAACGTCGCCTTCGAGCGCCGGCTTCGCTGCGCCGCCCCCGCCGTAGAAGAAAACATAGGAGGAGGCCGCCAGCCTGACCGGCTCCTCCGCCGATCGATCGGAGCGTTGCCACCGGTCGGCCGCCTGACCGGGCGACGCGCCGCGCGCCTCGGCGAGCTCGTCGGGCGATGGCCGGATCCGAACGCGCATCGCGCTTGTGATCGCATGGCCCGACGCCGGCTCGTCGTCGGACTGAAGGGCCGGACGCTGCATCACGAACTTCATGTCGGAGAGGATCTCGAATGCCGGATAGCCCTTTTCCAGGGCCAGCTCCGCGCATCGATAGAGCCAATAGGTCTGAGCGGTCTCCTGCGACGTGTACCCGTTGCCGCTGTAGCGGACGCGGTATACGTCCTCTCTCAATTGCTGAGCGTCGAATCCGCCGATGAACCCTTCCTGGGAATACGGAGAGGCGCACGACGCAAGGATCATGGCCGTCGCCGCCAACACGAATGCACGAAACATCATCCATCCCCCTCTTGGACAACTTACAGACTACTGACGTAAAGTCAATAAGTCTGGTGGTTGAATCGTTATAGGTCATCACCGAAAATTGGTGTGATTACGGCGACGGTCAGACTGCGCATGGCAGTGTTCGGACCAGCCGGGTTGCGCGTCGGCGCAGCGGGCTACCGGAGCGGGGCGCCGCGGAGACGGGTCCGGCGCTTCTTCGAGCGGCGGATGATCTTGGCGGCGAGCCGCGCGCATCCTCGGGTCGAGCCCGGGAGGCAGGCTTTTCCGCTCACAGCGTGATGTCGAAATAGAGCTCGGTCTCCACCACGCCCTGGATCGGCACAGCGAGGCTCTGGTCGATGCGCAGCACCTTGCCGTGGGTCCTGCCGGTCAGGGCGTCGACCAGCTCCGGCAACGGCATGTTGCCCCATCGCTTCTTCACTGCCATCTCGTGGTTCACCGGTATGGCGGCGATATCGAGGTTGGTCATCAGCGCGAGGCCGTTCTCCCGAAGCGTCGCATTGTGGCTGCCGTGATGACCCACCTTGTAGAAGATCGTGCGTGCGAGCAGTTCCGGTCCGGTGACGGTCTTTCCGGCGACTTGCCAGGTGAGGTCGTGCCAGGATTCCCAGTTGCCGACCTGCGCGTCGGCGACGAACAACAGAACATCACCGCCGGCGAGCTCGATCGCGAGCGCCAGGCTGGTATTGTTGGTGGCGCTGTCGAGCGCCAGCGCCAGCTCGGACGAGCTGTCGAGCCAGTCGGAGTCGATCGAGCGCCAGGGCGGAGCGTCCTCGCCCGGACCCCAGTAATATTGCCGAAAGAAGTCGAGGCCGCGGGCGATGTCGTTGGGAATCGAATGGATGGTGCCGAACGGCAGATCATCGTCCTTGCTCGCCAGCGCCACATGCACGTCGAGCGGCAGGACTCCGCTGCCGTCCAGCGCGAGCCCGTAGGTCTCGGGCGAATTCTTCGACGCCAGCGTCCGCCTGATCAGCGTGGCGTCCGGCGGCGGCCCGAGCACGTAGAGCCGTGCGTCCGGATCGCCGAGCTCGATCGGCGGGTCCTTGGGCCGGCAGTAGCGCACCTTTCCCATCGCCCTGACCTTCTCGAGCGCATCGGCCGTGGTCCCGCCGGCGGCTGCGGCGCCGAAGAAGCCCAGCATGTCCTCGATGACGCCGGCGGACGAGATGTCGTCCGGCGCCGCCGGCCGGGCACCCGCCAACCGCATTGTGTTGGCCGCCATCTGCAGGGCGACGAGCGCGCGGCTACGTTCACCGCGAAGCTGGGCGGCGAGCGGATCGGTCGGATCCTCGGTCCATGCCAGCCACACTTCGCCGACCGACAGCCGCTTGAACGAATCGGCGGCCTGGATGAAGCCCGAGAGATGATCCCAGTGCTCGTGCGTGGCGAGCAGCAGGTCGACTCTTCCTGCCGTCGTCGCGACGATGTCGTCGACCACTCTGGTCATGATCGTGGCGGGGTTGGCGGTGCCGAGAATGACGCCGCAGTCGATCATGATCTTGTAGTCCGGCTGCTGCGCCGACCGCGCCAGCGAGATCAGGAAGCAGTCGCCGAGTCCCTGACGATACATCCGCACCTTGGCGCGCCCCCGGCCGGCGTCCTGCGGCCGGGCGCCCGTCGGCGCGGGGCCGGGCGACGCGGCTGCCACCGCGGTCGGGACGGTCGCGGTGTCCGGTGCGCGCGCGCGCCGTGAGGCGGGCTTGCGTCCGGGGGCCGTGGTGCTCGGGCGCACGCGTCGGGTCGCGCGCCCGCGTGTCGCGGCGCCGCCCCTCGGGGTTGTGCTCCTTGCCATGACGTCCTCTCGTCAATGCCGGCCGTGCAACAGCGCGAACGGCTCGCGGCCGCGGGCCGACGTGCTGTAGAAATTCAATCCGAGGCCGTCGTCGGCCTTCATCGCCCGGCGTACCGCGGCCTGCCTGCCGACGCCGTCGGAGCCGTCGAGCCGCTTGCGGATCAGGTAGCGCGGGTCGAATGTCTGCTGATCGATCAGCAGGGTGCAGCCGCCGCGATACCGCTGCGTCGGATCGTCGGCCGGCCGGAACGACTGGGTGATCTCGACGACGATATCCAGCCGGGTCTGGCCGTCGGGACCAACGCGCCGTGCCGGGCGCACCGAGTGCACCTCGATCGGCCGGACCTCGCCCCTGACGCCGGAGATCGTGTCGTCGGGCTTGGCGGGGCGGAAGCCGAGCGCGGCGCTGACACCGGCGTTGCCAGCGTCCACCAGCCATTGATGAACTTTGTACGCATTGTCCCGCGATCGCCGATAGGCGGTCCTGCGATCGCCGTACAGGTTCCAGCCGAAATCGAGCGTCGGGATCACGCGCTTCAACTCGGCCAGCCCGGAGATTGACGGCGGCTCCCACAACAGGCTGTCGACCGCCAGATGCGCCACGTTGGACGGAAAGATGCCGCGATCCCGGAACGCCGAGATGAATGCCACGCGGTAGCCGTGGACGTCATCCCGCACGGCGTCGTAGTCCGCGGTGATCAGGGCGCGCAGGTACGCGCCGAACGTGATGTCGACCGGCGGGCAGTAGTCGAGCGCCCGGATGCAGATGTTGAGAACGTGCCCAGCGGACTTGCTCGCCTCCGCGGCCAGCCGGTTGGCGAGGTCGTCGGGTATATCGCCGTCCGGGAGAACTCCGGTGCCGCCGGTTGCCAGCCGTATCAGGTCGGCTGCACGGGCCTTATAGATGCTGACGAACGCCGCGAAGATCGCCGCGACCAGCACCGAGCCCCTGGCGTGCGGTTCCGTGCTTGCCTCGTAGTCGCCGCGGCCGGGACGCTTCCCGAGGGCGTCGCGCAGCGCGCGGTAGCTGCCCGACGTCGCCTCGCCGAACTGGATCGCCAGCTCGGCAAGGAGGTTCTGCCGCCCGAGGTCTCCGCGTGTCTTCCTGATCTGCGCGATGAGTGCTTCCGGCAGGCTGAAGTGCTGGAACAGGGCGACGATGTCGGCGAAGGCCTCGTGGAACGCCAGCACGTCGGGATTGGTGGGTTCCTGAAAGCGCGGATGCAGGCCGTCGAGCAGTGCGTGGGTGGTTTCGTGCGCGATAATATCGTGCGACACCGCGCAGAAGACGCGGCTGCCCGGCAGGTTGTTGCCGGCCTGCTTGTCGTCCGCCCGGAAATAGCCGAGCAGCAGCGCCTTGCGGTCGGGGCTGTAGAACGAGTTTGCGGCGCACAGGGCGTGCGGATAGATCCGCAGGCGCTGGACGAACTCCTGGGACAGCACTTTGCCGCTGCGGTCGCGCACGAAGCGCGACGCCCACAGTGCCCTGCGACCGAGCGCGCGCTCGAAATGCTCGATCGTCGCCATGGCGACCGCATAGCACATCTGCTGATGGAATTGCGGATTGGCCTCCGACGGCGCCAATCCATCCTCGGCGAGCAGGTGCGGATGATTGAGGTCGACCGGCCGATAGCTGCTGCCGCTGGCAGGATCGACGTCGACGACCTCCAGATATTCTCCAACCGGTCCGGGTGCGAGATCCTCCTCCCAGCGAATCGAGATGGTCGCGTTGTTGACGCCGAACGTCTCCATGGCGAGGGAGGGCGACGGATCATACGCATAGACGCGCAGACGGCGCTGCGGCGGTGCCGGAACGCTCGGCGACAGTGCCATGGCGAGATGCGGTGCATCGCCGAGCGCCGCGGGCAGATGCTTGAGCGCGCGATCTTTCGCCGAGGTCCTGTGCGGTCCCGCCGTGCCGCCCTCGAGCGTCGATCGGAGGGCCTTCGACAGTCCCGGTTTGGACAACAGCTCGTCGGCGAAGCGGGCGCCGATCCGCGGATCGAGCGCGCGTTCGGTCGCGGGCGTCTCGGGAATTGGTGTCTCGAAAGCGGTGGTCGCGACGACCTGCAGAGCTTCGAGCTCGAGCATCGGCCGCCGCGCATCGTCCGCCGCCATTCCGAGGCCGGTCAGGAGCGAGAGAATCGGGAAATCTGCCGCGTCGGGCGGCAGCTTGTGGCCGCGCAGCTCGTCGGCCTTCGCCGGCGGCTTGCCCAGCGCATCGAACGCCGCCAGCCGGCCGCGGCCGAGATGAGCAACGTCTGCGGCGTGCGCGCCCTCGAACAACGCCTTGCGGACAGCCTCCACCCGCATCCAGGGCTCCGGGTATTTGTCGTAAGCCCCGCGGTTCTTCTGGATCCACAGCGCCGCCGCGGCGGCGACCTGCGGGGTGGCGGCGGAGGTCCCGTTGCCGTTGAAGTCGACGATGTTTGCCGCTCCGAAGCGGGCCCATGGCGTGTTGGGCGTGAACGCCGCGATGGCCGTCGCCATCTTGCCGTCCGGTCCGTAGTTTCCCGCCATCAGCGTCGGGGCGAGGTCCGCATAGGGGGCCTGGTTCGCCATCACGCCGCAGGCCGCGACGGCGCGCGCGAACCGCGCCGGGTAGACGACGAAATGGGTCGGCAGATTGGAAAAGTTGTTGCCGGCTGCGGTGACGACGAACACGCCGGCGTCGTAGAGCGCATTGACAGCGTCGACCCATGCGCGCGACGGCGCGCCGCCCATGCTCATCGTGATCACGTGAACGAATGTCGCGGGATTGGCGCAAAGCCGGTGGACGTAGTCGAAGGCCTTGGCGATCGCGCTGTTGCGGAACAGCACGACAGCGTTGGCGACCCGGATCGGCACGACCTCGGCGTTGGGGGCGCAGCCGAACGGCTTGCCGCCGTTGATCGCCGGGATTCCGGCGCCGGCCAGAATGCTCAGCGTGCCGGTGCCGTGGCCGAGATTGCTGATGAGGCCCGACGAGTCGTCGCTGGCGTCGTCAGGCCGGTCGTCGTCGACGAAATTCTTCTGCAGCCCGGCGTCGAGAAATTGCGGACGCGTCGCATGGCGCGGATCGAAGCCGGTGTCGAGATGAGCGACGCGGATGCGCTTGCCGTCTCCCGGATCGCCGAGCGTCGCGAGCGCGGCGTCCCATTGGCCATGCTGTCGGTCGCGGTACCAGAAATTGTCGTCGGGCACGGCCGAATAGCCGGGATTCTGCGGCTGCGGTCCGGGCGCTGCCGCCGCGAGCGAGACCGCAACGGCGCCCGGCCGCCCCACCAGCCACTGCTGCAGCAGATCGGGTTCGGCAAATTCGACCGCGCCGACGCCGGCGATACCCAGCCCGCCCTGCAGCAGCTCGTGACAGATATCCCACGGGCTTGCCACGTCCAGGGCGCCAACCCCCTCATCGGCGATCGGCCGGAGAACGTGCCAAACCGGCGTCGGCGCGGCGGCCAAGCGGCCCTTGCGCTTCCCGATGCTTGTGAACAGCGGCTCCGCCTTGAATTGAACCGTAGCCTGATTGATCTGAAGCCTGGCACCCGGCGTGCCTGGCATCGTCTTGACCAGCAAACGAAGCTCTCGCGCGTTGTCCGCCATTGTGCTGTCCTGCCCGAGCGGATGGTCGCCCTTGCGGTCTCTCTTTGGGCCGGTCGTGCGCCTCCCGTACGTCAGGCTAGCATGGCAACGTGTAATTGCAATTTGTTTTTTGTTGCCGATGGCGCCCGCTCCATCGACTCGAACAACAAAGCCGGCCAACGCCTCAAGCATTCGAGCTGGCTCGGCCAGACTCAGGGCGCCGCGCGATCACTATCTCAGCCGGCAGTCGAGACCATCCATGAGGGCGGCTTGTCATGCCGTCGTGCTGCGGATAACCTCTGCCTCCAAGAGCAAACCATCTTCCGGGAGGATAGCCTGACCGCCGCGAACTCCTTCCCGATACATGCCTGGAAGCTCTGCGCCTGCGAATCGCGCGCCGTCGGCTGCAGCATCGGGGTCCGGGCGGACGGCTCGCTCGCGCATCATGCTGGGCGCTCGGAAGGAAGAACATGACGCGATTTCGAGGCAAGGTCATCCTCATCAGTGGCGGCGCGCGGGGGCAGGGCGCGGCGGAGGCCCGCATGCTGGTCGCCGAAGGCGCGAAGGTCGTGATCGGCGACCTGCGCGAGGACGAGGGCCGGCAGCTCGCCGCCGAGCTCGGCGACGGCGCCGTGTTCCTGCGCCATGACGTCACCGAGGAGGCCGAATGGGCCCGCGCGGTGGCGGCGGCCGAGGCCCTTGGCGGGCTGCACGGATTGGTCAACAACGCCGGCATCTACATCCCGCGCACCCTGCTCGAGACCGATGCGGCGCTGTTCGAGCGGCATACCCGGATCAACCAGTTCGGCTGTTTCCTGGGAATGAAGGCGGTGGTCGGCGCCATGTAGCGCTCGGGCGGCGGCTCGATCGTCAACATCTCGTCGGTAGCGGGCCTGCGCGGCTCGCCCGGCGCCTTCGCGTACAGCGCGACGAAGTGGGCACTGCGCGGCATGACCAAGTCCGCCGCGATCGATCTCGCGCCGCGCCGCATCCGGGTGAACTCGGTGCATCCCGGGCCGATCGATACCGAGATGCTCAAGGTGCGCAGCGCGGAGGAGAACCTGCGGCGGACCCAGCAGGTGCCGATGGGGCGCATGGGCACCGCCGAGGAGGTGGCGCGCCTGGTGCTTTTCCTGCTCTCCGACGACAGTGCCTATGTCACCGGCGCCGAGATGGCCATCGACGGCGGTGTGTCGCTGTAAGGTGACGAGGTCAACGTCCAAACGCCGGGCCCGACATGGACGACCCGTACGATCTGCAGCGCTTCGTCGACGCGCAGAGACCGGTCTTCGAGCAGGCATGCGCGGAGTTGCGTGATGGCGCCAAGAGGAGCCACTGGATGTGGTTCATCTTCCCGCAGATCCGCGGGCTGGGGCACAGTGATACGGCGCGCAGGTTCGCGATCTCGTCGCGACAGGAAGCCGAGGCGTATGTGCGGCACCCGATTCTCGGACCGAGATTGAGAGAGTGCAGCCGGCTGGCGACACTGGTCGAAGGACGCTCGGCGCGCCAGATCTTCGGGCAGACCGACGAGCTCAAGTTCCACTCCTCCATGACCCTGTTCGCACGCGCCACGTCGGACAATGCGGTCTTCGAGGCTGCCCTGCGGAAGTATTTCGGCGGAAAACCCGACACGCTGACGCTTGAAAGGCTGTGACCGCCTGTCGGGTCTCAGTGGGAGAACAGGCAACAGATCGGGCTCGATCTGAGCAGCTCGCGCGTGACGCCGCCAAAAATCCATTCTCCCAACCGGCTGTGCCCATACGCGCCGGCGACGATCAAATCCGCCTGCCTGGCCCGAGCGACCCCGATCAGTTGGGCGGCGGCCGTCGTCCGGACGGGCTCGACCGATGCCGCCGCGACGTTCACGCGGTGACGTGCCAGATATGCGGAGACGTCGTCCACGCGCTTTTGCGCCGGCGATTCCGCGCCTTCGTCGCTCGCCTCGATGACGAATACCTCTTTGGCCTCACGCAGCAGCGGAAGCGCCTC
>Ga0209415_10015442_pt1 | contig 12376 bp, 11 predicted proteins | sample PeaSoiSIISIP2007_FD_187696 | JGI IMG/M metagenome (GOLD analysis project Ga0209415, IMG submission 187696) | Peat soil microbial communities from Weissenstadt, Germany - SII-SIP-2007 (SPAdes) (version 2) | ecosystem: Environmental > Terrestrial > Soil > Wetlands > Peat | place: Germany... | reverse complement strand
CCCGCGGAGTCCAGACGATCTTTAGCGGCACAGCGTCTCGTCATCGTGTTCTTTGCCGCAGGCGCATTTCGGTACTGGCAGTTCCTGGTCCGTGCCCCAGGACAACAGCCACGCCTTCATGTCTTCGTGCCGGATGTAATGCCCCGCCGCCACTTGTCGATTGCCCTGCCGGATTTCAGCGGCGAGCATTTCCTGATCGGCGACGTAGGAATCCACCGCGTCCGAGATGAGAAAATTCGAGCTGCGGCCGGAGTTCTTCGCCAGCTTTGCGAGCCGTCTCTTGGTTTCCGGTTTAAGGCGTATGCTGAGGGTTGCGCTTCGTGTGCTTGCCATGAGCACAATATAGCACAACCGGTTCGGGGCATAAAAAAAAGCCCAACCCAGCCTATCGCAGTCACCTGACCCCGAGGGTGGCCAAGCTTCGCTTGGGCGGGGCCTTTGACTCTGTTTTCATCACACCCAACCGGTGAGCGTCATCACAGACATCCATCCCGCGCATTTGCGAAAATAGTAATCTGATTGGGACAGGAAGAGGTGTGCCCGTCCACCATGACGGACCTCGAAGCTGCCCCAAACCGATTTTCAGCGCTCTTTGAAAACCGAAACGGGAAGCAATCACCTCTGTGAGGCCTTAAGTCCTTATTCCAGAATACTTTGATATAAGTCCCTATTTTTCAAAGACCGAAGCGAAAAATTCCCCCTAACGCACTGATTCCACTAGACCGGGAGGGGGAAGGGGGTGGGGGTACCATGTAGTGAACACAAGAGAAAACCCGAACAAAATCAGGCCTGAAGCTGGAACTCGGTTGGCGTAACCCGAGCTCCACCCAGTATCATGTTCCCGACCCCTTGGCGTGCTGATCCACTCCGCGCCGCCCAACATGCTGCAGAAGCGAATTGACGATCAGCCGACCATCTCGCGCGAGAACATCCGCGAAGCGGAAGGAATTTTCCTTCGGCATCTCAAACGCGTCGGCTTGAAGCAGACCGAACAGCGCAGCACAATCCTGCGGACATTCCTCGAAACGCGTGAACATCTTTCTATCGACGAATTGCACCGGCTGGTGAAAAAAACCGACCCACGCATCGGCGTTACCACTGTCTATCGAACGCTGAAGCTCCTGGCCGGTTGCGGCCTGGCCAGCGAAGTCGCTTTTCACGACGGCATCGCGCGTTACGAACATCAGTACAATCGCCGCAGCCATCACCATATGGTCTGCACTGAGTGCGGCGCTTCGGTCGAGTTTTTCTCGGAAAAAGTCGGCGAGATCGAGCAGGAGGTCGGACACAAGCACCACTACGTCACCACCCGCCACACTTTTCAGATCTACGGGGTTTGCGAAGACTGCCGCAATTCGAAGAAGAGGAATGGACGCCGAATTGTCTAGTTCAGAGAGAAGTTCAGAAAATAGTCCCGAAAATAGGTCAGAAGAAAGTACAGCGAATATTCCCGCCAGCAGCTCCGCGAATCCCGCGCCAGCCTCGGTGAAGTGTCCGCATTGCGGAACCGTGATGCCGTCGAATGCGGCATTCTGTCCCGGTTGCGGATGGTCGATGACTCCGATTCCTCCCACGGAACGCGCGGCCGCGGCGATTGCTTATCTCCCTTTGCTCCCGCCTGCAGTGATCTTGTTTCTGCCGGCATTCCGCAACAACCGCTTCGTCCGTTTTCATGCCTGGCAAAGCATTTTGCTCTGGGGACTCTTTTTCGTTTTGACCATCGTCGCACTCTTGCTTTCGAATGTCGCTGCCGCTATGGTTTTTCTTCTGTTTGGAATTTTGGCTGCGCTAGCCATCTTGTTTTTGTGGGTCGTTCTCACGCTCAAGGCGTGGGAAGGCGAGCGCTTCGAACTGCCACTGTTCGGCGATCTGGCGGCGCGCATGAAATAGGCCACAGGTCTCAGGAAAAGCCGTTATGAATTTGACCTTGTCGTTCCTGCCACACGCCACTTGAGACCTGTCACCTGCCACCTTGCCGTTCTCGCCCCCATCGTTCAAAATAGTCAATTCGCTTTGTGTCGCAACTGCTTCCCAGGAGATCTCATTGAGTCAACTTCAGCGCGTCAAGATCAGCGCTCTCGGCACCTACGTTCCGCCCCGCCTGCTTACCAACGCCGACCTTGAGAAACTGGTCGACACCAACGATCAATGGATCATGGAGCGCGTCGGCATCCGCGAGCGTCATATCGTGGACAAAGGGGTTGCGACCAGCGATCTTGCGGCGGAGGCGGCGAAGAAAGCACTCGCGGAACGTGGCATCGAAGCCTCCGATCTCGACGCGATTGTGGTAGGAACGGTCACACCCGACATGTTCTTCCCCTCGACTGCTTGCCTGGTCCAGCACAAGCTCGGCGCGAAGAATGTCTGGGGATTCGACGTTTCCGCCGCCTGTTCCGCGTTTGTTTACGCCTTGCAAGCCGGAGCGCAGTTCGTAGCTACCGGATCGCACAAGAAGGTGCTGGTGATCGGCGCGGATGTGATGTCGTCAATCATCGATTACACCGACCGCGCCACCTGCGTCATCTTTGGCGATGGAGCGGGAGCGGTCCTGCTCGAGCCCGCGGAAGACGAGTCTGTCGGACTCATAGACTTTCTGCATGAAGTCGACGGAGCGGGTGCGTGCTCGCTGTACATGCCTGGAGGCGGGAGCCTGAATCCTTCGACTCACGAAACCGTGGACAAGAAGATGCACTTCGTTCATCAGGACGGGGCCGCGGTCTTCAAGTTCGCGGTGCGCAAAATGGCGTTACTCTGCGAAGAGATTCTCAAACGCAACAACATCAAGGGCAGCGAGATCGACGCCTTCATTCCGCATCAGGCGAACAAACGCATCATCACCGCGACCGCCGATCGTCTGAGTATGCGTCCCGAAGCCGTCATCATTAACATCGAGGATTACGGAAACACCACCGCGGGAACGATTCCGCTGGCCATGGAAACCGCGCGCCAGCAAGGCAAACTGAAGAAGGGAAGTCTGGTGCTGCTGGCCTCGGTGGGAGCGGGATTTACGAGTGGAGCGACTCTGCTTCGCTGGGCGTACTAAGACCGGGCTCGGGCTGTCCGATAACCGGACTACGGTTCTCGGGCCGACTCCACCGCCGCGCCGCTTCTGTAACCGATGTTGTCAATGAAGCGAACCCATACGCCAAGTTCAAGGGCAAAGCCCATGACACCCCGACGGGAGAGCGCGACAAGCGCTTGCCCACGCTTCTCCATGAGTAGAAGCGCCGGTTCGCATACTCGTATCCCGCCAAAAGCTCGGCTGGGCTCATCTGTTTTGGCCGGAAGACCACGTCCGCGCGGCCATTGTACTTGCTCCAGTCGCGGGTCAGAATCCGGCCCTCTGCTTCCAAGCGTTGGTACAGCCGCGTTCCTGGAAAGGGAGTAAGGATGTTGAACGTTGCATTCTGTACTCCTGCCGCCTCGAGGAAATCCAGCGTTTCACCGAAGATCGAGGGCTGGTCGTTATCGAAACCGAAGACGATACCCGCCTGCACGGCTATGCCATGAGCATGGATCCGCTCAATCGCACGAGCGTACTCGGACACGTGGTTGAAACGTTTCTGGACTTCATTCAGGCTGCTTTGCGAGATTGACTCGAGCCCGACGAACAGCTGTTTGCATCCGCTGCTCGCGGCCAACTCCAGGAATTCGTCATCCTGAGCGGCATGAATGCTAGCTTGGCTGCTCCACCACTTGCGGTGGGGAGCGAGAGCCCGGAACAGCGTCTTCGCGTACTCCATGTCGCTCGCGATGTTGTCATCCCACAGGATGATTACCTTGCCGGGAAAAGAGCCGTACTCCTCGGCTACCGTTTCCACACGCCGCTGGCGCACTTGGCCCTTGTACATGACGGCGAGCGTGCAGAAATCGCATCGATATGGGCAGCCGCGCGTGGCAAACAGAACTCCAGCCGTATGATCGTGCCGGTGAAACAGGTCCTTCCGCGACATCGGAGCAAGTTCCAGCGTCGGAGGTTCCGTGGAACAGTATCTGTGACTATGCCGCCCTGCCTCAAAGTCGCGCAGGAATTGCGGCCAGTTGGCTTCCGCCTCGCCGACGAAGATTATGTCCGCATGCGCCTGCGCCTCATCGGGCATCAGAGTCACATGCGGTCCTCCCAAGACGACCGGAATTTCCCGCTGGCGAAAGCGGTCAGCCATGGCATAAACGTGCGGCGCACTAGGGGTGTGGAAAGTAATCGCCACCAAGTCTGCTTGCACACTGAAGTCGACCGGCCTGACCACCTCGTCGATATGGAGCACACTCCAATGCGGCGGTGCGAAGGCGGCAAGATACGGCATAGTGATCTGCTGAAAGTTCAGGACGCGGGCCCGCCGCACCTTCTGGATGTCGGGTGAAGAGGCGGTGATCAGAAGCAAGGTTGGCACAATATGGACGTGAGGCTTACTTGATCGCCAGCGCTCCGACGAGCGATTCGAAAATCTTGTATCCGTCGGTGCCGCCTAATTCGGGTTCGGCCGCTCGTTCGGGATGGGGCATCATGCCTAGGACGTTGCGGCCGGGGCTGCAGATGCCGGCGATATTTTCGAGCGATCCATTGGGATTTGATTCGGAGGTGATATCGCCTTGCGGGTTCACGTAGCGGAACACGATGCGGTTGTCGCGCTTCAATTCCGCGAGTGTTGACTCATCGCAGAAATAATTGCCTTCCATGTGGCCGATGGGGATGGTCAGCACTTCGCCGTTGCGGCAGGCGTTCGTGAAAGGCGTCTCGTTATTTTCTACTCGTACTTGCACCGGCTTGCAGACATATTTCAGACCGATGTTGCGCATCAGCGCTCCGGGCAGCAATCCGGACTCACATAGAATCTGGAAACCGTTGCAGATGCCGAGGACCAGGCCTCCGCCAGCGGCGAACTTGCGGACGGATTCCATGACCGGCGAAAACTTGGCGATGGCGCCGGTGCGCAGATAGTCGCCATAAGCGAATCCGCCGGGGACGATCACTACATCGCAGTTCTGGAGGTCGTGCGATTCATGCCAGAGAAACACGGCCTTCTGCCTGGCCACATGTTCGGCAGTCCAGAAGGCATCGTGATCGCAGTTCGATCCGGGGAAAATTATGACGCCAAATTTCATAGAATTCTGTTGTTTACTATTTAGTAACGGTACCCCCCCCCTTCCCCTCACCGATCTTTTGGAATCATGGAGTTAGAGAGAAATTCCCGCCAGATCTTTGAGGAATAAGGACTTATTGGCAAAATCTTGAGCGAGTAGGAGTTAATGGCGGAAGGTGTCACTTCTCGGCGGTTAGCTCCCGGTTAAACCTTGCCGATCCAAATTTTCAAGGAACTGCCTGACCCTGGGTGCATTGTTCCCGAAGCCTATTCGCCAGAAATCTGGTGTGGGTTATTTATAGTGACGAGGGTTGGGAGCTTAAGTCAAGAAAAAAGTGAGGAATTATGCTTTGACATACCTATCGTGGTCGGGCTTACCTCACCGGCATAATGAGCAGGCGACGCTGCGCCGCGACCGATCTTCGGCTTGCACTGGTTCGGTCTACACTCCTCAGATTCGTGATGCCGAGACCAAGCTTGGCAGCGGCTGCGCGGCTGGAGCCGGGGCGCTCGGCGAAGTATCGGGCTGTGGCGATTCGCCGTTCCCGTCGGAGCCGTTGCCGTCCAGGCCAGTGGTCACATTGAAGTTGCCATTATCGGTTGAGCTTGGTCTGGCCGGGTAGTTGGCCGGCGAGCCCTTGTCATGCGCTCCGTTATTCCGGTAGGGCGGATTGTCGGACCAGTTGTCGCTGTAACCATCGCCGTAATCGTAATAGTACGGATAGCCATACGGGTAATAGCCATACCAATAAGGGTTGTACCACCACGGATCCCAAGCGAAGGTCCAGGCAGGTCCCCAGGGCCAGAAGCCGAAGCCCCATCCCCAACCGCAGCATCCCCAACCGCGACCGTAACCGTAGCCAAAACCGCTCCTGAAACCGAAGCCCGGTTCTCCCCGGAATCCGCCACCGAAGCCGTCTCTGGCCCCGCCAAACGAGTGCCAGGCGCCGTCGACGATGCCTGCGTTACGAGCGGTTAGGTTGGAGTTCGCCACGCTCCCGGAATTGCGTCCCGCACCGGAACGCGCCGAACTTTTTTCGGAACTTTGTGCGGAACTGCGCGCAGAGCTAGCGGAATTGCCGAACGAATGCCACTGGCCATCGTTAATGGCGGGACGAACATTCGAGGAACGGACATTCGACGCACGGACACTGGACGATTCCGTTCGGGATGAGCTGATACCGCGGCCAGCTTCCGATCCGGCGCTTCGACCGTAACTGCCTCCGCCATGGGATCGCGCGCCTTCATAGGAGCCACCACGTGATTCTCCGCCGCCGCGATACGAACCTGCACTGCTTCCTCCACTGCTATGGAAGCCTCCACCGCCTCCACCGTGGAAACCGCCGCCCCCTCCGCCTCCGCCGTGGCCGCCACCGCGTTGAGCAAGTGCTGCGTTGGGCAAGAGAGCAAGTCCGGTGAAAACAGCGAATGCGACCAGGAACCTGAGAAGACCGAATCGGCTCATAATCCGTACCCCGTTCGAAGCATTGCACCGAATCAGCGCACTATCGACCCAGGAATCATGGGCAAGGACAGCGCGCTTCTAGTTAATGAGATTCTACCGCCAGGCGCCGGGTTGCGCGGATGCGATGCAATTCAAGAGAGATGAATTTTAGGGCTAGGGCGTCCCGCCAACCTCATTCCACAAGAACGCCAGTTCGTCGGCCGTATCATTGATTGCTTGCGTGATGGAAACGCCCGCGCTGTGACCGCTTATCGTCTGGTAGTGCAACAGGATGGGGCGGTCGCTGGTGTTGTCAGCTTGGACGAGGGCAGTCATTTTTCTCGCGTGCAAGGGGTCAACCCGGGTATCGCTATCGCCGGTGTTGAACATAATCGCGGGATACTTCACGCCCGGTTTCACGTTGTGGTAGGGCGAATACTTCAGCAGGTAAGGGAACTGGTCTGCGTTATCGGAGGACCCGTACTCCGCGGTCCACCATTTGCCGACCAGGAAGTTCTGGAAGCGGACCATGTCGAGCAAAGGGTATCCGCACCAGATGGCGCCGAACATCTCAGGGTGCTGGGTCATGGCTGCGCCCATCAACAGGCCGCCGTTGGAGCGGCCGCGAATGGCCAGCCGCTGGGTCGAGGTATACTTCTCGCCGGTCAAATACTTTGCGGCGGCAAAGAAGTCGTCGAAAACATTCTGCTTGTGTTCGAACATTCCCGCCTGGTGCCACTTCTCACCGTACTCGCCCCCGCCACGCAGATTGGGTTGCGCATAAAAGCCGCCTTGTTCCATCCACCAGGCGTATTCGGGGTTCCAGGCTGGGACCAAGTCCACCAGGAAGCCGCCATAGGCGAACATCAAGGTTGGCGTATTGCCGTCGCGCTTCACGCCTTTCCTGGACGAGATGAACATTGGAATACTCGTGCCGTCCTTCGATTTGTAAAACACTTGCTTCACATCGTACTGTTCGGAGGCAAAGGGTACGGTTGGTTTGGCAAAAATTTCTGCCTTTCCGGTAGTAACGTCGTAGCGATAGATGGTGGGCGGGATGATGAACGATTCAAAACTGTAGAAACCTTCGTTGGCATCCGCGCGGCCCATGAGCTCAGTGGCCGAACCCAGGGTCGGGTATGCGATGTTTCCGGCCGGCTTCCCATCGAGCGTGAAGATACGCGTTTCTGTCACCACGTCATGCAACCCGGTGACGAAGAGTTTCCTACCGACAATCGAAATCCCGGAGATGACGTCCTTGCCCTCGGGCACGATGCTCGCCCAGCGCTGCGGTTGCGGATTGCCGATCTCCACTTTGAGGACGCGATAGTTCGGAGCTTCGTAGTCGGTGAGCACATAGAGATCATCGCCGTAGTTTACCGGCCTGAAGCGGTGATCGATGCCGTGGATAACCGGGCGAATCGGCGAATCGGGCTGGCGCAGATCCTTCATGTAGATGTCGACGCGCTTGGGCGGAACGCCGTGCACAACGGTAATCATCAAGTAGCGCTCGTTCTCGGTGATTTCGGCGCCGATGAGTTGCATGGGGCCAAAGTTTTCACCTTGGAAGCCCTTACCGAAAATGAGCTGATCGCTGCCGGCGGATGATCCGAGCTTGTGATAGAAGACCAGCGTTCCCGCAGGATCGAAGCGCGCATAGTAAAGTCCTTGATTATTAGGGCTGAGTTGGATGCCGGAATACCGCGCGGAGGGCAGAGAGTCGGGAAGATCCTGGTTTTTCGTGGCATCGAGAATGTGCACCGATTCTTCATCGGCGCCGCCGGAGCGGATGCCGTAAACCAGCAGCGTGCCGTCTTTTGAGATGTCATTGATCTGCACGGACGTGTTCTGGTCCGCACTCAGTTTCGTCGCGTCAACCAGACGCTCATCCTGACCGTGCAATCCTCGCCGCAAATAAATCGATCCCTGGTTCTCGTCGGCGAGCCGCTTCTTGAAAAAGTAGTTTCCTCCGCGCTCGATTGGGATGCTGTAGCTGTCCACGCGTTCGAGCTTGGTCAGTTCACGGACGATCTCGGGCCGGATCTTTACTTGCGAAAGGTATTGCCCGGTGTATTTCATCTGCTCGTCGATCCAGGTGCGGGTCGCCGGACTCTTTGCGTCTTCCAGCCAGCGATAGGGATCGGTCAGGGTGATGCCGTGAATGTTCTCGGTTATGGGCTTGGTTTCGGTTGGGGGTGGAGGTGGAAGGGTGATTCCGTCGCCGCCCTTCACCGCGGAAGGATTGCCGGCGGCGACCGCAAAGAGTGCGAGCAGGAGGAAGACGAACAGGCTGACAGTTGTTTTGTGAGTGATCGGCGCGGATTTCATGGCCTGAGCATTCTATCGCGGCACTCGATCACAAGACAGCTTTCAAGGAGCGATACCTTCGAATATTTCACAATTGGGCCGCAGAGGATCTGGTCGCCCGATATTGGTATCGGCATTTACTGTCAATGGAGTTTCCGAGTTGGTTCTAGGCGAAGGCAGGTAACTGCGCTCGGCTTGGACCCCTGAACTTCGCTCAGGACGGGCCCGCGAGGGCTGCCCGTACCTCATCCCCGCGGTATCCCGCTCTAATCCCGCTAATACTTCACGATAGCTGCGAGCGACTTGGGATCGAGCGATGCTCCGCCTACCAAAGCGCCATCGATTTCTTCTTCCGACATCAGGGCGTGGGCGTTCTCGGGTTTGACGGAGCCGCCATAGAGGATGCGGAGTTTGCCGGCGAATTCCTGGCCGAAAGATTCGGCGGCTTCGGCTCGGATGATGGCATGAGCATCGGCGGCGATTTGCGGGGTTGCGGTTTTTCCGGTGCCGATGGCCCAGACGGGTTCGTAGGCGACCACCAGGCTGGCGGCCTTCTTGGCCGAAACCTTATGGAAGGCGCGAAGGCACTGGCGGCGCAGGACGTCGTCGGTGAGCCCAGCCTCCCGTTCTTCAAGCACTTCTCCCACGCAGACGATGGGGACCAGTCCGGCTTCGATGGCGGCTTTGAGCTTTAGATTGACGGTGTCGTCCGTCTCGCCGAAGTACTGGCGGCGTTCGGAGTGTCCGATGATGACGTGGGTTACGCCCACCGCCAGCAACATACTGGCGCAGATCTCGCCGGTGAAGGCGCCTTCCTTTTGCCAGTGGAGATCCTGCGCGCCGATGGCGACATTCGATCCCTTGGCCGCAGTGACGGCGGCATCGAGGGCGAGGTAAGTGGGGCAGACGACGATTTCGTCGCGATCGTGGCCGTGGACCAGAGGAAGGAAATCGCGGAAGAAGTCGCGGGTCTCAGCGGGGGTTTTGTACATCTTCCAGTTGGCTGCGATGAGCTTTGTTCTCATGAAGGACCTTTTGTGAAGATAACGGAAATTGGGACGGATTCGCGGGAAATCTTTTCGGCCGTTTGGACGTAGACGTTGCGGGTGGCAACGTCGAAGAGCACGAACCGTACATGCTCGACATGTGCGCACGACGGCAGAGCTTCGACAATGGCGCGAACGGCGATTTCAGCGGCCTCGTGAACAGGATAACCGAACGCACCAGTCGATATAGAAGGAAAGGCCAAGGACCGAATTCCGTGATCGTCGGCGATGCGGATGGACTCGCGGTAACAACTGGCTAGCGTTTCCGCCTCGTGCTGCCGCCCTCCTCGATACACCGGACCGACGGTGTGGATTACATGTTGGGCGGGCAAGCGTCCGCCGGTAGTAATGACGGCTTTGCCGGCGGGGAGGGTGCCGGTCTTCAATCTTGCCACGATGCGTTTGCATTCCTGGAGGATGGAGGGCCCGCCAGCGCGGTGAATGGCTCCGTCGACACCGCCACCGCCGAGCAGAGAGGAGTTGGCTGCGTTAACAATGGCGTCGGTCGTCTCCTTGGTGATGTCGGCGGGGCCGTGGAGGTCGAGCATTTTGCCGTTAGCGAACGTCAGTCTGGCTGGGAGGTCAGGCATAACCGTTAAGAGGTTCATGATTTGCCATGTGACGAGTGACGTACGAGACGTCCCGGTGAGAAACCAGCGCTACGGGCTGGCAACGGTGGCTTCACTATTTGCCGATTTTCTTGGCTACGAATTCGACGTAGGTCGTGAACTGGTCCGGCTTGCCAGGAGGGGCGAGTTCGAACTTTTCGGTTACGGAATTCGTCCCAGCTTTAGTGTAGGACATACGTGCCCGGGTGCCGGAGGGCGCGGCATCGCTCAAGAACTGAATTGAGTCGCCGCCTGGGGCGACGCTGACTGCGTAGCGAATGACGTGATTCTCGTTGTCGAAGAAGATGGCACGCAGAGAGTCGTCCGCAGGATCGTGATACACGTACAAAAGATCGTCGTGGGAGAACGCTGCGCGGTTCTTGCTCGCGGGATAATCGAGGTGGACTTTGCGAAGTAGTACCGTGCCGTTCAGGCCGGGTTCGAAGGAAGACGTGCCCTGGGCCTGGCCGGGCTGGCCTCCTCCGGACCATGTCCACTCACCGATGAGAAAATCGAAATCTTGCCATGGGGTGGAGCGAGGCTGCTGGGCTTGCGCCGTGGAGAACGGGAGCAGCAGAAGCGTTACGAACCCCGTCTTCCAGTTCATGTGGCACCTCCCAGAGAAATCTAAATGGCGCGCGTGCCGGTTGAGACGCTGGGCACGACAGCCGGCGGGGCGCTGCTACCCTCCAACGCTGTGAAGCCTGTTTGTAGCCGATCCCAATGTCAAAAACCAAGAGCTTATTTTTTCTCCGTCAGCGCTTCCACTCCTGGCAGCTTCTTGCCTTCCAGAAATTCCAACGAGGCGCCGCCTCCGGTTGAAATGTGCGTGATCTTGTCGGCAACGCCAGCGGCTTTGACAGCGGCTACCGAATCTCCTCCGCCTACGATGGTCGTGGCTCCTGCATTCTCTGCCACGGCCTGAGCGATCTTGAAAGTGCCTCGCGCAAAGGGCGGCACTTCGAAAACGCCCATGGGGCCGTTCCAGACAATGGTGCGAGCGCGGGCTACTTCTTCGGAGAAGGCCTCGATTGTTTGCGGGCCGATATCGAGCGCCATCATGTTGGCGGGGATGGCCTCGCCCTGGCCGACGAATTTCACCAAGGCGCTGGCTTCGACGCGGTCCGCGATGACGTGGTCGGTCGGCAACAAGAATTTGACCTTGTGGGTTTTTGCCTGGTGCAAAAGATCGCGGGCGAGTTCGACCTTGTCTTCTTCAACCAAACTCCTGCCCACGGATTCGCCGTGCGCCTTGAGGAAGGTGTAAGCCATGCCGCCGCCGATGATGAGGGTGTCGACTTTGCTAAGCAGGTTCTGGATGACTCCAATTTTGTCGCTGACCTTGGCGCCGCCGAGAATGGCGACGAAGGGATGCTCGGGGTTCTGCAGGACGCGGCCCAAATATTGCAGCTCCTTTTCCATGAGCAGGCCGGCGGCGGATTTCTGCACAAATTTAGTGATGCCAACCGTCGAAGCGTGGGCACGGTGGGCGGTGCCGAAGGCGTCGTTGACATAGAACTCGGCGAGTTTGGCGAGTTGTTTGGAAAAACTCTCATCGTTCTTTTCTTCTTCGGCGTGGAAGCGGAGGTTTTCCAGCAGCAGCGCCTGGCCTTTCTCGAGCTTGAGCGCCATTTCTTCGGCTTCGTCCCCAACGCATTCGGGACAGAAACCGACGTTTTCACCGCGCGACAGTTCTTTGTCCAGCAACATGCGCAGACGTTCGGCGACGGGCTTGAGGCTCATCTTAGGATTCGGCTTGCCTTTGGGACGGCCGAGGTGAGAGGCGAGGATGAGGCGCGCACCGTGACGCAGGGCGTACTCGATGCTGGGCAGGGTTTCGCGGATGCGGGTGTCGTCCATGACGCGGCCGTCGTCGAGCGGGACGTTGAA
>Ga0209415_10015439_pt1 | contig 12377 bp, 8 predicted proteins | sample PeaSoiSIISIP2007_FD_187696 | JGI IMG/M metagenome (GOLD analysis project Ga0209415, IMG submission 187696) | Peat soil microbial communities from Weissenstadt, Germany - SII-SIP-2007 (SPAdes) (version 2) | ecosystem: Environmental > Terrestrial > Soil > Wetlands > Peat | place: Germany... | reverse complement strand
CCCGTCGTCTCGTAGGTCGCTTCGAACGTGGTCGCCTCACCCGCCTGGACCTTGGTCGTGAACGAGTCGATCGTCGCCTTGTTGCCCTCGACCGCATGGACGATCCGGTTGGCCTCCCTAGCTACGCTGCAGCCCGTGAGAGACCCGCCACCCAGAACGACTGCGACCGCCACGGCCCAGCGAGCGCCGCCCACCGCATGCAGGAAGTGGCCTCGTTCGGCGACCCGGTTCATCAGATTCCTCCCAGGAGATCGGCGACCGAGCCGTTGCCTCGGGGCACTCGTCGCAGACGATACGCCCGCCGGGCCAAGAGCGCGGCTGTCTTCGCGGGCTCCTGATCGGGACTAGCTCTGAGCTTCTGTTGCCACCGGGTCCTCGAAGCCCGATCGCCGGGCCGAGTGCCCGTTGCCCGCAGCGAGGTCGGAGTCGGGAGAGGACAGTTGTGCGGGGGCAGCCCGGGGGATCTGAACCCAGAATGTGGCCCCGCCCACCCCGTTCGACACGACCCCGACACTGCCGCCATGGGCACGCGCGATGGCAGACACGATCGAAAGACCGAGACCGACACCACCCGACGAGCGCGCCCGGGACGGGTCGGCGCGGTGGAAGGGCTCGAAGATGCGCTCACGCTCCTCGGTCGGGATCCCGGGACCGTGGTCGGTCACCTCGATCCCGACAGCCGCCGGATCGGCGTGAAGCCGCACCTCGATCGGAGTACCGGAGGGGGTGTGAGTGATCGCGTTCCCGAGCAGGTTGTCGATCACCTGGCGAAGCCGGTCTCCGTCGCCGAGGACCGGAGCCGTGGTCGGCGAGTCGAGGAGGATCTCCCGCTCGGGTGCGGCCACGCGAGCGGCCTCCACGGCGGCTGCGGTGGTGGCCGCGAGATCGACTTGGTCCCTTTCAAGTGGCCGTTGCCGGTCGAGCCTCGCGAGAAGGAGCAGGTCGTCGACCAGCACGCTCATCCGGTCGGCGTCTTCGCGGATGTGGCGCATCGAGGTCGCTAGGTCCTCGGGGCGATCTCGCGCACCTCGGTCGAACAGCTCGGCGTATCCGCGGATCGAGGTGAGGGGGGTACGAAGCTCGTGCGAGGCGTCTGCGAGGAAGCGCCTGAGCCGCTCTTCCGAGGCGGCGCGTGCGCCGAATGCCTGCTCGATCTCCGAGAGCATCGTGTTCAAGGCGCTCCCGAGTTGTCCCACCTCCGTGTTGGGATCGGTGTCGGCCACCCGCCTGGACAGGTCTCCTGCGGCGATGGCGCCGGCGGTCGTGGTCATCTCGTCGAGCGGGCGCAGCCCCCGCCGCACGATCCACCAAGCCAGCATCCCGAGCGCCGCCAGGACGGCGAGCGCCACGAGGAGCTCGGTCAGAAGTAGCCGGTCGAGGGTCTGATCGAGCGTCGTGATCGACTCCCCCAAGACGAGCGTGCCGAGGGAATTGCCTGCCGAGTCGATCACCGGGACGGCGAGCACCCTGTAGCTGATCGGGTTCGCGCCGCCGCTCGACGCGTCGAAGAGCTTCGGCGTCGTCGACGAGACCCCGGAGCCGGGGAGGGCCGTCGGCAGGTTTGGGGTGGGAAGGTCGAACCCCACCTCCGGCGACGACACGACGTCACCGCTCGAGTCACGGAGCTGTGCCCAGACCCCTGGTGGGACGAACAGCCGGTGAGAATCAGGCCCGAGGAAGCTCCCCGGAAGCAAAGAGCTCTCGAGCGACCCCGCGTCAGCGGCGGTGCTCTGGAGCTGCGAGTCGACTTGCGACAGCAGGTACGAGCGAAACGACGTGTAGGTGACGACGCTCGCGACCACCAGGCCCACTGCCACGATGCCCACGAGCACCAGCAGCAGGCGGAGCCGAAGAGTCATCGTTGATCCGGCGGCCGTCTCAACGAGTAGCCGACACCCCGGACGGTGTGGATGAGAGGAGGCCCGAGCGTGTCGATCTTCTTGCGCAGGTAGCTGATGTAGATCTCCACCACATTGGCGTTGCCGTCGAAGTCGTAGTTCCAGACGCGATCGAGGATCTGGGACTTCGAGACCACGCGCCCTGCGTTCAACAGCAGGTAGTGGAGCAGCTTGAACTCGGTCGGAGTCAGCTCGATGGGGGTCGCCCCCCGGAAGACCTCGTGGCTCTCCTCGTCGAGCTGGAGGTCGGATATCTGAAGCTGCCCTCCGTCTCCCGTCCCGTGCGCGCGGCGCAGGATCGCACGCACCCGGACGATCAGCTCCTCCACGCTGAAGGGCTTTGTCATGTAGTCGTCCCCGCCGAGCGTGAACCCCCGCAACTTGTCGTCGAGCGTGTCGCGTGCTGTGAGGAAGAGGACCGGAAGGCGCCCGCCGATGCCGTCACGGGTCATGCGTTGCAGCACGTCGAAGCCGCTCAGGTCCGGGAGCATGACGTCGAGCACGAGCAGATGAGGCCGGAACGAAGTCACGGCCTCGAGGGCCTCGCGGCCCAGGTGTGCGACCTGGACCTCCATGCCCTCGTAGCGCAATGCCATCGACAACAGGTCGGTGATGCTCTGCTCGTCGTCGACGACGAGTATGCGTGTGGGGGAGCTCTGACCCATCTGCGGGGACGAAGGTGGGCTCGTCACAGATGGAGTGGTCAAGGACGGGCTGGACATGGGATCGCCTCCTGGGAGGAGTCTGCCCGCCGAACCTTGGAGATTTCTGTGAACTTCCGGTGAACCCGCCAAGAAGCTCAGAGGATCAGAGCGCCGTGAGCCGCCGGAACCAGGCCCCAGGTGAGGGAGGTCCAGGCCGATGATCAGGCGATCGAAGCCCGTCCTGCGACGCTCACAGCGCCACAAAGTGCGTTGTTCTCCTGTAGATGGTCGATCCCGTCTATGGGGAACTCGAGGCTGGTGGCTGAGGCGTCGAGAAGAGACGAGGCGCCGCCGCGGTCCTCGCCGGCGAGATCGCAGAGCGTCTCGTCGATCAACCGGAGAATCTCGTCACACCTCTCGCCGAGTGTCATCGTGGCCTCCCTCGTCCCCTACAGCATCGGTATTGGAGTGCCGCGGCTGAAGTGCGAAAGTGCCCACTTCACAGGGCAATTCGGCAGTGCTCGGGCGTACTGATCGGTACGGTGAGCAAGACAGGCGGATGAGCCTCACCCTGTGTGGCGATATGACTTGCGGGGTTCCCGGACGACCCGGGTTGCTACTTCGGCGGCTCGGACTCGGCGGCATCGGACGCGAAGGGACGCCACCGCCGGACGCTCGCCACCGCCGCGAGCCCGAGGGCCACGGCGCCGCTAGCGAGCCCCGCGATGAGTCCCGTGTCGTCCCCACCCCCGCCTCTCGACTTGGCCGCCGCGCTTCGCCGAACCCCTTTGGCGATCCTCCGACCGCTCCCGTTGTGCGAAGAGGCGCCAGATGGCGACGCGGTCGGGCCCGGGCCCGCCGATCCGTTCGAGCCTAGGGACATCTCGAGGCCCGATTCGTATCCCGAGCCCTGCCCGCCCTGGTCCCGAATCGAGCCGGACCCCGATTCCGACGCCACTGATGTCCCGGCTGCGCCGGCGCCGGAGGTCACCGACACCGGTGGGAGTCCCGACCCGGGTACGAGGGGCAGTTGGATCCGAAGTGGCCCGGCTTCTTGTGCCGGGACACCGGAGTTCGAGGAGGGTGGCGGGTAGTCCTGTCCGAAGTCCTCGGTGCCCAAGAGCGCGTTGACCACGGCTTGCTCGTCGACCTTCGGGTCCGCGAGCGTGGTCTGAGGAAGGTCCGGAACAGACAGGTTCGCCGACGCGAGCAGAGGCAGCGTCCCGGTCATGTCCCCCGTGACGCTCCGCCTCCATGGTGAGAGGTTCGGCACCTCGACTCCGAAGCGGGTCTCGATGAAGCGCAGCATCGACGTGTGGTCGAGGGTCTCCGAGCTCACGTAACCCCCACGGCTGAAAGGGGAGATCACGAAGCACGGGACCCTGAACCCGAGGCCCACAGGGCCCCGGATGGTGCTCGCGTCCGAGGGGAGCGAGGGCGTGGTCACGTACTCTCCCGCGTATTCCGCGCCAGAAGGCACCTGAGAGAGCTGCAAGGCCTCGGGTCCCGGGGTGACGGGCGCGACGTGGTCGAACCACCCGCCGTTCTCGTCGTAGGTGACGAACAGCACAGTGCGCTCCCACACTGCCGGGTTCGACACGAGCGTGTTCAGGACCTGCTGGACGAACCACTCGCCGTAAGGAGGAGGCGCGGCAGGGTGTTCGCATGTCACCGCGGAGGGGAGGAGCCACGTCACCTGTGGCAGGGTGCCAGCAGCCACGTCGGCGTCGAACTCAGCGGGGTACTGGGGCACGAGAGCCTGTGCGGCGAGCTGTGCCTGTCCCGGCGTCGCTGGGTCGAGATACTGCTTGAAGTATGGAAGGACGTTGAAGAGGAACAGGCTCGTCGGGTCCTGGTAGATCTTCCAAGACACCCCAGCCTCCGACAGCCGTTCGGGCATCGTCGTCCAGGTGCGTGTCGCGTACTGCTGAAGCCGGTTGGTGACGTATGTCTCGAGGATGGGGGGACCGTCGCGCCCGTCCGCGCCGAGACTCGCGGTCAACGACATCACTCGGTTCGGGTCGGTGGGGCCGAGCACCGAGCAGTGGTATCCATCGCAGATCGTGAATGCGTCGGCCAGCGCGTAATAGAACGGAAGGTCCTCCCGGGTGAAGTGGCCCATCGTGAGAAAGCCGTTCGCCGCCCCGTCCGAGGCGACATGCGCCTTCACGAATTGGTCCATGGCTCCGCTGTTCCAGCTCGTGTGCTGGGGACCCCAGTCGTGGGTTATGTCGTTCGTCGTGAAGCCGTCGTCCATCGGAGGGTTGCTGACCAACTTGAACGGCTGGAGGAAGCCGCCCGGCTTCGGACCCTGACCAGGCGCGTAGCCGAACTGATCGAAGACGGTGTGGCGAACGCCATTCACCGACTGCATCTGCACCTGAGGGTCGGAGAAGCCCCGAACGTTCGACATGGTCCCGAAGTAGTGGTCGAACGAGCGATTCTCCTGCATGAGGATCACGACATGCTCGACGTCGTTCAGGCTCGAGGGTCCCGAGGCCGATCTTGCGAGGGCAGCATCGATGAGCCTCGCCTGGCTCGGCCTGAGAACTGCACCGGCCGCACCCGCCGCCCCGAGTGCCACAGACGCCTGCAGGAACGACCGCCTCGACACCGGCGAACGCATGCGCCTGGTTCCTGCCTCGACCCTGTGGCGCCAATCTTGCCTTGTCATTCCGCCTCCACCCCCCGTGCAGCGGCCGGTCGGGCGCGCCTGAAGCACCGGGGGATTGCTCGCTTTTCACTCCGAGAACGCCGACACCACGTCCCACCTGCGGTGAACTCTGTGTGACAACGCTCCCGAGGTTCCAAGCGGTGCGGGCCCGAATCGTCCAGTGCCGCACCCGGTGGGTACGATCGGCCTGGTGAGCGAGCCGTCGACGTCCTCTGAGCTGAGGGCCCTGTTCGGGTCGCGCGCCCCAGAGGAGGGCACACGCACCGAGTCCGGCCCCGAGAGCGAGGCCGGCCGCCGAAAGGCCTCCAAGCAAGCCCCGCGCCCACAGGGCCGGTTCGACGCCTGGCGCGAGGTGCTGCGGACCGTCAACCCCCCGAGCGGGCGCCCCCTGGACTTCGTTTCGAAGTGGCTCGTTCTGACGAGGGCCGCCGTGCTCCCCATGACGCTCGTGGCCGGCGCCATCGCGACCCTTCTCGCAGTGCACCGCCCGGGGTTCCGTCCGGGCCTCCTCGTTCTCGCATTCGTCGGGGTCGTCCTGGCACACGTCGCCAACAACCTGATGAACGACTTGTTCGACACCGAAGTGGGCGCAGACACCGACTCGTACCCGCGGGCGCTCTACGCACCGCATCCCGTGCTCTCGGGGATGATCTCGCGCTCTGGCCTCGCCACGGCGGCACTCGTCGTGAACGCGCTCGACCTCGCCATCTTGGTGGTCCTCGTCGTCTTCAGGGGGCCGATCGTGATCGCGTTCGCGCTCGGCGGGTTCCTCTTGAGCTTCGCCTACACGGCTCCGCCTCTTCGCCTGAAGAAGCGCGGACTCGGAGAACCCGACGTCTTCGTCGTCTGGGGACCGTTGATGGTGTGCGGCACCTACTTCGCGGCGGTGGGGCGCATCCCTTGGGAAGTCCTCGTCGCCTCTGTCCCCTACGGGCTTCTTTGCACAGCGGTCCTCATGGGCAAGCACATAGACAAGGCTCCCTACGACGCTCCCCTCGGGATCAAGACCTTGCCCGTCGTCCTAGGAGAGGCACGCGCCCGCGCCGCGACGAAGGGCCTGATGGTGGCCTTCTACGTGACGGTAGGGGTGGCGGTTGCGGTCCGGGCCCTCCCGTGGCCAGCGGTCGTGTGCGTGCTCGCGGTCCCGAAACTGGTCCAGGCCTGGGGGGCACTAAGCAAGCCGCGCCCGGACTCCCCTCCACCGGGGTTCCCGGTCTGGCCCCTTTGGTTCGCAGCTATCGCGTTCGTGCACACGCGGCGAGCGGGATCGCTCCTCGTGACCGGCCTGGTCATCGCTGCAGCCTTCAACATCCACTAGTCGAATCAGGCCAGGACGGGGTCGCCTCCGACCGACCGCCTGAGCGCTGTGTGCAGGGCATCGGGAGTGAGGATCCCTACATAGCGGTCCTCGTCCAGCACGGCGACCCAACCAGCGTCGTGCTGGAGCATCTCGGCGAATGCGGTCTTCAGAGAGGCTTCGAGCGGTACCCACGCTTCCATTCGCCTCGTGTGGCGCTCGACCGGGTCGTCGTCTTTCCCGTCCCCTTGTTCCGCCCGGCCGGGCTCGACCCAACCGAGCAGCCGCTCGTCCTCGTCGACGACGACTGCCCATCGCCCCTCGGAGGCGTCGACCTCTGTGCGCGCCTGCGCCATCGACGTGCGCGGGTGCACCACGGTCGGTGTGAAGAGATCGGTCAGCTCTATCGGGGTGACCGCGAGACGACGGAGTCCGCGGTCGGCCCCGACGAAGTCGGCGACGAAGCCTGTCGCCGGCCGTCCGAGCACTTCGGCGGGTGTGTCGTACTGCTGGAGCACGCCTCCCTCCGACAGCACAGCGATTCGGTCGCCGAGTATCACGGCTTCGTCGACGTCGTGGGTGACGAAGATGACCGTCTTGTGCAACCGCTCCTGGAGTTGGAGGAACTCCTGCTGCAGGTGGTCACGCGCGATCGGGTCGACCGCCCCGAACGGCTCGTCCATCAAGAGCACGGGCGGATCTCCGGCGAGGGCCCTCGCAACGCCGACTCGTTGGGCCTGGCCTCCCGAGAGCTCGTGCGGATATCGGTTCGCGTAGAGAGCAGGGTCGAGACCCACGAGCTCGAGAAGCTCAGTCACTCGCGCCTTCGTGCGCAGCTTGTCCCAACCGAGGAGGTGTGGGACCGCGGCCACGTTGTCAGCCACCTTCAAATGGGGGAAGAGACCCGGCTGTTGGATCACGTATCCCGTCCGCCTGCGGAGCTCCACAGGGTCGGTCTGAGCCACGTCCCGCCCGTCGACGACGACTCGTCCCGAGGACGGCTCGACCAGGCGGTTGACCATCTTGAGCACTGTGGTCTTGCCGCCACCCGAAGGCCCGACGAGCACGCAGAGCTCGCCTTCGTCAACCTCGAGGTCGAGGTTCTCCACGGCGTAGGCGCCTTCGCCGTATCGTTTGGAGACTCCTTCGAAGCGGATCATGGCATCCTCCCGGCCCGTCCACGCTATCGATCGTCCGCTCGGGATCTGCAGGCCAGGCGTCTAGGGTCGTCCTCGGTGCTCCTCGCAGCTTCGATCCAAGTCAAGCCGATCGGCTGGTGGGGTTGGATCTCACAGGACCGGAGCGAGATCTTGTCGGACCTCCTCCACCATCTGGAGCTCACGCTGGTCGCCGTGGCAATCGGGTTCGTCATCGCACTTCCGCTCGCCGTAGTCGCATGGAAGGTCCGCGGCATGCGCCCGCCGCTCGTGGTGATCACAGGCGCCCTCTACGTCGTGCCGTCGATCGCCTTGTTCGCCCTGATACAGCCCCTCACAGGCTTCTTCACGATCACGACCGCAGAGGTCGCCCTCGTCAGCTACACGCTGCTCATCTTGTTGCGCAATACGGTCGCCGGTCTCGACGCGGTGCCCGACGACGTCCGCGAGGCGGCGAGGGGAATGGGCTACACGCCAGCCGCCGAGCTCGTGCGCGTCGACCTTCCGCTCGCGATCCCTTCGATCCTCGCGGGCCTCCGGGTCGCAACGGTGACGGTCGTCGGGCTGGTGAACGTGACCGCGTTCATAGGACAGGGCGGGCTCGGCCAGCTCATCATCCAGGGATTCAACGAGAGCTTCGGCGAGCCGATCGTGGTGGCGCTCGTGTTGTCGGTGTTGCTGGCAGGCGTCGCCGACGCTCTCTTCGTCGGCCTCGAGCGTCTCGCCTTCCCATGGCTGCGCTCGAGGAGGGCGATCGCGTAGGGCAGCGCCGTGCACTTCCTCTCTCACGTCGTCCGATTCTTCACCACCTCCTCGAGCTGGAGCGGGTCGAGCGGGATCCTCGTGCGCGTCGGCCATCAGGCAGAGCTGTCGGCCGCCGCCCTGGTCGCGGCGGCACTGGTCGGTGTGGGGGTGGGCGCTCTCCTCGGCCACAGCGGTCGGGGCGGCTTCGTGTTCGTGAACGCAGCCAACGCGGCTCGGGCGGTGCCGTCGCTCGCCCTGCTCGTGATCCTCTACATCCAGCGCTCCATCAATCAGATGAGCACGGGGGCGTTCGTGGCGTCTTTCATCGCGATGTTCGCTCTGGCTGTGCCGCCGATCCTCACGAACTCCTACGTGGGGGTCCGGTCCGTCGACGCAGACGCACGTTCAGCGGCCTCCGCGATGGGAATGACCGGTGGCCAGGTCCTGAGCCGAGTGGAACTGCCGCTCGCAGCGCCGCTCATAGTGGCGGGTGTTCGCACAGCCGCAGTGGAGGTCGTTGCGACAGCGACCCTCGCTGCCTACGTCGGTTTCAGCGATCTCGGCTCGTACATCTTCGCCGGACTGGCCACGCAGAACGCCGTCGAGACCTTCAGCGGAGCGCTCCTGGTCGCAGTGCTGGCGCTCGCCACAGATCTAGCGCTAGCTGCTCTAGCCAGGGCCCTCACACCCGAGGGGATCAGGCGAAGCGGACGCTCGAAGCGTCACCGCGGGGTCGGGACCGACGCGAGCACCGTCCGTCTTCCGTCGAGCCTGCAGGGGAGCACGTCTGGCTGATGCAGTACCTGTGGGCATGCAGATCGTCGGTGGCGTCCGGCTCGCGTGCCCGCTCAACGAGTCGCGAGATGCCTGCCCGTCGCCCATCGAAGCGTTCGCCTCAGGCGAGGCGACCATCGAAACGGCCACCTCAGGTGAGGTTCTCGCTCTTCAGCCACTGCGACGCGACAGTCGAGGCGTCCTCGTGGTCGACGCTCACTTTGAGGTTCAGCTCGGTGAGTTGAGCCGTCGTCAGCTTTGCCGACAACGCGTTCAGCGCGGCTGCAGCGGCGGACGTGTCGGAGGACTTGCGAATGACGGGGATCAAGTGGTCTGCGGGCTGAAGGTTCTTGTTGTCGGTCAACTCGACGAAGCCGTTCTGGGTGACGTCGGAGTCGGTCGAGAACAGCTCGGCCACCTGCACAGTGCCGTTCTTCAAGTCGGCCACAGTGACAGGACCGGACTCGTCGGTGGCGGTGAACGCCTTGAAGTGGATGCCGTACAGCGACTGCAGGCCCTCGAGGCAGGTGGGTCGCTGGGGGCACTCCGGGGGAGCGCCGAATGTGAGCTGCGAAGCGACGGGAGCGAGGCTCGAAAGCGTCGTCAGGTGGTACCGCTGGGCCGTCGTCCTGGTGACGGCGAAAGTGTTGACGTCGACCGCGGGCGCCGGGTTCAAGACGGTGGCGCCTTTCGGGGAGAGCGCCTGCTTCAACAACGGGATCGCCGTCGAGGTAGCGGTCGCCTGCTGTGTGTCGTTCGGGTCGAAGAAGAGCAGGAGCGTCCCGGCGTAGTCCGGGTACAGGTCGAGCTGGCCGGCGGCGAGGGCGGGCTCGACGGCCTCGCGCGTCCCGAGATCGGTACGCAGGCTCGTATGGAAACCGGCATGGTTCAGCACGTCCGCGTAGAGGTTCGCGACTATCACCTGCTCGTAGAAGTTCGTGGAGCCGATCGTGATCTGAGGCGCAGACGAGTTGGCGGAGTTCGCGTTCGAGCCCGAGCTGCATGCCGCCGCCACGAGGGCGAGGCCGGCAAGGGTGAGAAGGATCCTGGGACCGCGCATGAGCGCTCCTTGCGGCGAGGGCTCGCAGCGAGCCACAGACGCCCAGTTGAGGGTGGCCGGTCAGCCATTCGGGGTTCCGAAGACGTTAGCCCCGGCCGCGGACGGCGGAAACTCTGGGCTCAGCGTGCCGCCGTGAGTCGTGCGCTGCGCGAACGGTCGTGCGCCCCGTTCGATCGGGTCGACTGCCCGTTCGACGACTCCATCGATTCGAGGAGCGACTCGAACTTTGCCGCGGTCGAGGGACGGGCGAAGTGGTACCCCTGTGCAACGGCGCATCCGAGGGAGCTCAGGTGCTCGAGCTGCTCGGCCGTTTCGACTCCTTCGACGACGGTCGTGGTGCCGATCGCCTTAGAGAGTGTGACCACTGCCGAGACGATGGCGGACTTCACCGGGTCCACGTCGACCCCGTCGATGAAGCTCCGGTCGACCTTCACGACGTCGATGGGGAAGTCGGCCAGGTATCTGAGCGCCGAGTAGCCGGTGCCGAAGTCGTCTATCGCGACCTGGCAGCCGAGAGCCTTGATCCGCAACAGGATCTCGATGGTCCGGTCGACTCGGTCGACGGCGAGACTTTCCGTGATCTCGAGCAAGAGCTGGGATGGATCCACCCCTGTCGCGCTGAGCACGTCTTCGAGCTCCTCGACGAGGCCGGCCTGCTGGAACTGACGCGCCGACAGGTTGACCCCCATGGAAAGCTTGCGGCCGAAGCGCTCTCTCCATTGCTTCGCCTGTCGACACGCGTGTTCGAGCACCACGCGTCCGAGCGGGAGGATCAGCCCGGTGTCCTCGGCGAGCTCGATGAATTCGTCAGGCCCCAGGAGACCCCGCGTCGGATGGTTCCAACGCACGAGAGCCTCGGTGCCGACCACCTGTCCTTCGCGGATCGAGAACAGGGGCTGGTAGTGCACCTCGAGCTCGTCGCGTTCGAGGGCTCTTCTCAGGGCCGCTTCGAGCTCGATTCGCTCGGCGGAGCGCACCCCCATCGCCTCGATGTCGAACACCTCGTAGTGGCCGCCTCGTCCCCTCGCTTTTGCTTGGTACATGGCCACGTCTGCGTCGTGCAAGACGTCGTCCCGGGTCTTCTCAGGGGACGTGATGGCGATCCCGATGCTGAGACCGGCCACGACCTCGTGCCCGTCGGGAAGGGAGATGGGGTTCCGGACGCGGTCGAGAATGCGCTGTGCCACTGCTACTGGGTCCTCTGGGGAGTCCACACCTTCGAGGAGCACGGTGAACTCGTCGCCTCCGAATCGGGCGAGGACGTCACCAGGGCGCAGCGCAGACCGCAGCCTCTCGCCGATCGCTATCAGCAGCTGGTCGCCCGCGTGGTGGCCGAGGCTGTCGTTGATCACCTTGAACCTGTCGACGTCGGCGAACAGAACAGCATGCTGCTCGTTGCTCCGTTTGGAGCGACGAAGCGCGTGTTCGAGATGGTCGAGGAACAGGCGGCGGTTCGGCAGGCCCGTGAGAGCGTCATGGAAGGCGTGGCGTGCCAGCTGTTCCTCGAAGACTTTTCGCTCTGTGATGTCACGGAAGACGAGGACGGCTCCGCTCGGCGTCGACGCTTTTCCCCGCTGATCGTTCTGGGCTGCCGCCGGGGAGTCGGTCTCGAAGATCGGGGACACCGTGAATGCCACGTGGAAGAAGCTGCCGTCAACGCGCTGGAACCGAGTGTCGTAGCTCGTGATCGTGTCGCAGTTGGCCATAGCGCGCATTGCCGGGGCCAGGATGAAGCTCGGCGCACGCGGTCCGACGTCGAGTCCCGGCACGAGCTCGTGCTCGTTGAAGTCGTCGATTACCTCGCGACCGAGCATCGCCGACGCAGCCGGGTTGATGAAGGTGATGAGTCCGGAGCGGCTCACAGCGCATACCCCTTCACCCAGACTGGAGGTGATCGCCGCCAGACGCCTCCGCTGGAACCGGCTCTCCTCGTATAGGGCGGCGTTGGCCAGGGCGGGTGCCCCGACCGCAGCGAGGGCGTCGAGGATGTCCCGGTCGGTTCGGTCGAACGGCTCGGTCCGGCTGCGGCCGTGAACCTCGAGCGACAGGCGCCTGTCGGGCACGGTGAGCCCGGCTTGAAGCGTCGACTGGTCCGGCGGCGCTGAATGGTCGACCCTCCGCTCGACGAG
>Ga0209415_10015437_pt1 | contig 12377 bp, 12 predicted proteins | sample PeaSoiSIISIP2007_FD_187696 | JGI IMG/M metagenome (GOLD analysis project Ga0209415, IMG submission 187696) | Peat soil microbial communities from Weissenstadt, Germany - SII-SIP-2007 (SPAdes) (version 2) | ecosystem: Environmental > Terrestrial > Soil > Wetlands > Peat | place: Germany... | reverse complement strand
ACACTGCCCCAGGGCATGGACGTGGCTTTTGACGATCTTGATATCGGACATGACCGCGCCCGGCAGCGCCAGCAGGTGATGGTTCACCGGCTGAAAATGCTCGCCGATGATATGCAGCTTCGAGCCCGGCATCAGGTGATGAATGTCGGCGACGCGCCCGGCGATGGAGTTTTCGATGGGAATCAGCGCCAGTTGGGCGCGCCCCTCATTGACGGCGGCAAAAGCGTCCTCGAAGGCCGGACAGGGCAGCGGCACCATGTCGGGAAAAGCAGCCTTGCAGGCCAGATGACCATAGGCTCCGGGTTCGCCCTGAAAGGCGATGCAGGCGGCGGACTTCGAGGTTTCGGACATTTTCTCGCTCAATAGCTTTGCTTAATGCAGACGGCTCAGGATCATCCGGGCCTTTTCCAGATCGGCCTGGGTATCAACGCCCAGCGGCACGGTTTCCACCAGGGCGGCGTCGATGCGCATTCCGTTTTCCAGGGCGCGCAGCTGCTCCAGCTTTTCCCTGCGCTCCAAAACCCCCGGCGGCAGAGAGACAAAGCGTTCCAGGCTGTCGCGGCGATAACCGTACAGGCCGATATGATGATAAAGCGGGCCATCGCCGGTGGGCACGGCGGCGCGGCTGAAATAGACGGCGCGGCCGATGCGCTGACCTTCGGCCAAAGACATCACGGCCTTCACCACGTTGGGATTATGGCGATCCGCATCGTCGGTGATCTCGACCACCAGGGTCGAAATATCCACCTCGGGGTTTTCCAGCGGCGTGAAGACGTTGCGGATCACCGCCGGAGCAATGGCCGGCAGGTCGCCCTGGACATTGATCACCACATTGAAGTTGCCTTCGGGATCGAACAATTGCAGCGCCTCGAACACCCGGTCCGAGCCCGAGGGATGGTCGGGCTTGGTCAGCACCGCATTGCCGCCGGCCTTGATCACGGCGTCGGCGATGATCTGCTCGCCACAGGCGACCACCACCGGACCGATGGCGGCGGCGACGGCGCGACGCCAGACATGAACGATCATCGGTTCGCCGTGAATGTCGGCCAACGGCTTGTTGGGCAGACGGGTGGCGGACAGACGGGCGGGAATAACAATGACGGGATTCAAAGGTGCGGGCATGACGACAATCGGCCAGAAAGTTTCAGCGCGGCTACCATATAACGGTCGGCAGTTGGTTGAAACCCCGCAGGGCGGAATTTCACGCGGCATTTTTATGAAGCCGACATGCAATAAAACACCGTTCCCATCCGTCTAGAGGGCAGACACGCATTATCTCTATGGCGAGGAGCCACATCATGGGTCTGTTCAAACATTGCTGCAGCCACGACAAGGACGCCTGCCGTCCGAAGACGCGCTGCGGCCGCATCCTGCATTTCGGCGCCCACGCCCTGCTGGGGCTGGTGGTGGTGCTGGCGATCGCCCTGCTGTTCGGCTGGGTGGTGATGACCGCCTGGAACGCGGTGATCCCGACGGTATTCAATCTGCCTCTGCTGAACTTCTGGCAGGCGGTCGGGCTGCTGGTGCTGGGCCGGGTGCTGGTCGGCCGCTTCCATCATCGCAGCCACCACGGCGGCGGCAATTGCCGCATCGGTCGCCACTTCCGCCGCCCCGATGCCGACACTCCGCCCGATGGCGGCAGCTTCGCCCAATGGTGGTGGGAAGAAGGCGAAACCTCGTTCCGCGGCTTCCAGGCCCGCCAGGCAAGCGAAAGCAAGCCCCAGGAATGAGCGATCCGCTCCAGCAGAACCGTGACCGGCTGACCGACGCCCTGAAAGAGGATCAGGGCAGGCTGGTGGGCTTTGCCCGCCGCCGCCTGCCCGAATCCCTGGCCGGTCAGGACGCCGAGGACATCTTGTCCGAAGTGGTGCTGCGCCTGCTGGAGCGAGCCGACCTGTTGGCCGAGGTGGAGAACGTCACCGCCTATCTGTTCACCGCCTTAGGCCATCGCATCGCCGACCTGTTCCGTAAAAAGCGCGAACAGCCGCTGCCGGAAACCCAGCCCGAGCCCCTGGCCCCCGAAGACACCGAGGCTCAGCTGGATCTGAGCCAGGCTCTGGACCTGCTCAGCACCGCCGAACGGGCGGTCTGGCTGGCGGTGGAGATGGAGGGTTTCAGCTTCCGCGAACTGGCGGAACGCTGGGGCGAGCCCATCGGCACCTTGCTGTCGCGCAAGGCGCGGGCGACCAAAAACCTGCAACGCATCCTGGCTCACGCTGCCGACTGAGGCAGCCCTCATTGATCGCTTCCGACCGATGAGAGTTGGTGTCAATCCAAAAGCTTGCATTTTTTGTGCAGTGCACAATATAATGCTGCATCGCAACACAGCGATAGGAGGCACCAATGCTTCGAGAATGGATCCGCAATCTTAGCCTGGATCATCTAAAGGCAATCGTTGCCGATACCGCCGCCTGTCACCATGCGGTGTGGCGTTTGGCTTATGCTGAAATCGCCCGCCGAGACATGCTGATGGCCGGAGCGGCTTAATTGTTAGATACCCGCCGCTTTGCGGCGTAAGCCCCTCGCCGGAAGTTAGATACCGCCGCGTTGCGGCGTAAGTCCCTCGCCGGGCGGGGCCGTCCGGCCCCTTGGCCGCCGCCTCGCGGGGCGAGGCTGTAAATAATATCTTGGTCCCTCGCCGGAAGTTAGATACCGCCGCAAAGCGGCGTAAGCCCCTCGTCGGGCGCTGGTTGGCCGCCGCCTCGCAGGCGAGGCTGTAAATTTATATCTTCCCCCTAACGGCGGCTGCGGCGGCCTTTCTTTTGTTGGGGGAGAAGCGAGGTTGCGCGGGAGGGTGCGGGACCGGCGTTCACCCCCAATTCCTGCAACTCCAAGCGCCGCAGTTCGTCGCGCAAACGGGCGGCTTCTTCGAATTCCAGATCGGCGGCGGCGGCTTTCATGCGCTTTTCCAGCTCGGCCATATAAGACTTGATGTCCTTGCCGACCCGGTTCTTTTCCAGGGAATCGCCGGTGGTGACGGTCAGGTAGTCCTGTTCGTACACACTGTCCAACACATCCGAGATGCCCTTGCGCACGGATTCCGGCGTAATGCCGTGCTGCACGTTGTAAGCCTGCTGCTTTTCACGCCTGCGGTTGGTTTCGCTGATGGCGTATTCCAGGCTGGCGGTCATCTTGTCGGCATAGAGCAGAACCCGCCCATCCAGATTGCGCGCCGCGCGGCCAATGGTCTGCACCAGCGAGGTCTTGGACCGCAGGAAGCCTTCCTTGTCGGCATCCAGAATCGCCACCAAGGCGCATTCGGGAATATCCAACCCCTCACGCAGCAAGTTGATGCCGATCAGCACATCGAACACCCCCAGACGCAGATCACGGATAATCTCGATGCGCTCCAAGGTATCAATATCCGAGTGCAGATAGCGCACCCGCACGCCCTGTTCATGAAGATATTCGGTCAGATCCTCGGCCATGCGCTTGGTCAGCACGGTGACCAGAACCCGCTGCCCCTTGGCGGCGCAGACCTTGGCCTCGGCCATCAGATCATCCACCTGATGCTCGACGGGCCGAATGATGCAAACCGGGTCGATCAGGCCGGTGGGACGGATCACCTGTTCGGTGAAGACACCGCCGGTCCTCTCCATCTCCCAAGTGCCGGGGGTGGCCGAGACGAACACCGACTGGCCGCGCATGGCGTCCCATTCCTCGAACTTCAGAGGCCGGTTGTCGATGCAGGACGGCAGGCGGAAGCCGTAATCGGCCAGGGTGCTTTTGCGGTTGAAGTCGCCTTTGAACATGCCGCCGATCTGGGGCACGGTGACGTGGGATTCGTCGACGATCACCAAAGCGTCGGCCGGCAGATATTCAAACAAAGTCGGCGGCGGATCGCCGGGATTGCGCCCGGTCAGATAGCGGGAATAGTTCTCGATGCTCTTACAATGGCCGGTGGCCCCCATCATTTCGAGATCGAAGGTGGTGCGCTCGCCGATCCGCTGGGCTTCCAGCAGCTTGCCGTTGGCGGTGTAATATTCCAGCCGTTCCTTCAGCTCTTCCTTGATGCCCTTCATGGCCGCCGTGATGGTGGGCCGCGGCGTCACATAATGGCTGGACGGGAAGATGGTGACTTCGCCCAGACCGCACGTCTTCTCGCCGGTCAAAGGGTCGAACTCGGCGATGCTTTCAATCTCGTCGCCGAACAGGCTGACCCGCCAGGCACGGTCTTCGTAGTGAACCGGGAAAATCTCGATATTGTCGCCGCGCACCCGAAAGGTGCCGCGGGTAAAGGCCTGATCGTTGCGGGTATATTGAAGCTCCACCAGCCCGCGCATCAGTTCCCGCTGGTCCACCTCTTGCCCGGTTTGCAGCTGAATGGTCATGCGGGCATAGCTTTCCACCGCACCGATACCATAGATGCACGACACCGAAGCGACGATCACCACATCGCGGCGCTCCAACAGCGCGCGGGTGGCGGCGTGGCGCATCCGGTCGATCTGTTCGTTGATCGCCGAGTCTTTCTCGATATAGGTGTCGGTCTTGGGAACGTAGGCTTCCGGCTGATAATAGTCGTAATAGCTGACGAAATATTCCACGGCGTTATCCGGGAAAAACGACTTCATCTCGGCGTAAAGCTGGGCGGCCAAAGTCTTGTTCGGAGCCAGCACCAAAGCCGGTCGCCCGGTATTGGCGATGACATGAGCCATGGTGAAAGTCTTGCCCGAGCCGGTCACCCCCAGCAGCACCTGATCCCGTTCTCCCGCCTCGACCCCGGCGGTCAGTTCGGCGATGGCCGTCGGCTGGTCGCCGGCAGGCTGATAGTCGGACACCAGCTTGAACTCGGCGCGCGGACCTGCCGGCTGCTGCTGGAAATAAGGCATGGAAAGGATGGGGCTCGTGCTCATGCCCCATTATATGCGCCGTTTTCGTCCCTTCGCCAGCCGCCGCGAAAACAAAAATCAGACAGACTCATATAAAAATAAAACATCAATTTTCAAATGTTCGATTCCGTACATTTTTGAAGAGAACCAAACAAAACATCAACAATATCATTATGTTCTGGCTAATTTTATTTTTAATAACCAGACTGATATTCACCGCACCGCAATAAAGCCGTGTCGTCAGAGCTGACGCCCACCCTGGGCGATCTATAGCTCCTGGAGAGTACCATGAGTAAAGCCACAGAACTTCTCAGCTGCCTCCTGGTGGCCGGCAAGGGCGTCAATGCCCCGGAACGTCAGGCCCAGGCCCGCATCAAGACCCGCGACTACCTGAACCGGGACAAGAAGGAACTGAAGGGCGCCGGCGTTGTCGAGCTGATCGCGGAAACCCGCGTCGAAGTCCAGGCCAAGCGCGCGGAAGCCGAAACTGCTGGCGACGCCATCATGGTCGAAGTCTACGACGCCGCCTTAAGCGTCTTCACCACCTGGACCGACGCCAAAGACGCGGCGTGATCCTTGGCAGACTGATCAGCGGGCCGCCTCGACCGGGGCGGCCCGTTTTATTTTACCTCGCCCCAGGCCAGGCGAACGGCCAAACCGGCGAACACTCCACCCAGCAGAAAGCTTGGGATGCGCCGTCTCCAGCCTGCCTGGGAAATCCGCCCCGACACCCAGGCTGAAACCCCTGAAGCCGCCAGGATGATCGGCGTGCAGACCGCGACGCCGCAGGCCATCTGAATGGCCGACAGCACCACCACCTGCCCCACCAGTCCACCCTGTTCGGGATGCATGAACTGGGGCAGCAGAGCCAGCATGAACAACGCCACCTTGGGATTCAGCAGATCCGTCAGCATTCCCTGGCGGACGATGGACAGCAGCGGCTGGGGCGGCGGCGTCTCACCGACGGCGGGCGGCGGCGCCCGCATGATGCTCCAGGCCAGCCAGAACAGATAAACGGCCCCGGCCAGCCTCACCATGTCGAAGGCCATCGGCACCAGCAGGAACAGCTTCGACAGCCCCAGGCCCGCCGCCATGGCATGACAGAAACAGCCGATCAAAGCGCCACCCATGGCGGCGAAACCGGCCTTACGGCCCTGGGCCAGACTGCGGCTGACGAACAGCATCATGTCCGGCCCCGGCGTCGCCGCCAGTACCAGAGACGCCATGGTGAACATAAACAGAGTCTTGCCGTCCATCGCCGAACCCTCTTTTGGAAGACCGCCAACATAGCCAGAAGCCTGCGGGATTGACAGAGGCGCATGGAAGCCTCCACACTCCCCCGCACATTCCAAGGGGGGTCCCGGCAAGGGGCTGAGAGGCCGTTGGGTTGAGCGGAAACGCAAGACCGGCGCGGCGACCCTTTGAACCTGATCCGGGTCATGCCGGCGAAGGGATGGAACCAGCGGCCCCGGCACCCTTTCACCGCCCCAAGGCCGCCTCCCCTCATCGCAGTCACCCCCGGGTCTTCCATTGTTCAGGGAGACCTTTAGCCATGTCCGACGTTTTTTCCGTCACCACCGGAGCCATCCCCGGCTCGCGCAAGGTGCACGCCGCCCAGGACGGCGTCGCCGTTGCCATGCGCGAGATTTGCCTGGGCGGCGGCGAAGCCCCCTTGCGGGTCTACGACACCTCCGGCCCCTATACCGACGATGCCGCCCGCATCGACATCCGCCAGGGGCTGCCCGCTCTGCGCCGGGAATGGATTTTGGCCCGCAATGACGTCGAGGAAGTGACGGGCCGCGAAGTCCGCCCCGAAGACAACGGCCTGAAGGCCGGACAAGTCCTCGACGTGCCGCAGTTCGACCGCAAGGAGCGCAAGCCTTTGCGGGCCAAGCCGGGCCATCACCCGACTCAGCTGGCCTATGCGCGGGCCGGTATCGTCACTCGGGAAATGACCTATGCCGCCCTGCGCGAAGGCATGGAGCCGGACTTCGTCCGCGCCGAAATCGCCGCGGGCCGGGCCATTTTACCGGCCAACCCCAACCACCCGGAATCCGAGCCCATGCTGATCGGGCGGAATTTCCTGGTCAAGATCAACGCCAATATCGGAAATTCCCCCATCGCCTCGGACGTGGCGGCGGAAGTGGACAAGCTGGTCTGGGCCATCCGCTGGGGCGCCGACACGGTGATGGACCTGTCGACCGGCCGTTATATCCACACCGTGCGCGAATGGATTTTGCGCAACTCGCCGGTTCCCATCGGCACCGTGCCAATCTATCAGGCGTTAGAGAAGGTCAACGGCAAGGCCGAAGACCTGACCTGGGAACTGTTCCGCGACACCCTGATCGAACAGGCCGAACAGGGCGTGGACTATGTCACCATCCATGCCGGGCTGCTGCTGTCGCATATTCCGCTGACCGCCCGGCGCACCACCGGCATCGTCTCGCGCGGCGGTTCGATCCTGGCCAAATGGTGTCTGGCCCATCACCGCGAGAACTTCCTGTATGAGCGGTTCGACGAGATTTGCGACATCCTGGCTGCTTATGACGTCGGTGTGTCCCTGGGTGACGGCCTGCGCCCCGGCTGCATCGCCGACGCCAACGACGAAGCCCAGTTCGCCGAGTTGAAGACCCTGGGCGAACTGACCAAGATCGCCTGGGCCAAGGATGTCCAGGTGATGATCGAAGGGCCGGGCCATGTGCCCCTGCACAAGATCAAGGAGAACATGGACAAGCAGCTGGAATGGTGCCACGAAGCGCCGTTCTATACCCTGGGGCCGCTGACCACCGACATTGCGCCGGGCTACGACCATATCACCAGCGCCATCGGCGCGGCGCTGATCGGGTCCATGGGTACGGCCATGCTGTGCTATGTGACGCCCAAGGAACATCTGGGCCTGCCCGACCGCAACGATGTGCGCGAAGGGGTCATCGCCTATAAGCTGGCCGCCCATGCCGCCGATCTGGCCAAGGGCCATCCGGGGGCGCAGGACCGGGACAACGCTTTGTCCCGCGCCCGCTTCGAGTTCCGCTGGAAAGACCAGTTCGCCCTGGCTCTGGACCCGGAAAAGGCCCAGTCGTTCCACGACGAAACCCTACCGGCGGACGGAGCCAAACTGGCGCATTTCTGCTCCATGTGCGGCCCGCAGTTCTGTTCCATGAAGATCAGCCACGAAGTCCGCCAAGCCGCCGAAGGAATGCAGGCCAAAGCCGCAGAATTCCGGGAAAACGGCAGCGAGATCTATCTTAACACTCCAGCATCCTAGCCCAGCATCTTGGCAATGACCTGATCCGGGGTGATGGCGGCCATGGCCGCCTCGCCCTGGGGCAGGATCAGATGCAGCAGCGGCGAATGGCGGGCCGGCTGGGTGATGCCGCACAAGGCATAGGCCGGACGCCCCAGGGCGGCGGCCACATTGGCCGGGCCGCTGTCATTTCCCAACAGGCCATCCGACAGAGACATCAGCGCCATGGCTTCCTCGAGCGGCTGGCCGACCATGGCCTGAACGCTGGCGGCGGCCTTGCACAGGAACTCGACGCGCCCGATGCTGTCGGCCTCGCTCTTGGCGCCGATCAGGAACACCGTGCCGCCGGTGCGTTCCACCAGGCGGTCGGCGACGGCGGCAAAGTTCTCGGGCGACCAGCAGCGTTCGGGATTCGACGCCCCCGGAGCCAGCACCAGCCAGGGACGGGCCAGACCGGCGAAGCGATCGGCCACGGCGCGGCGGGTTTCCTCGGCCACCGACAGGCGGGAATAGGGATCGGCCACGGCGACGCCGATTTCCTGAAGGAAGGCCAGACTGCGGGCCCAGCCGGTATCGATGATCTTTTTGACCGCCGGGGTATAGCCCAGAACCTCTTTCACCCCGGACAGCTTGGCCGCCTGCACATAACGCGGGCTGTGATGCAACACATAAAGCCGGTCGGGCATGGCTTCGCGCAAGGCCCGGCGGATGGTCAGCATATTGGTGACGAAGGACAGGAAGCCCCGCTTGTTCACCGGCAGAGCCACCACCCGCTCGACCCAGGGTTCATTGCGGAACAGGCTGGGAGCCTGGGCGGTGGCGCGGGTGAACAGGGTGATCTTGCCATCGGGAGCCGCCTCGGCGATGGCCCGCAGGGCGGGCAGCAGCCAGATCATGTCGCCGATGCCCGGTAAGGGCTGAATGACCCCGGTACGCATGATTTCCCCCGTCACGACCCTTGGCTTGAAAAGACCCGGCATTGATAGCCGGTTTAAAGGGTGAAGGGAACTCTTCACCCGGCCTTTTTCGCCACCTTTTCGATGAAGCGCGGCCAGTTGACCAGGGTACGGCCATGACGGCCGCGGCCGATGATGTCCGCCTCGTCGCGGGCGATCACCTGAAAGAACAGCTGACGGCCCTCGATCTTTTCCAAGGTGGCCTCGACCGTCACCGTCATGCCGGGCGGCGTGGCGGCTTCGTGAGTCACTTCGATCAGGGTGCCCAAAGATCCTTCGCCCTCGGCCAGATGAGGCGCCATCAGATCCAGGCAGCACCATTCCATCAGCCCCACCATGAAGCCGGTGGCGAACACTTCGGGCATCACCGAGAATTCTTCGGATTCCGGGTACAGAAACGGCACGGTCTTTTCCCGCGGCACGGTGAAGCTGAGTCGGTGTGTCAGGCCGGGCGTCAGAGTCTGGGACATGGCTGGAAACCTCCCTAAAACGTTTCCCACCACTATTCCCGATTCCGCCGCCGGGGCCAAGGGCTGCCAGCCTAAGAAAAAGGCATAATCGAAGCTTGCTGAGACTTGCGTCTCCTTGCTGTCGGCAGTAGGGTCTTCCGCCTCTATTTCATCCCCAGGAAAGGGATTCTCCTATGTCGTTCCTTGCCAAGCGCCTCTCGCTCATCAAGCCGTCGCCCACCATCGCGGTGACCCAGAAGGCCGCCGAGCTCAAGGCCCAGGGCCGCGACGTCATCGGCCTGGGCGCCGGTGAGCCGGACTTCGACACCCCTGACAATGTCAAGGCTGCCGCCAAGGTCGCCATCGACAAGGGCGAAACCAAATACACCGCCGTCGCCGGCACCCTGGCTCTGCGTCAGGCCATTTCCGCCAAGTTCAAGCGGGAAAACAACCTGGACTATCCGCCGGCCCAGATCACCGTCGGCTGCGGCGGCAAGCAGGTGATTTACAACGCCCTGCTGGCCACCATCGATCCCGGCGACGAAGTGATCATTCCGGCCCCCTATTGGGTCAGCTATCCCGACATCACCCTGCTGGCCGAAGGCAAGCCGGTGCCGGTGGCCTGTCCGGAAGAAAACAACTTCAAGCTGCGCCCCAGCGATCTGGAAGCCGCCATCACCCCCAAGACCAAGTGGGTCATCCTGAACTCGCCCAGCAACCCGACCGGCGCCGCCTACAGCTTCGACGAGCTGAAGGCCATCACCGACGTGCTGCTGCGCCACCCCCATGTGTGGGTGATGTCGGACGACATCTACGAGCATCTGGTCTATGACGGCTTCAAGTTCTTCACCCCGGCCCAGGTCGAGCCGAAGCTGATGGACCGCACCCTGACCATCAACGGTCTGGCCAAGGCCTATGCCATGACCGGCTGGCGCGTCGGTTATGCCGGTGGCCCGAAGATCCTCATCGACGCCATCAACAAGATCCAGTCCCAGAGCACCACCCACACCAGCTCCATCAGCCAGGCTGCGGGCGTCGAGGCTCTGAACGGCACCCAGGACTTCATCCCGAAGAACGCCGAGATGTTCAAGGGCCGTCGTGATCTGGTGGTCAAGCTGCTGAACCAGGCCAAGGGCATCACCTGCAAAGTGCCGGAAGGCGCTTTCTATGTGTATCCGTCCTGCGCCGGCACCATCGGCAAGAAGACCCCCGAGGGCAAGGCGATCAACTCGGACAGCGACTTCGTGACCTGTCTGCTGGAAACCGAGGGCGTGGCCGTGGTGCAGGGCGAGGCTTTCGGCCTGTCGCCTTACTTCCGCATCTCCTACGCCACCAGCACCGAAGCCCTGACCAAGGCTTGCGAGCGCATCCAGAAGTTCTGCGCCAGCTTGGTGTAACCGGCATCGGCGGGTCGCCCCCTGGGGAGGCCCGCCGCATTCCGCACAAAAAAGAAGGGACCCATTCGGGTCCCTTTTTTTATTATTGTTCTTGGAGTTTGTTTTTATTGTTTTTATTGGTCTTCGTTATTCTTATTGAGGCGGCAGGGCCGGTTTATCAGATCAGCTGACCGCCCTGGCGGAGAAACCGCAAGGTTCTGGCCGCTTCCAGGTAGTTCCTGAAGCAGGCGACAGCGGCCCGATCCCCCCCGGAATTCACCTGATAAATCGTCCATCCTGCACCCGGGTTCGCCGAGCGCCAGCAAACATAAGTCTCGCCGTTCATCTCATTCCCTCATGCTCTAGCGAACATGACTTCCTAAGAGCAAAGGGGATGCCAACTATGCCAAATCAAAGAAAAGGCGGAAAACCGCCATCCATAAAATTTGTGCTTCTTTGCGTTTTGCAAAATGCAATGCAGCCTGCCCCGAAAGCTCTTATTTCACAGGGGCCATCGGCAAAATGCGAATGCCGATTCCCTCTTGCCAGACGCAACCCGCAGGCGGAGCATATTCCCTAAATAAAAGGAGGGGAGTATGACAGCCAAGTCCACGTTACCCCGTGTCGCCGCCCTGATCGGGCCTTATGCCAGCGGAAAAACCTCTCTGCTCGAAAGCCTGCTGCTGGCGACCGGAAATATTGCCCGCAAGGGAAGCGTCACCGCCGGAACCGCCGTCGGCGACGCCAGCCCGGAAGCCCGCCAACGCCAGATGAGCGTCGAAGTCAACATCGCCCAGACCAATTATCTGGATGATCAATGGACCTTCCTCGACTGTCCCGGCTCGGTGGAATTTCAGCAAGACAGCTATAACGCCCTGCTGGTGGCCGACGTCGCCGTGGTGGTGGTTGAACCCGAACCCGCCCGCGCCGTGATGGTGGCGCCGCTGCTGAAGTTCCTGGACCAGAATTCCATTCCCCACCTGATCTTCATCAACAAGGTGGAAAGCGGCCAAAGCCGCCTGCGCGAAACCCTGGAAGCCCTGCAAGCCATCTCGGACCGTCCGCTGTTGCTGCGCGAACTGCCGATCCATAAAGACGACGCCATCGTCGGCTTCATCGATCTGGTCAGCGAGCGGGCCTATCAGTACCGCGAAGGTCAACGCTCCGAACTGATCCAGATGCCCACCACCCAGTTGTCGGACGAACAGAACGCCCGCCAGGAGATGCTGGAACATCTGGCCGACCTGGACGACCAGCTGTTGGAAAAGCTGCTGTCCGACGTCACGCCGCCCAGCGGCGAAGTGTTCGAGAACCTGACCCGCGACATGGCCGCCGATCTGGTGGTGCCGGTGCTGTTCGGCTCGGCGGCGCAGGATCACGGCATCAGCCGCCTGCTCAAATCTCTGCGCCACGACGTCCCCGACGCCTCGGACAGCCGCTGGCGGGCGGGCATTCTGCCCGAAGGCCCGGCCATCGCCCGCGTCTTCAAGACCGTCCATGCCGCCCATACCGGCAAGCTCAGC
>Ga0209415_10015436_pt1 | contig 12377 bp, 11 predicted proteins | sample PeaSoiSIISIP2007_FD_187696 | JGI IMG/M metagenome (GOLD analysis project Ga0209415, IMG submission 187696) | Peat soil microbial communities from Weissenstadt, Germany - SII-SIP-2007 (SPAdes) (version 2) | ecosystem: Environmental > Terrestrial > Soil > Wetlands > Peat | place: Germany... | reverse complement strand
GGAGCCTCCGTCGCGACCGGGCCCGTCCCACCCGTGAAATCGTCGAGTAACCGCTGTCGGGGCACCCTGACCTCCCTCGGTCGACCCAGCGACCGACGTGCCTAAGCGGCTTCGCTCTAGAACGGACGCGAGCTCTGGGAATCGCCCATCGTTCGAACGTCGCCGACGATTTGAGTCCGGCGGGGCGGCGTCCTCCGGCACCCTTTTACCCGTCTGGCTCTGCTTACCAACAGCCGAGGGAAGATGACGACAGGAGTCGAGGAATTCGGTCACTTCATCCACGGAAAGTGGGTAGTTCCCGCTCGCGCGAAGCGATTCGAGACCGTCAATCCCGCGACCCGGGAACCGGTCGGGTCGTTCGTGGCCGGCACGGCGGCGGACGTCGACGCGGCGGTCTCGGCCGCCGCGAAGGCCTTCCCCTCCTGGCGGGACACGCCGGCCCCGAAGCGGGGCGACCTCCTCCTCGAGGTCGCTCGGAGGATGCGGGCCGCGAAGCCGGCGTTGGGGCGGACCGTCACGCTCGAGATGGGCAAGGTGATCAGCGAGGGCCTCGGCGACGTTCAGGAGTCCATCGATTTCATCGAGTACATGGCAGCTGAGGGACGCCGCCTCGCGGGCGAGACCGTCCCCTCCGAGCTGCGTTCCAAGTTCTGTATGACGGTCCGCCAACCCAAGGGGGTCGTCGCGTGCATCACACCCTGGAACTTCCCCACGGCGATACCGAACTGGAAGATCGCCGCCGCGCTCGTCACGGGGAACACGATCGTGTTCAAACCGGCTTCGAGCACGGCCCGATGCGGAGCGGAGGTCATCCGACTCTACGAGGCCGCGGGGATCCCGCCGGGCGTCCTCAACTTCGTCACCGGTTCCGGAGGGGTCGTCGGGAACGCCCTCGTGGCGGACCCGCGGATCCGAACCGTCTCGTTCACCGGCGGGGTCGAAGCCGGCCGGGACGTCTATGTCCGGGGGGCCCAGGGGCTCAAGATGGTGCACCTCGAGCTCGGCGGAAAGAATCCGGTCATCCTCATGGAGGACGCGGACCTACCGCTCGCGCTCGATGGGGTGCTCTTCGGAGCGTTCGGCACGGCGGGCCAGCGGTGCACCGCGACCAGCCGATTGATCGTGCATGCGAAGGTCTACGACCAGTTTCTCGGGATGTTGACCGACCGTTTGGACCACTTCACGGTCGGCGACCCGCTCGACCCGAAGACCGGCATGGGGCCTGTCGCTTCCGCCGACCAGGAACGAAAGATCCTCGAGTACATCGAGCTCGGGAAGAAGGAGGCGAAGCTGCGGTACGGCGGCCACAAGCTCACCGGGGGCGCGTACGACCGCGGGTTCTTCCTGGAGCCGACGATCTTCGAGACGAAGCACGGGACCCGGATCTCGAAGGAGGAGATCTTCGGACCCGTGCTCTCGGTGATCCGCGTGAACGATTACGAGGAGGCGGTACGGGTCGCGAACGACGTCGACTACGGACTCTCCTCGTCCATCTACACCCGGGACGTCAACCGCGCTTTCCGAGCGATCCACGACCTCGAGGCCGGGATCACGTACATCAACGCGCCCACGATCGGGGCGGAGGTCCAACTCCCGTTCGGTGGAGTCAAGAACACCGGCAACGGGGGCCGGGAAGCGGGCAGCGTCGCGATCGAGGAATTCACGGAGATCAAGACGGTCTTCATCGACTTCTCGGCGAAACTCCAAAAGGCCCAGATCGATACCGGGTCATTGACATGAGTCCCTACCGCGCGAGCGACGAGCAGCTCGACCGCGAGATCGTGGCGCTCGAGCGCATCGGTCGAGTCCGTTTGCGCCGGGCGAGCGCGGAGCTGAAGGATATCGACAAGGACCTCCGGGAGCTTCGCAAGGAGCGGGCCCGCCGCGCCGCGCGCGCGAGCGAGATGATCTCGACCGCCTCTTCGATCTCGGTCGAGGCTTCGCCCTCCGAACCCTGAGCGAGCGCGAGCGAGCTTGATTCTCCGCGCCGCAAGAGTCGGGCCGGGACGTTAGAACGGTCCGGTCCGCGCCGGGTTGTCAAAGTTGGTGAGCAACATTTGGCCCCGGGACTTCGGGCGCCCGACTGGGGCAATGAGCGGGTCCTCCTCGAGGGCCGGCATCGTCTCGGAGATCGGCACATCGACGATGATCTCCCGGGTACGGCCGCCCCGCCCTCGCGAGACGATGGTCGCGCGGATCAGGCCGAGCGACTCGAGTTCCGACACGTAGTTCGAGATCGACCGAGCGTGCAGGGGCTGGAGACCCAGCCGCTCGGCGAGACGGCGGTAGCTGTCGTACACTTCTCCCGTCAGCACCCCGTTGCGGCGGCGCTCGAACGACTGGAGGATCGCGTAGAGCAGGACCTTGCAGTGGGGAGGAAGGGTTCGGCAGCAATCGATGATGATGTCCTGCTCCAGGCGGTTCTTCGCCTTCACCACGTGGTCGGGCGTGATCCGCTTCGCGTGGTCGCGTTCGGCCATTTCGGCGGAGAGGCGCAGCAGGGCGAGCGCGCGACGGGCGTCTCCGTTCTCGAGCGCCGCGTACGCCGCGCATCGCTCGACGACGCCCGGGTCGACCACCCCGTCGCGGAACGCCTCGTGCGCTCGGTCGCGCAGGATGTCCTGCAGCTGCGTCGCGTCGTAGGGCGGGAAGAGGATCTTCTCCTCGTTGAGGCGGCTCCGAACCCGTGCGTCCAGATGGTTCGTGAACTTGAGGTCGTTCGAGACGCCGATGATGGCGAGGCGGGCCTCGTCGAGCTCGGTGTTGATCTGACTCAGCGTGTAGAGGACGTTGTCGCCGCTGCGGGCCACGAGCCGGTCCACCTCGTCGAGGACGAGCAGGAGGATGCCTCCCTTGGTGTCCATCAAGCGGCGCATCCCGGCCTGGACTCGGTCGAGGGACCAGCCGGTCGGTATCCGCTCGGCCTCGTTCTTCGCGAAGGTGTTGCCGATCGTCTGGAGAAGACTGTACGGGGTATCGATGTTCCCGCAGTTCACGGTGACGAAGGAGATGTGCGCGGAGAAGTCGGTTCGGCGTTGAATGTCTTGGCGAACTTGGGCGACGACCGCCGTCTTGCCGGTTCCGATCTTGCCGTAGATGAGCAGATTGGACGGGAGGTCACCGCGCAGCGCGGGTCCGAGGATCTCGGCGACCTGACGGATCTGTTGTTCTCGGTGGGGGAGGCGGCTCGGGACGTACGAGTCCCTCAGCACCTCGCGGCTGCCGCGGAACAGCTCGCTCTTCGAGGAGAAGATGGAGTCGAGGATCCCGCCGGTCGAGGGAGGGTTGTTCCCGGGCGCGGACGTCGAAGGTACCGGCACCGGTACCCCCGTACTGTCCGCGCCCGGGCGGCGGTCACTGACGGGCGCGACCGCCGGATTCGTCGCTCGGGTGGGTTCGATTGGTTCCGGCGCGTCGACCGGCCGGTTTTCGGTAGCAGGTGACACCGTCGAAGCCTGCCCGGGCCTCGGGCGGCGGGTGCGAGGAGGGCATGCCATATGTACCTTTTGCCGCGACGAGCTCCGGAGAGGCCGTCGATCGCGTCGAAACCCGTCGAACCGCTCCGGAGTAGCGGTTTCGCTCGACCGAATCCATTTGAAGGGGCTCCGCTGTCGCTCCGACGATGTCCGAATACCGATCGGAAGGAGATTCCGTCCACACTTCGGTCGGGAGCTCCGTCTCGATCCCGTTTCTGGTCCTCGCCGCGGTGCTGATCGGCTTGGGTCTCGCCGGAATGGCCTACTGGCTCGTGACCTTTCAGTGGCTGTACTTCGCCTCGGTGATTCCGACCGTTCTCGGTGGGTACATGTTGTTCACCCGCGGGACCGGTCCGGATCGGGCGTGAGACCGGGACCCTCGGGATGGTGCGTGCGCCCCCCCTCTCGGCCCCGATCGTCATCGTCAAGCTCGGCGGAAGCGTGATCACCCGCAAGCGAGAGGTCGAGAAGCTTCGTCCGAAGGTCCTGGCCCGCCTGGCTCGGGAGGTCGCTGACATCCGAGACCGACGGGTGGTCCTGTTGCATGGAGCGGGGTCGTTCGGACACCCGGGCGCGAAGCGCTTCGGCCTCGCGCTACCGCCGGGGAAGGGGAGCTCGGGAGGCGAGCGCACTCGGGGCGCCGCCATCGTGGCGTCGGAGGTACGTCGTCTGCACCTCGCCGTCGTTCGGGAACTCGTCCGGGCGGGCGCCTCCCCGTTCTCCGTGCCGATGTCGACCCACGCCCGGAATCGGGCCGGGGAGCTCGTTCACCTGGACCCCACGCCGGTGAGCGCGGCCCTCAGTGGAGGGTCTCTACCGGTATCGTTCGGAGATGTCGTACCCGACGAAGCGTGGGGTTCTTCCATTCTGAGCGCCGACACGATCGCTCTCGCCCTCGTTCCGGCACTGGGAGCCGAACGAGTGGTCTTCGTGAGCGACGTCGAAGGTATCCTCGAGGGACCGCCCGGGGGCCGGCGCTCGGTCGTGCGAAACGTTACCGAGGAAACCGTGGCGGGACTTCGCCCCCCCTCGGGAATGGCCGACGTAACCGGAGGGATCCGGGGCAAGGCGACGGCGATGCTCGCCATCGCCGCCGCCGGCGCTGACGCAGGTCTTATTAGCGGACTCTCGGATGGAGCGGTCTCGCGTGCGATTCGCGGCGGAACGGAGTTCGGGAGCTGGGCTCGTGGGAGATCCTCCTGATCCTTCGGAGCCGGGAGGTCTTGACTTGAGCCACCGCAAGGCCGAGCACGTCAAGGTCGTATTGGGAAAGGACGTCGACGGACGGTATCGCTACTGGAACGACGTCCAGCTCATTCATCGGGCCCTGCCCGAGGTCGATTTCGAGGAAATCGACACCTCCGTCACTCTGCTCGGTCACCGCTTGGCGGCACCGATCGTCATCACCGGCATGACCGGAGGCTTTCCGGACGCGGTGAAAATCAACGACAACCTCGCGCGCGCAGCGACCGAAGTGGGGGTCGCGATGGGGGTCGGAAGCGAGCGGGCCGCGATCCTGAAGGGGCAGTACCCGGAGAGCTACTCGTGCGTGGCGGACCATGCCGTCCCCCTCAAGTTCGCGAACATCGGGGCTCCGCAGATCATCCCCCAAAAACCCGGCGACCGGGTCGTGGGTCCCGAGGATGTCCGCGCGGCGATGGACCTGATCCACGCCGACGTCCTCGCGATCCACCTGAACTTCCTCCAGGAGATGGTCCAGCCCGAGGGCGACCGCCGCGCGAAGGGGTGCCTCGAGCGGATCGGAGAGCTGGCCGCTCGGTTCCCGGTCCTCGTCAAGGAAACCGGGGCCGGTATCTCGCGGGAGGTCGCCGAAGAGCTGCGGGCCCGGTCTGTGAAGGCGTTCGATGTGAGCGGTACAGGAGGAACCTCGTTCGCTGCCGTGGAGTACTACCGCGCGCTCGATCAGGGCGCCGAGCGGGAGGCGCGCGTCGGGAAGACCTTCTGGGACTGGGGGATCCCCTCTCCGATCTCGGTCCTTGAACTCGTGCCCCTCGGCATTCCGGTGGTCGCGAGCGGAGGGGTACGTTCGGGTCTCGACGTCGCACGGGCACTCGCCTTGGGGGCCACCGCCGCCGGGACCGCGGGAGGGATGCTGCGCGCCGCCGCCACCGACTATCTCACGACCCGCAAGGAGCTCGAGTTCCTCGTGCACGAGCTCAAGGTCGCCATGTTCCTCACGGGTTCGAGAACGGTCGCGGACCTACAGAAGACCCCCTACCTCCTCACCGGAGAGAGCCGCCTGTGGCGCCGTCGGTAGCGCTCCCGACGCCGGAAGAGATCCACCGCGCGAAGCTCGCGGGGATGCGAACCGGTCCGGGGGGCGCGCTCCCCTCCAACGTCGATTGGATCGCGTCCCTTCCGCCCTCCGAACGGTCCCGATACGATGGAATGGTGCGGCGAAAGCCGTCCCGAACTCTTTCGGGCGTCGCGATCGTCGCGGTGATGACCGCACCGGCCCGTTGTCCGCACGGACGCTGCACGTACTGCCCGGGAGGTCTCGAGAACGGCAGTCCCCAGAGCTACACCGGTGAGGAGCCCTCGGCGTTGCGGGGGGCCCAGTTCCACTGGGACGCCCGAGCTATCGCTCGGCATCGTATCGAGACGCTGGAGGCGATCGGGCACCCCACTTCGAAGGTCGAGGTCATCGTCATGGGAGGGACCTTCCCCTCCCGGCCCCGCAGTTACCAGGAGGAGGTCCTCCAAGGGATCTACGACGGTCTCAACGGGACCTCGTCCACCTCGCTCTCGGACGCGCAAGCCCAGAACGAGGTCGCGATCCATCGGGTGGTCGGACTGACTGTCGAGACCCGACCGGACTGGTGTGACGAGCGCGTCCTTCCCTTCCTCCTGAGCGCCGGGGTGACCCGGGTCGAGGTGGGAGTCGAGTGTCTTCACGACGACGTGCTCGCGGCGGTCGGCCGGGCTCACTCTACGGGAGATGTGGCCCGCGCGACGCGCGAAGCGCGCGACCGCGGTCTCAAAGTCTGTTACCACCTCATGCTCGGTCTTCCGGGAATGAATCCGGAGTCGGACCTCGCCGACTTCGAGCGGCTGTGGGACGACCCCGACTACCGGCCGGATCTTCTCAAGGTCTATCCGACCCTCGTTCTGGCGGGAACCCCCCTCTATGAGGATTGGAAAGCGGGTCGCTACGAACCGTACGACACCGCGACGGCCTCCGAGCTTCTTGCCCGGATGAAGCGACGGCTCCCTCCTTGGGTCCGCATCCAACGGATCCAACGGGACATTCCCGCGCGACTCATCGCGGCGGGCGTCCGGGCCAGCAACCTTCGCGAGAAGGCGATCGACCGTCTCCGTTCGGAGGGGGGCCGCTGTCGATGCCTTCGCTGTCGGGAAGCGGGTCGGAGGGCGACCCCTCCGGTCGATGCATTCCAGATGACCGAGACCGAGTATGAGGCCGCGGGCGGCCGGGAGGTCTTCTACGCGTGGGAAGACGCTTCCACGGACACCGTGGCCGGGTTCTTGCGGCTTCGTTTCCCCTCGGAAGGGACCCCGGGGGGGCTCGAAATGCCCGTCATACGCGAGTTGAAGGTCGTCGGAAGCGAGGTCGCCATCGGTCAGGAGGGGACCCGGCCGAGCGAATACCAGCACCGGGGGTTCGGTCGGGCGCTGATTGCCGCGGCGGAAGAGCGCATCCGGGCCGACGGCTTTCCCCGCATCTATGTGACGAGCGCGGTAGGCACCCGCGAGTACTACCGCCGCCTCGGGTACGAACGGGCGGGAGCGCACATGGCGAAGGCGGTTTTCGCCGGACACAACCCCTGACGGGCCGGTCGACCGTTTCTAGTTCCGCCGCTCGCGCAACCCTTAAACCCACCCCCGGCTCCGCCGACCGAAGGAATTCCGCATGGCCCGCAACATCCAGGTCGAGCCGCTCCGCACCGTCCACATCGAAGAACAAGAGATCGAGTTGGTGGAGCGCAAGGGGCTCGGGCACCCCGATTCGATTGCGGACGGGGTCTCGGAATCGGTAAGTCGAGCGCTCTGTCGTTTGTACCTCGACGAATTCGGCAAGATCCTGCACCACAACACCGACGAGACCCAAGTCGTGGGCGGAGCCTCCGAACCGAAGTTCGGCGGCGGCCGCGTCACGAGCCCGATCTACATCCTTTTGGTCGGACGGGCCACGACCGAAGTGAACGGCGAGAAACTGCCGTACCGGGACGTCGCCGTCGAGGCCGCCAAGAAGTACGTCGGGTCCGTCTGCGCGCACATCGACACCGACAGCCAGGTCGAGTTCGACTGCAAGATCGGCCAGGGGTCGGTCGACCTGCGCGGCGTGTTCGAGCAGAAGACGGTCCTCTCGAACGACACGTCGTTCGGGGTCGGTTTCGCCCCCCTCTCCGACACCGAGCGCCTCGTCCTCGAGAGCGAGAAGTTCCTCACCCTGAAACTCAAGAAGAAGCTCCCCGCCCTCGGGGAGGACGTCAAGGTCATGGGCTACCGCCAGGACGAGGACATTCACCTGACGGTCGCCGCGGCGCTCGTCGACAGCGAGATCAAGGACGGTCACGAATATGCCGCCGTCTGCGAGGAGATCCACGACAAGCTCGCCGACCAGGCGGCGAAGCTGACCCGCCGCAACGTCACGATCGACGTCAACACCGCGGACGACCCGGAGCTCGGCCGCTACTACCTCACGGTCACCGGCTGCTCGATGGAAGCCGGGGACGATGGGTCGGTCGGACGGGGAAACCGCGCGAACGGGCTGATCACCCCCTGCCGCCCGATGAGCCTCGAGGCATCGGCCGGGAAGAACCCGGTCAACCATGTCGGGAAGATCTACAACTTGCTCGGCAACCTCATCGCGAACGACATCGTGAAGGAAGCCGGAGGCGACGTCCGGGAGGTCCATGTCCGGATCCTCTCCCAGATCGGGAAACCCGTCGACCAGCCGCAGGTGGCGAGCCTACAGATCCTGACCGCCAACGGGGTCAAGCTCGCGAAGGCGAAGCCGAATGCCGAGGCCGTCGCCCAGAAATGGTTCGACGAGATCGACTCGATCCCCCGCCTCCTGCTCACCGGCAAGCTTTCGGTCTTCTAGGCCCTGGGGCCTTCGGGCCGGTCGTGCGCGTCTACGTCGAATCGTACGGGTGCTCCCAGAACCAAGGCGAAGGCGCCGGGATCGCCCGGGACCTGGCGGCTCGCGGCCATCAGCTCACCCGCGCGCCGGCGGACGCCGATGTGGGGATCCTCGTCACCTGCGGAGTGATCGGCCCTACCGAAAGCCGAATGGTCCGCCGCTGGCAGTCCCTTGCCGAGCGGGTTCCCCGAGTGGTGGTCACGGGCTGCCTCGTGCCGCTGCGCACGGACCTCATGCGCGGAAGCGGACGCGAACGAACGACGTTCGTCCCGATCCGGGAGCAGGACCATCTTCCCGCGCTGCTCGACGGATGGTCGACGGACGTCGCGTCGCGCCTACCGATGGTGGCGGCACCGTTCGAGCGGGGCGCGCTCTCCGTTACCGAGGAGGTCGTCGTTGCTCAGGGTTGCACCAGCGGCTGCACGTACTGCTTCAGCCGTCTCGCCCGGGGGAGACTGACGAGCGTACCGATCGCGGAAGTGGTCCGCCGGGTCCGGGACGCCACCGCTCGAGGAATCCGAGAAATCCGATTGACCGGTCTCGACACGGCGGCGTGGGGCGAGGACCTCGCGGCTCCGGACCGACTGCCCGAGCTCCTTCGAGCCGTCGGGCAGGTCCCCGGGGATTTCCGAGTCCGAGTCGGCATGATGAGCCCGCAGAGCCTCGCACCGCACCAAGACGCCTACTACGACACCCTCGCTCAGGCACCGGCCTACCGCTTCCTCCACCTACCCCTGCAGAGCGGCTCCGACCGGATCCTCGACGCCATGCGGCGGGGATACCATACCGACCTCTTCCGGCGCCAGGTCGACGGCGCGCGCCGGCGCCTCCCCGACGTCCACGTCGCCACCGACATCATCGTCGGCTTCCCGGGAGAGACGGACGAGGACTTCCGCGCGACCGAAGAACTCCTCGAAGCGACCGGTCCCGAGACGGTCAACGTCACCCGGTTCTCCCCCCGGCCCGGCACCCCCGCCGCCCGACTGCCTCCGCTCCCGCCCCGGGTCGCCAAACGTCGCTCCCGTGCGCTCGCGACCCTGCGTCAGCGGATCTCGAGGACGCGCCTCGAGCGCTGGATCGGAAGGCGCGCCCCGGGCCGGGTCCTGGAGCACGGGCCCGGCGGCAGCTCGGTCGCTCGTCTCGAGAACTATCTGCCCGTGGTCCTCGATAGTCGTCCCCCCCTCGGCGCGAGCGTGGCGCTCCGGGTCGACGGTGCGAGGTCGACCTACCTTCTGGGTTGCGTGGTGGACGCGTTCTAAATACCCGACCGTGCCCTATTTCGATAGCTCGGGCCCGTCCCCGGCCCGGCGGCGACGAAGGGAGATCGGTGTCGAGTCTGACCAGCACGGAGATCATCGCGCTCGTCTTCGTCGTGGTCCTCGCCGTCATTGTCGTGGGCCTCTTCGTCTACCTCATCCGACGATTGCGCTCGCGGCGCGCGAAACTGCTGAGCGACCTCGAAGACCGGCCCCAGCTGAATCAGGACCGCGCGTTCAACCGCCTCTCCATGGCCCGCCGGGAAGCGGGAATCCTCGCCGCCCAGGGGGTGGATGTGCACCGGGCCCAGGAGTTGATTGCGGAATCCCAGGGCGCCTTCGATACCCGTCAGTACGACCGGTCGTATCGGGTCGCCCAGTCCGCGCACGAAGCGCTCGTGAACGCCCGGCAGCACGGCACGATGACTCCGGGCGCTCCGTTGCCTTCCAAGGGGCCTGCGGCCTCGGCTCCGCCGGATACCTCGCGGCTCCCCTCGGGCGCGACTTCGACCTCAGAGCCTCCGCCCTCCGCAACGCCCCCCATCCCGAAGAACCGGGCGGAATCCCAATTCCAGATGCGGCTCCTCTCGGACGAGCTGAGCGCTCTCGGGGGGGCCCGAGCACGCGACCCGGCGGTCGCCGGGGCGAACGCGCTCCGAGCTCAAGCCCAAAGCGCGTTCGACCGGGGGGATTACACCGAGGCGTTCCGAGTCGCCCTGCGCGGTCGGCGGACGCTCGGAGGGTCGGTCGAGAGCCTCCCGGCCGTGACGGGCGGGACCAGCTCCGCCGCCCGGGCCCCGCCGAACGGGAATGCCACGACGCTCGACGCGGCTCGGACGGCCGAATCGGTCGCGGGTTCCGAGCGCTGCCCGGACTGCGGCTACCCGGCCTTGCCGGGGGATTCCTTCTGTCGAGGCTGCGGCCGACCTCGAGCCCCCCTCACCTGCCCGAGCTGCGGAGCCGCTCGGGTCGGCGGCGAAGCATTCTGCGGGCGCTGCGGTGCCCGATTCCCGTGACCGGTGCGTTCGTCACGAAGCGCTGAGGAGCCAGTCGTCCAGCCGCCGCTGCGTTCGCGCTTCGTGGAGAAGCGCGCTCGACGTGAGCCATCGGGGCAACGGTATCGCGAACGACTCCCCGATCCGCGAGGAAAGTTCCGAGAGTGAGGCGACCTTCTCGGCCGGTTGCGTGAGCGCCGCCCGAACGTGCTCGCGGACATTCCACACCCCCAGAGGAAGGATCTCGCCCGGATGGACCTCGCGCAGGACCACGACCCCGGCCTGCCGCCCGAGGCGCAGGAGCGCTTCGCTGGTCGCGAGGCGAGCCGCGTAGTAGCAACCTCCGATGGAAGCGTAGGTCGTTCGTCCGCGGTAACTCTCGTGGTCGCCGATCATCACGATCCGATTCGGATTCGGGTTCCAGAGCGTATTGGGATACCAGGCTTCGATCGACTCGTACCGGTAGGCCCCCGGCAGGAGCGCGATGACCCATCGGTTGTCGAGCGCGGTGAATCGGTGGAGAAGGATCTCGGAGAGTTCGGGAAGGGTCCGGATCCTCTCGAGGTTCATCTTGGAGAGCAGGTCGTCCACGGCGGTGATGCTCCAGCGGGTGGGAACGAGACGTCGGCGCCCGCGTCGGCCGAGCGTTCCGACGCTGAAGGCCCGCTGGATCCGGCTCACTCGGACGCCCCGGCCATACAGCTCCTCGACCGCGACGCGGGCATTCGCGTGGATGTCCGACGTCAAGCGGTCGAGATGCGGGTCCACCTTGCGGACGTCCAGGCGGATCGTCTCGATCGGAGCGGACGGCCCGAAGGGTGGAGTAGAATCGCTGAGGGAGAGATGGCCGCGCGGTGGTCGACGGAAGTGGGCCTCGCTTTCCACTGTCTCGCCGGCGATCCCGAGGAGCTGGAGGTCCTCGAGGATGGGGATCGGGCGTTCGGCGTCCGTGACCCGGATCGGGGTCGTGCCGCGTACCAGGCCGGTACGGAACGAGACGACCTCGGCCACCGACCGTCCCACCCATTCCTCGGGAGTATCCATGAGTTCGGTCGACCCGTGCTCCGGACTGAGCAGCGGCCCGACGGACACCTTGGGATAGCCGAACCGACCGACGAAGACCGCCGGCGGGGAGGTGCCATCGAGATCGAGCCCATTCACCATGGGCAAGGTCTTCTCAAAGGCGCGATACTTGACCAGGATCGGACAAACGGGTTTCCCGCAGAGGAGCTGCGCCGAGCGACACCGAAGGCACATGGTGGGGTCCTCCTCGAGGCCCGGCACGCTCCAGGAGAGCGAACTCACTGGAGCGATGCCGGGGATCGGAGGGATCGAGCTCGGGCTGACCATCTCCGTCGGGACTATCGGAGCGCCCGAATGTAAAGACGGTGGGAGAGGTCGTGAAACAGCCCCGAGCCGCCCACGCGTCCCCCGCTCGCGCCCTTACGTTCAAATAGCGGGGGCGGCTGGCAAACCCGCGTCCGGGACTGTGGGGTAGCTTGGTCCATCCTTCGGGGTTCGGGAC
>Ga0209415_10015435_pt1 | contig 12378 bp, 12 predicted proteins | sample PeaSoiSIISIP2007_FD_187696 | JGI IMG/M metagenome (GOLD analysis project Ga0209415, IMG submission 187696) | Peat soil microbial communities from Weissenstadt, Germany - SII-SIP-2007 (SPAdes) (version 2) | ecosystem: Environmental > Terrestrial > Soil > Wetlands > Peat | place: Germany... | reverse complement strand
GCTGGTGAAGAACAGAGATCCGGAATCGGGCGACCACGCGAATGACTGCACGGAACGGTCCAGCGAACCTGTCAGGCTCGCCGCTTTGCCCGTGGCGCGCTCCAGCACCATCAGCTCCCACTTGTCACTCTCATAGCCAGGCCGCGTCTGGCTTCGCCACGCCAGATACTTCCCATTGGGAGAATATTGCGGACTCTCGTCGGCGGCCGGATTTGTCGTGATCTTCGTCGCGTTGCCTCCGCCCATCGGGACCACGAACAGATCGGTGTTGGTGCTGATGGCCGGCGCCGGATCGGTGTTCAGCGCGTAGCAAATCTCTTTCGAGTCCGGTGAAATCGCGTAGTCATCGGGTCCGCCCAGCGAAAACGGCGGCACGTCGCGATCTCCCGGCGTAAGGTCCACCATCCTGCTGGTCACCATGTCGATCGAGAACAGATGCGCGCGCCGCGCCGTCTGCCATTCGGTCCAGCGCCGGTAAAAGAGCGCATCATAGACGCGCGCGTGCGCCTTGGTGTTCTTGTCCTGTTCCAGACGGTGCGCGTTGCAGGCATCGTCGTGGCAGTCCGGATAGACGCTGCTGGTGAACACCAGATGCCTGCCGTCCGGCGCGAATAGAACACCGTCCGCCTCGGTGGCAGCATTGGTGATCTGCCGCGTGTTGCTGCCTTCCGCTTCCATGAGCCACACCTGCGAGGTCCCGCTCCGGTTGGAGATGAACGCCAGGTACTTTGAATCGGGCGACCAGCGGGCCCGTTCGTTCAGCGAGCCTTCGTGAGTGATCTGCCGCGGAACGCCGCCCGACACGGAGACGAGCCAGATCTGCGTCGGCTTCTTGTTTTCGTCCATATCGACGGTCTGAACCGTGAACGCGACCAGTTTTCCGTCGGGAGAAATCTGCGGATCGCTGATGCGGGCGATTTTCAGGAGAGCGTCAACATCGAAAGGCTGTTTTTGCGCAAGGACAGTGGATGCCATAAGGAGAAGAGCGGCTGTGCGGATCATGGTCCCATCCGATTGTAAGCCCACCTCGATGGAACCGCCAAAGCCCCGTGCCCGTACCCTCAGCGGAGGCTCTCGTGACCAACCGTCCCGGTTCTCGCGCGCTGGCGCTGATCGGCCTGCTGATTGCTTTCGGCTGGCCGCTGATCTTTCTCGCGCTGCCCGGCCTTTCCTCTCACCAGATCGCCAGCGTTCACGACGACACCGTGACTATCGTGGCCCAGTGGTCCGTGGTCGTCATCCTCTGCCTCATCGCCTTCGGCCTGCAGCGGTGGCGGCCTTCGGACTTCGGCATCCGTGGTCTCGGATGGCGCGACATTCTGGCCAGCCTCGGCGGTGTTGTCGTGGCATTCGTGCTGAGCGGAATCGCCAGCCGTCTGGTGCATATGCCCTCTTCGCTGTCCAACATCTCAGGAGTGGCCGCCGTCCCCGTGGCGTTGCGAATCGCTCTGGTGCTGACCGCGGCCATCTGTGAAGAGTTCAGTTGCCGCGGATTTGGAATCGAGGAGCTGGCCCGCCTGATCGGTAACCGCTGGCTGGCCGGGTTGCTCTCGCTGACCTTTTTCACCTTCGCCCATGTCGGACTCTACGGAATGTCCCCCGCGCTGGTCATCCCCGGCGTGATCGGCGCTGTCATCACTGTGCTCTACCTGTGGCGCCGCAATCTGCCGGCCTGTATGCTCATGCACGCCATCATCGACGGCTTCTTCCTGGTCCTGATTCCGGCCGTCGTGCACGGCAGATAACCGCCCCCTAACGCCGCTTCAGCCCGGACGGGTCCATCTCATCGCTCAGCCGTCGCCGCCAGTCCGCCGCGATCGCTCGCAGCTCGTCGCACTTTCGTTCCTCGGAAACTTCCCGCGCCAGATCCGTGGTTTCGTCCGGATCCTGACCCAGATTGTAAAGGTGCAGGATGCGCAGATCCGGCGTGAAAACCAGCTTGTCGAGGCCGCGCACCATCATCCGCCATGAGTCCGCGGTGCCCACGCACCCTTCTGCGTAGATGGATTCCGGCCGATCGCCCCCGCTTCCCAGGAGCAGCGCCGACAGGTCCCGCCCCTGCGTTTCATCCGGCGCCGCCACGCCGCACAACGCGAGTATCGTCGGCGCGATATCCACTCCCGAAGCGAGCGCGTCCAACTCGGCCGCGGCGATACGGCGCGGCCACTGGATCAGCAGAGGAACCTGTGTTGACTTATCGAACCAGATCTCCTCATCGCCTGCCCGCGTCGCCGTGAACGCCAGCAATGTGTCTGCCAGCGTGCCCGCGCGCGTGAGCCGCGCTGTCGTATCGCGAAGGCACGCTACGCCGGTACCCGCCGGTGGCTGCAGAACAGCGCAATAGCGTCCCGTCTGTTCGCCCGCCGCCCCAGCGATGCGCCATCCTGCAGTTCCCAACAACACCGCCAGATCTTTCCCCGTGGCATCGGCGTGAGGAAACTGACCGCGCAGAATCGCGTCGCGTCCGCGTCCGTTCACCGGATCGGCCGAATACGCGCGCGTGAATCGCGCCCCATGCGCCGCCAGCGCCGCGAAACCATTCGGCAAAACCGGCTCGCGATCCGCAATGATCAGCACAACGCCGGTCGGCGTGGTCGCCCTGCTCTGCGCCATCGCGCATGCTCCCAGCAGCAATTCACGCCTCGTCAACACGCTTACTGGATACCATGGTTTCCATGTGGCGCAGGTGGGGCGGCCTCTCGGGCTGCGGCGGGCTCCCAACCCGCCTCTTCGCTTGTTCGCTGATCGCTCTGTCGGCGCCCCGCCTCTTCGCCGCCGAAGCAGCCCTCGAAAACACCGGCTCGCCCATGCATGTCGCCTTCGCCTGCGCCGGCGACGATCTTGAGGCCGCCGGCCTGAGCTGCAGCGAGGACGAACCCTGCCGCATCCTGCTCGAACTAAGCGGCGTGGAAACCAGCGCCGGCCGCGTCTTCCTCACCGGCAACCTGCACACCACGGCTACCACGCTCTCCTCCATCCTGCTCGTCAGCGAAGACAACGGCCGCACCTGGCGTGAAGCGTACCGGCGCATTCCCTACGCTGCTCTCGACCAGATCCAGTTCGTCGATTTCCAGCACGGCTGGATCTCCGGCCAGAACGTCCAGAGCCTCGCGCGCGATCCGTTTCTCCTTGCCACTGACGATGGCGGCGCCACCTGGCGCGAGCAACCCATCTTCGGCGAAGAACAAGAGCCCGGCGCCATCCAGCGCTTCCACTTCGATTCGGCGAAAACCGGAATGCTGATTCTCGATCGCGGCGTCGGCAAACGCTATGAACTCTATCGGACTGCATCGGGCGGGACGGCCTGGGACCTCGTGCGGGCTGACCGCGACCCCATCCCATTCCCCGGCGGCCCTCCCTCATCTGGCTCAGCCTGGCGCATCAAAGCCGACGCGAAGACCTCTGCCTGGCAGATCGAACAGAATCACGGAGAAATCTGGCAGCGCATCGCCGCGTTTTCCACGGAAGTCGCGGTTTGCCGTTGACAGCGACGACGGTTGGTATATTCTGAATCGTTACCGCGTGCAGATTTCCCTGTTCAACGACACTTCCGACTCTGACGGTTGTTACCGCAAACTGGCCGCGGAGAACCTGCTGGAGCGCCTGAAGTTCCTCGATGCGCGTGCGCGCCGCAAAGGCCTTGCTTCGCTCGATCCCTCTCGAAACCGCCTGATCCCTCTCGGCATGGAGATCGATGGCCGAGGCCGCGTCGTCCGCAACGGTTACGGCGTATTCAGTCTCGCCTGGCGCAACCCCGCTCGCGCGCAATGGGCGGGCCGCATCGCCGCTGAGCTGGAGGAAATTCGTGCCCGCATTCACACCGCGCACGGCGCTCGCGTGCGCAATCTCATCTGGGCGGGCATGGGCGGCTCGGCCGAAGACAAGAACATGTACTGCGCCGCGGGTCTGTTGGATCGCGGCGTGCGCTGCTATGTTCTCGATTCCACCGATCCCGCCAAGCTTCGCTATATTCTCGAGGACCTGCAGAAGCGCTCCACGCGCTCGCTCCACGACATTCTGGCCGGAACTCTCGTGGTCGCCATGGCCATGGGCCTCACTTCCTTCGAGCCGGTGCTCAACCTCGAACAACTCGCCAGGCTCTACGAGAAAAATGGCGTCGATCCCGCGTCCAACTTCCTCTACATGACCGTGCCTGGTTCGTTGCTCGAGCAGGCCGCATCGCGCCGCGGCTTTCATCGGGTCGCCCTGCAACTCGACGACGGCAACACCACGGCGGGACGCCACAGTGCGCCGCTCACCCGTGGCAGCCTCTATCCGCTGGCGCTGTGCGGCAACGATCTCGATTCCTGGATCGCCGCAACCGACCTCAGCGCCGAAGAGATCGACAGCGCGTGGAAGCTCGCCGCCTTCCTTCATGCCAACGCCACCGCCGGCCTCGACAAGATCACCCTCACCTTGCCGGCAGCGTGGCGCGCCGCGGCCCTCTGGACCAAGCAGGATTTCGAGGAGAGCCTCGGCAAGAGCGAAGAGCTTGGCCTCAAGATCGTCATCGACGAGAAGCTTCGCCTGCCCAACTACCGTCCGCCCAGGGACGAGCGCCAGGATCGCGCGTTCGTCGCCGTGCATCGCAAGGGCGAGAAGCTGCCTGAAGCCGAAAAGCTGGCCATGGTCCGCCGCGTCGGTTATCCCGTCGCTAATGTGACCTTCGATCGTGGCGCTTGTCTGGCGCGCTACATGCAGTTCATCCACTACACCGTATTTGGGATGGCCTCGCTGCGCGACATGAACTTCGTGACCCAGCCCGGCGTGGAGCTGTACAAGTCCGTGGCCAACCGAATCTACGAGAAGGCGAAGCGCGCCGGCGGCATCGAGCGCACCACCGACTGGAATCAGTTTCGCAACAGCGCCGCGCAACGCAAATGGATCGGCGGCGTGACCCTCTACTGGGGCAACGCCGCGTACGACCCGGCCGAGAACTCTACTGCCGCCGCCGTGTACGCTGGCATTCTCGGCCATCTGGTGGCTGACAACCGCATCGACTACGGCGAGCTCACCTTCTTCGGCGACACGCGATATTCGCCGCGTGGGCGCGCCATGCGCCGCTCACTCGGGCATGCCGCCGAGTGGCTCTTCCGCTCTCGCTTGCGCATGTCCGCCGACGTCCACGAGGGTCCGGCCGTTAATCACTCTTATCACGAAATGATCATCGGCCATGGCCGCTGCTTCTCCACCATTCTGCTGACCGAAAAATCGGAAACGGTTCCCGGCCTGGACTACCCCGCGGACTATCATCGCGCGCAATTTCTGGCCACCTTTCGCGCCCTCGAGCAACGTGGCCGCGACGTGGTGGCCATCACCCTGCGCGATCTCGAGACCAAAACGCTGCTGTCGCTCGAAGGCTTCTTCCGCGAAGTCGCCCGCCTCATCCGCTGAAGTCCGCTGTGGGGCGGCCTCACAGGCCGCGGCGGGATCCCAGCCCGCCCTTCGGTACACTGAAATTTCACCACCGCCAATGCCCAAAATAAAAGCGTCGCGAGGAGCGAAGAAGACCGGCGCCACCTCGGCAAGCTGGCGCGGCGGGGCGCCCTGCCTGATACTGCTGGTGGTCGGGATCATCCTTTTCATGCTCATCGTGTACTGGGCTTTCCAGGGAGCCTCCCAATGAGAAGCGACCAGCGCCGGCCCGATCAGCTTCGTCCTGTGCGCATCCAGCCGAACTTCCTGGCCACTGCGGAAGGCTCCGCGCTCATCGAGCTGGGCAACACGCGCGTCCTGTGCGCGGCCACGGTGGAGGAAACCGTGCCGTCCTTCCTCCGCGGCAGCGGCAAGGGCTGGATCACCGCCGAGTACGCCATGCTCCCTCGCGCCACCGTCACACGCACCCCGCGCGAGGTGAACAAAGGCCGGCCATCCGGGCGCACGCACGAAATTCAACGCCTCATCGGCCGCTCCCTGCGCGCCGTCGTCAACATGGAGAAGCTCGGCGAGCGCAGCGTCATCGTCGATTGCGATGTCCTCCAGGCCGACGGCGGCACTCGCACCGCTGCCATCACCGGTGCCTGGGTGGCTGTGGCCATCGCCATCCAGCGGCTCGTCAGCTTCGGCACGCTTCGGACCTCACCACTGCGCGATTGCGTTGCCGCCACCAGCGTCGGCATCGTGGATGGGACCCCGCTGCTAGACCTCTGCTACGAAGAGGACTCCAAAGCCGACGTGGACATGAATCTGGTTATGACCGGCGCGGGCCAGTTCGTTGAGATCCAGGCGACGGCGGAAAAAGTCGCCTTCGACGACCAGCGTCTGGCCGCTCTGCTCAGCCTCGCGCGCGCAGGCATCGCCGAGCTGGTCGAAGTGCAAAAGCAGGCGCTGGCCTCCGCGTGAAAATCTGTTGCGCTACATCCAATCCCGGCAAGCTGCGTGAGTTCCGCCTGGCTCTGCAGGATCATTTCGAAGTGCAGCCTGTCCCCGGTCTCGGCGACATCGAGCCACCCGAAGAAACCGGCGCGACCTTCGAAGCCAACGCCATCGCGAAAGCGCTGTATTATTCGAAATTCTGTGACGACCTGGTTTTCGCCGACGATTCCGGCCTGGCCGTCGATGCGCTCGACGGCGCGCCCGGGGTCTATTCCGCGCGCTACGCCGGACCCGATGCCACGGACGAGGCGAACAATCATCTCCTGCTCGAGCGCATGCAGGGCGTCGCGAACCGCACCGCGCGATTCATCTGCGTCATCGCTCTCGCCCGCTGCGGCGATTTGCTCCACACCTTCCGCGGCGAAGTCGAAGGCGTGCTCGCCCACGAACCCCGCGGCCCCAACGGCTTCGGCTACGACCCGCTCTTCTTCTATCCCCCCTTCGGCCACACCTTCGGCGAAACCCCGATCGCCGAGAAGATGAAGGTCAGTCACCGCGCCCGCGCGTTGGAGCAGTTGCGCGAGTGGTTAGAGACCGCTGCGGACTGCGCGTGAACGTCACGCCGCGTTGTTTGCGCGTCAATTCCTCGCGGAGAATTCTTCGCAGCGACTCCTGATCGGGTCCCTTTCGAGAGGCGACGCGGTGGCCGAGAAACTCTCGTTCTCGAAGCGCCGAACGCCGCTTCAGACGGCCAGTTGACTGGAGGGGTCGAAGTACACGTCGAAGCCGACCTCAAGACCGCGATCCGACAACAGAGCGGACACCTCAGGCGAGATCCCGAACCCTCGATTGGATGATGCCAGGAAAAGGCCGCAGAAGATGTCTACCGAATAATTGCTCGTCAGTGACGCCCAGACACCTCTGTCGGACGGCAACCGCGCCAGCAGCATTCTGATACCGTCGTCAAGACTATCATTCTCCCCGCATTCCCTGAAGTCGATCTCCAATAGCCATCGGCCTTTCTTCGGGAATGGACAACCCTTCTTCGCTGCAGACGAGGGCTGGCAACCCAGAATGGCCGAAATATGATCGGGATCGAGGTCCTCGCCGTGAACGCGCAACGAGACCTTCCATCGATCAACGGGGCCACCAAACCACACTGTGCCTTCTGGTGCACCCGCTGGAGGCGTGCGCGAACTTCGTTTCCTAATCAGAACGAATCCAGTATAGACGCAGTAGTCGGCTCACGCGGTAACAAAAATCGCTCACCCGTTTCGCCCCTACTCACAGCCTTTTACAGAGACCAAGTGAGCGCCCGCTATATTCACGCGCTATCCTCTCATCGAGCTGGTTCATCACCTGGCAGAGAACTGGCCACCTGGCGCGTGTTTCGGGGAAGGCCTTCCCCGAAGCGGCCGGTCGCAGCATCATCGCGGTCGGTGAAGTCTCCTGGGCTACGCCGCGCAGGTTCATATGTCGGGCGTCATGCTGTCACGAGACGACGGTCCCACGCCGTTGCGGGTTATAAACGGCCCCCTTGCCGTCGGGGTGAAATTCGGCTCGAAGGGCCCTTTTAAATCCGGAAAATCCGGGAATCACCGAGCGCGGCGGCCGGCAGCCGCCGGTAAGAAATGCAGACTACGACCCCGCCGTGCCCACCAGAATGATTGCGAACGAGGTGTCGCCCAGCTTCTCCTGCAGCACCCAGTCCGTGTCGCCCTGTTTATCGAAGCCCGCCTTGTAATCGGGATCCGGATTCCAGATGCTCAGCACCAGCGGATGCTGTATGCCCGACGCTTTCCGGCTCATCGCTATCAGCGCATCGAACGCCGGCGTCGCGTTCAGGTCGGTGTCCGCGGACGCCAGCGACAACACCGCGAAATCGCGCTGCGGTGCCACTCCCTGATGATCGCCATTCACCGGGTAGTAGCTGTAGCGCATGGTGTACACGCCCGGCTTGATCTGAGTGCCGCGGCGGTCGGAGCCCTTGTCCGGAAAACGAATCACGCCGATCAGCGCGCCGTGCGGAATCGTCGGCAGCGTCAGATCCGATTCGCTCGATTTCGGCCCCGACGGCGCAGTCGTTCGCAGCCAGATCTCGCACACCGTTCCCTTCGGCCCCGTGATGCGCACGCCATCCTTTTGCAGCGCATCGTGAATCGCGGGCGCGGCTTCCGTTGGCGGCACGCCGGCCGGTTCGCTCTTGTATTGTCCAAACGCCAGCGTTCCCGCCGCCAGCATCACGCCAATTCGTGCGATCGTTCGCATACTCCTCATATTGCCAGAGACGCTGGCGCCCGGCCCGCCGTTAGCCCATCCTCCGTTTAACTCGGCTGGCGCTAGCCAGCCTCCGCGCCATAATGGACGTTAACAACATGACACCGAATCGTCGCGATCTCCTGCAAATGGCCGGCATGTTCGGCGCACTCCCGCTGGCCGCCGCCGTCGGCGATCAACCGCATCCGCTCACCGGCGCCATCGTCGACGAGAAGGCCGCCAGCATTCACCCCTATCCGTGGGGCGAGCATCGCCTCTACTTCCAGGGCACCACGGCGAATGGACGATCCGCCTCGGCGGGCAGCGTCTGGGTGAAGCCTGGCATGGAGCCGCATCCGCCGCACAAACATCCCGAAGACGAATTCCAGGTCATCGTCGAAGGCACCGGCGAAATGCTTCTCGACGGCAAGACCACGCCTGCCGGACCGGGCGCCATGATGTACACCGCAGGCAACCAGGTGCACGGCGTGCGCAACACCGGCTCCACGCCCATGGTTATCTACTATTGCCATTGGCAGGCCTGAGCGGATGCAGCGCGTCTACCTCCTCACCACCGGCGGCACGCTGGAGAAAGTCTATTCCGAACAAACCGGCGCGGTGCAGAACCTCGACAGCAAGATCGACCGTTATCTGCGCGCGCTGCGCCTGCCCGATCTCGAGGTCCGGACTTCTCAACTCATGAACAAGGACAGTCTCGAGATGACCGACGACGATCGCCGTCAGGTGCTTGAAGCCGTGCGCGAACGCCTGCGCGAACCCGCGCCCATGGTCATCACGCATGGCACCGACACCATGGTGGATACCGGCATGGTGCTGAAGAACAACCTGCCGGATCTCGCCGTGCCCATCGTACTCACCGGCGCGATGACGCCGCTCGGATTCGAGGGCAGCGATGGTCAGCAGAATCTCACCGAAAGCCTGCTCGCCGCGCGCATTCTTCCTCCCGGTGTTTACGTCGTCATGCACAACCAGGTCTTCCCCGTCGAGCACACCCGCAAGGATCGCGAAAAGGCCCGTTTCGTATGGACGTGAGCCGATTGAAGCGGTTGATCCTCCCGGCAACGGTCTTCCTCAGCGCATTTCTCCTCTTTCAGGTGCAGCCCATCATCGGCCGCTACATTCTGCCCTGGTTCGGCGGCGGCCCCGCGGTGTGGAGCACGTGCCTGCTCTTCTTTCAGGTGGCGTTGCTCGCCGGCTACGCGTACGCGCACTGGATCGCGTCGCATCCGAACCCGCGCGTGCAGGCCACGGTACACGCGGTGCTTCTCGCGCTTTCGCTGCTGTTCCTGCCAATTGCGCCCGCGGTGATTTGGAAGCCGGCGACGCCCGGCGATCCCGTCGGACGAATCCTGCTGCTGCTCCTCGCCACCGTCGACGGGCCGTATGTGATGCTCGCCGCCACCGGTCCACTGCTGCAGCGCTGGTTCAGTCTGGACCGGCCGGGTGAATCGCCGTATCGTTTGTACGCGCTCTCGAACATCGGTTCCTTTCTCGCCCTTCTGAGCTATCCGGTGATCGCTGAGCCGCTGTTCCGCCTGCACACTCAGGCGCTCATCTGGACCGCGCTCTACGTTCTGTTCATCGCGCTGTGCGCGATCACCGCCTGGCGATCGAGCGAAGGTGCGCCCCGAAAGACCGAAGTCGCCTCTCCGCGGCCGTCCGTGTGGACCGTCCTCTACTGGCTCGCGCTGGCCGCCTGTGGTTCGACCCTGCTCATGGCGACGACGAATCAGATGTGCCAGGAAATCGCGGTGATCCCGTTTTTGTGGGTCGTCCCCCTCGCCATTTATCTGCTCACCTTCGTGCTGTGTTTCGAAAGCGACCGCTGGTATCGGCGCATCGTCTTCGCGGTGCTTGCTGGAATCCTTGCCCCGGCCTCCTGTGGGCTCATCGCCGCCGGTCTCGCCATCCACCTCTGGGTTCATCTCTGCGTCTATCCGGCGACCCTGTTCGTTCTCTGCATGCTCTGCCACGGCGAACTGGCACGCTCGCGTCCTGCGCCTGCGCATCTCACGCTCTTCTACCTGATGGTCGCCGCTGGCGGCGCACTGGGTGGCGTCTTCGTGGTCCTTGTCGCGCCGCACGTTTTCGAAGCGTATCTGGAATACCCGATTGGCATGGCGGCGGCCTGCCTGCTCGGATTCATTGCGTGGGTTCAGGCGGGCGCCCTTCGCCAGTGGGCCAGCGCCAACTTTCGTGTTCGCATTCCGCTCGCGGCTCTTCTGCTCGGTGGTATCACTGCGGTTGTCACCACGGTCATGACCGAACAGCAGCCCGCGCTCGCTGCCTGGCGTGACTTCTACGGCATCCTGCGCGTTTCGCAGAAGGCCGATATCAACGGTCCCCTGCGCCAGCTCATGCATGGCCGCATCCGCCACGGGTTCCAATACCTGACCGTTGGCAAGCGCGATTGGCCCACCACCTATTACGGCCCGCACAGCGGCATCGGGCTGGTACTGACTCATTACGATCCGCCGAATCGGCGCGTGGGCATCATCGGTCTCGGCACGGGAACCATCGCCGCGTACGGCCAGCCGGGCGATGTCTTCCGCTTTTACGACGTAAACCCCGATGTCGCCGCCATCGCCCAGGGGTGGTTCTCATTCCTGAAGGATTCGCCCGCTCAGGTTCAGGTGGTCCTCGGCGATGCGCGCATCCAGCTCGAGCGCGAGCTCGCCGCCGGCCATCCGCAGAATTTCGACGTCCTCGCCGTGGACGCTTTCTCGAGCGACGCCATCCCCATTCACCTGCTGACCGCCGAATGTGCCGACGTGTACCGCCGCCACCTGAAGCCCGACGGCGTCCTCGCGCTGCATACTTCCAATCGCTCGCTCGACCTGCAGCCCGTGGCCCGCGGCATGGCCGAACATCTCGGCTGGCAGACCCTCTTTATCAACTCCAGCGACGACGCGGCGGCCGGCGAATCCAGCTCCGATTGGGTGCTCATTACCAGCAATCAGGCGCTGCTCGAAGAGCCGGCTCTCGCCGACGAGGACACCCAATGGGACGATCCGCGCGCCAGACCTCTGCTCTGGACCGACGATTTCTCCAGCCTGTGGAGGGTGCTCAAGCGGGAAAGGTAACATGAAGAGACGTGTCGTCACCTCCTCTGGACTTCCATCTCGAACACTATGATGGGCCGCTCGATCTGCTGCTCGATCTGATTCGCCGCCAGCAGATCAACATCTACGACATCCCCATCGCTTCCATCACCGCGCAGTACCTCGACTACATGCAGCGCGCCGTCGAGATGGACATGGAACTGGGTTCCGAATTCGTGTACATGGCGGCCACGCTCATTCACATCAAGTCGCGCATGCTGCTGCCGCGCGACCCCGAGCTGGAAAAGATCTCACCCGAAGACGACCCGCGCCGCGAGCTGGTGGAGCGCCTGCTCGAGCACGAGCGCTTCAAAAACGCCGCGGAAATGCTGCAGCAGAAACGTATGGTGGAGGAAGCGGTCTGGTCGAACCCGCGCATCCACGAATTCCTCAACGAAGACGAAGCGCCGGCTCTGGCCGTCAGCCTCTTCGACCTGGTCAGGACTTTTCAGCAGGTGCTCGACCGCATGAGTATGAAGGATGGCAATACGCCGGCCGCTCCAACCGGAGCCTGGCCGCACGACACTTACATAACCGACGTGAAAGAGCTTTTTTTCAACGGCGAGGCGATTCAGATCTTTCATCAGCCGGCGGCGCATACGGACGGGGACAGTATTGTATTTTTTCGAAGGTCCGATGTGGTCAGCACGGGAGACATCTTTGTCACTACGAGCTATCCGATCAT
>Ga0209415_10015433_pt1 | contig 12379 bp, 12 predicted proteins | sample PeaSoiSIISIP2007_FD_187696 | JGI IMG/M metagenome (GOLD analysis project Ga0209415, IMG submission 187696) | Peat soil microbial communities from Weissenstadt, Germany - SII-SIP-2007 (SPAdes) (version 2) | ecosystem: Environmental > Terrestrial > Soil > Wetlands > Peat | place: Germany... | reverse complement strand
CTGCGGGCCCTTCTCCCCGCCGTTGCGCAGGAAGGCCTCGCCGTCCTGGAACAGATCGCACACGACCGGGCGGGCCATGAAACTGCCCGAGGGGATCGGCGCGCCGGTGATGGCCCGCACCACGCCCACCATGTTCTTGTGGATGATGCAGAAGTTGCGCTTGGACATCCGGTAGATGAACGGGATCAGCAGGTGCACGCCGGGGCCCAGCACCCGGGCCTGGACGCCCACCTCGCTGCGCAGCGCCACGGTGCGGCCGTCCGGCATCTGCCGGCCGAACCAGCGCCGCTCCAGCATGATGATCTGGTCGCCCCGGGCGATGGTGAACGACTGGGACAGCACGATCAGAACCAGCAGCACGCCCAGCAGCAGGGGCCAGTGGGCCGTGGCCCAGGGCAGCAGGTCAGGCAGGGACGGGATGGGCATGGGGCGGCCTTTCGTTCGGGAGCGGCATCGGGGGGTGATGGTGCCAGTTCACCAAAGAAGATCGCCGGCGTCCAGACTTGCTTACGCGCGGCGGCGCTGGCTTTGTGCTGGACCTCCCGGCCCGACTGGATGAGCCGGGATACCGACGGGCAGCATTGCATGGCAATCCTGCTGCCAGGGCTGCCGGGCTACAGCCCAAGCTCGCTGTGTGAACCCATCCGCACGAGTTGGATCACGTCGGGCTCCGGTTTCCTGTAGATCAGCACCAGATCCGGCTTGAGATGGCAATCCCTGTGGTCCTTCCATTCCCCGGTCAAGGGATGATCACAGCATTTGAGTGGCAAGGCTGATCCACCACCAGGAACTGCAGAACCGACATCAGGATCGCCTCCACATCGCGATGTCTGGGGGTTGCCTTTACACGTTTGAAATCTCGTTTAAAGGAGCCGGTCCGTTCAATCTTCCGCATTCAGGTCCGCCATGAGGGACTCAATGTCGTCAAAAGATGGAAGGCTGCCTTGGCGGGCTTCCCGCATCGCGGCAAGGGTCTCGGCATTGGGAACCAGAGGTTCGAAGGGGAGTGCCCCCTCATGAGCAACCCGTGTCAGCATGATCCGAAAGGCATCAGAAACGGTAAGCCCCATAGCCGCAAGGACCGCTGTGGCCTCGCTCTTGATGTGCTCATCAATCCGAGCCCGGACGACCGCATTGGCAGACACGGTTCACCTCTGGGCTACATTGTGGCTCATTCTGCTTTCCCGGCAAGGGACGAGATGGCCTCGTCCACCCACACCTCCGGCGGCACCGGGTGGGACAGGAACGGGGCCATGGCCTCGGTGAAGCCGTAGGCGCCCACGGTGCCGAAGGCCAGCAGGGAACCGGGCTCCAGTTCCGGCAGCTGCACGTCGCCCAGGCGGTCCAGGCTGGTGCACAGGGGGCCGGCCAGCGTGGCCGGGCGGACGGGGCCGGAGCTCCCCACCGCCCGCACCGGGAAGGGCTGGCCGGTGAGCAGGGGGCGCAGCAGGTGGTTCACCCCCGCCTCCAGGATGACGAAGCGCACCCCGCGGCTTTCCTTCACCCGCACCACCCGGGACAGGTAGACTCCGCAGGGGGCGGCCAGGAAGCGGCCGGGCTCCATGATCAGCTCGCCCTGGAACCAGGCATGCTCGGCCAGCAGTGCGCCCAGGCCCCGGCCCACGGCCGCCACGTCCAGGGGCGCCTCGTTGTCGGCGTACGGCACGCCCAGCCCGCCGCCCAGGTCGATCTGCTCCAGCGGCAGGTGGTACTCCGCCTGGATGCGCCGACCCAGCTCCAGCACCTGGCGGTGGGTGGCCAGCAGCCGGCTGGCATCCCGCTCGTTGCTGGCGGCGAACACGTGCAGCCCGCGGATGCGCACCTTGGCCAGGCCCGCGGCCCGGGCCATGAAGCCCGGCAGGTCCTCTTCGTCCACCCCGAAGGCGGAGGGGCCGGTGCCGCCGATGATCCGGTTGCTTTCCCGGATCCCGGCCAGGGGGTGCACCCGCAGGTTCACCGCCACCGGGCCCTGGGCCATGGCCTCGACCCGCTCCAGATCCTCCCAGCCGTCCGCCTGGATGCGCACGCCCTGGGCCAGGGCCTGGGCCAGTTCGGCGGTGCGCTTGCCCGGGCCGGTGTAGAAGGTCCGGCCCGGCCCGATCCCCAGCGCCTGGACCCGGCTCAGCTCGCCGCCCGAGGCGCAGTCGAAGCAGGCGCCCCGTTCGGCGAAGGCCCGCAGCAGGGTGGCGTGGGGGTTGGCCTTGACCGCGAAGGCCGGCCGGACCCGGTCGGGCAGGGCCTGGCGCAGCCGGTCCCACTGCCGGCGGGCGGCGGCCAGGCTGTAGGCGAACACCGGGGTGCCGTGCACCCGGGCCAGATCGGCGCAATCCGGGTCATCGAAGGCGAACAGGGGGGAGGGGCTCATGCGTGTCTCCAGAACGGGGCCAGGCGGCGGACGCCCTCCCGGGTGGTCTCCGGGTCCCCGGCATAGCTCAGGCGGATATGCCCGCTGCCGCCGGGCCCGAAGGCCGTGCCCGGCACCACCACCACCCCGCCCTGGTCGCGCAGGCGCAGGCAGAAGGCCATGGGGTCGGCCAGCTCAGAGGGGGGCAGGGGCTGCCAGTGGTAGAAGCCGCCGGCTGAGGGGGCCGGACTGCAGCCGAAGGCCTCCCGGTAGGCGCCGCTGAAGGCTTCCCAGCGCAGGCGCAGATGCTGCCGGGCCTGGGCGAGGACGCTGGAGGAGGCCTCCAGCAGGGCCTGGGCGGCGATCTGGGCGGGCCGGGCCGGGGCCGTGACCATGTAGGCGTGGACCAGGCGGGCGGGGGCCAGCCAGGCGGGGTCGCCGATGGCCCAGCCCACCCGCAGTCCGGGGGCGCCCCAGGCCTTACTCACCGAGCCCAGCACCACGCCGGTGCCGGTCACGTCGCGCAATCCGGGCCCGCGCCGCTCCAGGCACAGCTCCCGGTAGACCTCGTCCGACAGCAGCAGCACGCCGGCCGCGGTGCAGGCCTCGGCCACCGCCTCCAGGGCCTCGGCGCTGGCGCCGGCGCCGGTGGGGTTGCCGGGATGGTTCACCACCGCCAGCTTGGCGGCCGGGGTGCGGGCCAGGGTGTCCCGGAAGGCGGCGGCGTCCAGGGTGCCGTCGGCGGCCAGGGGGTAGCCCACCGGTTCGGCTCCGGCCAGGCGGGCCAGGGCGGGATAGGCCAGGAAGCCCGGGTCCGGCACCAGCACGGCGTCGCCCGGATCCAGCCAGGCCTGGAACAGGGCGTAGATCGCCCCTTCGCTGCCGGTGGCCAGGAGCACCTGCTCCTCCCGGGCGCCGTGGAAGGCGGCCACGGCCGCGCGCAGTCCGGGCAGGCCGGCGTTGGGGCCGTAGGCGCAGGGGCCGGCGCCGGCCTCGGCCAGGGCCCGGCGGGCCGGTTCCGGCAGATCCCAGCCCGGTTCCCCCAGGCCCATGGGCACACTGCCGGCCGGGGCGCCTTCGCTCAGGGCGCGGATCGGGCTGGGACGCAGGTGGGCGAGCCGGGCGGCGGCCTTCAACGGAGCGCCTCTTCCAGGGTGGTGGCGGCGTTGGTGCTGCCATCCCGGTACTTGACGATGCAGGGGGCGGCCAGGGACAGCCCGTGGCCCTGGGCGAAGGCGCCCGAGGCCGGACGGCTGCCGGGAACGACCACGGCCCCTTCGGGCACTTCCCGGGTCAGTTCCCGGCCGTGCACCAGGTCGTAGATCCGGGTGGAGGCGGACAGCACCACGCCCGGGGCCAGCACCGCCCGCCGGCGCACGATCACGCCCTCGAACAGGCCGCACAGGCCGCCCACGAAGGCGTCGTCCTCCACCACCACCGGCAGGGCGCCGGCCGGTTCCAGCACCCCGCCCACCTGGGCGGCGGCGGACAGGTGCACCCGCTTGCCGATCTGGGCGCAGGAGCCCACCAGGGCGTGGCTGTCCACCATGGTGCCTTCGTCCACGAAGGCGCCGACGTTCACGTAGGCCGGCGGCATGACCACCACCCCGGGGGCCAGGTAGGCGCCCCGGCGGACCGAGCTGCCGCCCGGCACCAGCCGCACCCCGGCGGCCAGGGTGAAGTCCCGGGGCGGAAAGGCGGTGCGGTCGAAGGACGGCGTGGGCCAGCCGGGCACCAGGGCGGTGGCGGTGGACCGGAAGCCGGCCAGGATGGCCGTCTTCACCCACAGATTGGCCTGCCAGGCGCCATCCGGCTGACGTTCGGCGGCCCGGGCGCTGCCTTCCTCCAGGGCCTGGAGCAGGGCGGCGTGGGCCTCGGGCAGTCCGGGATCGCCGAGGATCGCGGCCATGTCGCGCTGGTAGAAGGCCTGCAGGGCGTCGGCGCGCATCATGCCACCCCCGTGCCGGCGTTCAGCGGATCACTGGCCTTGAGCTGGTCCAGCAGTTCCGCCAGCCGGGCCCGGGTGGCCTGGCCAGCCGCCTGCAGGGGCAGCCGCAGGGTGGCGCCGCCGATCCCCTTCAGGGCCAGGGCGGTCTTGACGGGAATGGGGTTGCTTTCCAGGAACAGGGCGTCCATGAAGGGCAGAAGGGCCTGGTGCAGGGCCAGCGCCTCCCGGCGCTTGCCGGCCAGGGCCAGGTCCACCAGATGCTTGGTCTCCCGGGGCAGGACGTTGCCGATGACGCTGATCAGGCCGCTGGCGCCCACGGCGATGGCGGCCAGGGCCAGGTTGTCGTCCCCGGACAGCAGGCTTTTGCCGGCCGGCAGGCTGCGGGCGATCTCGCCGATCTGGGCCAGGTTGCCGCTGGACTCCTTCAGGCCCACCAGCTGGGGGTTCTGCCAGAGCTGGGCCAGGGTGGCCGGGGCCAGGTTCTGCCCGGTGCGGCCGGGCACGTTGTAGATGAGCACCGGCATCCCGGGCGCCGCGTCGGTGACGGCCTGGAAGTGGGCCAGGATCCCGGCCGGGGTGGGCTTGTTGTAGTAGGGGGTCACCACCAGGGCGGCGTGGGCGCCCAGCACCTGGGCCCGGCGGGTCCAGGCCGCGGCCTGGCGGGTGGCGTTGGAGCCGGTGCCGACGATGACGGTGCGGCCGCCGGCCTCCTCCAGGCAGGCCGCGATCAGGGCGTCCCGCTCGGCGTCCACGATGGTGGCGGCCTCGCCGGTGGAGCCCAGCACCACCACGCCGTCGGCGCCGCCGTCGACCACGTGGCGCATGAGCTGGCGGAAACCCGGCAGGTCCACATCGCCGTCGGCGGTGAAGGGGGTGGCCAGGGCGACGAACATGCCGGTGAGGAGGGCGGGCATTCCAGCGGACGGGGTCATGACGGGTCTCCGAATTGGAAAAGCGGATCCAGGGTTTCCTGGGCGTACTGATCGAAGGTGAACAGGCCCTTGCGGCCGCGCACCCAGCGGGCGGAAAGCACCGCGCCCCGGGCGAACACGCCCCGGGAGCGGGCCCGGTGGGTGAGCTCCAGCACCTCGGCGGGGCCGTCCAGGCCCACGGTGTGGGCGCCGAACTCGGACCCGGCCCGCAGCACGCCGATGCTCAGCTGCTCGGGGGCCGGGGTGTCCAGGGTCCAGGCGGTCTTGCGCGGGCAGCCGGCCATGACCTCGGCGGCCAGCCGCTTGGCGGTGCCGCTGGGAGCGTCGGCCTTGAGCCGGTGGTGATGATCGGTGATGAAGGGGTCCAGTTCCGGATCCAGGGCGGCGAAGCGGCCCAGCACCAGGGACAGCCGGGCCATGAGCGCCACCGCCAGGCTGAAGTTGGGCGAGGTCAGCACGGCGATGCGGCCCTGGATGCGGGCCTGGAGATCGGGCAGGGACCAGCCGGTGGCGCCGATGACCAGATCGGTGCCGGTGGCCAGGGCCCAGTCCAGGTGGCCGGGGACCGCGCCGGCGACGCTGGCGTCGAAGGCCAGCTCGGCGCCGGCCGGGGGCGGGCCGTCCTCCAGGTCCAGGTGCCAGACCAGCTCCAGGTCGCCCGCGGCCCGCACTTCCTGGGCGATGGCGGAGCCCAGGCGGCCGCGTCCGAAGATGCCGACCCGCATGGGCGCCCGGTCCGTCGAAACCGTCCGGTCGGTCATGACCGGGCCTCGCTTCCGGCCTCGAACAGCGCGGCGTGCAGGGCCCGCAGGGCCGGCTTGGCGTCCTCCTGGCGCACCACGAAGCTCAGGTTGATCTCGTTGGCGCCCATGCTGATCATTTCGATGTTGATGTCGCGCATGGCGCCGAAGCAGCGCCCGGTCACGCCGGGGGTGAGCTTGAGCCGCTCGCCGACGATGGCGACGATGGCCCGGTCCCGGGCGATGCCCACGGTGGCGAAGGCCGCCAGGTCTTCCAGCAGGGCGTCCAGCGGCGCGTCGGCGTCCACCGTCAGGGACACGCTCACCTCGGCGGTGGCGATGAGATCGACGCTGATCTTGTGCCGGGAGAACACCTGGAACAGGCTGGCCAGGAACCCGCTCTGGTTGAGCATGTGCGCCGAAGTGACGGTGAGCACGGTGATGGGGCCGCGCTGGGCCAGGGCCGTGACCGGCCGGCCGGTGATCACGGCGGCGGTGATGGTGGTGAACCGGCCGTGGGGGCGGCGGGTGTGGCGCACGGTGACCGGGATGCCGGCCTCGACTGCCGGCTGGATGGTGGCCGGGTGCAAGACCTTGGCGCCGAACGCCGCCAGTTCCGCCGCCTCGGCGAAGCTCAGCTCGGCGATGGGCTGGGCCTCGGGCACCACCCGCGGATCGCAGGTGAGCACGCCTTCCACATCGGTCCAGATCTGGATGTCCGCGGCGCCCAGGGCGGCGCCGTAGAGGGCGGCGCTGTAGTCGCTGCCGCCCCGGCCCAGGGTGGTGGTGAGGCCGCTGGCGGTGGCGCCGATGTAGCCCTGGGTCACCACCGCCCGGCCGGCGCCCAGGTTCGGGGCCAGGTGCTGCCGGGCCAGCGCGGTCAGTTCCTTGAAGGCGGGCTGGGCGTTGCCGTGCACGCCGTCGGTGCGCACCACGGTGCGGGCGTCCACCCATACGGAGCCCAGGTGCGCCGCGAAGATCCGGGTGGACAGCCGCTCGCCGATGCTGGCGATGGCGTCCATGCTCCGGGGGCTCAGTTCGTGCAGCAGGGCCACGCCGCGCAGCAGCAGGTCCAGCTCGTCGCCCAGCTCGGCCAGGGCCTGGTCCAGGGCCGGGGGCACCCCCTGGGGGAACAGGTCCTGGGCGATGCCCCGGTGGCGCAGCATCAGGCCGCGCTGCAGCTCCACGGCGCCGGCCAGGTCGCCGGCCTCGGCGGTGCGGGCCGCCTGGAACAGGGTGTCGGTGGTCTTGGCGGTGGCGGACAGCACCACCAGCGGCGCCGCCGGCAGGGCCTCGGTCACCAGCGCGGCCACTTCGCGCATGCAGGTGGCGTCGGCCACCGAACTGCCGCCGAACTTCATGACGATCATCGCGCCACCTCCAGGGCCGCAACCCGTGCGGGATTCAGGGCCAGGCCCGCCGGGCGCGCGGGGGCGCCGGGGGCTGCGGGGGGCGGGACGGGGCAACGGGACATGGGGGGCTCCTGGAAGTGGGAATGGGACTGGGAATGGGGTTCGGGGGGATGCGGGCAGGTGCGGCCAGGAGCCTTCATTGTTTCAGGAAGTGCAAGGCCAGACGGTAGTTGAGCTCCACGCCGGCGCGCAGGTCGGCGAGGCTGAGGTGCTCCTCGGCGGTGTGGGCGGTGCGGATGCTGCCGGGGCCGGCCAGCACCACCGTGGCGCCCGGGACCAGGTCCCGCAGCTGCGGCAGATCCGAGCCGAACGGCATGGCCGCCGGCTCGAAACCGGGGACGGCGGGGTAGCTGCAGGGCGGTTCCGCCAGCTCGACGATCAGCTCGCCCCGGGACGGCCGCAGGGCCTCCAGCTCGCGCCGGAAGCTGGAGCCGGGGACGGTGCGCAGGTTCAGCAGCGCCTCGGCGTGGTCGGCGACGATGTTCACCGCCTTGCCGCCCTGGATGCGGCCCAGGTTCCACACCTCCGGCCCCAGGCCCGGATGCCGCCCGAGCGGCAGCCGGCGCATGGCCCCCAGCCAGTCCAGCAGATCGAGGATGGCGCTGTGCCCCAGTTCGGGGCTGCCGCCGTGGGCCGGCACCCCGTGGCAGACCAGCCGCAGGTTCTCCACGCCGCGCTGGCCGGTTGCCAGCTTTAGTTCCGTGGGCTCGCCGTTGATCAGGGCCCGGACGCCGGCCAGGCGCTCACGCCAGACCATGGCCTCCCGGGCGCCCAGGCTGTCGGTCTCCTCCCCGGCCACGCCCAGCCAGGCGAAGCCGGTGCGGCCTTCGGCCCGGAGCCGGTCCACGGCCAGCCACTGGGCGGCCATCTGGCCCCGGGCGTCGCAGGCGCCGCGGCCGAACAGGGTGCCGCCCTCCAGGCGCGGTGGCAGGAACGGCGGCACCGTGTCCAGATGGGTGGAGAACAGCACCTCCGGCACGTCGCCCCAGGTGGCCAGCACGTTGCACCGGCCCGGGGCCAGGGTGCGCACCTCCACCCGGGCGCCCCGGGCTTCCAGGGCGGGCAGCAGGGCCGGCAGCAGCGCGGCCTCCTGGCCGGAGGTGGCGTCCAGGGCGCACAGGGCCGCCAGCAGCTCGAACTCCGGGGCGGACCCGGACGGGATGGGCGCGGATGCGGATGGACTTGCCACGATGACCTCCGGTGACGACGGAAGCCTCGGAACCCATCCCGCGCCCCATGGGGCCGGATAGCGTCTTCAGGCACTTCGCGGCGATTGGGATGCCGCGACAGCCGCAGGGTATTCTCCCTGACGTCCAAGGCCTGCGCTGATGGGACGCCTGCCCTTCGGCGATCCACCCCTTTCGCCCGAGTTCACCGGGCTCATCGCCCTCCTCCGGGTTACTGATGGGAACCGCTCCTCCATCGGTAGCACTACCCTGGCACAGCCGGAGGTTTTTGGCAAGGACTTGGCATGGGCTGGCTCAACCGGGTGGTGCTGGACAATACGCTGCTGCGCTGGCTCCTGGCGCTGGCCACCGCCGGGGGGCTGACCCTGCTCGGCGGGTGGCTGCGGGCGCTCCTGGTCCCGCGGCTGTGCGCCCGGGCGACCCGCACCGGGACCCTGCGCGACCAGGCCCTGGCCGGCCTGGTGGCGCGCACCCGCCTCCTGCTGCTGATGGCCTGCGCCCTGAGCCTGGGCGGGCAGTTCCTGGCCCTGCCGGGCGGCACCACCCGGGCCCTGGACCTGCTGCCAGGCCTGGCGCTGATCCTGCAGCTGGGCGCCTGGGGCCACTGGGGCGTCGGCCTGTGGCTGGAACGCCGCTGGCTGGGGCGCTCCGGAGGTGGCGGTCACGTGGCCAGCCGTGCGGCGGTGGCCGGGTTCCTTCTGCGCCTGGGGCTGTGGTCCCTGGTCCTGGTGGCCGGGCTGGACGCGCTGGGGTTCAACGTCACCACCCTGCTGGCCAGCCTGGGCATCGGCGGCATCGCGGTGGCGCTGGCGGTGCAGAACCTGCTGGGCGACCTGTTCGCCTCCCTGTCCATCACCCTGGACCAGCCCTTCGTGGCGGGCGAATTCATCGCCCTGGACAACGGCTACCTGGGCACGGTGGAGCGCATCGGCCTCAAGAGCACCCGGATCCGCAGCCTGTCCGGCGAGCTGGTGGTGATCGGCAACGGCGACCTGCTCAAGAGCCGCATCCGCAACTACGCCTCCATGCCCGAACGGCGGGTGCTGTTCCAGTTCACCCTGAGCCACCCGGTCACCCCGGAGCAGGCCGGACGGTTCCCCGATGCGCTGCGGGGGATGATCCAGGCCCAGCCCAGGACCCGCTTCGACCGGGCCCACCTGGCCGAGTTCAGCGACACCGGACTGCGCTTCGAGGTGGTCTACTACGTGCTGGATGCGGACTACAACCGCTACATGGACATCCAGCACGCGGTCAACCTGGGCCTGCTGGCCATGGTGCAGGCGCTGGGGCTGGGGTTCGCCGTGCCCCGGGTCCTGGGCGTCGGCGCGGCGCCCGTGCCGCCTCCTCGCTTGTCCTTTCGATTGGTCAGCACCGGCGCCGGCGTCCGGAGGCTTGCAAGCCGGGGCGGACCCGGCAGAATGGGGGCATGGGCCATCCTTCCTTCCCGTCCACGCCGGCCACCAGGCTCCTGAAGGACCTGGGCGTGGCCTATACCGCGCACGCCTACCGCTACGAGGAGCACGGCGGCACGGCGGTGAGCGCCCGGGAGCTGGGGGTGCCCGAGCATGCGGTGGTGAAGACCCTGATCATGGAGGACGAAGGCGGCAGGCCGCTGGTGGTGCTCATGCACGGCGACCTGGAGGTGAGCACCAAGGCCCTGGCCCGGCAGATCGGCGCCAAGCTGGTGCGCATCTGCAAGCCCGAAGTGGCCAACCGCCATTCCGGCTACCTGGTGGGCGGCACCAGCCCGTTCGGCACCCGCAAGCCCATGCCCGTCTATGTGGAGCAGACCATCCTCCAGCTCGAGCGGATCTACATCAACGGCGGCAGCCGGGGCTTCCTGGTGGAGCTGGCGCCCGATGGCCTGATCGCCGCCCTGCACCCGATCCCGGTGCAGGTGGGGCTGGCGGACTAGGCGCCGGCGGGCGGCACGTAGGCGCCGGCGATGGCCGTGAACAGGCCCCGGTAGCCGTCCTCGCAGCGCTTCAGGGTCCACCGGGTGCGGAGCCAGACGCCGTCGCCGCGGCGCAGGCTCAGCTCCAGCGCGGCCTTGCCGGGGCGCTCCAGGGCCCGGTGGAAGCCGTCCAGATCGGCCGGATGGATCAGGGCCTCCAGGGCCGGCAGGTCCCGGGGCAGGGTCTCCCCGGTCAGGCCCAGCAGGGGCAGGGCCTTGTCGGAGATCACCAGCTGCTCTTCGGTGAGGTACCACGGCACCGCCTGGCCGGTCCGGGCCGCCTCCAGCAGGTCCGCCGACATGGGACCGGGCATGGCCTCCAGGGCCTGCTCCCGGGCGGTCACATCGGCCACCGAGAACACCCGTCCCACCGTCGCGCCGCCCTGCTGCTGAAGCTGGACGCGGGTTTCCAGGGTGCGGTCGTCCCGGGTGCCGATGAGCAGGCTCAGGGGGCCACGCTCGGCCTGGGCCAGGCTCCGGGCCTCGCGCATGAAGGCGGCGCTGTCCAGGAACTGGTCCTGGAGGAACTGCAGCATCTGCTCAAGCTGCATCGGGGCCAGGACATAATCGGGAATCCCGCACAGGGTCAGGAACTTGCGGTTGTAGGCCGTGATCTGGCCGGCCAGGCCGGTGACCAGGATCCCTTCGGAACTGGCGTCCAGCACGGTGCGCAGCAGCGAAGACAGCCGGACGTTGGCCGCCTCCAGTTCGCGGCGGGCGGCCTGTTCCTGGCCCCACTGCAGGCTCCGCCGCACGGCGGGCAGCAGGCGGACCCAGTCCCGGGCGGACACCACGTCCATGGCCCCCTGGCCGATCCAGCGCGAGGCCTGCTCCGATCCGGCGGCGTCGCTGAGCAGGAGCGCCGGCAGCAGCGGGCACTGCTTCTGGGCCAGGGCCAGGGCCGGATCCAGGGGGGCTTCGGCCGTGCCATCGGCCAGCAGCAGCAGATCCAGCGCCCAGCCGCTTTCCAGGGCGCTTTGCAGCGGTCCCTGCCCCCGCACCCATACCATCTCCACCGGCAGGTAGGCCTGGCGCAGCAGCGCGCCGATCCGGTCCACCTCATCCTGGCGGTCGCCCAGATACAAGATCCGGAAGTCCTTCATCTTGGCCATCCTTCGCGGGCTGGGGGGCGATGGTATCAGGATCCGTCCCGGCTATTCATCTGCTCGGTCAGTATAACCCCTCCCCTCAAACGGCCATGGCCGGGATCCGTTTCGCGGCCGGGCGGGCCTGGGCCTGTGGCGGCCTGCGGGGCGGGAGGCGCTGGAGCCGGTCCCGCAACTGGTTCACGTCCTGGAAATAGTCGTGCAGCAGGAAGGGGGTGTGGCCGGCGCCCTTCAGGGCCCGGGCCAGATCCGGGCCCGGATCGCCGCCCAGGCGGAGGTGCCGCTTGGCCATCAGCCAGTAGAGGATCATCCGGTCGGCCTGGAGCTCGGGGCCCAGCGGTTCCCGGGCCCGGGTGGCCAGGAAGGCCTGGGCCTCCTCCAGGAGGGCGCCCGGGTCCCCGCCCTGGTCCAGGATCTGCATGGCCCGCAGCCAGTGGAAGGCGAGCCAGTCGTCCTGGAGCTCCGGGTTTTCCGGATCCAGGACCAGGGCCCGGTCGCTTTCGGTCTGGAGCCGGTCCAGCCAGTCCAGGTCCGGGCTGCCCATCGCCTGTTCCAGGGTGGTCAGGCCCCGGGCCGCCTGGAAGTAGGCGTGGTGGGCGGCCGGATCGCTCTGCGCCGCGGCCAGGGCCCGCTTGGCCGCGGCCAGGGCCTCGGCGAGCCGTTCATGGGCCGCGACCGCATGGCCCGCCTGCAGGTCCTGGCTGGCCAGGGTGGCGAGGCTGTTGGCCTCCAGCACCGCCGCCTGGCTGCGCCAGG
>Ga0209415_10015432_pt1 | contig 12380 bp, 11 predicted proteins | sample PeaSoiSIISIP2007_FD_187696 | JGI IMG/M metagenome (GOLD analysis project Ga0209415, IMG submission 187696) | Peat soil microbial communities from Weissenstadt, Germany - SII-SIP-2007 (SPAdes) (version 2) | ecosystem: Environmental > Terrestrial > Soil > Wetlands > Peat | place: Germany... | reverse complement strand
CCCAATACGAATATCGCCGCCAACCTGGGCCCGGTGATTGACCCAAAAGACATTGATTATCTCGAGGTTCAAAGAGGCAGCTACGACGCCGACTATGGGGACCGCACCTACGGAATCTTCAACATCGTGCCTCGAACCGGTTTTGAACGCGACAGGGAATGCGATCTGGCCATTAGCCTGGGAAATTTCTATCAAACCAACGACCAAATCAGTTGCGGCGGACACACGCAACGATTTGCTTACTATGTCAGCGCCAACGGAAATCGAAGCAATTACGGGCTTCAGAACCCGATTGGTGAAGTTTTTCACGATGCGGAGAACGGCTATGGGGGATTCGGTTCATTCTTATTTAATCCCGATTCCAAAAACCAGTTTCGGCTGGTCACTTCTCTACGCGAGGATTATTACCAGATCCCGGTCGATCCTGATCCCAACTCAATCGGAAATCAGCAGTTAGTGGTGGCGGGGGCGTCCCCCAGCTACGCCCTCCGCGACGGCGAACACGAGCGCGACGGCTACGTCACTTTCTCCTGGGTCCACACATTCAATCCAAACCTGCTCCTTACGGTTTCTCCCTTCTATCATTACAACAGCGCCGACTATCAGGGTGGCCCAAGAGATTTTCCCGTCATCTCCACTGTGGATCAAAATGCCAATTACGGCGGCTTGCAGGCGGCCCTTAATGCAAACGTTTGGAGAAATGACCTTCAGGCAGGAGTGTACGGGTTCGCGCAGCACCAGTACAGCCTCTTCAATAACGTATTCACTGACGGCAATCCAAACTTCCCCTCCTCTACGATTGGCGTAACGGGAGGGCTTGCGAGCGTATTCATCAATGACAAATTCAAAGTAACGTCGTGGCTCACTTTAATTGCAGGTCTGCGCCAAACGCACTTTACAGCGGATATCGTGGAGAACGCGACGGACCCGCGTGTTGGCCTTGCCGTGAAAGTCCCGCGGCTGAACTGGGTCTTTCGCACCTTCTACGGTGATTTTTACCAAGCCCCGCCACTCGTGACGGCCACCAGCTCACTCGCCGGTATAGCAAACAACTCGGGATTTTCTTTCGCTCCCCTGCACGGCGAACGCGACGAAGAACATCAGTTTGGGCTCACCATTCCTTTTCGCGGCTGGGCTCTCGACGCCGACACGTTTCAAACCCGGGCGACGAATTGGCTGGATCACAATAATATCGGGGAATCAAATCTCTTCTGGCCGATCACGTGGGATGCCGCCTTGATTCAGGGCTGGGAACTCACACTGCGGTCCCCCCGCCTATGGCATCGCGGCCAGTTTCACCTGGCCTATGCGAATCAATTCGCGCAGGCAACCTCGCCCATCACCGGAGGCTTAATCTGCCCCCCTGCGACGCCAACATGCTCGCAGTATCCACAGCCGGGATACGGGCCGGTAGATCACGATCAGAGAAACACATTGAACTTCGGTTTTAATGCAACTCTTCCCTGGCAGGCTTATGCTTCGACCAACGTGTATTACGGATCGGGCTTCCACAACGGGATTCCGGACACGCAATACCCCGGGGACTATCTACCGGGGCACACCACGTTTGATCTATCGCTCGGGAAAAGCTTCTCGGAGAAATACACCATCTCCGTGACAGCGCTGAACGTGGCAAACCGCCGCGTGGAGTTGGACAACAGCCTGACGTTTGGTGGGTTTCACTACAACGACCCGCGTCAAATATACGCGGAATTCCGTTACCGGTTTCATTTCTAACGGTGGCGCAGGAGCCGTGGCGGCCACTTGCGGAGCCCTCTCCAGCTTGCTCTTGCAGCCACGGCCCTCTTGGTGAGAATTATTGGAAGGGGTGGGAAACCAATGCGACATTTAGGAGGAGCGCAGTTGCTGGCAGCGGGAATCTTCATTTGTGTTGTGGCGGGGTGTAAAGCCAAGCCCGAAGGAAAGCATTATACGATTCAGGCCGAAGTGATCGCGGTTGAGTTGCCGCAGAGACTGATCATCGTAAAGCACGGCGACATTCCGGGATTCATGCCCGCGATGACCATGAGCTATTCACTCGCCGTTCCCAAAGAGGCCAAATCGCTCGCTCCAGGCGACAAAATCAGCGTCGACCTGGTCGTCACCGACGGCATTGCACGGGTCGAGAAAATTGTCCTCGTCGATAAGGCTAAACCGGGTCCAACCCCAGCGCCGTCACCTGAGTCTCCCACCTTCCGGTAGTGCCATGAAACTGATTCAAGATACCAAAGACCTATTCCGTCTGACTCGGTTCGGCATGTTGAATTGTTTCTTGGTCAGGGAAGACGGCGGACTCACGCTTGTCGATACCGGCATTTCGGGAACAGCGCCCGGCATCCTGCGAGCAGCGCGAACTCTGGGAGCGCCGATACGTCGAATCATTCTCACTCACGCGCACATTGATCATGTGGGCTCCGCGGACACTCTCATTCACGAACTTCCGGAGGTCGAATTCGCAGTTGGCCAGCGAGAGTCTCGCCTTCTCCGGCGGGATTTTTCACTCGATGCGGGCGAAACAGGCAAGAGGCTATTCGGTTTCCCAGGCGTAAGATCTCAACCTGCGCGGGTACTCATGGACGGTGACCGCGTTGGGTCTCTTCAAGCGATTTTTTCTCCCGGGCACACACCGGGCCACATGGCCTTCCTGGATGTCCGGGATGGTTCACTAATCGCCGGAGACGCCTTTGTGACGCAAGTGGGTGTGATCGCGGCGGGCGTGTTCAAGGTCTACTTTCCTTTTGCTGCGTTGTTCTCCTGGAACCGGGTTTTCGCCGCCGAGAGTGCCAGAAAACTCCGAGACCTCAAGCCCACGCGTCTTGCGGTAGGACACGGAAAGACGGTTGAGTCCCCGCTCGCAGCCATGGACCGGGCCGTTGAATTGGCCTTCCGGCAAAGCGAGAAAATGCTAGACTGACTTTCTTTTTGAATGGGGAGCAACATTGCGTCTTGCGTTGATTGCAATTTTTGGGGCCTTGGGTACTTTGGCTCGTTACGGATTGCAAGGCCTCGTGCAGGTCCGCGCAGCGAGCACCTTTCCGTATGGAACGCTACTCGTCAATTTGTCTGGATGCTTTCTGCTCGGATTGATCGGCCAATTCACATTGAATCGCCTAGTGATTTCGCCAGACTGGCGCGTGGCCATCGCCGTAGGCTTTTTCGGCGGATACACAACGTTCTCCAGTTTTGGCTGGGAAACCGCCAAAATGCTGGAATCGGGCGAGTGGTCCTGGGCCACAGCGTACGTGGGAGCAAGCGTGTTCGTGGGCCTGCTCCTGAGCGTCGCCGGAATTCACCTGGCCAACAGGTTTTAGGCAGGGTCGTTCGGCCCTGGAATCACGAGTTACCAATCACGGAGTCACCCATGACCCACGAAAAATTCGAAGGCGAGCGCACGCTGATGCGCATCCACATCGGCGAATCCGACAAATGGCACGGCAGACCGCTGCACGAGGCCATCGTCGAAATGCTCCGCAAAGACGGTTTTTCTGGCGCAACCGTGCTGCGTGGCGTGGGCGGCTACGGTGGCTCCAGCATCTACCATACCGACAAACTGCTGCGCCTCTCGCAGGATTTGCCTATCATCCTCGAGGTCATCGAGTCGGTTGAACGCATTGAAAAAATCCTCCCACGCCTCGACGAAATGGTGGAAGGCGGCCTCATCACCCTCGAAAAAGTCCGCGTCATACTTTACCGCGCCGCCAAGAAGTAATTTGGAGTGCGGCGGCTTGCTGCCGCTTTTCCGCCCGCCATAATATTTCGATCTCGAAGGCCGTACGAAACCGCTCTCCACAAGCTGCAATCTTTCAACTCTTAACTTTCGACTGTAAACTGCTTCTCCATGCCAGATACCTCGGGAAGACAATCCTGGCTGAACCGCACCGTGCTTGGCGTCGGCCTGACCAGCCTGTTCAGCGACTGGAGTCACGAAACTGCCACCGCCGTGTTGCCCGCGTTTCTGGCCGCCATCGGCGCCGGTCCCGCCTGGCTTGGCGCCATCGAAGGCATCTCTGACGGCCTCTCCAGCTTCGCAAAGCTCGCTTCGGGCCACTTCACAGACCGATTGAAAGGCCGCAAGCCACTCGCCGTATTTGGCTACGCCGTCACCGCCCTGGCGACAGCGTCATTCGCTTTCGCGACGCACGCGTATCAAGTGCTCTTTGGCCGGGCGGCGGCGTGGCTCGGGCGTGGCATTCGCTCGCCCGCGAAGAAGGCCCTGCTCGCCGCGGACGTCCCGCCCGGCGCCTACGGCCGTGCCTTCGGCCTCGAGCGTCTTATGGACACCGTCGGCGCCATCGCCGGTCCGCTCACGGCGCTCTGGCTGCTCGAAGCCACTAGTCATTCCTTCCGCAAAGTTTTTCTTTGGACGCTTTTGCCAGGGTTCATCGCTGTCGCGTCCTTTTGGCTACTCGTTCGCGAACGCCCGGCCGCACCGAGACATTCGCGGCCATTCTTGGTCGGGCTAAAGGCTCTCCCGCCTCCTTTTCGCCGCCTCCTGGTGGGCGTCGGGGTCTTCGGGGCCGGTGATTTTTCCCATTCCCTGCTGATTCTGTACGCCACGCGCATGCTCACGCCTGGCCACGGTCTTGCCCACGCTGCCAGCATCGCTGTCGGGCTCTATACACTGCACAACGTGTTCTCGGCGGTCTCCGCCTATGCAAGCGGTTGGCTAAGCGACCATGTATCCAGCCGCAAAGCTGTGCTCGCCCTAGGCTACGGCCTTGCGGGAGTCACTGCGATTCTGCTTTGCACCGGCGCTAGCTCTCTTTGGCTGCTCGCTGTGATTTTTGTACTGGCTGGACTTTACGTCGGAACGGAAGAACCACTCGAAGATTCCCTCGCCGCCGAGCTCGTCCCCAAGGAGCAGCACGGTATGGCCTTCGGCACGCTCGCCGCCGTCAACGCCCTGGGCGACTTTGTCTCCAGCCTCCTCGTCGGCGCCCTCTGGAGCGCTTTCGGCGTCCAGACCGCTTTCACCGTCTCCGCGCTTCTTTTTGTTACTGGTGCTATATTGATTTCGCGGCTTCGCTGAGGTTTCTTTGGGACTTCGCCATGCCCGACGACTCTAAAGCCACTCCCCGCGACTTTCTCGCCGTCGAGCGGACCTTTCTCGCCTGGATCCGCACCGGCCTCGCGCTCATGGGCCTGGGCTTCGTCCTCGCACGCTTTGGAATTTTTTTGCGGGAGTTCAGCTTCCGTCAGCCCAGCCTTCCATCCCAATCGTTCGGGCTCTCGCTGTGGTTTGGCACCGCGCTGATCTTTCTCGGCGTGCTGGTGTGCTTATTTTCGCTCGTCCGTTACCGGCGGCTATTGCAGCAACTTCAGCAGTCCGAGGCTCAGCTTTCGCGCCCCTCGACGCTAGCCATGATGGCCGCCCTGGCCCTCGCCATCCTCGGCGTGGCCATGGCAACTTATCTGATCTCCGTTAAACCCGTCGCACAGAATATTTCATCTAAGTCGCAGGAGATTTCCATGGCACCAAGTCCCGAACAAGGCATTCTTCGCACTCCCAGCAAGCTTTCCGTGGACGAAACCGTGGCCCGGCTGCAGTCCATTCTGCAGGCCAAAGGGGTCAAACTCTTCACCATCGTTGACCATAGTGGCGAAGCCGCCAGCGCCGGCCTGAAAATGCCGAACACTAAGCTGCTCATCTTCGGCAATCCCAAGGCAGGCACGCCGCTGATGCTCGCCTCGCCCAGCGTGGCGCTGGATTTGCCGCTGAAAATTCTAGTCGCTGAAGACGCCGCCGGAAAAGTCTGGATCTCGTACAACGCGCCAGACTATCTCCAGGCGCGCCACCATCTCCCTCCCGAGCTACTCCCCAATATTGCCGTCATCGAAACGCTCGCCGCGAAAGCCACTGAATAGGGGCATAGCCAGCGGCGACCTGTTTTCTCTACGTTACAATTCCCCATTTTCCATATTGCGCTGCAAAACCCCGCGTGTTACCGTGAGCGAATAAAAGGCGAATCAGCTGTAGCTTGAGCCTTCAGGCCTTGGGCCTTCTCGGAGCGCCATTCATGCCGGAATCGCTGGCCGTTCGCAGATCAGCCATATCGTCGTCCCTGACGCGCGTGCACGAAGTCCTCGACGCCTTCGCTGAACGCGACTACAACGGCGAACTCCTCACAGCGGTCCGCCATTTTCCTTCTCGCGAGGCACAGTGGGCGGACTTTCCCGCTTGGGTGCATCCGGACCTGGCCGCCGCTTACGCCGCCAAGGGCATTCGGCGCCTTTACACCCATCAGGCCGAGGCAGCCGAGGCTGTGCACAGCAGGAAGAATGTTGTTATCGTCACGCCGACCGCCTCCGGCAAAACTCTTTGCTACAACCTGCCGGTTTTGAACGCGGTCCTCGAGAATTCCGACTCCCGCGCGCTCTACCTTTTTCCTACTAAAGCTCTCGCGCAAGACCAACTCGCCGAACTCCACGACCTCAACCAGCGCCTCGACAATCGCTTTGGCGTTTTCACTTACGACGGAGATACTCCGGCCGACGCGCGCCGATCCATCCGCGAAAAGGGCCACATCGTCCTGACCAACCCGGACATGCTGCACACCGGCATCCTACCGCACCACACGCGCTGGACGCGCTTGTTCGAAAACCTCCGTTACATCGTGCTCGACGAACTGCACACCTACCGCGGCGTTTTCGGGAGTCACTTGTGCAATGTGCTGCGCCGCCTGCGCCGGATCGCCCACTTTTACGGCCGCGATCCGCAATTCATCTGTTGCTCTGCAACCATCGCCAATCCCGGCGACCTCGCTGCGCGCCTTCTCGAATCCGAAGTCGAAGTTCTCAATTCGAACGGTGCACCGGCGGCGGAGAAAACTTTTGTTTTCTATAATCCCCCCGTCGTGAATCGCGCCCTGGGCATCCGTCGCAGTTACATTAATGAATCGTCCCGCGTGGCGCAGGAATTCCTGAAGCGCGATCTGCAAACCATAGTCTTTTCCAATTCCCGCTTGCAAACTGAAATCCTTTTGACCTATTTGCAGCAGGCGAATCCGCACTTGCCTGGAAAACCGGAAACCATTCGTGGCTATCGCGGAGGATACTTGCCCAATGAGCGCCGCGACATCGAACGCGGCCTGCGCGATGGAAGAATTCGCGGCGTGGTTTCGACCAGCGCGCTCGAACTCGGCATCGACGTCGGTTCCCTCGACACTGTTGTCATGGCTGGATACCCCGGCACCATCGCCGCTACCTGGCAGCGCGCGGGCCGCGCGGGCCGCCGCAGTGGAAGCTCTTGCGCTGTTCTCGTTGCCTCTTCGTCTCCGCTCGATCAATTCATTGTTCGCCATCCGGACTATTTTTTCGGCAACACTCCCGAACATGCGTTCATCCAGCCTGACAATCTCGAAATCCTCATCAATCATCTGAAATGCGCTGCGTTCGAACTGCCCATCTCTCCGAACGACAAGTTCGGCGATGTCAATCTCCCCGATCTTTGCGCGCGGCTTGCCGAAGCCGGTTATCTGCATCTAGCGGGAGACAATTTTCATTGGACGCAGGAAGCCTATCCCGCCGACACCATCAGCCTGCGCTCCGCCACCAGCGACAATTTCGTGATCGTCGACATCACCGGAGGACCCACCGTTATCGGCGAAGTGGATTTCCCCAGCGCCCTGGTCTTCCTCCACGAAAAAGCCATCTACATCCACGGCGGCCAGCAACATCACGTCGAACATCTCGACTTCAAGGAGCGCAAAGCCTACGTCAAGCGCGTCGACGTGGATTACTACACCGATGCCGTTCGCTACACCCAAGTCCGTGTCCTCGAAATTGCAGCTTGTTCGTCCGCAGATAATGGTGTCATCCTGAGCGAAGCGAAGGATCTCAACCTAGGCACTGCCAGCAACCAATCCGCGCACTCTTACTCCCACGGCGACGTCCTCGTTCGCTCCCAGGTCGTCGGCTTCAAAAAGATCAAATTTTTCACCAATGAAAATATCGGCGACGGCAAACTGGAACTCCCCGAAAACGAGATGCACACCACGTCTTACTGGATCACTCTCGAACGCCCGCTCCTCGAATCCCTTCCCTTCACCATCAGCGAGCGCCAAAGCGGCATGTTCGGCCTGCTCCACGCGCTAGAATCCGTCGCTACGCTCCTCCTGATGTGCGACAGCCGCGATCTCGGCACCGCCATCGGCGAGCGCCAGTTTACGCTGACGCCGCTGCAAGCGGCCGAAGGGCCGGCTACGGCGGAACTTGGCACGATCAACGATTTCACTCCGACGCGCCTACAAGACCCCCTCTCATCAAATCCCAGAGAATTCTTCGAACCAAATCTCTACCTTTTCGACGCCTACCCCGGTGGCATCGGCTTTTCTGAACCGTTGTTTCGAACGCATGCTCTGCTCGTGCAAAAAACCCGCGAACTCATCGCCGCTTGCACTTGCGAACAGGGCTGCCCCTCCTGCGTCGGCCCGGCCGGCGATCTGGCCCCGCGCGCGAAAGAAGCAGCCCTGGCCATCCTCGACAGGTTGTGTACCTAAATGTCCCTAGGCGCCGATAAATTCTCGCGTCTCGCCGCGCTGAAGCCCTCCCGGCCAATGCCCGCGCGGCCCTCCGCCATACGAGCCCCCGGCGATGAAGACACTCTCGGCCGCCTCCTCGGAGCTGGCGTGGCCAGGAATCATTTCGGCGAACACCTCGCTGTTCGGAACTGGTTCTCCACTCCCGAATTTGCCGAGCCTTCTTCCACCACGCTCGAATTGCTTTCCCGCAGCCGCGACGAGTCCCTCTCCCGCAAGACGCGCGCCGCTTTGCAAGACCCTGAAAAATGGCTGTTCCTTGACACAGAAACCACCGGCCTCGCGGGGGGCACCGGCACCTATGCTTTCCTGATTGGGCTCGCGTGGTGGGATGCCGGCGGTTTGCAAGTGGAACAATTCTTTATGCGCGATTTTGCCGAAGAGCATTCGCTGTTGCAGGAATTATCTCAGCGCGTCGCCGAGCGGCCCGTGCTCGTCACTTTCAACGGAAAATCGTTTGATTGGCCGCTGCTCGAAAATCGTTTCACGATGACGCGCTCCATCGCTGTGCCGAAGCTGGCCGCGCATCTCGATTTGCTGCATCCCGCGCGCGCGTTATGGAAGCTGCGCCTCGGTTCCGTGCGCCTCGTGGAACTCGAACGCCACGTCCTCGATGCGCCGCGTCTCGGCTGGCATCGCGAGAACGATGTTTCTTCCACGCTCATCCCTCAATTCTATTTTGATTATTTGCGTGGCGGCCCTGCCGAGCCGCTCGCCGGCGTCGTTCGCCACAATCAGATGGACTTGCGTGGCCTAGCAGCACTCTTCGACAAGATTAACGAGATGCTTTCGGATTCATCCAGCTCCGCGAAAGAAATGGAAAGCCTCGATCTCTTCGGGCTATCGCGATTTCTCCAACGCCGTGGTGAAGACGATCGCGCCCATTCCGCTTGCTCACAAGCCCTGGCGATTGGACTGCCCCCCGAATTTCGACCCAGGGCGCGGCGCGAGCTTGCGCAGATGGCCAGGCGCCGCGGGGAGCACGCTCATGCCGCTGAGATTTGGATGGAAATCATTGCCGATCCACACGACGGAATCCACGCTTGCGAACAACTAGCCATTTACTACGAGCGCCACGTCAAAGACCTGGTCAAAGCGGGGCAATTTGCCAAATTGGCCATCGCGTCGCTGCGGCGCCAGCGCGCCAGTTCGCGCGACCCCTTCCTCACGGCGCGGAATGCGCGGCTAGAGCAGAGGTTCCTGCAGCGCCTGGCGCGGCTGGAAAAAAAGTCGCCGCCGTCTTCTCCGGCACGGCCCCAACGCGCTCGGGCGGCTGCGGCGCCAAAGGCCAGTCCAGCTCTTTGGTGAAAGCGTCAAAGGCTTTGCGATTCGCGCCTTCCATGGTCACGCACTCGGTCCCCAAACAATCCAGAAACACCCCGCCATCCGGAGTATCAAACGAAAAAAAGTTGGGGCGGCGAAGCAAATTCGAGCGTTCCCCGTATTTCTTCTCCAGCGCTTCCGAATACTGTCCGAAGAACCGCACCGCGTGCTCTTCGCTATCCAGGTGCAGGCGCGTTACCAGAATAAGCTTCTTGGTTTGTTTCTGCTCGAAGACCGCGTAATCGTCGCCATCCCAGGCTGCCGCCAGCATCTTAGCCCGGTCTTCATCCAGAAATTGCTTCAACACTTCCTTCCAGCCAAACTCACCCATGATGTTTTCATCTAGCTTTGTCCATTTGTTGCCAAGCAATTTATCCAGCCGCGGTAATGTGACCGTCGTAGGAATCTTCCCGGACCGGTATAGCGCGGGGTGCAGAATTTGCTGTGTGGACACCGGCGGCTTCTCAAACACCCCCGGAAGCGCGGCCCAGCCTGTATTTTTCAGGATCGCAGCGGAGAAATTCAGTCCGCCGATATAAGGAAAGATCAAAGTGTCCTTGAGAAAGGGAGGCGCTTTTTGCAAAGTAGGTGTACTGCCCAGATCGCCGATCAACATCCCGGGATCAAACTCCGGCAAATCCTTCAGCGAGCGACCCGTACTCAGCATCAGGTAGTCGACCATAGCGGCCATGGCGCTGCCTTCGAGCACCGCGTCGCGCGCGAGTTCGGCGTCGTCGTTGGGCCGGGCGGCTTTCTCCCACGCTTCGATCTGAAAATGCTGGTCCTCAAGCGCATGCGTCAATTCATGGGCCATCACCATGCGTTGTTCGGAAAGCGGGCTCCAGTCGGCGATGTAGAATTCCTGCGTCTTGGGATCGTACAGCCCCTCAACTTGCTCCGTGAGCACATCCACCATGAACGTATCGAGGTCGAAGCCCTTGGGAAGCAGTCCAAAAGCTTCCGCGCTGCGCTGGTCGGCATAGCGCTCGGCGGCATTTTTGTCTTCGTTCATCTGCTTGATGACGTAAGCGCGGATTTCCTCGCGCGACCGCAACGATTTTTTCAGTGGGGTCATCAATTTCAGCCCGGTGATTTGGCTCATTTGCCCGAGCACTTCATCGGCAGCCGCGATGAATTCGGCATCCGTGGCAGCCTTGGAATCCCCAGATGGCGGAGCCACAGCCGCTTCCTGAGCCCGCACAGCAACGCCGCCAAAGAAAAGGGCGACGCTCAAGAAGAGAGCGCGCAGCCCAAGTAAAGCGCGTTTAAGGTGTAGAGGCATATCGTTTTGAGAATATCAGAATCAAGGTGAAGGCGTCGCAATCACGGAGAACGTCGCGAACGGCGAGTAACCAGCGGCCAAGACGGCTAGCGAGCTCCCGCGGAGACAGGATTGAGCGCCCCACTGTCCCTCTACTTCAGGTCCGGCAAAATGCGAAAGGGCTTGTTCTTGCTCCAACGATAGACTGCAAAGTTCTTGTCCAGAGTCAAGATATCGCCGGTCTCAAATTCCTCCGCCAAACGAATTAAGCAGGCGTCTGCAAGATCTATTTTGCCGTCCCGATACTTTCGCAGGACCTGCCTTACACGTATGGCCTCCCGTGAAAGCTGAAAAGGCACCTGGAATATCCCCGCGACTACGTTTTCGAGAACAGTTTCCGGCGCACCGGACAGGCTCCGCAGCAGGTAGCAACTCTCGGCAATCACGGCTTCGCAGGTGATCAGCGAGGCTTGCAGTTCCCGGATCGCCGCGGCACACGCCTCGTGAAATTTCTCGCTCCGGTCGAGGAGCGCAACGATCACTCCGGTATCGAGTAATACCGGCTTCACCGCCCAAAGCCGCGCTGGCGTTTCTTGTTCGAGCCTAGATCGGCTATACCCGAGGAGAATTTCCCCAGACCGATGACTCCGCGCTTCTTCCGGCGCAGATAGCTCGCTTCCAGAACGCGCAGCCCTTCTCTCACGACCTGCGAGGGAGTCCAGCCCAGTTCACGAATCAGCGCCGTCAGCCTTTTGCGCGATCGGTCATCCAGCCTTGCTTGAATTGCAGTGCTCATGCCTCATTGTACTACAACTTGGATATTGTACTACATGAGTGTTTCGGCCATACGACCGAGATAACCATGCGCGTTAAAATAGGAAATGGCGAAGCGGCGAAAGTGTAGAATCATGCAGCAAGAAGGAGGCACTATGAACTGGCGATGGAAGAAAATTTCGAGTTTGTGGGCGGCGCTGCTGGCTGTCTTCCTATCGGGAGCGGAGTTCGCGGCGGCGCAAACGCCTTCACCAGCTTTGCTGGTGTTGGAGAAGAGCGACAATATGCTGGCCATCGTTGATCCGGCAAACTTGCAGATGGTCGCGCGCGTTCCCGCCGGGCCTGATCCACATGAAATCGTCGCATCGTCGGATGGCAAGCTCGCCTATATCTCGAACTACGGCGGCAACGACAGCGCCCTGAACACGATTTCCGTAGTCGACCTGGCCACACGGAAGGCGCTGCCTCCAATCAATCTCGGGGCC
>Ga0209415_10015429_pt1 | contig 12380 bp, 9 predicted proteins | sample PeaSoiSIISIP2007_FD_187696 | JGI IMG/M metagenome (GOLD analysis project Ga0209415, IMG submission 187696) | Peat soil microbial communities from Weissenstadt, Germany - SII-SIP-2007 (SPAdes) (version 2) | ecosystem: Environmental > Terrestrial > Soil > Wetlands > Peat | place: Germany... | reverse complement strand
TTCGGAATGTGCGGGTTGCTCCCGTCGTGGCACGTCATGCAGCGCTTGTCCAAGATCGGCTTGACGTCCGTCTCGTAAGCTGCTTTCACGGCACCTTGCTGCGCCCAGGTGACGACGACGTTGAGCTCGTCGTGCGGCAGCATGGTCGACATCGGTCCGCGCAGCGCCGATTCCAGGCGCGAGGCCTTGCCGCTGCCGCTGTAGGCGACGACGAGGTCCTGATAGGTCAGAAGCTCGGGGTTCCCCCCGGCCCGTCCCGCGTAGGTGTGATACAGGTAGGTCAAGGCGAAAAGGTAGCCCATCCCGAGCACGAGGAGCGTCGCCGTATACAGGACGCGCTGGCTGTATGGCAGCTCCGAGAAATGGCGATAAAGCCGGTGCAGCTGCACATCGCTCATGGTCGGTTCCTTATTCCTGTTTGCCGCAGGGATCCGCCCGGAGCCCCGGTTTGGCAGCGGCCTAAAGTCACGGTTCCGGCGGCCCCCTACTTAGGCCGCACCACCACGTACACGACGGCGCGCGCCTTCTGGCGCGTATAATATTCGGCCAGGCTCGCGACGTCCTCCTTGGTCAGCGCGCCGGACATGGCGGCCATCTCGGGGCTCGTGCGCGCGCCCGTCCGATAGGCGTGCAACGCTTTTGCCAGATACTCCACGCGCTGCGCAGCCAAGGCCGGGAAGCGGGGATCGCTGCTGTTGCCGTTGATGCCATGACAGCGATCGCAGCGCTGCGCCCATTCGGCCGCGCTGAGCGGTTTGCGCACATTCGGCGGCTGCGGCTCGAGACTCGCGTAGTAGGCCGCCAGGTCCTTGATGGCGCTGTCGCCGAGCGGAGCGGCCTGGCCCTTCATCGTCTCGTCTTCGCGCGCGCCTCCCTTGTAGGCGAGAAGCGCGCTCGCGATGTACTCGGCGTCCTGGCCGGCGAGGCTCGGCGTCGCGGGATTCCCGCTGACGCCTTGGTCGCCGTGACACGCGGCGCAGGGTGCCGCCGCGGCCTTGCCCGCCGCCTTGTCGCCGGCGGCAGGGGTCTGTACCCGCGAGGGCTTTTGCAGCGCGTAATAAAGCGCGATGTTGTTCATGTCGGCATCGGCGACGGCCGCGATTATCCCCGTCATGACGTCGCTCTTGCGTTGCCCTCCCTTGTAAGCCTGCATGGCCGCGACGAGGTATTTGGGATCGAGCCCGACGAGGCTCGGCGTGCCCGGCGTCGCGCTGACACCGGCCTCGCCATGGCAGCCCGCGCAGATGGCCGCCGCAGCCTTGCCGGCTTCGACCGGGTCGACCTCGGCCGGTGCGGATTTCGCCTCGCTCGTCGAGACGGGCTGTACGGGATCGAGGCTGGCGTAGTAGGCAGCCACCTTGACCAGCGCGGCGTCGCTCAGGAATTTCACGGCGTTGTTCATGGCGCTCTCGCCGCGCGCGCCCGACTGGTAGGCCTTCAGCTCGCGGTAGAGGTACATCGGGCGCTGGGCAGCCAGATTGGGCACGCCCGGCGTGACGCTGACACCCTTCGCGCCGTGACAGCTGGCGCACGAGGAGTCCGCGAGGCTCTTGCCTTCCGCGACGTCCTCAGCGTTGGCGAGCACGGGCCGAAGATCATCGCCGTTGTTGAGTTGGATCGTGGCAGGCTGTGCGGCCGCGTTTGGCGAATGGCCGGCCCAGGCCAGTATCCCGAGGATGCCTCCCGCGATGACGGAGGTCGCGACGGTGAAGTTCCTACGGGACCGCGGGGTGACGGCCAAGGTACGCGTGATGACTCCCTTTCGGTGAGGCGTATCGATCGTGTCCTTCATCGCCTTCTCGGATGAGCAGGACCGCTACTTCGGCGGCTGATTGGCATAATAGGACGCCACGCCTTCGAGGACGGCGTTGTCGTAGGGCAAGATCATGTTATGCATCAAGGAGCTTTGCCGCTTATCCTCGCGGTACGCCCTCATCGCCATGGCGAGATACGCCTCGTCCTGTCCGTCGACGTGCGGTATCGGCAGCGTCGGATTGTCCACGCTGGGGCTGTGGCAACGATTGCATTTGTCGACGAGGTCGTGAACCAGTGTCTGCCCGTGCACGGGCGGGGTTAATTTCTGGACGGCATAGAACGCAGCGATGTTCTCGACGTCCTTGTCGCTGACGTTCGCGACGGCACGTTGCATCGCCGCATGCTTGCGGCTGCCGTGATAGGCTTTGATGGCGTTCACGAGATACTGCGGATCCTGACTCGCCAGGCTCGGCGTCACCGAATCGGTGCTGTCGCCATGGAAGCCGTGGCATCCGCCGCACAAACCGGTGAGCGGCTCGCCCGCCGCGGCGTTGCCGAAAGGCGGTGCCGGGCGTTGCGCCGGGGTCTGGGACGCGAAATAGAGCGCCAAGCTTTGCAAATCGACCCCTTTCAAGTCCCGTATCAGCGCGTGCATGGGGGCGCGTTCGCGCGCTCCGGTGAGATACTCTTGGATCGCGGCGACAAGATAGCCTGGCTGCTGGCCGCTCAGGCTCGGCGTGCCGGGGCTCGTGCTGTCGCCGTTTTCGCCATGACACCGTGTGCAGGCCTGCGCCAGTGTCTTTCCATGCTCATAGGGAGAAAAGATCTCGGCATGCGGTCCGGCGACGCTCGCAATCGGCGGCTGGCTGGCGTAGTATGCAGACACGTTCTCTTCGTCTGCCTTGCTCATGCGCTCGGCCATGCTCGTCAAGGCGGCGTGGCTGCGATCGCCTTCCTTGTACTCGTTCAGCGCGGCAATCAGATAACGCTCGCGTTGCCCCGCCAGGTTGGGAATTCCCGGGGCAAAGCCCTTGCCGTCCATGCCGTGGCACCCTTTGCATTGCTGCTCGGCCAAAGCCTTGCCCGCAGCAATATCCGCTGCGAACGACGCATGGTCGTCCCAACCGGCAAGCAGCGCGAGCGACAGTAGAACGGCGAGCACAAGACGTTCCATGGTAGAGCCTCGACAGTTGGCGGGTCGGCCGAAGATCACGGCTGCCCACTTGGACGGTTCCACGCGATCAGCGTTTTTGGGGCGCGGTTGCGCTCCTCACAAGCCACCGAAGAACCCGACAATCACCAGGACCAGCAATATCAAGCCAACCGAGATCAGGGTAAAGCCCAATATTTTCGAGCCGAGCGCGAAGGCTGGTGAGGGCTGAGGCACCCGATGCCTTTCGAGCTGCCCGGTGGCGACGAGCCGGTCGTATTCGACCCTGTGCTCCCGTTGGAACTCCTCCCGCGACAGCGCGCCGGTGAACATCACGGTATCAAGGGGGAACTTGTCCGGCCTGAAGTGGTTGTTGAAGAAATGCACGGTGAACAGGAAAACGGCAGCGAGGACCGCCTCCTCGCCATGGAAAATGGTGGCCAGGTTGAACGCCCACCCCGGCAGAACCTCGGCGACCTGCGCCTTGAACCACAAGGTGGCGCCGCTCGCGCCGATGATGGCGACGCCCCAGAACACCGCCCAGTAGTCGAATTTCTCCCAATAGGTCCAGCGGTCGAAAACGGGGCGCGGGCCCCGCCCGAAGAACCATCTGAACATGGCGAAGGCATCGAAAATATCCTGCCAGCGGGGCAACAGCGAGTCGGGCCCAAACCAATTGAACGTCTGCCACCTCCGTCCAAGGCGGACGAACATATACAAGAGGTGCCCGAAAAATAGCGAGAGGAAGATGACCGCGCAGACTCTATGTACGATCGCCGTCACGCGCGGGCTGCCGAACAGCCTGATGACCACATGCGCCCAGGCGCTGTCGCTATAAAACACCGTCATTCCCGTCAAGACCAGCGTCATGGTGGCGAGCAAAAGGGCAAGGTGGGCGATCCGCCAGCCGAGTGCAAAGCGTCGGTAATAAGCGTGGTTCCCTTGCGGCGAGGGATAAACATAAAGATCCGGCGGCCGCGCGCGGCGCTCCTTGTGGGAGCGGTAGAACCACAGTGCCGAATGGGACCAGAAGAAGGCAAACACGCCCGCCAGAAGTGCCGCCATGAATTTCGCCGCGAGCCAGAGATAGGGATAGTGATCGAAGTCCCTGGCATTGCCGTGCGGTTGGAAGGTCGCAAACCCGACGGTGGCGTTGGCATGGCATTTTTGGCACGTCTTCAGGCGGTTGGCTGGATACACGGTTGAATTCGGGTCGTTGACGCGCTGGATCTTGTGGTTGCCGTGGCAATCGAAGCACTTGGCCGTATAGGCGTAGCCCAAGGTGTTGACCTGTCCGTGGTAGGTGCCCAGGTAGGTCCGCAGCTGCTCTTGGTGGCAAGAGCCGCAGTTCTTCGTAATCGCCAGCCTGGTCGAGCTCAGCACTGGGTTTTCGATGTCATGGCTGGTATGGCAATCCGCGCAGATCGCGGCCTTCGGATTGTAGTTCTGCAGCACTTCCCTGCCATGAACCGACGTAGCATAGTCCGCCAGCTCCTGCTTGTGACACTTCCCGCAAGTGTTTGGAAGATTGAGGCGCCATTCCGCCCGGATGGCGCTCCCGGGGGGATAGACGTAGTGGGCGTCATGGCAGTCATAGCAGGTCGCATTGGTATGCGACTGATCTTCCATGCTGGGCCGCGCATGAATCGAAGCCATGTACTTGTCTATTCGTTGTATGACCACGCCCAGCCTTGCGAACTCCCTTGTCTTTCCTTCGCTTTGGGCGGTTTGCCACAGGCTCTCGTGGCAGCGGACGCAACTAACTTTGATCTCGATCTTCGGGTGGGGAATTTCCGTTATGTTGGTGTGGCATTCGACACACTGGCGCTTGCCGTGCACGCTTTGCTCGAACTTCTCCTGGTTCACGAACAGCGAGCGCATCTTCCCGTCCGGCCCTTCAACGCCAAACTCGTCGTTGCCGTGACAGGCCAGGCAGGCTTCGTTCGGTATCTTTTCCGCGGCTTGCGCGGCCGGCTGGCCGGCCGGGACGCCCGTGTCGGTCGCTTGCGCCATTGCAAGGCCGTCAGCACCGGCGAGAGTAGTAATGCTCAGCGCGAGCAGTGCCGCAAGCTTGGGGATACGCATGATCTTAGAGCTCGCGCGCAAGACCCGAGGCAAAATCGCCGGCCCGAACGCCGCTTCCCGAACCATCCGTTGCAGCGAGAATGTCCATGAAAAACTCCGGCGCGAGGCGGGATAGAGATTTAGGCCCTGACATACCGGCATCGAGCAATGCGGCTCGCGCGGAGTGTAGCCGGGCGAGCGCCGTTCAGCAATTCTGAATTTTTGCGTTGTCGCTGACACGCGATATGTCCGGTCCTTGTGACACGCGATCTGTCCGGTCTTTGAATCGGCCCAAAGCAGGGGGCGAGGATGAGACGGATCAGCCGAGCAAGATGTTTCGGCAGGGTTCACACCTTGCGCCAATCGAGTGCACCGACGCGGGCGACGGCGGCAAGGAAGTTGCGGGCGAGTTTGCCGTAACGGGTGGCGATGCACAGCGCTGGGGTCGGCTCTGCCGGTTCGGAGCGAGCGCGAGCCATGGTCGCAGCTAGAGTGTATAACAATCCGATCGCCCCCCGATTGTCGTAAGCCCTTGAATTACAAGAGCCAACATCGGCCGAGGCCGGCGAGTGTACAAGGAACATGTACTTATCGGCGTCTATCGCAGGCGTCGCCTGCTGCTTCGGGTCCCGGTTTTTCGCGTCTAGTATGTTGAATAATATGACTATTTTTTCCGGCCGTTCGTTCTGGCACGCGGCTTGCGTTGCTCCAAAGCGAGAGTAACGAACCGGTGCCAAGAGGCCCCAAATGAGCGAACAAACCAAAGTTCTGGTCGTCGATGACGACGAAGTGGTGCGCCTCAGCTACCAGAGGTCCCTCCAAGCCGCCCGTTACAACGTGGAAGCCGTCTTGAGCGGCGAGGACGCGCTGCAAGCATTGGAGCAGAAGCGCTTCGATGTCGTGCTGCTCGATCTTCGCATGCCCGGCATGGATGGCATGTCGGTCTTGCAAGCGATCAAACGAGCGTGGCCGAAAAGCGAGGTCGTCGTGATCACCGGCTATCCCACCGTCGAGAGTGCCAAGGAGGCGGTGCGGCTGGGCGCTTACGACTATCTCGCCAAGCCGGTCGGCCCGGCCGAGGTCATCAACGCCGCCTGCGGCGCGATAACGCAGAAGAAATGGGCGCTGCGCAAGGACCTCTCGAGCCCCGACGCCGGCGTCGGCGCAACGAACTATTGGATGAATATGCAGCGGCGCTGGCTCGGCCCTGCGAGCCCGGATGCCGGTCCCGACGCAACGATCGATCCCTATGGAGAGTCGAGCCGTCTCGGCTCCTGACCCGTCGCAAGAAAAGGAGAAAGCCATGAACGCCATGAACGCCGTCAGAAAAGTGCTGGTGGTGGACGACGATCCAGTCATCGGCAAGAGCTTTGACCGGGTGCTTGCCCGCAAAGGCTACCTCGTTGTCAACGCCGAGAACGGACAGGAGGCGCTGAACAAGATTGCGAAAGAGGATTACGACGCCGTGTTCACCGACATCAAGATGCCGGGAATGGACGGACTCGAGGTGGCGGAGCGGGTGCGGGCGAAGCGCCCGTGGACCCCGGTGGTGATCATCACCGGTTATGGCACGGCCGAGAATCAGGCGCGGGCGGAGGCCGCCGGCGTGCGCGGATTCCTGCGCAAGCCGCTTTCCCCGGAAATGATCGAGAGGAGCCTGGATGCCGCTGTTGCGACAGCGTTGCCGCCGCCTGCGGAAATGCTCCCGCAGCTTGCCGTTGCGGTAGCGCCGGAGCCCGCTGGAACAGCTTTAACTGCGCCGCAGCCGGCAGCGCTCGGCGAAGAGAGCGCAGGCAGGAACATCGGCCTGTTCCTGGGCAATGTCGCCATGCTCTTTGCCGCGCCGTTCGTGGCGCTTGCCTACATCGCCCTCTTCCCGTTGATCGGGTTGGGGATGCTGGTCTGGACGGGTGTGCAGGCTTGGCGCGAGCGGCAAGCTTCGTTGGCTGCGCTGCAGCCTGCAGCGGTCGGCGAGGAGGGCGCGGGCATGAACATCGGCCTGTCCCTCTACAATATCGCCATGTTCTTCGCGGCGCCGTTCGTGACGCTTACCTACATCGCCCTGTTCCCGTTGATTGGGTTGGCGGTGCTGGTCTGGATGGGGGCGCAGGCCTGGCGCAATCGGCGAGCTTTGGGCTGATCGCGGGAGACGATGCCTGGCCGAAGGTTCTTGCGACGGGAAAAGGGGGGCGAATGCCCCCCTAACCCGTGCCATTCACGGTTGTAGAGAAGAGGCTCGCGGCGCGAGGCGATCGGCACCAAAGCCACGACTTTTCGCCCCCTCCCCTCCGCTTACGACGCCCTCCGCTCTTGATCTGAATCAAAGACCGGTGCTGCGGTCGCGTGCAGAAGAGCCGGGGGAGCAGAGGGTGGCCGCGGTCCGCTCCGGCGGCGGCCCAAGGGAAGCAGACGAAAATACGGAGACACACGTGACGAAGCCCAGCTTAGGCGGCAGGATGGGACTTAGACCATTCGCGATACGCACGATCGGCGCGGCTGTGGCAGCCGTCGTGCTGGCTCTTGCCGGGATGATTGCATCTGCATCCGCTGCTGCCCCATCCGAGGGCGACGCGAAATGTCTGGGCTGCCATGGGGCTCCGGGGCTCGAGAAGCAGCTCGCAAGCGGCGAATCGCTCTCGTTGCAGATACCCGGCGATGCCTTTGCGCAATCGGTCCACAGCGTGATCGGGTGCACCGGCTGCCATACCGACATAGATCCCTCGAGCCATCCGCCGGCGGAGAACTCCATCGGCACCAAGCGCGAATTTTCCATCGCCACGGTCCAAGTCTGCCGCACCTGTCATAGCGATGAGTTCGAGCAGTGGGGGAAAAGCGTCCACGCGGCCCTCGTCCACGAAGGCAACCCGGGTGCTCCGCTTTGTACCGGCTGCCATTCGCCTCACGCGGTGATCAAGGGCGCGTCCGAGGCGATGGACACGGTTCCCTGCAAGAGCTGTCACGGCGACATCTTCACCGCCTACGCCGCGAGCGTGCATGGCGTGGCACGCAGCAACGGCCAGACCCAGGCTCCGCTTTGCTTTGGTTGCCACGGCGCCCATGGCGTGAGCGTTCCCTCGGCGGGGGAAGGCATGAAAGATGTCTGTCTCGGCTGCCATACCACTGCGCTGACTGCGCACCGGAAATGGCTCCCGAATGCCGAGCTGCATTTCGACGTGGTGTCTTGCCCCGCCTGCCACTCGCCAAAGGCTGAGCGCAGGGTCGATCTCATCCTCTATGACAGCACGGCGCAAAGGGAGGTTTCCGAGTCGGCGGGCGTGCCCGAGTTCGAAAGTCCGACCGGTTCCCCGACTGCAAAAAGGCCGGGCCTGGATCCGACGACGCTTTGGACTCTGCTCAAGACGCTGAATCGCCCGGGCGTTGAGGACAAGACGAGCCTCAAGGGCCGCTTGGAAGTGCGCACGGGAGTCGAGGCGCACGAGCTTGCGGGCAAGAGCGCGGCGATCAGCGATTGCAATACCTGCCATCGGGCGGGAGCCCAGGCGTTCCAGAGCGTCACGGTGTCCGTCGCCGGCCCCACGGGCATACCGGTACGCTATGGCGCCAGCGAAAAGGTCTTGAGCTCCGCCTTCTCGATAGAATCGATCGGCGGCTTCTATGCCATCGGCGGTACCAGGATCACGTTTCTGGATGTACTTTTTGTCCTAGCTCTCTTCGGCGGCATCGCCCTGCCCATCGGTCACCTGACCTTGCGATGGGCCTTCAGGTGGTACCTGAACCGCAAGCCCCACGAGCCACGGAAAGGGTAAGCAAGATGCATCGGATTTACGTTCATCCGCTCCCCGTGAGGATTTGGCATTGGATCAATGCGGTCGCCTGCGTGATGCTGGTCCTCACCGGGGTGCAGATCCGCTACGTGGGTCTTGTCGACGTGGTTCCCTTCAGGATCGCCGTCGTCGTGCACAACTGGATCGGCTTCGTTCTCATCGCCAACTTCTTCGTGTGGTTTTTCTTCTATCTTTTCTCCGACAAGATCAGGGTCTACCACCCCGAGTTAAATCCGATCAAATATTACCGGGGAAACTTGCGCCAGCTCCTCTATTACGGCTATGGCATCTTCAAGGGAGCGCCCAATCCGCATCACGTGAGCGTCTACCGCAAGTTCAATCCGCTGCAGAGCATGACGTACCAGATTATCATGCTCATCCTGCTTCCCATTCAGTGCTTCACGGGAATCCTGCTCTGGGATCTCAAACGCTTTTCGGGGATGGTGGCCTTCTTCGGCGGGGTGCGCGTCGTCGATACGGTGCACGTGCTGATCTTCACCGTTTTCGTGTTCTATATCCTGTTCCATGCCTACCTCGGAACGCTGGGCCGCACGCCGAGCGAGAAGTTCAAGGCGATGTTCAACGGCTTTGAGGAAGTCGAGGAGGGGGAAAGCGCCGACGGGACGGAGTGACGGCCCGGCCGGGCGAGCGCCAAGATCGCGCGGATATCCTCATTGGAGGGGCGCGTCCCGGCGACGATCACCGCAGAGATCGCTCCACTGCCGCGGCGCGAACCGGATTCCGAACATGCTCTTGTTCTACGCCACGCGTGATGGTCAATCGCGGCGGATCGCTGCGCATATCGCTGCCCGACTTGCCGAGTGCGGGATATGTGCACGGCCGCGTGACCTGGCGGGCGCGTTTCCAGCAGCGGCGGAGCTCGCCGCGGCGCCGTTGGTCGTCGTCGTCGCGGCCGTGCGATATGGCCGGCACCTGCCGGAAGCGGAGCGATTTTTTGCGACCTACAGGGAATTGCTCGTGCGGGCTCCGCTTGTCTTCGTCTCGGTGAATTTGGCCGCCAGGAAAGCGGGCAAGGACGCCGCTGCGGGCCATCAATATCTTCGAAAATTGCTGGCCCGACATCGCCTCAAGCCCGCTTTGGCGGCCGCCGTCGCCGGGCGGCTCGACTACCCGCATTACCGCTGGCTCGATCGGCAGATCATCCGGTTCATCATGAAGATGACGGGAGGACCGACTGACCCGCAAAGCTGCGTTGAATTTACCTCATGGGAGGCAGTGGATCAGATTGCTTCGCGGATTGCCGACCTGCATGGCTGCGCCGGGAACCGGGGCAAGAACGGAGATTTCCGACCGGCCTAAGAGAGACCAACATGCCTTCTACGGGGCATCGGATTCGCCGGGACCGCGCTCGGGCTCGCGGATCCGAATGTTGTATTTTCTCATCAGAGCCTGGAAATTGGCGCGCTGCATGCCGGTCTCCTCGGCACTCTTGGTCGCGTTCCAGGCGTTTCTCTTGAGCGCATCGAGAACGAACAGCTTCTCGATGTTCTCGACCGACTTCTCGCGCGCAAGTTTCTTGATCTGCTTGAGCTCCTCGCCCGTTCTCGGGATGTCGAGAGCAAGCCCCGGCGGCATCTCGTCGATATGGAGCAGATGCGCCCGGCGAATGACCGCGTCGGTCGCCAGAATAACCGCGCGCTGCACCGTATTTTCGAGCTCCCGCACATTGCCCGGCCAATCGTAGTTCATCAGCACACCCATCGCCTCGTCGGAAAACTCCGTCACCTTTTTCCCCATCTCCTCATTGAAGACACCGAGGAAGTGGAAGGCCAAGGCAGGAATGTCGTCGCGGCGTTCTCTGAGCGGCGGAATGCGAATGGGGAAGATGTTGATCCGATAGAAGAGATCCTCGCGAAAGCGGCCGTCGGCGACCATGGCCTTGAGATCCTTGTTGGTCGCTGTGATCAATCTGAAGTTGGCGGCCTGCGTCTTTGTATCCCCTACCGCCCTGAACTCCCGCTCCTGAATGACCCGCAGGAGCTTGGCTTGGGTCGCGAGGGAGATATTGCCGATTTCGTCGAGAAAAAGCGTTCCCCCGTCCGCGGTTTCCAGCATGCCCTTCTTGTTCGCGACCGCGCCGGTGAACGCGCCCTTGACGTGGCCGAACAACTCGCTCTCCAGCAGATTCTCGCTGAGCGCGTTGCAGTCCACCGGAACGAACGGCTTGTCCTTCCGCAGACTGTTGTAGTGAATGGCGCGAGCGATCAGCTCCTTGCCCGTTCCCGACTCGCCGGTGAGCATCACCGTCGAGTTGGTCGGTGCGCACTTGGCGACAAGCCGGAAGACGCTCTGCATCTGGGGGCTCGCCCCGATGACGTTCTCGAAGCGGTACTTGGCGCCGACCTCGGTCTTGAGATTCAAGTTCTCCTGGAGCAATCGCCGCCGCTCCAGCGCGCGATGGACCACAAGCTTGAGCTCGTCCGAATCGAAAGGCTTGGGCAGGTAGTCGAAGGCCCCGAGTTTCATCGATTTCACGGCCGTCTCGATCTGCGACAATCCGGTGATCATGATGACATCGATGTCCGGGTGTCCCTCTCTTACCCGGCGAAGCACCTCAAGACCGTCGATCTTCGGCATCATGATGTCCAGGATGACGATGTCGTAATGGTTCTCGTCGATCTTTCGCAGCGCCTCCAAACCGTCCTGGACGGCTTCGAGCTGATATTCGTCGTTTTTCAAGATACGAAGGCAACTGTCGATAATGATTCGCTCGTCATCGACGATTAATATTTTCACGCTCACGAATTGCTCCCTCTGCTTACGCTTTCCACGACTTCGGGCGACCGGATGAGAGGGAGATAGATTCGGAATGTGGATCCCTCCCCCACCTCGCTTTCGACTTCGATCGTGCCGCCATGAGCCTCGACGATTCCGTGGCTGACAGACAGTCCCAATCCCGTTCCCATTCCGACTTTGGTGGTGAAAAAGGGATCGAAAATCCGCCGAAAGTTTTCCCTGGGTATTCCGCATCCAGTATCGGTGACGGAAAATTCCACCATCGGCGTGGCAATGGCGCCGGCTTGCGACGTTCTCGGCTGCGGCAACTGCCGCGTGCGGACAATGATGGCACCCTCTCCGTCGATCGCATGCTGGGCGTTGACGAGCAGGTTCATGACGACCTGCTTGATCTGGTCCGGGTCGACCCAGACCGGCGGCAGGGTGCGATCGAGGTCGAGCGTGATGGCGATATCGCGCAAATTGGCAGGCCGTTCGACGAGACGCGCGGTGTCTTCGATGATCTGGTTGAGGTCGGCGAATTTCTTCTCCGGCGGCTTCTCTCGGGCGAAATCGAGCAGTCTTCTGATGATGCTGGCGCACCTCCTGGTTTCCCGGATTACCAGGTCCATGTCCTCCGCGTCCGGGCTGCCGTCCGCCATCTTTTCCCGTAAGAGATGCGAGAAGGTGAGGACACCGGTCAACGGATTGTTCAGTTCATGAGCGATGCCCGAGGCAAGCAGTCCGACCGACGCCAGTTTTTCCCCCCGCGCGGCTTCGGCCTGGGCAATGCGGAGCTGCTCGGTTCTCCGCTCGACTTTCTGCTCGAGCGTACACGCCCACTCGCGCAGCTCCGACTGGGAATTGCGCAGGGCTTCCGTCATGGCATT
>Ga0209415_10015428_pt1 | contig 12380 bp, 14 predicted proteins | sample PeaSoiSIISIP2007_FD_187696 | JGI IMG/M metagenome (GOLD analysis project Ga0209415, IMG submission 187696) | Peat soil microbial communities from Weissenstadt, Germany - SII-SIP-2007 (SPAdes) (version 2) | ecosystem: Environmental > Terrestrial > Soil > Wetlands > Peat | place: Germany... | reverse complement strand
CTTCGTGGCGCACGTCGTCCGCAACCGCGCGGAACAAGCCTTCCTTGTCGCCGAAGTGATGGTAGAGCGCGCCGCGGGTGAGGCCGGCCTTCTTGACCAGGTCCTCGGTGCAGGTGTTGGCATAGCCGCGGGCGGCGAACAGCTTGCGCGCCGCCTTGACGATCGCGTCGCGGGTGAGCTCGGACTGCTCGGCCTTGGTCCGCCTATGGTGCATACTGTCTGTATGTGTCTTGACATTCATTCTGTATGTATGTTACATGCATTCTGTCTGTATGTCACGAACCAAGGCTATCACGAAAACGCTGTCAGAACCAACGAGGTCAGTCATGGAAAAGCCAACGATGTGCCTGCTGAGCGAGGTCGCGCAACCGGCGGCGCCCTGCCGCGCGGCGGCGGAACTCGACCAGGAGGCGTCGATCCATCTCGCGCGCAACTTGCTTATAAGCGAATTGCCCGGCGCGGCCTTCAGCCTGATCACCTTGATCTACGTGGTGACGAGGCTGATTGGCTTGATGTAGCATGGGCTTGCCAGTATCGGGAGCAGTATATGAAGCAACCGCCGCATCGAACGCCGTGAAGTTTAGGCCGATCGACCCTGCCAAAGCGCGAACGCGCAAGCTCGGCACGCTCTCGCGCCTGGTGAGACGCGAGGACTTCGCCCGGCCGCTCAAGGCCGGCGCCACGATGGGCCAGTTCCTCGATTCGCTGCCTGATATCCTTGCGGCGCGCGAGCTTCGCGAACTGGCCCGCCGAATCGCGCGGGCCCATCGCAGCCGGCGGCCGGTGCTGCTGCTGATGGGCGCGCATCCGATAAAGTGCGGGCTCGGCCCGATAATCTGCGAACTGCTGCGCGACCGAATCCTGAACGCGGTCGCGATGAACGGCGCCGCGATCATCCATGACTTTGAACTCGCCTTCGCCGGGCGGACGTCGGAGGATGTCGGTGAGGGTCTCGCCGACGGCACCTTCGGAATGGCCGAGGAGACCGGTGCCTTTCTCAACCGCGCGGCCAAAATCGCCGCGGACGAGAACCAGGGGCTGGGCGAAATCGTGGGGCGGGAAATCTTAAAGTCGCGCTTGAAGTTTCGCGCACTGAGCGTCCTAGCCACCGCCTTCGATGTCGGCGCACCCGCGACCGTTCACGTCGCGATCGGCGCCGATATCATTCACATGCATCCGAGCGCCGACGGCGGCGCGATCGGGAGAGCCACGATGGCCGATTTTCACCGGCTGGCCGCCGTGGTCGGGGAACTGTCGCGGGGCGTGGCGATCAATCTCGGCTCGGCCGTGCTGATGCCGGAGGTGTTCGTCAAGGCCTTGAACCTGGCGCGCAACCTGGGCCGCAAGGTAACCGGGATCACCACGGCCGACATGGATTTCATCCGCCATTACCGGCCGCGGGTCAATGTAATCGAGCGGCCGACCGCCGCCGGCGGCCACGGTATCGCGCTTACCGGCCATCACGAGATAATGTTTCCCCTGCTCGCCGCCGCGATCCGCGAGGAACTCGGCCGTCGCTGAACGGGCGATTCGAAATCCGCGCTAACATGCCGATTCGTCGCAGCCGTGCTTCTACGCCAATCGCGCTTCTCACCGACTTCGGCTATCGCGACCATTACGCGGGAGTGCTGCGCGGCGTGATAGCGTCGATCGCGCCCACGGCGCCGGTAATCGACATCACTCACGGCATTCCCGCGCAATCGGTGACGGCCGGAGCGCTCTTGCTGCGTGAGAGCTGGCGCTACTTCCCCAAGCGGACCATCTTTGTCGCGGTGGTGGACCCAGGGGTAGGAACGGCGCGCCGCCCTATCGTGATCGAAACTTCGTCAGGCGCACGCTTCATCGGTCCCGACAATGGCGTGTTGTGGCCTGGCGCCGAGCAGGCCGGCTACCGTCGCGCAGTCGAGCTGCGCTTCGCACGCTATCGGCTCCAGGAGGTAAGCTCGACTTTTCACGGGCGCGACATCTTCGCTCCTGCTGCCGCCCATCTCTGGCTCGGCACGCCGCTTAAGACGCTCGGTCCCGCGCTTGGGCAGGTCGAGAAGCTCGGGCTGGGAAAAGTTGAGGAGCTTTCCGGCGAGCTTCGCGGGTCGATTATCTATGTGGACGGCTTCGGTAACCTGGTGACCAACATCGACCGCCGAATTTTCGATCGCTTCAGCGCTTGCTTTCCAAGCCAAACCCTTTTCGTTACTATCGATGATGGCTCGCCGATAGAACTGTACGACACTTACGGCGACGCCCCTGAGGGTACTCTACTGGCCCTGTTCGGCAGCTTTCAGATGCTAGAGATAGCGGTGCGCGAGGGCAGCGCGGCTGAGCGCTTGGCCGTGCCTACCGGAGCGACCGTGACGGTGCGCGTCAAGCGATGAATCAGGAAAAAACTTCGTCTCCCGATGTGATGGGTGGGGGGATTCCCTCCACTCCCGTCCTTACGGAGTTTCCGCGCTACAGCCCGCCGCCGGCGGCGACCACCGAGCTGGTGAGCGCGCGGACGATTCCGCCGCTCAACATCGCGCTGTTCCTGCTTACCCTGCTGACCACGACCATGGCCGGCGCTTACATGGCGGGAGGGGAGCGCCCGCTGACCACTATCAGCGGCCTGGCGCAGGGGCTCTCGTTTTCGCTGCCGCTGATGGCGATCCTGTTGTTCCATGAACTCGGCCACTACCTCACCGCACGACGCAACCAGGTCGATTCCAGCCTGCCCTATTTTATTCCCGCGCCCTACCCGTCGGTCTTCATAATCGGCACCTTCGGCGCCTTCATTCGGATGAAGTCGCCGCCGCGCTCGCGACGCGTGATGTTCGACGTCGGCGCCGCCGGCCCCTGGGCGGGAACGTTGCTGGCAATTCCGGCGGTGATCATCGGTCTCAAACTTTCCGAGATCGCTCCGCTCGACAAAGGCGCGGGCGGCCTGGAGCTGGGTAACTCGATCCTTTTCTGGACGCTGTCACGGTGGGTCCTGGGGCTCGACCCCAACAGCGTCACCGTGAATTTGCATCCGATCGCGTTTGCCGGATGGATCGGCCTGTTCGTCACCGCGCTCAACCTGCTACCGGTCGGACAACTCGACGGCGGTCACGTAGTGTACGCGCTCTTTGGGCGGCGCCATCGCACCATCTCGCGCCTGTTCATGATTAGCTGCCTGCTGATGGTAGTGGTGCCATACATCATGGGGTGGTCGTTCTGGACTGGATGGTTGCTGTGGTTTGTGTTGCTGCTCTTCCTTGGCGTCGGCCATCCCTCGACGGTTGACGCCGAAACGCCGCTCGAGAAACCCCGGCGGCTCGCGGCCTGGATGACCATCGCACTGTTCATCGTCACGTTCATTCCGGTGCCGCTCTCGTTCAGCCCGCCGCCCGCGGCGGCTCCCAAAGAGGGAACTTACGAGGTGACCCATCCGCGGCCCGCCCATCATCAACTTCCGCTTCGGTTCCCGATCTGAGGCGCGCGATCGATGAGAGAACTGATTCGCCACCGCGATCGGTCAGCGGCCTCGTGAAGCGCCCGAGCTGGGATCAATATTTCATGACGATCACGCGCCAGGTCGCGGAACGGTCGACCTGCCAGCGCGCCAAAGTGGGCGCGGTAATCGTGCGCGACCGCAATATCCTGGCCACCGGCTACAACGGGTCGCCGGCCGGCCTCCCGCACTGCCTCGAGGCCGGATGCCTGATCTACGAATCGCGTACGCCCGACGGCGAGATCGAGCAAAACTGCTACCGCACGATTCACGCCGAGATTAACGCCATCACGCAGGCGGCCAAAAACGGGTCGGCGATTCGCGACGCCGACATCTATGTCACCCATACTCCTTGCATCCATTGTCTGAAGGTGTTGATCAACACCGGCATTCGCAACATTTATTTCGAGAAAGAATACAAGCGGCATACCGTGGCCGACCTGCTGAAGTACTCGACGATCAGGATGGAGCAGGTCGTGCCGGAAAAAACCGATGGCGCCGATTAAGATCGGGTGCCGCGAATGAAGATAGCGATCTCGCTGGGCCTTGCGCTTCTATCGCTGGCGTTCGCCGGATGCCAATCAAAACTGCCCGAGCAGGATAGCCCCGCCGCTCAGCTTTATGTTCAGCGATGCGGAACCTGCCACGCCGCGTATAATCCCCGCGCGATGACGGCTGCGATGTGGGCGGCGCAGATGAAAGCCATGGACGACAAGATCCGCAAGAGCGGGCTTCCGCCGCTCACCGCGGAGCAGTACCAAACGCTCATAGATTACCTGGCGCGCAACTCGGAATCGCACTGAGCTGCCGCGCCCAGTCGCCGGCCGTCGCGGCGGGCGACGGCCGGCGTCATCGTTCCGCGCCGGTCGAGCTAACGATGCGAATCCAGCTAACCGACGAACCCGCGGAAGACCTCGGTCGGCTTTGGCGTACGCACGATCTTGCGCTATCTGCTAGCAGAGCACTGAGAGCGTCGGCGAACTTGGGAATATAAGCGAGGTCGCAATGGGGAGTTCGATGGAGAAAGAAATCGAAGTCAAACTTTATTACGACTACAAGAGCCCGTTCACGTACCTAGCGATGGAACCAGCCTACGCGCTGGAGAAGAGCCATCGCGTGCGCTTGCGTTTCATTCCGCGCGAGCTCGACGTCCGCGGCGCCTTCGGCGGCGACCTCGACCAGCGGCCGGAAAGGCAATGGGCCAAGGTGCGATACCTGTACCTGGATGCGCGCCGCTACGCCAACGAGCGCGGCCTGACAATTAGTGGCCCGCAAAAAATCTTCGATTCGCGGCTCTCGCTCATCAGCGGCCTCTATGCCGACCGCCATGGAAAATTCCGGCCCTACTCCGACCGGGTCTTCGAGCGTTTCTTCAAGCGCGAATTGAATATCGAGGACTCCACGGCGCTGGAGGGCGTAATGGCTGAGGTTGGGCTCGACCCCGCCGATTTCAGGCGCTATGCCGCGAGCGAGGGACCGTCGGACTTGGCCGCCGCCGTCGCCGAAGCCGATCGCGACGGCGTGTTCGGCGTCCCGACCTTCATCGTCGACGGTGAGCTGTTCTGGGGCAACGATCGGGTCGACTGGGTAATCAAGAAGCTCGACGCGATGGGCCTGCGCCGTTAGACGCGGCATTCCATGCCGGCGGGTTTTTCATAGACCGTCGGCGTTGTTCGAGCTAGTTGGGGATGCCGACTGATTTCTTAAGCTGCCCTTCCCCATGGGGAAGGGGCCGGGGGTTAGGTCTTCTATGCGCAACGTGCCTGCAGGAACCAAGGGAACATATAGTTTCACAGTCGCGGATCAACATCTCGCAAACGCGACCGACCCGAGCGACCCGACGTTGTTGCCGGTGCTGGCGAGCAAGGAGATGATGCTCGCGATGGAATTTGCGGCGATGGACGCGATGCGCGCCTTTCTCGATCCAGGCGAGACCTCGGCCGGTATCGCGTTCGACGTCCAGCACCTGGCCGCCACGCCGCCCGGCCATCGCGTGCGCGCCGAGGCCGAGTTGGTCAAGCATGAGGGCAAACGTCTCGAATTCAAAGTCCGCGCGTTCGACGAAACCGACCAAATTGGTTCGGGCACCCACGCACGCGGCGTGATCGATTCCGCCAAGTTCAGTGAGCGGGTGAAGGCCAAAATCAAGAAGGCCCAGTAGCAGTGATGACCGGGCTGTTCCACAATGACGTTAGGAGTGGCGTCGGCGCCAGCGCGATCGAGCCGGCGCCCGCCTGATTGCGCGCGCAACGATACCATGAGTCAGAGCTGGGATCCCAATCGCTACGCCGCTAGCGCGCGTTTCGTCGCGGAGCTCGGCGAGCCGCTGATCGGTCTGCTGGCGCCGAAGCCTGGCGAGCGCATCCTCGATCTCGGATGCGGCGACGGCGCCTTGACCGAAAAGCTCGCCGCCACAGGCGCGACCGTGGTCGGCGTCGACGCGAGCCCTGAGATGGTCGCCGCGGCGCGCGCCCGCGGACTCGACGCGCGAGTGATGGACGGGCAATCGCTCGAGTTCGACCACGAGTTCGACGCGGTGCTTTCCAATGCCGCGCTGCATTGGATGCGCCAGCCGGACGCGGTGCTCAAGGGCGTGCGTCGGGCGCTCGAGCCGCGCGGCCGCTTGGTTGCGGAATTCGGCGGCGCCGGCAACGTCGCGTCGGTGGCCGAAGCGCTGATCGAGGCGCTGGAACGCCGCGGCATCGACGGCCGGGCGCTGGTCCCGTGGTACTATCCAACGCCTGACGAGTACCGCGACTTGCTGGAGGCCAACCGCTTCGCCGTCGATAGCATCGAGCTGATTCCGCGTCCAACGACAATTCCCGGCGAGCTGGCTGATTGGCTCGACACCTTCGCCGGCAGCTTTCTCAGTGCCGTGCCTGTCTCAGAACGTGACGCGATAAAGCGCGAGATCGCCGAGCGGCTCGCGCGGAAGTTCAGGGATCGCGCCGGCAAATGGACGCTCGACTACGTGCGCCTGCGCGTCGTCGCACATGTCTAAGATGTTGTCCTCGACCGCGGGCTAGGGCGCGGTCAGCGCTTCGATCTCGGCGATCTGCTTGGGGGCCGCGGCGGTCAGCACTTCGTGACCGTCGGGCGTGACCAGGATGTCGTCCTCGATTCGAACGCCGATGCCGCGCATTTCGTTCGGCACGGTTTCGTCGTCGGCGCTGATGTAGATGCCGGGCTCGACCGTCAGCACCATGCCGGGTTCCAGCCGTCTCGATTCGCCACCTTTCCGGTAGCGTCCGACGTCGTGAACGTCCATCCCGAGCCAGTGGCTGGTGCGATGCATGTAAAATCGCTGGTAGCTTCGCGCGGCGATGATTTCGTCGCTCGAACCGGTCAGCATTCTCATCGCGCGCATCCCCTCGACCAGCACGCGCAGAGCGGTTTCGTGTACGTCGTCCACGCGGACATCGGACTTGATCGAATCGATCGCCTTTAGCTGGGCGTCGAGCACGATCAGATAAAGGTCGCGCTGAAGCTGGCTGAAGCGCGAAGCGACAGGGAAAGTGCGGCTGATGTCGGCGGCGTAGTAGTCGTATTCGCAGCCGGCGTCGATCATCAGCAACTCGCCCTGCCGCAGCACACGGTCATTGGTGACGTAGTGCAAGATGGTCGCGTTTGGGCCCGAGGCGATAATCGACGGATAGGCGGGACCGGCCGCGCCCTGCGAGCGGAAAGTATAGTCGACCGCCGCTTCGACCGCCCATTCCATCATGCCGCCGCGCGCCTCGCGCATCGCGCGCGCATGCGCTTGCCCGCTGATTGCGGCGGCACGGCGCATCCGCTCGAGTTCCGCCGGATGCTTGAACAGGCGCATCTCGTGGATAATGTCACGAGGATCGAGCAGAGTGCTGGGAGCTGCATCGACGCGGGGCCGTATCGCCTGGTACCTCCGCATCAGGTCGACCATCCGCGCGTTCATCTTCTCGTTGAGGCCGAGCGGGTAATAGACGCGCTCGTAGCCTTCGAGATAGCGCGGCAACACGCGGTCCAGCTCTTCGACGGTATACGCCTTGTCGGCGCCGTACTCGGCGGTCGCGCCCTCGACGCCGGCCCGCCGTCCGGTCCAGGTTTCGCGCTCCTTGTCGCGCGGGCGCACCAACAGCACGTACTCGCCGTCCTTGTGCCCGGGAGCGAATACCGCCACCGATTCCGGATCGGCGAAACCGGTCAGGTAGTAGAAGTCGCTGTCCTGGCGATAGACGTACTCGACGTCGTTGGAGCGCACGGAAACCGGCGCGCTCGGCAGAACGGCAACACCCCCGGCGATCGCTTCGCAAAAGCGTTTGCGGCGGTCGCGGAACATTTCGATACGGTCGCTTGTGCTCACGCTATCCAAAGGCACGGGACCTCACCCCGCATTGATCGCTCCATAGCCTAAATAGTAAATCAAAAAGTAGCCGACCCCCAGCGCACCCATGATCGCGAATGAACAAAGGTCGGAGAGTTGGACGGGATAGCCGATGAAGCTGGTGGGCCGATGGTTCTTGCCGAAACCGCGCGCCTCCAGCGCCATCGCCATGTTGTTGGCCTTCCTGAGAGCGCCCATGAATACCGGAACCATGACCGGAACGTAGCGCTTGATCCGCTCGAACGGCCCGCCGCGATCGAAATCGTGGCCGCGCAGCCTTTGTGCCTGAACCACCGTCAGGGCCGAATCGATGAACAATGGCACCAGGCGAAAGGCGAGAGTGATCGCGAATCCCGCCCGGTAGGGAACGCCAAGACTCGACAGGCCAACCGCAAATTCCTCGACCTTGGTGGTCGATAGGAACAGCACTGAGGTGGCAAGCAGCTCCGCCAGTTTGAGCCCGCGCCCAAGTCCGAATGTCAACGACGCGCGACTTACGTAGATCGGCCAGATAACCATCAGCGGCTTGCCCACCCGATAGAAGACCATCCAGGCGAGCGTGGTGAAGAAAACCACCATGATGAACAACCATCGCAGCCGGTAGAAGTTCGGCCAAGCGCCGGTGAACTGCGCCGCCGCCATCAGCAAAAGCCCGATCGGGAGCAGCGCCAGCGGATGGTCCACCCAGTAGACCGACCAGAACACGGCGAAAATCGCGAACACCTTCACCGTCGGGTGGATTCGATGGATGGCGGTGGCGCGATCAAGGTAGAGGTAAATTGGCATCAGCGCGCGGCCTCGAGCCAGCTCGCGAGTTCCTCGACCGAGAGCGCGGTCACGCCGAAGCGGCGACCCAACGCGGTCACCTCGGGCGCACGAAACGACGAGCTGGCGAGCAATTCGGGCTCGGCGAAAAGCTCTCTCACCTGGCCGTCGAACAGCTTCTTCCCCGCGCGCATCAGCACCGCGCGTTGCGCATACTCGGCAACCAGCCAGGGCGTATGAGTAATGATTACGATCGCGGTACCGGCGCGGTGGAGCTCGCTCACCAGTTCCATCATCCGGCGCTGTTCGCGATAGTCGAGGCCGGTGGTCGGCTCGTCGAGGATCAGCAGGCGCGGCTCGAGCGCCAACACCGCGGCCACCGCCAGGCGCTGCCGCTCGCCCTTGCCGAGCAGGAAGGGATCCCGTTCTCGCGCGTGGTCGAGACCGACGGCGCGCAGGACGCGCGCGCATCGGCGTTCGACCTCGTCGGCCACGAGCCCGAAGTTACGCGGCCCGAAGGCGACCTCCTCTTCCACGGTAGCGGCGAAGATTTGATTGTCGGGATTCTGAAAAACGTACCCGACCTCGCGCGCGGTCTCGGCCGCCGCAAGCCGCTCCCGGTCGCGTCCGCCGAGCAGCACGCGCCCCTCGGTCGCCCGCAGCAACCCGACGATATGCTTGGCAAGGGTAGTCTTGCCCGAGCCATTCTGCCCGATGATGGCGAGGAACTCTCCCGCGGAGATAGTCAGATTCACTCCGTCGAGCGCACGCGCGCCTTCCGCGTATACGTGCGTCAAGCCTTCGATCTCGACCAGCGGCGGCGCCAAGACCGCCGGCGATGCCGGCGGTCTTGGCACCTCGGCCGAAGGCCCGGTGCGGGCTGCCGGTGCGCGCTCAGCGAGCACGCGCCGGCAGCCCTCGCCATCGGCCGCCAAGTGGAGCGCCTTGCGGATCAGCGCTTCTGCGTCCGCGACGCTCCGCGCATGAGCCGATATTCCAACTCGCGCCAGCAGACGGTTCAGGTCACCCGGATGGATGCCGCATCGCTCCAGCAACTCGAGCCTGGTCATCACCCGATGCGGCGGGTCGTCGGCGATGATCTCGCCCTGGTGCAGGATCAGGATACGGTCGCAGTCGCGCAGCTCTTCGGCCTCGTGCTCGATCACGATCATGCTGATACCCTGAGCGCGCAGCCGGCGGATAAGCGCGAAGACTTCCGCCTTGCCTTCGGGATCGAGATCGGTGGTCGGCTCGTCGAGCACGATCACCGACGGTCTCAGCGCCATCACCGACGCGATCGCCAGTCGCTGTTTTTCGCCGCCGGAAAGCGAGGTCGGATCGCGACGCTCGAAGCCGGCCAGACCAACCGCTTCCAACGCTGCTGCGATTCGCGCGGCCATCTCGGCGCGCTCCATCCCGATCTGCTCCATCGCGAACGCGACTTCGTGGGCGACGTTGGTCGAGAACAGTTGCGCTTCGAAATCCTGGAACACCATGCCGACCATCGGCGCCACGTCGCACACGCGAGTGTCGGCCAGAGGCCGCGAACCGATTCGCACCACGCCGCGGAATTCGCCGTCCTCGAAGCCGGGAATGATGTAGTTCAGGCACTTCGCGAGCGTCGATTTTCCGGCGCCCGACTCACCCATAATGCCGATCATCTCGCCCGCAGCCTGCTCGAACGTAATGCCGCGCAAGGCCGGGCGCTCTCCGCCGTGATAGGTGAAGCTGACGTCCTCGACCGCGACGGCGGAGTGCCGGGCGTCCGAGCCGGGAACGCGATCGTTGCTCTGGATCTCGGCGTCGCTCTTCACATCAAGCTCAGCCCGAGAACCGCCATCAGAACGAAGGGGGTGACCACGATTCCGATCGCGCGGTCATAGGGCGCGTGCACCATGGTGGCGGGAAGGAAGCGCGGCGCCCAGTAGCCGGTCGAGATCAAGTTGCCGAACAGCCACGCGCCCGAGGTTCCCGCGACCAGAAGCATCAAGCCCGCGATGGCGACGGCTGGCGAGCGGCGCGGATGCTCCGGCATCAGGTCCTGGTACAGCATCCGCCCGCTTCGCACCCGGGGATAGACCGCAGCCAGCAAAAAGGGCGAGAGCCCCAGCGCCGCCGCCATGTTGTTGAAGATGATCACGTTGCCCAGCAGGGCGAACGGCCTGAGCGCCAGCACGTTCTCGCCCCATCCGACGATATCCGCACAGAGCGCGCTCGCCGTCAGGCAGGCGACAAAGTACTTGAGCATCGAGCCCGGAGTGCGGCTCACCGGGCTCTGATCGCCGGCCAGCACGTGCCAAACTTTGTAGGGAACGTAGCCGTACATCAGATTGGCCCCGAAGCCGAACAGATCGCCGGGGCCGATCCCGCCGAAGAAATCGCCGATCATGTTGCCGATCGCGGAGCCCCATGCCGCCGCCGGGCCGAACAGAAACGAGCATACGATAGGAATCGCATTGGCAGGCCTGAGCTCGGTGACCCCGGGGATCAGCGGCACCACTTTGAACGGCACCAGCACGGCGGCATACAGCGCGGCTGAAATCGCGCATAGCACGACCATCCGCGTGTTACGCCACATCAAACGCAGCTCCGTCATCGCCGAAGGCGCTCCACTACCGCGCGGCGGACCGGGGCGCCCGCAGCGAGATCGAAGAATCGGCCGGCGCGATGATTGATAGCTGTGTCCATCTCGACGCTCTCCAATACGACGAGCCGGATCGGGCGATCAAGCGGCCTGTTGTATACAACGCCCTGGTTGCGGAAAATAAGGGCCGAGCGGGACCACCATGCCGATCTACGAGTACGAATGCGCGCGATGCCATAAGCGCACCAGCGTCCTGACGCTGAGGGTGAGCGAGAAGGTCGAGGCCACCTGCCGTCATTGCGGCAGCGACAAGCTCAATCGGCTGATGTCGCGGTTCGCGATGCCGCGCAGCGAAGAAGCGCGGCTCGACGCGCTCGCTGACCCGTCCCATTTCGGCGACCTGGACGAGAAAGACCCCAAGAGCGTCGCGCGCTTCATGAAACGGATGGGTCAGGAAGCAGGCGAAGACTTGAGCGGCCCGGAATTCGACGAGGCGATCGAAGAGCTCGAACGTGGCGGCGACTTGGGCGGCGAAGACGACTCCGGCGGCTCCGACGAAGATCTCTGATCCGGCGAAGATTCTCTGAATAGACATGTTTGCGTAGCTCAGCGCCCTCGCGGGCGCGGCTGGGATGAGACTCTCGCGGCCAGGCACAGGCTGCGGCCGGCTGATCGGCCCCGTTGCGCGGATAGAGCGGCGCGTTTGAATTACGGGCGCCGGATGCCGTAGACTTCGATTCGAGCGGGCGTAATTCAGTGGTAGAATGCCAGCTTCCCAAGCTGGACGTCGCCGGTTCGACCCCGGTCGCCCGCTCCACTCAAAGCGCCACCTCCGGTCCCGAAATCCTAATCTCGCTATTGCGACAGTGTTCCGCAGGGGGGAACCTATTTTGAGTCGGAGGAAATGCTCATGCCCAGGCTCAGGGCCTACAACGATTTCGGTCCATCAGACCTAAAGCTCGGCTCAGAGCATGTGCGAGCCAGGAAGGAGGCGGAAGAACTAGATCTCGGATACTTCCTTGCTGCTTATGCTCAGGCGATTCGGCGCGGCCTGCGTTGGCTCGAATCGTCCGAGAGACCCGATTTCATCTGCTCCAGGTCAGACGGGTCAGCAGTAGGGTTAGAACTTGTGAAAGTGACCAGGGATCCCGAGTCGCGATGGGCGGACGAAACGTTTTTTCATCGAGACCATATGGACGCCGGAA
>Ga0209415_10015426_pt1 | contig 12380 bp, 16 predicted proteins | sample PeaSoiSIISIP2007_FD_187696 | JGI IMG/M metagenome (GOLD analysis project Ga0209415, IMG submission 187696) | Peat soil microbial communities from Weissenstadt, Germany - SII-SIP-2007 (SPAdes) (version 2) | ecosystem: Environmental > Terrestrial > Soil > Wetlands > Peat | place: Germany... | reverse complement strand
CAAGCAATACACATGGAATTTCGTTTTCCTTGCATGCATTGCCAATTTCCACATCTTCAGTAACTACAATCATTCCATTATCTTCAGCATATTTTATTACAGAATAGTCACTGGATAGCTTTTTGCCTTCTGAGATTAGTTTTTTAACACTAAATGCCTGATAGCCAAATTCTTTGAGTTTTGTATCTATTCCATCATACATTTCATCAACTAGTACCTTCATCATCTGTATCTGATTGAAACTTCTATTATTATGTTAGGGCGAAAGTGCATTTAGCGTATTTTTTATTCTCTTTTTTCAGGAGGGTAAGACCCAAAATGAAAAATGGATCAGAATTTTATGCGATAAATGTGTAGAGTATCAACAAAAAAGACTGTTTGAAGATTTCAAAGGCGTAAAGATTGCACTAAAAACGCTCTAGTGTTTGATGTTGAATAAACATAGGATACATAATAAATTCAAGATGTAGATTTTATAAAAATAAGTTTATGAAAAATTCTTCAATAAATCTTTTGATACATGAATCATAGAGACTGTAAAACAAGGTTTTAGTTCTTGAATAAGATGTATATAAGTCCAAATTTTTCCCTAATCTATGATTAAGACGATCAGCATTGCAGGACTGCAAGAAGGTATGCCATTTAAGAAACCATCGGTAGAACTTTCAGAACTTTCAGAAATTACTTCTTCAGGACATCTTACTTGGGTCGAGTGTGTTGTTGATAGCATCATAGATGATACCCCAACAATTCTAGAAAAATTAGGCATCAGCATGGATCCATCAGCATTATTATCAGGATACGTATCAAATTATGAAGATCGAATAGACACATTAGGTCTCATGGTACCCTTTGTCGTACCTGGAAACAACAAAACTTTGACTGCACCTATTTTGATATTCATGAAAAAAGACTTGATCGTAACAGTTCATGATGATTATGGTGGAAAGATAACACGTTTGTACAATTACGCTCCCACTGTTTTGCGAAAACTTCCAAAAGAAGCAGACAGTTGGGCAGATAGACAAACAATACTTTTAGCAAGAATCATAGACGAGATTTGTGAAGCTAATTTTTCAATACTGCGACTCATAGTAGAAAGAGCTGAACAATTTGAGATCGATATAGCAGGCTCAAGGCAAGTTACTAGAGATATTTCATTAGAGCTATCAAACATGAAGACATCACTTTTGACTTATCTGAATGCAATATGGGCTACTTATGACACAGTACACAACTTGAAACACGGAGATGCCGACATGGTATCAGACGATGAAAAAATTCTTGCAAAATTTGAGGTAATCCTTGGGAGACTGGACAGACAGATACAAATGTCTGAAAACGTCATGCAGATGGTTGCTACTGGAGTCAATGTAGTCCAGACCGAAGTTACAAACAAGGTCACCATTCTCATCATTTGGTGGACAGTAGCTGGAACGGCTGAACTTGTACCAAACACAATAGCAACAGTCTTTGGATTATATCCCAACCATGAGGCAGTATTTTACCAAATAACTGCCATAGTAATTGGTTCTGCAGCATTAGCAACAGCAGTTGCCTATTTTTATGTAAGAAAGTTCTTTGGACAGAAGTTAGGTTTTGATAAATTCAAAAAATTCCGAAAAAAATCTGTCAAATAAATTTTTGAGAACATCATTTTTTAGGCATTTATCCAATTTAATCACAATTCCACGTAAAAACCGCATATTTCTGTTTAAAGTCATTTAAAGATGTCATAAATCAGTAAAACTGCGATCTTCGGTTTAGAGTTAAAGATTCATAAATCGAGTTCACCAAATGTCGAAGAATTACGATCTATGAAAGACTTTGGTACCCTGGAATATGTTTTAGATACATACTCAAAAAATTGGACTTGGAAATTAACTGGACCCAGAGCAGTAAGCATGGTAGCCCGCGTCATACCACATGCATGGTATGGTAATGGTCCAGAAGAAGCAATCGTTCCAGATACCATCCAAAATGTAGAGAAGATAAAATGGATTATGGATAGATACCCACTTGAGATTAGATCAAAATCAATATGGCATAGAAAAGTTCGTAAAGTTATAATCCCCCAAAAAAAGTGGACAAGAATTGAAAAGCTTCGAAAAGCAACTCCGGGACCACAATTTCGAGGAACTCTTCTGGACTTTCAGAGAGAGGGGCTTGATTTTCTGCTCAAGTCGTATGGAAATGCGCTCTTGGCTGACGAGATGGGCCTTGGCAAAACGGTGCAGACCTTGGCATATCTTGCTACAGAGAAACAAACATTTCCAGTTTTGATTGTAGCTCCACTGGTAACATTAAACAACTGGCAAAGAGAGACTCAAAAATTCCTAAAAAAACGTAGCCGTAATGGAAAAATAATTGAAGATGGATATCCATCATCTGTTTTAATTCGAACCGGCAAATCCCAAGAGATTGAGAAACATGACGTGTATATCATAAACTATGATCTGCTCCATAAGAGAATAGACAATCTTTCAAAATTAAATATCAAAACAATTGTCTGTGATGAAGTACAGCATCTACGTTCAAAGACAACTAAAAAATATATGGCTGTAAAAAAACTCGCCGCTCTTGATTCAGTAAAATATAGAGTCGGCCTATCTGGAACACCAATTTACAATAGAGGATCAGAGATATGGCCAATTGTAGACATACTAAGACCTGGACTCTTGGGTACATTTGATGAGTTTTGCGAGTATTTTTGCTATGTCAATGAAAAAGGAAAGGCCATCGTACTTGAAAACAAGCGGGCAAGTTTGGGCGAAGAGTTACGCAAGCATGTCATGTTGAGACGAAAAAAATCTGATGTTCTAAAAGAACTCAAAGAGAAGGTAAGGTACAAGGAACTAATTGATTCAGATATTAATTACTACCAGGCCGAGCTTAGCAAGATTTGGGAAAGATTAGAAAAAGAACAGAAAACTGCAACAAGTGCATTTGACAAGTTTTCTTCATACAAGAGAGCAATACAAAGTGAGAGACAAGCCGCAGGAGTTGCCAAGGTTCCCCATGTAATTGAATTTGTCAAAAACATAATGGAGATTGAAGAGAGTGTTGTGGTATTTTGTCACCACAAAGCAATACATGCGTTGCTTCATAGAAACTTAGCAGAGTATGCACCGGCTTCCATAATCGGAGGGCAGAGTGACAAGGAAAGACAAGAAGGCATAGATAGATTCCAAAATGGTGAAACTAAACTCATCATAGCAGGTCTTCGTGCAGGAAATGTTGGCATTAATTTAAGCAGAGCAAGATACGTAATATTTGCAGAACTTGATTGGAGTCCGGCAATTCATAGACAGGCAGAAGACAGACTCCATAGAATAGGTCAAAAAAATACAGTCTTTGCATATTACTTGATGGGCAACGGAACATTGGATGATCATGTAGCAGACGTATTGGTTGACAAGAGTTATGAAATTGATGCCATAATGGATGAAAAGGTAGAGACGTTTGAAAACAAGGAAAAAGCAGAACTGATTTTAGCGCAGATTCATGACAAACTAGCCGCTAGCATGGGTAGATAGGCTACGCTTCTTTTACTTTATACTGATCAAAAAAATCTTGACCTTCACCCAGTTTCTCTTTTAGAAATGATTCCAATTTCTTTATGACTTCGGCCCTTGGCATTTTTCCTTCTAGAGTATCATAGTATGGAGATTCCGACTCTCGGAATTTCTTGTAACTCATTGCTTTCATGATATAAAATATGAGATACTAGCACAAGTAGTTTCTGTATTTTGACGCATTTGTGGTGTCTAGAGGCATCGATTTCAACAAGGTTTTTGCACATAACATATGCTCATCAATATAGATGGGTATCATGATACCATCGTAGCGGACAGATAGTTAGATCACCATATGATCAGGAATAGCTTTATTTTTTTGAACATTATGTGTAAAAAATTCAGTCCCAAGAATCAAATTGAAAAATAAAATCAATAAAAAAATGTCAAATCAAACACTAATGGAACTTGTAAAAATAGCTGACAAGATAACAGTTGACGAAATCAAGGGTAAAAAAGTGACCTTGAAGATAAGCTGGTTTGATGTAAAAGGAGCGAGAAAAACAAAAAAGTTTTTGCTCAATGAAAAAGACAATATTGAATTTTAGATAAAATTTAGTGTTTTGCCTTTTATTACATCCCAAACTATATTTTTATACAATTTCAGACAAAGTATAATCAGTAATGAAAATCAAGGTATAGATTTAACAGATATAGAACATAATTTACAGTGTCAAAAAATATGATCGTGTATGAGTAATTATGACGTTTGTCTTGTATGAAAAAAAGCCTCATATGTTTAGCAAGTTATTTGTACTATACACTACAGATTACAAATTCATGGATGATGATGACGATGATGAATAGCAGCATCGAGTCATAGTTTTGAATTAATGCCAATAGTTAGCAATGGTATTTTTTGATTATCTCTAAAATGTTAAATGGTATTTTTCCAAGATCAAGTTGCCTCTCAGAGGATACAAAAAGTACATTCTCTTCTATTGGAAAACTCATCAGGATTACTTTTCCTCTATATGAGAGTGAGAATTCAACCTTACCAAATTCTTCATCAAACTCATGACGCATTCGTACTCTAAGTGAGAGTTCCATGAACAGCATCTCATCTTTTTTGGCATCTTCAAGAGATTTCAGACCCTGCCTCATTCCACCTGCAACAAGTTTCCCTTTTCCGTTAATTATTCTAGCAGACCTTATCTTTTCATCCAATTCAAAAACTTTCTTACATATTACATCAAAATTTGACTTTGATTCATCATTAGACATCATAATAGAGAATCCATTCTAACAAATTAACTTTAGTTTCATTACAAAACATCATTTTAGATACCTTCCAACCATTCACATATCCAGATCAGCAAAGTTTATGCGTTACAACAAAGTACACTATGTACGAATTACAAGGCATTATTTGACAAAGTGATGGGAATTGATCCCAAAATTCGATTTGCTACAATATTTGACATGAATGGAAAGGTTTTGTTTAGTGCACACCGAGAAGGAGTAGAGAACTTGCTTTCGTCAGAAGAGAGTCAGAAATCATTACAGCTTGCAATCAATGCATGGAAGTCTAGAAATGAAGTTTCAGATAAAATAGGAAAAGGAAAATATGCTCTAGTAGAATATGAAAAATTAAAACGAATCACAATGCCTTTGGATTCAGAGCACATACTCTACATTACAACAGATGTAGAAGCAGATCACGCTCCAATAATTTACAGAGCTTTGAGATTGAAGAACGATGCACTACATTCTCCTGAAGGAATGCCCTAAAATCATCAGATTAAAATACTTCAGAGACCACATACTAAATAGAAATGTCAATTGATCTAGCATCAGTGTTGAGTCACATCGTCACATTATGTACTGGTGGAACTATTCATCCATAAAAAAGTAATACATTTTCCAAAATAATTTCTAATAATTCCCCTACTCAATTTTCAAATTGATTTTAACTACATTGTTATTCATTTTAGTAGATGATCTAAATAGTACCCACATACATCACCTATTGAATTGGATGTAATACCGTCAAGAGACAAGATAAAGATTGGAACCAGAGTAGCCATAGTTCAAAAACAAGACCAGATGTCTGGCAGTTTAACGGAAGGAATAGTGAAGCGAATTCTTACCTCAAGTAGTTTTCACCCCCACGGAATTAAAGTAGAACTAGAAAATGGAAAAATTGGCAGAGTACAAAAAATATCGTGAAAAGTTACTGTCTTTTTCTTTTAGGCAGAAATAGAATTACAGTTCCCAGAACTATCAAGACACCAACTAGTGCAGTATACATTAGCGCCAACGGCAGGGACTGGATGTAATTAGTTTCCAGATGCGGAATTAGAAAATTAGAGCCAGTGGTAAGTTGCCATATTAGAAAAAATGACCCAACCAATGCTACAATATCAAGAATCAGAATTTTCCTAAACGGCTTCATAAAATTACTTCCAAGGTACTAGAGTTAAACAATTTCTAGAAATCTACCTATGATTTTTGAAGGTTTTTCTTTTCTTTGGCTGGTTGCCTTGCTGTTTTCTTTTAGGTCGTTTAGAGTTATCATATTCTTTTGCTCTATTTTCTGTATAGTTAATCTGAAGCATAACATGTCGAATTTTTTTTCTTTTTGGTTCATCTGGAAAATGAAGCAACATGAATTCATCTAGTTCTTCAACGCCCCGTTCCTCAAGTATCTCTAATGCAATCCTACCTGCCTCACGCGAATTATCTAATCCACACTTGGGACACATTGCACCTCGTAGAATTTTTGATCTGCATCTAGAATTAACACAGCGCATCATGGTGTAAAATCAGTAAACGTTCTATAAAAACAACCCGAACTTTAATTTTTGAAATTCGTATAAAGAGAAAACATCAAAAGTGCCAATTCATCACAAGAATTCAATTGAGTAAAGAAGAATGTCTAGAATGCATGTCCAAAAATACCGGTGAGTATATGGACCCAATTGAAAAGAGCGACGGCATGCACTACTATTTCCTATGTGAAGATTGCAAGCACGAGTGGGAAATAATAAGAAAATAAAAAATCATTCCAAATAGAAATTGCTAAATCACCTATTCCAACTTGAAATAATAATGGGTTTTGAAGGAATAGACAACCAGATTGAACGTTATACAAAGAAAATTAATGAAATCACTGAAAAACTCAAAGATCCTAATCTTAGCCAAGATGCAAGAAAGAAACTAGAATCTGAATTAACAATTGCCACCCAAGAAAGAACAAAATGGAAGATAAGAAAAAATAATCAGTTCACCACAAGGCACAAGGAATAAAGATAAAATCAGATTATATTTTAGAAGATTTTGTAACAGGTCTCATTCCGCCATGAATGTCATTTTTACATCCATCGCATACGTACTGATTAACAGAGCCTTTTCCATAATGACCGCATCTACAACTAGTACATGCGCACAATACTCTATCAAACACTTTCATACGTATTTTACATCGTATTACGAATATTAATACCTGTTTTCAGTTCTTGTGCATTAATCTCTAAATCAAAGACTTTAGCATAACTATCTCCAAATTTATTTCAGATACCGCCAAGAATGATCGTTTAGTCAAATGACTTGACATTTAGCGATCAACAACGTTATGATCTTCAGGCATGGATAATGACAACATACGAAATGAAATCGATCATCTCAAAATAATAAAAAATAAAAAAAGATAATTTCAATGTACCAAAAAGTGTTCAACAAATGAACATTAAGTCCATCATGGTACAGATTATTGCAAAAAAATTCCATCGCACTTATGTTTGAATAAATAATATCATACATAATGCATAATTCCATAACAATAAGATTGCCAGATGCAATGATTCAGAGTATTGATGATATTTGTAAAAAGCAAGAAAGTACAAGACAAGAAATAATCAGAAGTGCATTATCAGTGATGTTACTTGATGAACATCGCATCTCAGAGTTTAACATTACAAAACATTCCAAGACACCCAACATCTCAGAGTCTAATGAAATGCATACGCCAAAACAATTTTCTTTAGACAAAGTACACTCCAAGATTCATGCCATAGTCATAGAAGATGATCCTGACATGAGAGATGTTTTCGCAGAAGTTCTTCAAATGCATAACATTACAGTCATTGGAACAGGATCAAACGGCAAAGAGGCTGCAGACTTGTATGAGAAACTTCACCCAGACATCGTCTTCATGGATATAATCATGCCTACATATGATGGATTTCATGGAGTAGACGCAATCCGAAAGATGGACCCAGACGCAAAAATAATCATAGTGACAGGTGCTGTAATAGACTCAAAAAAGAATCCGCTTTCTAAAACAACTCAGCTTGTGGAAAAGCCTGTTGATATGAAAGGTATTATGAATGCAGTAAACAAAATCATGATGGCAAGTTAACAGAAATTTAAGATACAAAATAAAATTTAGCATATTTCAGGCTATACCATTTTAGCACATACAATATATGGTATAAAAAAACAGATAGAATATGGGCGACGGAATAGGCGGTCCCGTAATTAGTTGCTTGTCAGGAGATACTTTTGAGATGTCAGTCACCCATTTTCGCAAAGACAACAAGGAAGAATATGGCAAAGTTGAAAGAATTGTGATTGCCAAGGTTGACAATCCAGATGATCCACAATATGAGGAAAAAACAGTGTTTGATCTAGAACAGGCACTAAAGGGAAAATTTGTTACATGCAATGTGCAGTATAGAGACTCAAAAACGGATAGACTGATTTGTAATGTATTTGTTCAAAATCCTCCAGAATAATCCATTGCAAACAAGCCAAGTAGAATAAAGTGACCTGTATCTCCAATCGGTCAAAGGATTGCCATACTAACATCATTCCGTTTGGAGGTCTACGGTCTGTAATATGACATATTTTATACAATAAATTGCTTACTAGATCACTTCTTTATCTCCAATAGAAATTGCTAAATCATTAAACTGAGTTCTTTGATCTAATGCAAAAAATATGTACTAAATGTGGAAATCCCTTTGAATGTGAAGAGCGTGACACTTGTTGGTGCTCTCAAGAACCATTGTTAAAAGAAAAAGAGATCAAATACGATAACTGTGTTTGCAAAAGATGTCTTGCTTTACAATATGGCAATCGTTTGATAGGAAATGATTAAGGATCAGCATAGCAAAAATCCTTGTTTTAAAACCTATATAGTTTGATGACGTATATGGAGCGAACCGTTGCTGAAAAGTAAGGTTACGAAACGTTGCTGAAAATTATGTAATTGATAGGTCCGACATGCGAAGGTTTGAGCAGCAACGGTTCAGATGTTATCAAAATACAAATCTTGGTCATTTTTCATTAATAGAAATTGCTAAATTATTGAAGTAATCCAAGATGGTGAATTGGAAATTAGATCATTATCTACTATATCTGTAATTATGTTTGGTCTTTCAGTATTATCGTTCATAATCATGCGTAGCTATCAATCACATATTGCGGGATGGGGAGCAGTGGTTTTTGGTTTTATTGCCATCACAACTATGATAATTGGCGGATTACGAAAATTAAGAGACAGTAAAATTACCAAATCTCAGAACTGATAAAAAAGAACAACACTGTTTTATGTATCAAGGGATTCAAATAGTATATTGAAAAAACACGGTCATGGATCAAGTGTGCAATAATGGGATTATTTGGTAGTAAAAAAAATGAATTTTGCACAATTTGCAAAAAGGAGGTTTCCAGTACGAGTAAACCCAAAAAGGAGTGGGATGTAAAAGGCCAACTATGTGCAAATTGTTATGTCGAGTTTATGAAAAAGCCTCATGAGAAAAAAAAGAATCCCGATGATAAATGTGTCTTGTGTGGTGCAGAACCAGGAGGACTATATCTATGGAAGCCAAAAAAACAATGGAATGTAAAAGGATGGCTTTGTGAGCCTTGTTACAATGAAAAAGAAAAAACAGACAATGAATTGAAAAAAAATTGTGTGTTATGTAATGCAAAACTTGGTTTTATTGCCCGTCATGCAAAAAAAGAATGGAATGTGGAAGGATATCTGTGCAAAAATTGCTGGAATCTTCAAGAATCAAAGACTTGAGAAAAAATTTTGCTCATCAAAGAACTAACTATAAGACCTTTGTTCAAGTGATGAGGATTAGTTAAATTCCAGTAAAATAGAGAAATATCAGAATATAATGAATATTATAAAAATATCGATGTTAATCGTAGCTGCTGTTGCCATCGTTGCAATTGTTGTATCCATAGATCCTTTCAAGCCCGCAAGTACCAATGGGATAATCAGATTGAGTGTAACGGCTCAAACAACTCCAGACGACATAAAGCTTCACACAGAACAAGATGTCACAGATATTGACCAAGATACTACAGTTTTGGACAATTCAACATTAGATAAAATTCCGGTATTAAAAGACGCAATTGATCAAGCATTTAGTAGATTTGTTCCTCCTCCTTTTCATGGCAGACATACTTTTGAGACTAGGATTACCCAAGATGATGCAAGTGCAATCATTCAGCTAGGTGGAGCCAAAGTAAATCAATTACCAGAGACACAATTTAATAATGAAAATTTTGGAGTAAATTTCAATGATAATACATCCGTTATGGAGTTTAAGCTAAATAATTTCTATTATTATGTTACCGTAGAACAACTCACCCCATCATCATGATTGTTTAATCTCCTTTTTTTCCCTTGAATAATTGTGCCATGTCAGCTAAAAGGTACATAAATCCTATCGCAAACATCGTACATGCAATCATCAATAATGGAAAACCAATCAAATCAGTTTGAGAGTAATTTTCCAAATTGGCACTATTTAGATAATTCCATGATTCGTAAAGTCCAACTATTCCAATTATAATCAGAACAATTTCAAACAGCATTGATTTTGCTGTCATGGTCAAAATATTCCTCTTTCTTTCAAGTCCACAATCTGTTCGCCTACCGACCTATATTGACATTCTCGGTTTAGTGCGGCAAAATCTTTTTACATAGCAATAACAATCTAATGCACCTTGTCACTAGACAATAATACCATAATTAGAGAAATAGAAGACTACGTAGCAAATTTTGGTGGAAATTTTCCTGACTGGTATGTAGGTATAGCGTCAAATCCTAAAAACAGATTATTCCAAGACCACAATGTTAATGTGGAAAATGATTCATGGATACATAAACTAGCAAGATCGTTAAATGATGTAAGGGCAATAGAAGATCATTTTCATAATGTAAGACATGCAGATGGTGCAGGTAGAGGTGGAGACAATACTACTGTTTACATTTATGCCTATAGAAAAACAAAAAACACTAGAGAATAACGGCACTTTTTATAATCACATTTCCCGCGGTGGGGGATTTGTTGCAAAGTTCTTATTAATTCCAAAATATATGATTGTGTAATTTGCCCATCTTTTCTGGAAACAATAAAACACGAAAAAGACTCACACGTCCTACAAAAATACAAGTTGCACGAAGTCAAAATTTCATGTGCGATGGTTGTAAAAGACAGATAACAAGTGATGACGCCTATGACATTCATCATAAGGATGGAGATTCCTCAAACTATAACATTACAAATCTAAAGGTAGTACACGTTAAATGCCACGGAAGAATCAATAACAAAAAGAAAAAGTAAAAAATATGAATCTCGGCAATTTCCTAAAGTGGTTGAATTGAATGATGATTATAAAATGATTTAGAAGTAAGTTTTAAATTAAATTTCTTTGGTTGATGAATCAACTCATCATAAATTTGAAAAAATTGGCTTTGAATTCATCCATATTTTCTAGCTTGTCAGTTTCCAAACTTATTGCGTCTAAAACGTCATTGTAATTTCCTTCGTATACCTCTTTCATCACAGTTTTCAAGTATTCTTGATGATCTACGCATTCATGAATTCCACAGCCATAGCGTGCATTAAGTTTAGCCAGTACCAAATTATAGCTAGTATTTCCTTGTTTCATCAAAGCCACTTCTATACAGGTCATAAAGGCAATTCTATTATCTTCATCAACAGAAACCATCGAGAATAGAGTCACCTCATATCTTATAATGATTTATTGTATTTCCAACAAATCATAACGTTCCATATCATGAACCTGATAACTATTTGTTTACTATGTTAGTATGATTGTGAACCCTGTGCAATTTTGTAAACATATACTACAGTTAGAACAATTATAGTTGAAATTACAAAACTAACACTTGGAATAGAGATCAGAGTTGGCATCATGCCAGATCGTCTCTCGATGAATCTATTCAAGATGACGGATACATGAGTTATTGGTCCAAAGCGAAACAATTTCATACATATACTAACAAACAAGATATATATATTCATTAGGATCCTAATCATTAGCAAACTAATGAAATTAGTCGCGTTTTAATTATAAGACAGTCTTGCTACATCTCCAGTTGCCTATGCTCAGAAATAATGGTTGATCAACCTACAAGGTAATAGTATCTACTTTGGAGAGTAAATAGGAGAAGGACTGAAGGTTATTTTTCTGATTCTTCAAACTGCTCATCTTGTTCGTAGTTTTCTTTTAGTTCAAGCTGATGTGCTTCTTCGTTCATCTCTTCTTGTTCAGTCTTTTTTCCAGATTCCTGATATGTGCTAATGTCATCAGAAGATGACTTGGTCAAAGTCCACGATTTTAGTTTTGCAATTATTTGTTTTAACATGCAACACCAAAGTCAAGAACGCTATATAGGTTAAAAGGAAAATTATCAATCTCAATCCATGGTTTAACAGATCTTAAAGTTTTAAGACAATAGCATGTTTTTTGACTTGTAATGTAATTATTTTGTCCAATCTTTCTTTTTACCAAATTCTATTAACAAATACATGATTT
>Ga0209415_10015425_pt1 | contig 12381 bp, 9 predicted proteins | sample PeaSoiSIISIP2007_FD_187696 | JGI IMG/M metagenome (GOLD analysis project Ga0209415, IMG submission 187696) | Peat soil microbial communities from Weissenstadt, Germany - SII-SIP-2007 (SPAdes) (version 2) | ecosystem: Environmental > Terrestrial > Soil > Wetlands > Peat | place: Germany... | reverse complement strand
CGCCGAGGACGTCGAGGGCGAGGCGCTGGCCACGCTCGTCGTCAACAAGCTGCGCGGCGGCTTGAAGGTCGCGGCCGTGAAGGCCCCGGGCTTCGGTGATCGCCGCAAGGCCATGCTCGAGGACATCGCCGTCCTCACCGGCGGCACCGTCGTCAGCGAGGACCTCGGCATCAAGCTCGAGAACGTCACGCTGCAGATGCTCGGCCGCGCTAAGAAGGTGGCGATCGACAAGGAGAACACCACCATCGTCGACGGTGCCGGCACCAAGTCCGACATCGAGGCGCGCGTGAAGCAGATCAAGGCGCAGATCGAGGAGACGACCTCCGACTACGACAAGGAGAAGCTGCAGGAGCGGCTGGCCAAGCTTTCGGGCGGCGTTGCCGTCATCAAGGTCGGCGGCGCCACCGAGGTCGAGGTCAAGGAGCGCAAGGACCGCGTCGACGACGCGCTGCACGCAACCCGTGCGGCCGTCGAGGAAGGCGTCGTCCCGGGCGGCGGCGTGGCGCTGCTGCGCGCCGTGAAGGCGCTCGACGCCCTGAAGGTCGAGAACGACGACCAGAAGGTCGGCATCACCATCGTCAAGAAGGCGTTGCAGGCTCCGGCCCGGCAGATCTTCCAGAACGCCGGCGAGGACGGCTCGGTGATCGTCGGTAAGATCCTGGAGAACGCCAAGTACAGCTACGGCTACAATGCCCAGACGCACGCCTACGGCGACCTCGTCGCCGAGGGCGTCATCGACCCCGCCAAGGTCGTGCGCTGCGCGCTGCAGGACGCCGCGTCCGTCTCCGGCCTGCTCATCACCACCGAGGCGATGGTGGCGGAGCTGCCGAAGAAGGACCACGGGCATCCCCCGATGCCCGGCGGCGGCGGCATGGGCGGGATGGACTTCTAAGGTCCTCCCCATCTTGTGGATGAATGGAAAAGCCCCGGCCTCGGCCGGGGCTTTTTGCGTGATTCTCTGCGTAATTATCTCTGGTGTTGCCCTCCCGCCCCAGGCGGAAGCTTGTGCTGGGCGCCTCTTAACCTAGATTGCGTCTAGGCAGATTCGAAGCGTGCTTACTCGGCCTATTCACGGCCATTTTCTCCATCTAGCGTGCCGGCTGCTTTTGGAGACTGAGGGATGATCGAGAAATCGGCTGTTCTTGCACGGGCCGGATGGCTTCCGGCGGCCGCTGCGTTGGCGTTGATGGGCCAGGTCGCGGCGCACGCGGAATCCTCGCCCCCGGTCGCGCCGCAAAGGGCGCCGGAAAGCGAGCTCGGCGCCATGAAGGCGGCAGCGGCCGAGCCAGCCAAGGATCAGGCCCCAGCGAGCACCGCTCCGGGCACGCAGAAGCCGGCCAATGCCCCGGCAACGACTCCGGCGGCAGCCGCTCCAACCTCGACCGCGACGACCACGCCCCCACAAACCCAGACGACGACGCCGGCGGCGACGACTCCGCCCGCAGCCCCTTCAACGTCGACCGCGACGACCACGCCCGCGCCCCCGCAAACACCGGCGCCGGCTCCGGCGGCCGAGGCGGCCAAGAAGGATGTCTCCGCCACCACGCCGACGCCGCCTGCCGTTCCGGGTGCGCCCGCGGCCACGGCCGCGCTGCCCGACGCCGCTCCCGGCGCGACCCCGCCAGGTGCGACGCCGCCCGCCGCTGTTGCTCCAGCGCCGCCGGCCGACCCGATCGTCGCCGCCATCCGCCAGCGCATTTCCGACTCTGCCAGGGGCGCCAACCCCGATGACGTCAAGGCGCTCACGGCCTACTACGGGGAGCTGATCGGTCCGCCCCAGTGGGTCTCTGCCAGCGGTTTGACGCCCAAGGGCAAGGTCGCGGCCGATGAGCTCGCCAAGGCCGGCGACTGGGGCCTCACGGCCTCCGATTTCCAGGTGCCGCAGGTTGCGGGCGCCCTCACCCCCGAAGCCGCCGCCGACGCCGAGGTCAAGATGGCGGTTGCGCTTCTGAAGTACGCCCGCTACGCGCGCGGCGGCCGCGTCAACCCGATGGCGATCTCGCAGTTGATCGATCAGACGCCGCCGCTGCGCGACCCCAAGGTGGTGCTCGCCGATCTCGGCGCCACGGACAATCCCGATGCCTACCTGCGCTCGCTGCATCCGACCCACCAGCAGTTCGAGCTCTTGCGCCAGGCGCTGCTGAAGTCGCGCGGCGGCACGCTCAAGGAGGAGGCGCCGGCAGCCGCCGCCGAGCAGCCGCTAGACCCGGCGCTCGCCATCCAGATCCCGTCCGGACGCGTCATCGTGCCCGGCGGCAAGGACCCGCAAATCGCCCTGCTGCGCCAGCGCCTTAAGGTGCCGGCGGCCGATCTCGCGAGCGAGACCGTCTACGATGCCAAATTGCAGGACGCCGTGCGCGAGTTCCAGCGCGGCAACGGTCTGCGCGCCGACGCCCAAATCGGGAACGGCACGCGCAACGCCTTGAACTCCGCCGGCAAGCCCAAGCAGGCCGCCGCGCCGCCGCCCCCCGCGACCAACGACAGCAAGATCGAGCGCATCCTGATCAACATGGAGCGCTGGCGGTGGCTGCCCGAGCAGCTCGGCAAGCTCTACGTCTGGGACAACGTGCCGGAAGCGCTGACGCGTATCGTCAAGGACGGCAAGGTCATCCACACCGACAAGATCATCGTCGGACAGCCGACGTGGCCGACGCCGTCGTTCTCGGCTGACATGAAGGTCGTCGTGTTCCATCCTAGCTGGGGCGTGCCGGAGGGCATCAAGGCCAAGGAGCTGGGGCCGATCCTGCGCAAGAGCTCCGGCGGTGGCCTCTTCGGCATCTTCGGCGGCGGCTATTCGGCCAACGCCGTGCTCGAGGCCTACCAGCTGCGCGCCTATGTCAACGGCCACCAGGTCGACGGCAACTCCGTGGACTGGAGCAGCGTCGATATGCGCTCCGTCAGCTTCCAGCAGCCGCCGGGACCGAAGAACCCGCTCGGCGACGTGAAGTTCATGTTCCCCAACAAGCATGACGTCTACATGCACGACACGCCGGAGCACAACCTGTTCGCCAACTCCTTCCGCGCCCTGAGCCACGGCTGCATGCGCGTGCAGGACCCGCGCCACTTTGCCGAGATCATCCTGGGAGAGGACAAGGGCTGGTCCGCGGAGAAGACGCGCAGCATGTTCGCCGCCGGCAGCCAGGAAGTGCCGCTCGACACGCACATCCCCGTGCATGTGACCTACATGACCGCGCGCGTAACCGACGACGGCAAGCTGGAGATGTACGGCGACTTCTACGGCCTCGATGGCCGCGTCGCCGCCGCGCTTGGCAACAAGAACGCCCACTTCGAGCAGCCGGCCTTTCCGCAGCAGGACGACGTGGTCGCCGCCTCCGACGACGATTCGCCGCTCGCGAACACGCCGGGCCAGCGCGGCAAGAAGAAGAAGCAGAACGCCGGCCCGCAGTCGCTCGCCGACGCGATCTCGGGCATCTTCTCGCCCTGACCTGAGCCGCCGGCTCTTGGCGGCCGGCTAGCGCTTTGCCGCGCGCACGAGCTCGTCCAGCTTCTGCTTGGCGAGTTCGGCGTCTTTTGGAAACCCTTCCGCGATCCACCACGTCTCGAAGGCCGCGAGCACGCGGCCGACATCGGGCCCGGCCGGTAGGCCGAGCGCCACCACGTCTGAGCCGCGCACCGGCAGCTCCGGCGCCTGCCACCGCTGGGCGAGCCGCACGCGCTCGACGCGCACCGCATCCCCCGGCCCATCGCCGGAGTTCGCCCACGCCATCAGCGCGCCGTCGGCGAAGGCCCGGGCCCCGTGCCGATAGATGTATTCCTGCGCCTCGCGCTCGACGCTAGCGGGCGTGAAGGCGGCGTGGCGCGCGCCGGCGTGGGCGAGCCGTTCCGTCTCGGCCGCGGACAGGCGCAACCGCTGCTGCAGGCGTGCCGGATCGGCGCCCGCTGCGGCGAGCCGCAGCACGGGATCGGGATCGCGGCCGAGCGCCGCCTCGATGGCAGACAGGCGCGCAAGCCGCTCGACGTCACCGGCAACGCCGAGTAGCGGCTCGATCAGCCCGGCCTCCTGCATTGCGCGCACGGCCTCGACCGCGCGCGGCGCGGCGAGCAGCAGCAACAGCTCGGCGCGGATGCGCTCGCCCGACAATTGTTCAAGGCCCCCCCTCTCCGCGATGGCCGCGGCGAGACCGTCGGCATCGGGTTGCGGCGCGCTGTCGTAGGCCGCGAAAAAGCGGAAGAAGCGCAGGATGCGCAGGTAATCCTCGCGGATGCGCGCCCGCGCCTCGCCGATGAAGCGGACGCGGCGCACGACGAGGTCGGGATACCCGCCGAGCGGGTCGTGCACCGTGCCGTCGGGCGCGCAGTAGAGCGCGTTGATCGTGAGGTCGCGCCGCCGTGCGTCCTCGGTCCAGTTCTGCGTGAAGGTCACGCGCGCGTGGCGCCCGAAGGTCTCGACGTCGCGGCGCAGCGTCGTGACCTCGACCGGCACATGGTCGGCGACGACCGTCACCGTGCCGTGCTCGATGCCCGTCGGCACCGCCTGCAGGCCGGCCTTGGCGGCGAGCCGCATCACGTCCTGCGGCAGCGCCGTGGTCGCCACGTCGACGTCCTTGACCGGGAGCCCCATCAGCGCGTTGCGCACCGCGCCGCCGACGACGCGCGCCTCGGCGCCCTCCGCCTGCAGCGCGCCGAGCACCGCGACGGTCGAGGGTCGCTGCAGCCATTCGGCGTGTGCCAGGCTGGGGATCGCGCGGGCATCCTGCGAGCTCGCCATCGGGCGCCTTTAGCCTAGTCGAGGTGGCCCGGCTCGATGCGGCCGTCCTTGAACGATGGTGGTGTATAGGTCTGTCCCGGGATGCCGCCCGTGCGCGACCCGAAGGTGACGAGCACCAGGATGACGATGACCGCGCCGGCGACGAACAGCCAGACCAGCGGCGCCTCGTCGAGCACGCGCGTGGCTCCCGTTTTTTCCTCGCGCGTCATGTACACGTAGGCGACATAAACGATCGTCGGCAGCAGGAAGAGCAGGATGTTTTCGGCAACGATGCGGATCATGCTGGAAAGAGCCTCTGGTGCATATTTCTCATCATACCAGCCGTGGCCCCCCAAATGTATCTTTCTTCAAACGGCATGGCGTAAAAGCGGCGCTTGACACCGCGCAGCGTGCGGTCGTGCGTCTGATGGTTGCGCACTTCCATGAGGAAGTGCAGCGGCACCTCGAAGGCATCGGCAACCTCGCGGGGGTCGAGCTTCAGCTCGAACCCGGGGCGCACGAGAGCGACCACCGGAAAAATGCGGTAGCCGGTGCCGGTGCGGTAGGCGTCGAGGTAGCCGAGCGGCTCGACGAAGCTCGGATCGAGCCCGATCTCCTCGCGTGCCTCGCGCAGCGCCGCCGCGATCGGATCGCGGTCGTCCGCCTCGATCTTGCCGCCGGGAAAGGCGATCTGCCCGGCGTGGCTCGGCAGGCTGTCGGTGCGCTGGGTGAGCAGCACGGTCAGCGGCGCGCGTGCCACGATAGGAACGAGCACGGCGGCGGGGCGCGGCGCCGGATGGTCGTCGAGCCAGGCCACCGCATCGGGGTTGAGGTCGAAATCGCTGGGGGTGGGCACCGCGCCGGGAGCGGGCACCTCGGCTGCGGGCGGAGCCGCCGGCGGGACCGCGTGCAATGCGCGTGCCGCGGCAAGCCGGAACCCGGCCTCCGAGAACGGCGACGCGGCGGTGGCGTTGTCGTGCATGCGCGGACCATAGCACGGCCGTTCGTGCTAGAGATCGGAGCCGCGAATCGCGTGCCCGAACCACGATAGGGCACCACGATAGGGCCAAACTGGCGCGCGAGTTTCGCTGGGAATTTGCGGGTTCGCCATCAGGAGGACCGATTGGCGACTTTGGCTCTGCCGCGGGCGCTTCTCGCGCTTCTCCTCGGCGCCTTCATGGCGCTGGCGGGGAGCGCCGCCTCGGCCGCAACCGTCGGCGAGTTCCTCGCCACGCTGACGCCCGAGCAGGCGCAGGACTTCGAGCGCTGGCGGGCGGCGAAGAACCATTTCGACCGCCGGCTCGACGCCTACTGGTACCAGATCGAGAGCAAGCGCAAGGACCGGCGCCCCAAGCGCGGCACGCGCCAGCTCTATTCGGCCCAGGACTACGTGTGGACGTTCCCGCCGGAGTACGACGGGCCCGTGCTCGCCCCCGACCTGCGCCGCCGCTACGAGGCGTTCCTCTCGGCCGCCAAACAGCAGGAGGGGCCGCAGCAGGAGGAGCGCGAGATGCCGGGCGTCGACGACTTTCTGGCCGCGGCCAAGCAGTATTACAGCTTCGTTCCCATCCGCATCCCCGAGCGCGAGTTCAAGCGCCGCTACGCGCAGGAGTGTCTGGCGCTGGGCCTGACCAAGGACGAGGTCGTGCGCGTCTACGCGCTCGAGACGGGCGGGCTCGGAACCGCCGACATGCAGGCCGGCATCCACCCAATCACCAAGAGGGGCAAGCCGATCTCGTCGGCGCTCGGCTACGCGCAGCTCTTGCACGCCAACACCATCGGCGAGATCGTCAAGCACGGCGACATGTTCGTCTCGCGGCTGCGCACCCTGGCCGCCACCGCGCCCGACGCCGCGCGCGCCCAGGAGCTGCGCGCCAAGATCGTGTCGCTGCAGGCGATGCAGCGCGTGGCGCGCTCGCTGCCCGACGACTGGAGCCGCTACGTCGCCTTCGCGCAGACGCCGCGCGGCTACGGCATGCACGCCATCAACCTCGACGGCGACATCGGTCCGTGGCTGCAGTCGATGAAGCTGCAGGGGCTCAAGGATTTCGCCGCCAAGAAGGGCGTTACCAACCTGTCGGGCGAGGAGATCGAGCTCATGAACCTCTCCGGGCCCGCCACCGGGCTCGAGATGCTGGAGCCCGTCGGCCTCACCGCGCCGACGCCCAACTTCTTCTCGCGGCGCGCCTACTACGTGAACAAGATGGTCACGGGCAAGACCACGGCCGAGCTGCTCGCCGAGTTCACGCGGCGCATGGATCAGAGCTCGCAGAAGGCCGGCGCCGTCGAGTTCGCGGAAGCCTTCGACGAGGTGCATCACCCCGAGCGTCTGCCCTGGCGCTGAGGCGGGGCGCGCCGGCGGTCGGGCGAGCGGCACAGAGCCCGGCCATGCGGCACAATTCTTCGCAAGCGGTGCAGTTTTGCATCGGACTTCGGCCGCGCGGGCATCCAGTATGGCCCCGGGAGTAATCGGGTCGCGTACATGACATTCAAATCGTTCGGTTGAGGCGTTATCGAATGCCTCGGGGTATTGGCTTGGGTTGCGTGCGTGCCGGTCAGCGCCGGCGCGCATGAATGGTTCAGCGTCCCAAGTCTCAGCTACGCCACGGACGCCGAGCTCGGGCCCCTTACCCGTACCGGCTTCATTCTCTCGCCCGACTTCAGCATCAGCGACCAGGTTAATCTCGGCGGCACGGGCAGCACCCTGCTGAAAGATACCGAAGGGTTCTCCGTCGGCGCCAAGCTCGGGTACGACCAGCAGATGGGCAATGTCGTCCTCGGCGTCTTGACCGACGGCTTCTACTCGTTCGCCGATGGCGACGGTCGCGGGCTCGGCGCCGGCGTGTTCGAATCGAAGCTTCACTACTACGGCACCGTGCGCGGCCGTCTCGGCTACGCTCTCGGCCGCTTCATGCCCTACGCTATGGCGGGCTATGCTTACGGCCAGCTCGAGGTCAGCAATATCGTCAACGGGGCGTCAGACAGGGAGATGCTGAACGGCTGGGTTTACGGCGGGGGTCTGGAGTTGGTCTGGAACAGGGACATCACGCTGCACGCCGGCTACCGGCGCATCGATTTCGACGATCAGACCTTCACGGTGCTGCCGGCGAGTCAGAACAGCCTGTCGCCCGAAATGGATGTGTTCGATTTCGGTCTCGTGACCCGCTACTGAGGCGCCGCTCACGGCCACTTCACGATGGGCGGCATCGAGGACAGGATCGAGTCGACGTTGCCGCCGGTCTTGAGTCCGAACACCGTACCCCGGTCATAGAGCAGGTTGAACTCGACGTAGCGGCCTCGGCGAATTAGCTGCTCCTCGCGATCGGTCGCGGTGAAGGGCAGCGCGAAGTTGCCGCGCACCAGCATGGGGTAGACGCGCCCGAACGCCTCGCCCACGTCGCGCGTCAGCGCCAGCGCCGCGTCGAATCCGCCCTCCTGCGGGGCCGGCGTCAGGTAGTCGTAGAAGATGCCGCCAACGCCGCGCATCTCCTTGCGGTGCGGCAGATAGAAGTATTCGTCGCACCACGCCTTGAAGCGCGCGTAGTCGGCGATGGCGTGGGCCGCGCAGGCGTTGTGCATGGCGGCGTGGAAGGCGAGCGTATCGACGTCCGACTGCGTGCGCCGCCGGTCGAGCACGGGGGTTAGGTCGGCGCCGCCCCCGAACCACCACTTCGAGGTGACCACCATGCGCGTGTTCATGTGCACGGCGGGCACGTTGGGGTTCTGCGGATGCGCGATGAGCGAGATGCCGGAGGCCCAGAACTGTGGGTGCTCCTCGGCGCCGGGGATCTGCTTGCGGAACTCGGGCGCGAACTCCCCGTGCACGGTGGAGGTGTGCACGCCGACTTTCTCGAACACCCGGCCCGCCATCAGGCTCATGACGCCGCCGCCGCCCTCGGCGCCGCTGTGGTCGGTCCGCTGCCAGGGGGTGCGCTTGAAGCGGCCGGGCGCAAGGTCTCCCAGCGGAGCCTTCGCCGGAAGGTCGTCCTCGAGCGCCTCGAAGCTTGCGCAGATGCGGTCGCGCAGCTCCTCAAACCAGGTGCGTGCGGCGGCTTTTCGCGTCTCGATCTCGGTCTTTTCTTGTCCCATGCGGCTCCCGCCCGCGCCCTTGCCCGTGACCTTGGGGCCTTCCTTTGGACCAGAAGCACCGTTAGCCTATATGTGTCCCAGGTGAAATCGAGAAAGTCGTCCGATCTGCAGGCGGAGCAACGCCGGCTCGCGACACTTGATTGAGAACGGCAAGAGCGGGCCATCATGTTTGAGCGGATCTTTCGCTGGTTCGAGACGCGCATAGAGGCCTATGCGCCGGCTCCGATCGAGGAGCCGCCCAAGCGTCTCGCGGCGTTCTTCTGGTTCTACCTGAAGCCGGTGTGGTGGGCGTTCGCGGTCCTGACCGTGCTGACGCTTGCCGCCGCCGGCATCGAGGTCGCCATCATCGCCTTCATCGGCCGCATCATCGACCTGATGCGGGAGACGTCGACGCCCGCCGCCTTCTTCTCCGAGCATGGCCACGAGCTGGCCTTCATGGCGTTCGTGGCGCTCGTCGCCCGGCCGGTCCTGTCCGCCCTCACCGACCTGAGCAAGCAGCAGATGATCTTGGGCCCCGTCAGCGTGCTCGTGCGCTGGCGCGCGCATTCCTACGTCGTGCGCCAGAGCCTCGGCTTTTTCCAGAACGACTTCGCCGGCCGCATCGCCGCGCGCGTCATGCAGGTCGGCCCCGCCGTGCGCGACGTCGCCGCCAACGTCTCCGACGTCGTCGTGTGGGTCGCGGTGCACTGGGTCGGCGCGTTCCTCCTGTTCTTCGAGGCCGACTGGCGCCTCGTCGTGCCGCTGGCCATCTGGCTCGCCGGCTATGCGGTGACGCTCAACTACTTCGTGCCCAAGATCGAGAAGCTGTCGGGCGTCATGTCGGAGGCGCGCTCGATGCTGACCGGGCGCATCGTCGACATCTACACCAACATCATGACGGTGAAGCTGTTTGCTCACACCGAGCGCGAGGACGCTTATGCGCGCGAGGCGATCGACGAGCACCTCGCCCGCTACCAGGACCAGCTGCGCCTCAACACCATCATGGAGGCGGTGCTGTGGACCTTGAACGGCACCGTGCTCGTCGGCACCACGGGGCTGGCGCTGTGGCTGTGGAGCCGCGGCGAGATCTCGATCGGCGCCATCAGCGTCGTCACCGGCCTCATCATCCGGCTGATGAACATGTCGGGTTGGTTCATGTGGACGCTGGCCGGCATCTTCGAGAACGTCGGCGTCGTGCAGGAGAGCATGATGACGATCGCGCGGCCGTTCACCGTGGTCGACGCCGAGGGGGCAAAGCCGCTCGAGGTCACGCGCGGCGCCATCGCCTTCGAGGACGTGAGCTTCGACTATGGCCACACGCGCTCGCCCGGTGACGGCAAGCCGGGCGGCGTCATCCAGAACCTGTCGCTTCACGTGGCGCCGGGCGAGAAGGTCGGCCTCGTCGGTCGCTCGGGCGCCGGCAAGTCGACGCTCGTCTCGCTGCTCTTGCGCTTCCACGACGTCGAGAAGGGCCGCATCCTCATCGACGGCCAAGACATCGCGAAGGTCACGCAGGACAGCCTGCGCAGCGAGATCGGCGTGGTGACGCAGGACACCTCGCTCCTGCACCGCTCCGTGCGCGACAACATCCTCTATGGCCGCCCCGACGCGGGCGAGGTGCAGGCCGTCGCCGCGGCCGAGCGCGCGCACGCGCACGACTTCATCGGCGGCCTGCAGGACCTGCACGGCCGCGAGGGCTACGACGCGCACGTCGGCGAGCGCGGCGTGAAGCTGTCGGGCGGACAGCGCCAGCGCATAGCAATTGCGCGCGCGCTGCTCAAAAATGCGCCGATCCTCATCCTCGACGAGGCGACGAGCGCGCTCGACTCGGAGGTCGAAGCGGCGATCCAGGAGCAGCTCACCACGCTCATGAGCGGCAAAACCGTGCTCGCCATCGCCCACCGGCTCTCGACCATCGCCGCCATGGACCGCCTCATAATCATGGACGCGGGCCGCGTCCTCGAAGAGGGCAGCCACGCCGAGCTTCTGCGCCGCGGCGGCCTTTACGCCGAGTTGTGGAGGCGACAGTCGGGCGGCTTCCTCGCGCGCGACGCCGCCGAGTAGCGCTTCGAGCGCGCGGCGCAGAGCGACGTGCGCCAAATTGCCCTCGGCAATTTTGCGCGTGCCGCTTGAGAGCGCCGGGGAAGAATGTCAAAAATCCGCATCGCTAGTAGGCCCATGCTATGGGCCTATCGCAGACTGCGCGGGTCCGGGAGGGAGGAGCCTCGGACCGCGGCCGGCTTGGCACCCCGGCCGTCACTGCGCGGTGCGGCACTCTTCCTCGATGCGGAGGCACCCGTGGCAATTGACGCCGAAGAACCGACCCGCAGGGACTTCCTCGTCCTCGCGGCCAACGCCTTCGTTGTCGTCGGCGGCGCCGTGGCGCTGTGGCCGTTCATCGATCAGATGAACCCGGACGCGGGCGCGCTGGCGCTCGCCTCCATCGAGGTCGACATCACGCCCGTCAAGGTCGGTCAGGCCATCACGGTGCTGTGGCGCGGCAAGCCCGTGTTCATCCGCCACCGCACGCCCGACGAGATCGCCAGCGCCAAGGCCGTCGACGTCGCGGAGCTGCGCGACGACTCCGCGCGCAACGATGCCCTGCCGGACTCGGCCCCCGCCACCGACGAGAACCGCACCGTGAAGGGCCACGAGGACTGGATCATCATGGTCGGGATCTGCACCCACCTCGGCTGCATCCCCAAGGGCCAGGCGCTGGGTGACAAGCGCGGCGACTACGGTGGATGGCTGTGCCCGTGCCACGGCTCGCACTACGATACCGCCGGGCGCATCCGCAAGGGGCCCGCCCCGCGCAATCTCGAGGTGCCCGTCTACTCTTTCGTTACCGACACCAAGTTGAAGATCGGCTGAGGAGCGACAGGGCCATGGCTCTTCACGCATCGACCTACGAACCCAAGTCCCGCTTTGGCAAGTGGATGGACGAGCGCCTGCCGATCGGGCGCCTCATGCACACGCAGTTCGTCGACTTCCCCACCCCGCGCAACCTCAACTACTGGTGGACGTTCGGCGGCATCCTGACCTTCTTCCTGATGGCGCAGATCGTGACCGGCGTCGTGCTCGCCATGCACTACCAGCCGAGCGCGGCGGAGGCCTTCGACTCGGTGGAAGCCATCCGCCGCGACGTCAACTTCGGCTGGCTCATGCGTAACCTGCACGCGGTCGGGGCATCGATGTTCTTCCTCGCCGCCTACATCCACATCTTCCGCGGCCTCTACTACGGTTCCTACAAGAAGCCGCGTGAGCTGCTGTGGATGGTCGGCGTGGTGATCTTCCTGCTGATGATGGCCACCGCCTTCATGGGCTACGTGCTGCCGTGGGGCCAGATGAGCTTCTGGGGCGCCACCGTCATCACCAACCTGTTCTCCGCCCTGCCGGTGGTCGGCCAGGACATCGTGACGCTGCTGTGGGGCGGCTTCTCCGTCGACAACCCGACGCTGAACCGCTTCTTCGCCCTGCATTACCTGCTGCCCTTCGTCATCGCGGCGGTGGTGTTCCTGCATGTGGCCGCCCTGCACGTCACGGGGTCCAACAACCCGCTGGGGATCGAGCCCAAGGGCCCGCAGGACACGCTGCCCTTCCACCCC
>Ga0209415_10015424_pt1 | contig 12382 bp, 7 predicted proteins | sample PeaSoiSIISIP2007_FD_187696 | JGI IMG/M metagenome (GOLD analysis project Ga0209415, IMG submission 187696) | Peat soil microbial communities from Weissenstadt, Germany - SII-SIP-2007 (SPAdes) (version 2) | ecosystem: Environmental > Terrestrial > Soil > Wetlands > Peat | place: Germany... | reverse complement strand
GCGTTTCGGCCTCAGGGCTCCCGACGACCCGCGCGTAATCAACACGGTCCAGGTGATCGACGCTCTGCTGAAGGTGGACACTCCTGTTGGTCCCGCATGGCGCCGCTACAACGGCGATTGCTATGGGGAGCACGAAGATGGTTCGCCGTTCGACGGCAGCGGCATCGGGCGGCTGTGGCCGATCCTTACCGGCGAGCGTGCGCACTACGAACTAGCGGCGGGTAGACCGGATGTGGCGACCAGGTTGCTCGAAGCCATGGAAGCCTTCGCAAACGACGGCGGGATGCTCCCCGAACAGGTCTGGGATGGGCCCGCGATTCCCGAGCGTGAGCTATTTCCGGGAAGACCTTCAGGTTCGGCAATGCCGTTGGTTTGGGCGCACGCCGAATACGTGAAGCTGCGCCGGTCCTTGCGCGAGGGCCGGGTCTTCGACATGCCGTTACAGCCCCAGGAACGCTATATCCATCGGAACACGGCCTCGCCTCACACGATCTGGCGGTTCAACCAGAAATGCCGCACGATGCGGCCCGGCAAGATCCTGCGCGTCGAGGCGCTCGCGCCCGCGATCATTCACTGGAGCGCCGACGGATGGCGCGGCGTTCATGACAGCAATACTGTCGACAGCGGCCTCGGAGTGCATTTTGCCGACCTGCCAACCGCCGAACTGCCGCCGGGGACGAAGATCGCGTTCACGTTCTATTGGCCGCGGGCCGACCGCTGGGAGAATGTGGATTTCCTGGTTAACGTCGAGGATTGAGCGTATGGACCTTGCTCGCAACCGCCATATTTGACGAAGCGGAGCTTTGACGCATCTGAGTGGCGAACGAGGGCCGGTGGACTAATAGCCCAGGGCCGGATTGAAGGGATTCAACAGCGGACGGCCGGAGCGGAAACGGCGCAGGTTTTCGGCGAACAGCGTGCACGCCTTGTCAGTATAGCCGCGATGGCCACCGGCCATGTGCGGCGTCAGGATTACCTCTTCGAAATCCCACAGCGGGCTTTCCTGAGGCAGCGGCTCGCGCTCGAAGACGTCGAGCCCCGCGCCCGCGATTCGCTTTTGCTCGAGCGCCTCGATCATCGCGCGCTCGTCGACAACTTCCCCGCGCCCGATATTGATCAGGTAGGCGCCGGGCTTCATCGCCGCGAATTGCTTCGCGCCGATAAATCCACGGGTGTGCGAGGTAAGCGGCAAGGTGACAGCGACGTAATCGCTCTCGGCCAGAATCGCCTCGCGCTCGTCGACCCCGAAAAATCGCCGCGGGATACGACCCTCGGGGTCGCCGCATCCCTCAAGCGTCCAGCCGCTGTCGGCGCGCAGCTCGGGCGCCCGCTTGAGCGCCAGGACGGTCATGCCGAAGGCCTGCGCGACGCGCGCGGTCTCGCGTCCGATCGAACCGTAGCCGATGATGCCGAGGGTCTTGCCGCGCAACTCATCAGCCGTGGCCATGAAGTAGCCGGTGCGGAGCCATTCGTGTCTTAGCTGGGCGCGAATCGAGACGTGGAGCCTGTGCGTCCAGGCCAGCATCAATCCCAGGATGTATTCGGCGATCACCGCCGCGTGGATGCCGCTGGCGGTGGTTACTATGACGTTTGGTCCGATCGCGCCCTCGGGCAGATGATCGGCGCCGGCGCTAAAGAGCTGCATCCACTTGAGCGCAGGCGCGCGCTCGGCCAAATCTGCCGGAACCAGCAGGGTCAGCAGGATGTCGCAGCCGCCCTCGAGCATCGCGGCTACATCCGCCGGCGAACGGCAAGCGCGATCAATCAATTGCGCGTCGCCGGCCGCTTCCTCGATCAATCGACGCTGCGCGGGCGTCAGGGCCCAGGTGGATATGATTAGGATGCTCAAAGCAGCGCCGACCTTTGCATAGGAAAGCCAGCCAGTTCAAGCGGCTGGCGGCTACGACCTTGTGCGAAAGCAGCCCTCGGGCCTATAGTCTTCCAGAATGCGCTTACCTTGGCGACGCGCCGCCACGATGAACATCAGCCGGAGTCTGGCGATCTCTTTTATCGTGCTCGCGCTCTCGGTTGCGGGCAATAGAGTTGTCTTCGCGGCCGATAGCGGAGATAACTCAAAAGCCAAGGTTGACGTTTCGACCTCTCAATCTCAGACGGGGGAGCAACAAACCCCTTCCAATACGAGTCCGCAGGGTCAGGGGGCCTTGGAGATCGCGCCGCAACTGAACACCCTCCCGCCGAGTACGAGCGAGCCGCCGGCCGAGCACTCCGGCAAGCCCGCGGATGAAACCCCCTCCTACGAACAATACCAGCAGCCTGCCGAAGCTTCGGCTAAATCCGCCGAGAAGTCCCCGTACCTTGGGTTCGTGGTGGAAGACACGCTCAAGACTTACGGCGGTAAGGAAGAACACGGGCTCGAGATTGTCACGATCGATCCAAACAGCCCGGCCGAGCAGGCCGGCCTTAAGGGACGGGGCGATATAACGCCGCTGGGCGCGGCAGGCGTGACCGCGGGAGCGCTGTTGGGCCCGCTCACCATGGCAGTGATTCCGTTGCTTAATAAGAGCGGACAACTCGGCAAGGACGGCGACCTGATCGTCGCGGTGGACGACCGTCGCGTGCGCGGCGAATTCGATTTTCGTGACGAGCTAAGAAAGCTCAAGCCTGGCGATACGATTTATTTGACCGTCGTGCGTCCGTCGGCGCAGGGTGGACGTCAGACGCTCAAGATTCCGGTTAAGGTCGGAGGCCAGTCGTCCGAGGCCGCCGCCGAAGCCCCTCCGTTCGATCCATACTCGATGCAGTCCCCCTATTGATTGTGCCCGAACTGTTTAGCGGTCGATGGCGCGCGAGGCCGTCGTTTTCTGCTATTATTTATGGCGGTACTCTGGCGGCGGCGCCGTGCGGCCTCGGCGTCGGAATAATTCTAATACATAGCTTTGGAACGAAGTCTCAAAGAAGCGGCGAGCGAGCTTGAAGCGCGGCTGGGCGCAGGCCTGGAGCGGCGCTTCCCATTGATGGGCGTCAAAGGTGCCGCCGGCGCGCTGATGCTGCGCGAGAGCGTGGGCAGGCTCGGCCGCCCGATCCTCGCGGTCACACCGCTGGCGAGCGAGGCCGAGGCCTTGGCTGGCGAGGTCGGCCTGTTCCTGGGCGACCCGGCCGAAGCGGACTCGCCGCGGCGAAGAGTTCATCTGCTGCGGGGCTGGGAGACGGCGCCGCTGGCCCAGCTTTCGCCCTCACTGGACAATCAGGCCGCGCAGTTCGAGGCGCTGTTCTCGATGTGCCGGCTGCACGCGCCGCTGGTAGTTACGTCGGCCGACGCTTTGATGACGCGTACGATGCCGCGCGAGCGTTTCGAGCGGTCGGTAATCAAGCTGACGATGGGCGACCGGCTCTACCTCGAAAGCCTGATAGAAGAACTGTCCGGCATCGGCTACCAGCGCGTTCCGCAGACCGAGGAACTCGGCGACTTCAGCGTTCGCGGCGGGATCGTTGACGTATTTTCCCCGACCAACTGCCGGCCTCTCAGGCTCGAGTTCGACGGCGACGTGCTGAGCTCGATTCGCCCCTTCGAATCCGGCAGCCAGCGCTCGCTGGATGAAATTCTCGAAGCGACGATAGTTCCCACGCGCTTCCTCCCGGCGGCAGTGCTCAAGAACGAGAAGTTGCGCGAGCGCGTGGCGCTGCGCGCCGCCGAGATCGGGCTGGTCCGCAAAGAGGCTGGCGAGTTGACCGAGACCCTCGAGAACGGCTTGTTGTTCCCGGGCGTTGAGCTTCTGATGCCCTTCGTCGAAGAGCGCCCGCTCGAAACGATCTTCGATTATTTGCCCGAAGACACGCTGCTGTGGCTGGTCGAGCCGGGTCGAGTACGGGCGCAGGCTGAGCGCTTTGCCGAGCAGGTCGACGCCGAAGCCGCCCGCAGGCAGGCCAAGCCTGCCTTCTATCCTTCACCGGAAACCCTTTACCTGGGCGTCGATGAGGTCGAGCGGCGCATCGGCGAGCGAATGGCGGTGGAGGTGGGCTCCCTTATAACAATCGCGAGCCCGCGCGAGGGTTACGCCGAGCCGATCGAAATCAAGTGTCAATCGAGCCTCAAGCTCGCTAGCGGAGGACCGGGAGAGCCGCACCAGGTAGCTACTTTCGAGCCGCTGGCGGCCGAGCTCAAGGAAGTTCGCCGCGGTCAGAGCCGGGCGCTGTTCGTGGTCGAGGGACCGAGCCAGATGGCGCGCCTGCGCCGGCATCTGGAAGCTTACGAAATCGAGGTCAACACCGAGGCCAAGAGCTTCGCGGAATTCCTGGAATGGCCGGACTACCGCCCGACGATCCTGGAGGGCGAAATCTCAGCCGGAGCGGTGCTGCAGCGTGACGGGCTCTACGTCTACAGCGAGGAGGATGTCTTCGGCGAGCCGCGCGTGCGCCGACGCACGCGTCCCGCTGCCAAAGGTTTGCTGGTCAGCCTCGAGGAGCTGTCGCCGGGCGACCACGTGGTCCATATCGACCACGGCATCGGGCTCTACCGCGGGCTCAAGCATCTCAAGGTGGCCGGTACCGAGGGCGACTTTCTCAATCTCGAATATCTCGGCAACGACACGCTCTACGTTCCGGTCGAGAGGATCAACCTGGTTCAGCGCTACGTCGGCGGCGACGGCGCTCAGCCCAAGCTCGACAAGCTCGGCGGCAGCTCCTGGGAGAAGGTCAAGAAGCGTACCAGGGAAGCGGTGCTCGAGATGGCCTCGGAGCTGCTGGATATCTACGCCGCGCGCGAAGTCGAGTCAGGGCACGCCTTTCCGCATCCCGGCGCCGATTATCACGAGTTCGCCGAGCGTTTCGAATTCGAGGAGACTCCCGATCAACTGGCGGCGATCGACGACGTGATCCGCGACATGACCCGGCCCAAGCCGATGGACCGCCTGCTATGCGGCGACGCCGGTTTCGGCAAGACCGAGGTCGCGCTGCGCGCGGCGGTGATCGCCGTGATGGACGGGCGCCAGGTCGCGGTGCTGGTGCCGACCACGGTGCTGGCCGAGCAACACTGGCTCACCTTTCGCGCCCGCTTCAAGGATTATCCGGTCCGGGTCGAGATGATCTCGCGCTTTCGCAGCGTCAAAGAAAACAAGGCGGTAATCGAAGATTTGAAGCGCGGTGCCGTCGATATCGTCATCGGAACCCATCGCCTGCTGCAGCGTGACGTCGAGTTCAAGCGGCTCGGGCTGTTGATTATCGACGAGGAGCATCGCTTCGGCGTTGCCGACAAGGAGCGGGTCAAAAAGCTCCGCAAGCTGGTCGACGTGCTGACCATGACTGGCACTCCGATCCCGCGCACCCTGCACATGGCGATGCTCGGTATCCGGGACCTGTCCGTGATCCAGACCCCGCCGGTCGATCGCCAGGCAATCCGAACCTTTGTCGCGCACTTCGACGACGGGTTGCTGCGCGAAGTCATCCTGCGCGAGCTCAACCGCGGCGGCCAGGTGTTCTTCGTCCATAACCGGGTCGAGAACATCGACTACATCGCGCGCCATCTGCGCGCCGTGGTGCCGGAAGCCAACCTCGTGGTCGCGCACGGCCAGATGCCCGAGCGCCAACTCGAGCAGGTGATGCGCGATTTCATCGAGAACCGCGCCAATCTGCTGGTCTGCTCGGCGATCATCGAGTCGGGCCTCGACATACCCAACGCCAACACCGTTATCATCAACCGCGCCGATCACTTGGGCCTGGCGCAGCTCTACCAGCTCCGCGGCCGCGTCGGCCGTTCCCGCCAGAAGGCCTATGCCTACCTGCTGATACCGGGCGAGCACATCATCACCCGCGAGGCCAAGCGCCGAATCGAAGTGATCCGCGAGCTGGTCGAGGTGGGCGGCGGCTTCAAGCTCGCGATTCACGACCTCGAGCTGCGCGGCGCCGGTAATCTGCTGGGACGCCAGCAATCGGGCCAGATTACCGCAGTCGGCTTCGAGCTGTATACCGAGATGATGGAGCAGGCGATCCAGGAGCTGCGCGGCGAGCCCCAGCGGCCCGATTTCGAGCCGGAGTTGCAACTCGGGGTTCCCGCTTACATTCCCGAGGCGTACGAGCCGGACGAGCGCGAGCGCCTGATCCTCTATCGGCGGATGGCGCGCGCCGAGTCGGCCCAGGACCTCGACGATCTGCGCGACGAGATGCGCGATCGGTTCGGACCGGTGCCGAGCTTGGTCGAGAACTTGCTCGGGGCTATGAACATACGCCGGCAGATGAAAAGCTTGCTGATCATGAATGCCGTGCTCAAGCACGACGAGCTCGAAATCAAGTTCCATCCGGAGGCTCCGATCGACGGCGCGCGGCTGCGGGCGCTGATCGACGCCAATCGCCCCAGGATGCGGCTTAGGCCCAACGGTACGGTTCTGGTCACGGTCGCGAATCGGGATTATGAAGAGCTGTTTGCCGAAATCGAAATGACCTTGCAGGCTTTGGCGGCCTGTGAAAAATTAGAAGCCTCCACGGGGCGAGCGGCTGGCGTGCTCGCCAATTAGGCGGATGAGTCCACGAAAATATTGGTTGCGCGGGGGCGTTTCGCGATCGCCGCTGTTGGCGGCGGCGTGCTTGATCCTGGTGCTCGGGATGGCGGCTCGGCTCGGCGCCGGGCAATCGGTGGATGCGATCATCGCCAGCGTTGACGGCGAGCCGCTAACCATGCGCGACCTCAAGGCGTTCGCCGCCGCCATGGGGGTCAAGCTGCCCGTAGGCGACGGTCCCGAGAGCATGGCGATCCGGCGCGACGCGTTGCGGGGGCTAATCCAGAGCAAGCTGATGGAGCTGGAGCTGCAGAACTTTAGCGACCAGATTGACGATCGCGCGATCGATCGCTACATCGCGAAAATCAAGGAAAAGAACCACGTGTCCGACGACGAGTTTAAGGCCGAGGTGCTTCGTAACGGCTCGACCTGGGCGGACTATCGCAAGCACGTCAAGTCCGAACTCGAAAAGATGGAGCTGCTCGAGCATCGCGTGCGCCAGAAAATCAACGTTACGCCCGAGCAGATAAAGGCTTATTACGACGCCCACCAGCAGGAGTTCACGGTCAAGGACGAACAGTTCGAGTTGGCGCAAATTCTGATCGCTGTCGCTCCCGGCGCGACCGCGGCTCAGCGGGATGCGGCCCGCAAGAAGGCCGAAGCGCTCCGCAAGCGGGCCCTGGCGGGCGAGGATTTCGGCGATCTGGCCCGTCAGAATTCGGATGACGACTCGGCCTCCAAGGGTGGCGCGCTCGGCATCTTCGCTCCGGGTGATATGCTCGATCAAGTGAGAGTGGCGGTCGCCAAGCTCGATACCGGCCAAATCTCAGAGGTAGTGGAGAGCAGCCACGGCTTTCACATCCTCAAGGTCGAACAGCATCAGCGGGCCGGCGTCAGACCGCTCAGCGAGATGCGCGAGGAGATCCGCGCCCGGCTCGAAGACGAGGCCACCGAAGACTATCTCAAGCGCTGGATGGACGAGGATCTGATGAAGGGCCATCACGTGGAGACGTTCCTCTAAGCGATGGCGCTAAGACGAATGCTGTCCCCGCTGGCGATCAGCATGGGCGATCCGGCCGGAATCGGCCCCGAAGTGATTTTGAAAGCGGCGGCCCAACTGGCGCGTAAGAGACCCATTCCGGTTGTGGCGGTAGTCGGTGACTTGGGCGCGATGCGTGCTGCCGCCCGGCGTCTAAGCGCGGTGCCCGAACCATATTCGTGGAGACCGGGAGAGCGGCCGGGGCCGCTTTCGCGGGGATTGCCGGTGCTGAGCCTGGACGAGCTTTCAGCCGCCGCGATGCGGCCCGGGGCTCCGAGCTTGGAAGGCGCCAAGGCCGCGTATAATTACATCGTGAAGGGCGCGCGGATGGCCTTGGCGGGCGAGGCCTCAGGGTTGGTGACCGCTCCGATCAACAAGGAATGGCTCAATCGTGCCGGCTTTCACTTCGCCGGCCACTCCGAGCTGCTGGCCAAGACTTCGCGCACGCGTCTATGGCGGATGATGTTTGCGGGCGAGCAGCTTAAGCTCGTGCTGGTGACCGTGCATGTTGGACTGGCGCGCGTGTCACGCATGCTCAGCCGAGACCGCGTATTTCAGACCATCCGGCTGATTGACGAACACCTGCGCGCCGAGATGGGTATCGCGCGGCCGCGCTTGGGGGTGCTGGGCTTCAATCCTCACGCCGGGGAGAATGGACTCTTCGGCAACGAGGAGATTCGCGCGATCGCTCCAGCGATCGAACACGCGCGACGTTCCGGTATCGACGCGCATGGCCCGATCCCGCCCGACACCGCGTTTATCCGTCCGTCCGGCGCTTTCGATTTCGACGCGGCGGTCGCGATGTATCACGATCAGGGCCTGATCGCGCTCAAGACCCTGGAGTTCGACCGGGCCGTCAATATCACGCTGGGGCTGCCGATAGTTCGCACTTCGCCCGATCACGGCACCGCCTACGACATCGCGGGTACGGGCAAGGCGAACGCGAAAAGTATGATGGCTGCGATCGAGTACGCCTGGCGGGCCGCCGCGCGGCGCCAACAGCGTGCCCTGCGCGCGGCTTAGCGCGGAGCGGATGGCCGACCGGATAATCATCAAGGGCGCGCGCGAGCACAATCTCAAGAACATCGATCTCGAGATCCCTCGCGACCGGCTGGTGGTGATCACCGGGCTCTCGGGTTCGGGCAAGTCGTCGCTCGCCTTCGATACCATCTACGCCGAGGGCCAGCGGCGCTACGTGGAATCACTTTCCGCATACGCCCGGCAGTTCCTGGAGCAGATGGAGAAGCCGGAGGTCGACTCGATCGAGGGGCTTTCGCCGGCGATCTCGATCGAGCAGAAGACTACCTCGCGCAATCCGCGCTCGACGGTCGGCACCATCACCGAGATCTACGACTATCTGCGACTGCTCTACGCGCGCGTCGGACGCCCGTTTTGCTACCAGTGCGGCCGCGAGATCGCGCCCCAGAGCGTGCAACAGATCGTCGACCGGATCATGGCCTGGCCCGAGGGCACGCGCATCCACGTGCTCGCCCCGATCGTGCGCGGGCGCAAGGGCGAGTATCGCAAGGAGCTCGCCGATCTCCGGCGCGCCGGTTTCGTGCGGGTCAAGATCGACGGGCGGCTCCACGAACTCGGCGAAGACGTGCAGCTCAACAAGAACCAGCGCCACACCATCGAGGTGATCGTCGATCGGCTGGCGATTCGCAAAGGTATCGAGAAGCGGCTGTCGGATTCGCTCGAGGTCGCCTTTAAGTACGGCCAGGACCTGCTCAAGATCGAGCGTCTCGAGGACAGGAGCGAGCAAGCGACCTACTTCAGCCAGCGTTTCGCGTGCGTCGAGTGCGGCATCTCTTATCCCGAGATCACGCCGCGCATGTTTTCCTTCAACAGCCCGCACGGCGCCTGCCCCACCTGCTCGGGAATCGGATCGGCGATGTACTTCGATCCCGAATTGGTGGTGCAGAACGAGGATCTTAGCCTGGCCGACGGCGCCATCGCGCCGTGGGCGGCGCAGAACATGATGCCGGTGCTGGAGTCGCTCGCGGCGCATTACAAGTTCGATCTCGATCAAGCCTGGAAGACGCTGCCCGCCAAGGTGCGCAAGGCGATCCTCGAAGGCTCCGGCAGCGACGAGATCGAATTCTTCTACCAGCGCGGGGAACGCCGCCAGGGCTACTCGCAGCCTTTCGAGGGCGTGCTGGCGTGGCTCGACCGCCGCTACAAAGAGACCGAGTCGGAAAGCATCCGCGAGATGCTCGAAGCGTACATGAACATGCGGCCGTGCCCGGACTGCCACGGCACGCGGCTTAAGAAGGAAAGCCTGTTCGTGCGCTTCAACGGGAAATCGATCAACCAGGCGACCGCGATGTCGGTTAAGGAAGCGCTGCGGTTCTTTGCCGCGCCCAAGTTGACCGCGCAGGAAGCCGAGATCGCGCGGCTCATCCTCAAGGAGATTCGCGAGCGGCTGGCTTTCATGGCCGACGTCGGTCTCGACTACCTGACGCTCGAGCGCGCCTCGGCGACCCTGTCGGGTGGCGAGGGCCAGCGCATCAGGCTAGCCACTCAGATCGGGTCGAGCCTGGTCGGCGTGCTGTACATCCTGGACGAGCCCTCGATCGGACTTCATCAGCGCGACAACGCGCGGCTGCTAACCACGCTCAAGCGCCTGCGCGACCTCGGCAACACCGTGCTGGTGGTCGAGCACGACCGCGAAACCATCATCGAGGCGGATTATCTGATCGACATGGGACCGGGCGCCGGCATTCACGGCGGCTACGTCGTGGCGCAAGGCACGCCGGGTGAGGTGATGCGCAATCCCGACTCACTGACCGGCAAGTATCTGTCGGGCAAGCTGGAAATCCCGGTGCCGGCCCGCCGCCGCGTGCTGAGCGGGCGATGGCTGACGATCAAGGGCGCGCGTGAGAACAACTTGCGGGATCTTACGGTGGCGCTTCCGCTCGGAGTGGTAACCTGCATCACCGGCGTTTCCGGCTCGGGCAAATCGACCCTGGTGCTGGATACGCTCTATCGAGCGCTGGCGCAGAAGCTCAACCGCAGCCACGAGCGCGTGGGCGCCTACAAGACTATCGAGGGCGTCGAACACCTGGACAAGGTGATCCACGTCGATCAAAGCCCGATCGGGCGTACGCCGCGCTCCAATCCCGCCACCTATACCAACCTGTTCACTCACATCCGCGAGCTGTTCGCGCAACTGCCCGAGGCGCGGATGCGCGGCTACGGACCAGGGCGCTTTTCCTTCAACGTCAAGGGCGGCCGATGCGAGGCCTGCCAGGGCGACGGCATCATCACCATCGAAATGCACTTCTTGCCCGACGTCTACGTTTCCTGCGAAGTATGCGGCGGCAAGCGCTATAATCGTGACACGCTCGAAATCCAGTACAAGGGCAAGAACATCGCCGAGGTGCTCGACATGACCGTGCTCGGCGCGCTCGAGTTCCTGGGCACGGTGCCGCCGATTCGTAACAAGCTCGAAACCCTGCGCGACGTCGGCTTGGGCTACATCCATCTCGGCCAGTCGGCGAACACGCTCTCGGGCGGCGAGGCTCAGCGAATCAAACTCGCCAAAGAGCTGGCACGACGCGCCACCGGCCGCACGCTTTACATCCTCGACGAGCCGACCACCGGCCTGCATTTCGACGACATCAAGAAATTGCTCGACGTGCTCGGCCGCCTGGCCGACGCCGGCAACACCATCGTCATCATCGAGCACAACCTGGAAGTGATTAAGGCCGCTGATTACGTGATCGATCTGGGGCCCGAGGGCGGCGACCGCGGGGGAGAGGTCGTGGCCAAGGGAACGCCCGAACAGATCGCGGCGGCGGCCGGCTCTTACACCGGACAATTCTTGCGCCCAGTGCTCGCCCATCGCGCCGCGGCGTAGTGGCGGGAGCCTTGCACAATAGACTTGTTTTTACTCTTTCACCTCGCCCGCTTGGTTGCGGGAGAGGTCGCGCGGCGCGCGGGTGAGGGTGCAGGAAAGGCTTGTGTGCCAAGGGCTTGCAGAACCCTCACCCTCGCGTCACGGCGCTTGCAAAAAGAGCGCAAGCGCCGCGCCGCTTCGCCCTCTCCCATAAAAGAATGGGCGAGGGAAAGCAGGACACTAACGCGATCCGTAACAGGAACGACCGCTAGCTTTCAGGATTCTTTCTCGCTCGGGCCGCTGTACATCAACCGGCCGTCGATTACCGTCGCGAACGACGGCAGATCATGATCCACCAGACTGCCGTCGGGCATGATGTGATGGACGCTATGACCGATCACCACCAGCCGATCGGATATCAGCCGGCGATGGCATCGCCACCATAAGCCCTCGGCGCACATGAAGGCGGTGGTCGCGCCGGCGGCTTCTTGCAGCAACCCATCGAGCCCCGCCTGGAAGTCCGCGGTGTCCGTGTAATCGGCGTAGGAACGAAACGCTGGATTTTGCCACGCCGTGTGCGGCGAATCGGGTCGCACTCCGTGGCGGCGCCCACCGAGTTGCTTGAACCATCGGTAGCGAATTTCGTGTTCGACCACAGAGCGCTCCAGCTCAGCGGAATTGAACTGGGGATAGCGCCGCGAACCGGGAAACGATCGCACGTCCGCCAGGACGGCGATTCGATGCGCGCGCAGCAGCTCGAGGAAGCGCTCTATCGGATGAGTCGAATGGCCGATGCTGTAGATCAGCATCCGCTGGCGATCTCTACTAGTGTGCGGCGCCGCTCGCGAGCTTGATTGCCGCTTCACTCTGATTGGCGACGGCGACCAGGATGAACGAGTCGGGATGGAGATGCTCGCGCGCGCTCTTCTGCACGTCGTCCTTGGTCACGGCGGCGATGATCTTGGGATACTTATCGGCGTAATCCAAGCCGAGGTGGTAGAGCTCGACCTGAAGCATGAAGCTCGCGATCGCGCTGAGGCGGTCGAACTTAAG
>Ga0209415_10015423_pt1 | contig 12383 bp, 10 predicted proteins | sample PeaSoiSIISIP2007_FD_187696 | JGI IMG/M metagenome (GOLD analysis project Ga0209415, IMG submission 187696) | Peat soil microbial communities from Weissenstadt, Germany - SII-SIP-2007 (SPAdes) (version 2) | ecosystem: Environmental > Terrestrial > Soil > Wetlands > Peat | place: Germany... | reverse complement strand
GCCGCCAGAGAGGTGGCGACGGTGGCGTTGCCGCCGAGGCGCGACTTGTTCGGCGTGCCGTCCAAGCGAATGAGCGCCTCATCGAGGGCGCGCTGGTCGGCCGCGTCGAGCCCGCGGACGCGCGTCGCGATCTCGCCGTTCACGGCGGCGACCGCCTGGGTCACATCGCGCCCGCCGAACGCGTCGCCGCCGTCGCGCCGGTCGACGGTTTCCCCGGTGCCGGTGGAGGCCCCGGCGGGCGCCAGGGCCCGGCCGACCGCCCCGCCGGCGAGACGGAGTTCGACCTCCACCGTGGGACGTCCGCGGGAATCCCACAGGCGGCGTCCGGCGACATGCTCAATCGCCGTGCGAGGCAAGGCTCAACTCCTCCGCCCAGGCGCCGCGCACGGCCGCCACCGTCGGGGGCGGCGTCACGATCAACGCGCGGCCGACGCGGCGGATGCGGTTCTTGTCGGTTTCCTCGGTCACATATTCGACGGGCGACTTGCCGTCGACGCGGGCGAGGAACAGGCCGGGCAACAGGGCGGCCGCGCGCGCGTCGAGCTCCGCCGTGGGCTCCCAGGTGACGCCCGCGCGATAGGCGTCGGCGAGCGCGTCGAAGCAGGCGAGGAACTGGGGAGCGGCGGCTGGCGTCCACAGGCACTTCAACAGCAGGTGGTTGAGGCAGAACGCGAGGTCGAACGCCGGGTCGCCGTACCAGGCGCACTCCGCGTCGAGCAGGACGGGGCCCGCGGGCCCCATCGCGATGTTCTTCGGGCTCACGTCGCCGTGGACCAGGGCGCGCTTGGACCGGGCGGTGGTGTCGACCAGCGCGCGCAGCGGCTCGCGCAGGTCGGGGTGGCGCCGCGCCGTCGCGTCGAGGTACGGTTCCAGCCGCACCGCGTGAAAGATGGCATCGGTAGGAAAGGCTGCGGCGACGGCGGCGCGGCCGGCGGTGGCCGCGTGAATGCGGACCAGCACCGCGCCGACGGCGGCCGCGAAGCCGGGATCCGCACGGCCCGACGCCAACTCCGCCTTCCAGAGGCGGTACGTGGCGGGGTCGAGATACTCCATGGCAAACAGGTATCGCCGCGCGTCGACGCCCAGCAGCGCGGGCACGGCCCTCGGGGCGATGTCTGCCACCGTGCGGTACCACGCCACCTCGTACCGCCCGCGCTCGACCGGCACGAACCAGTCCTGCTGCACGCGCAACTTGGCCAGGGCGCGTTTCACGCAGACCGGTCCGCGTCGAAGATCCACCCGCCAGATCTCGGAGGACACGCCGCCGGTCAGCGCCGTATAGCAGGGGATTTCACCCCGCTCGGCCAAGCCCATCTCGCGCAGGGAGTCGGTCAGTTCGGCGGTCGCGTCCACGCGCAGGGGGATCACCGCGCCCGAGGATGTCGGGGGGGAGACGGCTGCGCCGGCGGGAGCAGCCGTGCCACACGCCTCGGCGATTCCGTGAGCGGCGCCGCGATCGTGTCCAGCCCGGAAGCCGGGACGCGACGGGCGCATCGCGCCGCTCCGTGCGCGCCAACGATCCGCCGGTCGCTCCCATGCCGTTGCATCAGCCGCATCTCTGGTCTGCTCCGAGTATAACATGAGGCGTGAGGTGCCCCGCCCGCGCCGCCGTGCGAGGGTCGGCGCCACGTGTACGCGCTCCGCTGTGGTGACCGCGCGCGTCTCGGTGGCGGACGTGCAGCGCCCGGACGCGTGCGTACCACCGCGCGCCGGCCGGCGGAGCGTCCTTCGCCGAGGCAGGTCGCTCTGGGCGTCGGCCGCCGCGGTCCGTGGCAGCGTTGTGACGCGGCGGTGACGTGCGTGTGAAGCACCGCGGGCATACTTGGGTCTGATCAGGTCGATGGTGGAGGTGAGAGGGATGCGCGCGAACGCGCGGGTGATCGCAGGGGTACTCACTGGTGCCGTTGTCGCGGTCGGCATGGCCGCCGCGGCCTTCGCCGACGGCTACACGGTCGAGACGGCGATGGTCACGGTCGGGAACGCATCCAAGTCGATTCTGACGAATCCGCAGGGGAGGACGCTGTACTACTCCTCGGCGGACACGCCCACGCGCAGCGCGTGTTCGGGTGGATGTTCGTCCTTGTGGTCGGCGTTGCTGAGCACGTCGATGCCGACCTCGGAGGAGCGGTTGCCGGGCAAGCTCGCGGTTGTGCGGACCGCGAACGGCCCCCAGGTGGCCTACAACGGCCACCTGCTCTACACGTACTCGGGCGATACGGCGCAGGGCGACATCAAGGGACAGGGGATGGCCGGCAAGTGGTGGGTGGCCACGGTCGATCTCAAGCCGGCCGCGATGTCGTCGAGCGGATACGGCCAGACCGGCGGTGGTGGTGAGGGCGGCGGTGGCATGAACGGCGGGTACTAGCGCGGTTCGGGACGGCGCACGGGCGGATCGTGCACGTCGCGGCGGCCGCGGGGTTCCCGCGGCCGCCATCGTCGTACGCCCACGCGCGACCCTGCGGGCGTCACGACGGACCGGTGCGCGCATCGACGGCACGCCACGATGACGGCGGGCGACTACCGGTCGGCGTCGCGGTGACGCGACGCCGCGGATCAGGGCGATCGCAGGTCGGCTAGGTCGATGCGCCGCTGCACGAAGTTGACGGACACCTCGCCTTTGCGGAAGAAGGCGTTGTCGAGGACCTTGAGGTGGAACGGGATGGTCGTCCGCACGCCGCCGATCTCGAACTCGCGCAGCCCGCGCCGCATCCGCGCGATCGCCTCGTCGCGGTCCCGGCCCCACGCGATGACCTTGGCAATCAGCGAATCGTAGTGCGGCGGGATCGTGTAGCCCGCGAACGCGTGTGTGTCCACCCGAATCCCCGGGCCCCCGGGCGGTACGAACGCGGTGATCGGCCCGGAGGAGGGGAGGAAGTCGCGCGCCGGGTCCTCCGCGTTGATGCGGCATTCGATCGCGTGGCCGTGGGACTGGACCTCGCGCGGCAGCGCCAGGCGTTCCCCCGCCGCGATCCGGATCTGCTCCTTGACCAGATCGATGTTGGTGACCATCTCGGTCACGGGGTGCTCGACCTGGATGCGGGTGTTCATCTCCATGAAGTACAGATGGTTCGTGCCTTCGACCAGGAATTCGACCGTCCCCGCGTTCGCGTAGCCGACGACCTCTGCGGCGCGCACCGCCGCGCGCAGGAGCGCCCGGCGCAGCCGTGGGCTCAACTCGACGGCTGGGGTTTCCTCCAGCAGCTTTTGGTGGCGGCGCTGGATGGAGCAGTCGCGCTCGCCGACCGCGATCGTCGTACCGCGGCCGTCGGCGATGATCTGGACCTCGATGTGCTTGGGGGACGCGAGGTACTTCTCAAGGTAGAGCGCGCCGTCGCCGAACGCAGCTTCCGCCTCGGACTGGGCGGCGCCCAACGCACGCCTGAGGTCGCTCGCCGACTGCACCACCCGCATCCCGCGGCCGCCGCCGCCGGCCGCGGCCTTGATCACGAGCGGGAAGCCGGTCTGCTTGGCCGCGGCGAGCGCGGCGGCCTCGTCGCGGACTTGGCCGACGCTGCCGGGGATGACCGGGATGCCGGCGTGACGCATCAACTGCCGCGCCGCGGACTTGTCGCCCATCTTGTAGATCGCGTCCGCCGGCGGACCGATGAACGTGATCTGGGAGTCCTGGCAGATTTCCGCGAAGTGGGGGTTTTCCGCGAGGAACCCGTACCCCGGGTGGATCGCATCGACGCCCAGGACTTCGGCGGTGGCCATGATGTTCGGGATGTTGAGATAGCTGTCCCGCGCCGCGGCCGGGCCGACGCAGAACGCTTCGTCGGCCATCCGGACGTGCAGCGACTCGCGGTCGGCCTCGGAGTACACCGCCACGGTCCCGACGCCCAGCTCCCGGCAGGCGCGGATGATGCGCACGGCGATCTCGCCGCGGTTCGCGATCAGCACTTTGTTGAACACGAGGGTTAGGCGACGGCGGAGGGATCGACGAGGAACAGCGGCTGCCCGTACTCCACCGGTGCACCGTTCTCCACCAGGACGCGGACGATGCGGCCCGCCACCTCGCTCGGGATTTCGTTGAACAGCTTCATCGCTTCCAGGATGCAGACCGTCTGTCCGACCTCAACCGTGTCCCCCTCTTGGACGAACACCGGGGCGTCCGGTTTGGGCGCGCGGTAGAAGGTGCCGACCATGGGTGAGGCGATCGGCGCGTAGCGGCGCTCCTGAGCGACCGTCTGCCCCGCCGCCTGGGCTGCGGCGTCGGGGGCAGGGGCGGACGCCGCACCGGCGGCATGGGTCTCCGCCGCGGGCCCCGAATCCTTCTTGATCCTGACGGTGAGGTGCGGGGCCGCCACCTCCAACTCGGTGAGTTCCGCCTCGGCCGCCAGCCGGATCAGCGCGCGGATCTCCTCGAGGTCGAATCGTCCGTGCTCGCTCATTCCGCCTGCCCCCCAGGGTCCGCACCCGTAATGTCGCGTACCCGCCCGATGCGACGGTACTTCTCATACCGGGCCGTCAGCAGGGATTCCTCCGAGCGGCCGCGCTCGGCGGCGAGGCGCCGCCGCACCGCCTCGGCGACGGACGCGATCGCGTCGTCGGGGTGGCGGTGCGCGCCCCCCGGGGGCTCCGGGATGATCTCGTCGACCACGCCGAACCCGGCGAGGTCGGGCGCGGTGAGGCGCAGCGCCTCCGCGGCGTCACGGGTCCGCTGCGGGTCCCGCCACAGGATCGCCGCGCATCCCTCCGGCGAGATGACCGAGTACACGGCGTGCTCGAGCATCATGAGCGTGTCGCTGACGCCGATCGCGAGCGCGCCGCCGCTGCCTCCTTCGCCCGTGATCACCGTGACGATCGGGGTCCGCAGCCGCGCCATCTCGAGCAACGATGTCGCGATCGCCTCGCTCTGGCCTCGCTCCTCCGCCTCTTTCCCCGGGAACGCGCCCGGCGTGTCGATCAGCGTCACGACCGGGATGCGCAGCTTCTCGGCGAGTTTCATCACGCGGAGCGCCTTACGGTACCCTTCGGGGTTCGGCATGCCGAACCGGCGCGCGATGTTCTCGCGGGTATCTCGCCCCTTGGCGTGGCCGATCACCGCGGCGGGCTGGCCGTCGATCATGCCCAGTCCGGTCACGATCGCCGGGTCGTCGCCGAACCCGCGGTCGCCGTGGAGCTCCACGAACTCCGACGTCAGCCCGGCGATGTACTCGTCCACTTTGGGGCGCTCGGGGTGGCGCGCGAGCTGGACGCGCTGCCACGCCGAGGGGTGCCGGGCGATCTCCTCGCGCAGCGCCTCGGCCCGCGCCTCCAGCGCCGCGATTTGTTCTCCGAGGTCGATCCGCTCGGCCGTGGTGATGCGGCGGAGTTCCAGGATCTCTCGCTCCACGCCAGAGAGATCCCGCTCGAGCGGATCGTCGGGCGCGGTGTCGCCGGGTGCCCCGGCGAGATCAGGCGGTCGGCTGCTCATCGGCGGCGAGCGGTTCCCCGAACTCCCAGCCTTGCGCGGCGGCCCCGGCCAAGGCCGGATCGCAGGGCGCCTTCGCGAGCCGAAGCAGCCGCGCGAGCGTGGTGCGTAGTTCGCCGCGCGGCACGATCGCGTCCACGAGCCCGTGCTCCAGCAGGAACTCGGCGGTCTGGAACCCGTCCGGCAGCTTCTGGCGAATCGTCTGCTCAATGACCCGGCGGCCGGCGAAGCCGACGAGCGCGCCGGGCTCAGCGACGATCACGTCGCCCTGGAACGCGAAACTCGCGGCGACGCCGCCGGTTGTGGGATCGCACAAGACCGAGATGAACGCCACGCCCGCGTCGGCGAGGCGGCCGAGGGCGACGCTGGTCTTCGCCATCTGCAGCAGCGACAGGGTGCCTTCCTGCATGCGCGCGCCGCCGGAGGCCACGAAGAGGACGAGCGGCCAGCGCCGCTCGTGCGCGCGCTCGGCGCTGCGGGCGACCTTCTCGCCCACCACGGAGCCCATGCTGCCTCCCAGGAACCCGAACTCCATGGCTCCGACGACCGCCCGCGAGCCTTCGATCGTGCCGGTGCCGGTCAGGATCGCCTCGCGTTGTCCCGTTCGGCGCTCCGCCTCCTCGATCCGCTCGGGATACGGTTTCTCGTCGACGAACCCGAGCGGGTCCTCCGGGGCGAGCCCCGAATCGGTCTGCGCAAACGAGTCCCGGTCCAGGACGAGCGCGAGACGGTCGACCGCCGACAGTCGGTGGTGGTAGCCGCACCGCGGGCACACGCGGAGGTTGCGCTCCAACTCCTTCCGGTACACGAGGCTGGCGCAGCGGGGGCATTTGATCCACAACCCCGCGGGCATCTCCCGGCGTTCGGGCGCGGCGCGGTTCGGCCGGCCGAACCAGTCTAGCACCGGGGGGGCCACGGCGTGTGAGATGTGGTGTGGGGCCGTGCGTAGACGCGCGTCAAGGCGCCTCGATTATACCGCAGGACCCTCGGTGCGGCAAACGCGCGGTGCATGCCAGGAGGGTGTTATAATAGGTGGCGCTGAACGAGCGAGGAGGGATAGTGCCATGGCGACGCAGCCCCCCACGGCGGGGAGGCGCGGCGGGCCCGCGTACCCGGCGGCGATGGTCCTGGTGTTGGTGGCGGTCGCAGTCGGCGCGGTGCTTGGTGGCGTCGCGCTCCCACAATACCTGAACATCCACCCGGTGTTCTCGCCCCAGCCCGCCTCACCGGCCCCCGCGCCGCGGCCGTCCAGTCCTGGGACGCCGAGTTCCGCGGCCCCCGCGCCGTCGAGCCCCCCGGTCGCAGCCCAACCGCCGTCGGGCGGCGGGTCGCTGACGACCGAGGAGTCGGTGGTCATTAACGTCGTGAAGGCGGTGCGCCCGGCGGTGGTCAACATCAACACCGAGTCGCAGGTGCAGACGTTCTTCGGCGTCTCCCCCTCGCAGGGCGCCGGGTCCGGGGTGATCGTGCGGCCCGACGGCTACATCCTTACGAACAACCACGTGGTCCAAGACGCGCAGACGATCCGAGTCACGTTGGTCAGCGGGAAGACGTTGACGGGAAAGGTCGTGGGCACCGACCCGTTCGCCGATCTCGCCGTGGTGAAGGTTGACTCCCCGACGCCGCTGCCAGCCGCGGCCCTCGGCAGCAGCGGGAATCTGCAGGTCGGCCAGCTCGCCATCGCGATTGGGAACCCGTTCGGGCTGGGGAGCACGGTCACCACCGGGGTCATCAGCGCGCTGAACCGCAACATCCAGCTGCCCAATCTGATCGTCGAGAACCTGATCCAGACGTCGGCCCAGATCAACCCGGGGAACAGCGGCGGCGCGCTGCTGGACAGCAGCGGCCAGGTGATCGGCATCAACACCGCGATCATCCCGAACGCGCAGGGCATCGGGTTCGCGATCCCCAGCGATGTCGCGCGCGTGGAGATGGAGCAGCTGATCGCGAACGGGCGGGTCGTCCGGCCATGGGTCGGGGTGGTGTACGGCGGTGAGATCGACGCCCAGATGGCCAAGGCGTACAACCTCGGCACCGACCACGGGGTGGTCGTCCGCGACGTGGAGCCGTCGTCGCCGGCCGCGAAGGCCGGGGTGCAGTCCGACGACATCATCGTCGCCGTTGACGCCGACCGGATCGACAGCTGGAACGACTTCGTGCGCGACGTCGTCACCAAGAAGAGCGGTGACAAGGTCACGCTGACGATCATGCGCGACCGCGCGCAGATCAAAGTACCGGTCGTCCTCTCGCTGCGGCCGGCCGAGCAGCGCTAGGAATCTAGGGTCGAAGGGGGACGGGATGGAACGGACGCTCGCACTGGACATCGTCGCCGTGACCGAGGCCGCCGCGATCGCGGCAGGCCACCACATGGGCGAGGGCGAGAACGAGCGCGCCGACCAGGCGGCGGTCAGCGCGATGCGAGAGGTGCTGGGCAGCCTCCCGATTCACGGCCGCGTGGTGATCGGCGAAGGCGAGCGCGACGAGGCCCCGATGCTCTACATCGGCGAAGAGGTCGGGACCGGCGGCGGGTTCGAGGTGGACATCGCCGTCGATCCGATCGAGGGCACCAACCTCGTCGCCACGGGCCAGCCCAACGCGATTGCCGTCCTCGCGCTGGCCGACCGCGGGGGCGTGCTCCACGCGCCGGACATCTATATGGAGAAGCTGATCGTGGGGCCCCAGGCCGCCGGCAAGGTGGACATCCGGTGGCCCCCCGAGCGGAATCTGGCCGTCGTCGCCGAGGTGCTTGGGCGCAAGATCGCGGACGTCACGGTCGTGATCCTGGATCGGCCCCGTCACGCCGAGCTGATCGCGGCGGTGCGCCGCGCGGGCGCGCGCATCAAGCTCATCACCGACGGGGACACGGCGCCCGCGATCTCGGTGGCGGTCTCCGGCACCGGCGTGCACGCCGTGATGGGAATCGGCGGTGCGCCCGAGGGTGTGCTCGCGGCGGCGGCGCTGCGGTGCCTTGGCGGGGAGATCCAGGGGCGGCTGCGGTATCGGAACGACGCAGAGCGCGCGCGGGTGATGGGCATGGGCATCAGCGACCCCGACCGGCTGTTCCTTACCGCGGACCTCGTGTCCGCCACCAACCTGATCTTCGTGGCGACCGGCATCACCGACGGCGACCTCTTCCGCGGCGTGCGATTCTTCGGCGGCGGCGTGCGCACGCACTCGGTCGTGATGACCGCGGCCACGCGCGAGATCCGATTCGTGGACGCGATCCACGTCCTGGATCCGGCCCGCATCGGTGTCGTTCGACTCTAAGGCCGCGCCCGCGGCGCGGCGCCCCCGGGGATCGCGGTAGCGGCGTGCTCACGCAGGACCTGAAGGATCTCATCGCGGCGGCCGTCCAGCGCGCGGTCGCGTCCGGCGACCTGCCCTCGCTCGGCGGTCCGCTGCCGGCGTTTGACGTTGAGCCGCCCCGCGATCCTAAGCACGGCGATTACGCGACGAACGTCGCGCTGGTCCTGGCCAAGCCGACCGGGCGGTCGCCGCGGGACGTTGGCGCCGTGCTGCTGCGGCACCTCGGCGCGCCGACCGAGGTGCTGGAGCGGGTGGAGCTCGCCGGTCCCGGGTTCCTCAACGTCGTCCTCGCGCCCGCGCTCATCCACCGCTGGATCAGGCGCGTCCACGCCGAGGACCGCGGGTTCGGCGCCACCGACATCGGCGGCGGGCGCCGCGTGCTGGTGGAGTACGTCAGCGCGAACCCGACCGGCCCCCTGCACGTAGGGACGGGGAGGAACGGCGCAGTCGGGGAGACGGTCGCGCGTCTCCTCGAGGCGCTCGGCTACCGCGTGTCGCGGGAGTACTATGTGAACGACTACGGGGGACAGGTCGAAACGCTGGCGCGTTCCGTCGACGCGCGCTATCAGGAGTTGTTGGGAGTGCGCGTCGAGTTTCCGAGCGACGGCTACCAGGGCGGGTACGTCTGGGATCTTGCCCGCCGGATTCTCGAGGCCGAGGGGCCGGCGCTGGCGAACGCCGCGGAGGCGGACCGCCTCACGCGGATCCAGGACCATGCCGTGCGGATGGTGGTGGCGGAGATCCGCGCCACCCTCGAGGCGTTCGGGATCACGTTTGAGACGTGGTTCAGCGAGCGGACGCTCCACGATCGCGGCGACGTCACCCGGTGCCTCGAGGAGCTGCGCCGGCGGGACCTGATCTACGAGCAGGACGGAGCCTTGTGGTTCCGCGCGACGCGCTTCGGGGACGACAAGGACCGCGTGATCGTGCGTCGCGACGGGCGGCCGACGTACTTCGCCGCAGACATTCCCTACCACCTCGACAAGTACGCCCGCGGGTTCGAGCACCTCATCGACGTGTGGGGCGTGGACCACGTCGGGGACGTGGCCAGGGTGCGGGGGGGCGTCGAGGCGCTCGGGCACGACCCGTCCACGTTCGAAGTCATCCTCTACCAGCATGTGCGGCTGCGCAACGAAGGCGAGGCGGTACGGATGAGCAAACGCAGCGGCGAGTTCGTGACGCTGCGCGACCTCATCGACGCGGTCGGGAAGGACGCGGCGCGGTACTTCTTCATCATGGCGAGCCCGTCGGTGCCGATGGACTTCGACTTCGCCCTCGCGCGCCGCCAATCGGCGGAGAATCCCGTGTACTACGTCCAGTACGCCCACGCCCGGATCTGTAGCATCCTCCGCGAGGCGGAGCTCCGAGGCGTGCGGGCGCCCTCCCCTGACGAAGCCGACCTCGGGCAGCTTACCGCGCCCGAGGAGCGCGCGCTCGCCAACCGGGTGATCGCGCTTCCGGACGTCGTGTACGCCGCGGGCATCCGGCGGGAGCCGCAGCGTTTGTGCGCGTACGCGCGTGAGCTCGCGGAGGCGTTCCACGTGTTCTACGGGCAGTGCCGCGTGCTGACGGATGACCCGGCGCTGAGCGGGGCGCGGCTGGTGATCGTCGACGCCGCGCGCCGGGCGCTGCGGAACACCCTCGAGCTCGCCGGGGTGACGGCGGTCGAGCGGATGTAACGACCGGGTCGGCCGGGCCCGCGCAAGGAGAATACGGATGGGGAAGAAGGAGAATAGGGTATCACGGAGAATACGACGGTCAAGGTTCGTGGTTTGTCCCGCACGCTGGTTTCCACCCAGTTGCTATGGATCCGGGTAGCGTAACTTCTCAGCCTGCGGAGGCCCCGCGCGAACGTCCGGCCCACCTGCGCCGGCATCTCCTACCGGCGATGTCCAGCTCTCCTGTCCCGGCCGTCTGCGCGTGGTGCGCTCCCCCAGGGTCCATCGATACGATCGGTACCTGCCTGTAGGCCGCGCGCGTCCGCGGCGGCCTCGCCGGGCGGGCCAAGCGTACGAGGAGTCAAGGAGGTCAGGTTGATGAGGGGATGCATGCGAACGAGCGTGTCACTGGTACTGGCCGTGGCGACCGCGGTCGCGATGGCCGTTGGGGCGCAGGCCGCAGCGATGTTTTCGGACATCGGCAGCAGCCCGTTCGCCCAGGCGATTGTGAAGGTCGCGGTGCCGGGCGTCATGTCCGGAAACGCCGACGGCACGTTTCAGCCCGACCAGCCGATCACCCGGCTGCAGGCGGTGCAGGCGCTGGCCGCCGGCCTGAACGTGCAGGGCGCCGGGTCCATCCCCAACTACAAGGACCTGAGTGAGATCCCGGACGACGTCCGGCCGGTGATCGCGGCGCTGCTCAACACCGGGGCCGCCTCGCAGCAGACGTCGCAGGTGAAAGACGGCAACATCAGCTACACGCTGACCACCGACAAAGCGGTGTACGGCGTCGACGATCCGGTCGACCTGACGTTCACGATCGCCAACGCGGGCACGACGGACCAATCGTTCGAGTTCCCGTCCACGCAGAACTACGACTTCATCGTGCGGCAGGGGACCACCGAGATCGCGCGGTGGTCGCTGGGACAGACGTTCGTCCAGACCCCCACGTCGCTCGTGCTGGCCGGGGGCAAGTCGTTCTCCTTCACGACGCGGTGGCTGCAGAAGGACCAGGACAGCCGGACCGTTCCGCCCGGCACCTACACGCTGCTCGCGATGTTCCCCCTGAAGGACCACCCGGTGCAGGTGAGCCTGGACTTCCAGAAGGGCCTGTTGACGTCGTTCCCGGACAACACGTTCCGGCCGAACGCGCAGGTGAACCGCGCCGAATTCGCGGCGCTGCTCGTCCGGGCGATGGGATTGCAGGGCGAGGCGACGCAGAAGGCGCAGGCAACGCTCTCGGTCAAGGACGCGGCGGACGTGCCCGCACAGCTGCGCGGCTACGTCGCGGTGGCGATCGACCACAAGATCATGCCGCCGCTCCCGGACGGGACGTGGGCGCCGAACGCGCCGACGACGCGGGGGCAGGCTGCGGGGGCGCTCGCCGTGGTCATGGACTCGCTCAACAAGTTCAACTACGTCAAGGGGACGTTCGTGAGCATGACCGGGAGCGACATCACGGTGAGCAGCGTCAACAAGACCGTGACCAGCTACGCGCTCACGCCGACGGTGGCGCTGTACCGGAACGGGAAGGTGGCGGCGCCGGGCGATCTGAAGCCCAACGACCAGATGGTCTTGCTGCTCACCGGACCTCGCGGACGTGCTGGCTACGTGGAGGCGACGGGTCCGTGAGCGCGGCGGGGCCGGGCGCGGTAGCGCGCTCCGCCGCCCGGGGTGCCGGCGAAGACGCAATGGAGGTGGCAGGGCGTGGCGATTGCTGAACTTGAGACGAAAAGCATGCCCGAGCTTCAGGACCTGGCCAAAGAACTCAACATCCCGAACTATCGCCGGTACCGGAAGCAGGAACTGATCATGAAGATCCTCCAGGTCCAGACCGAGCAGAGCGGGCTGATGTTTCGCTCGGGGGTCCTGGAGATCATGCAGGAGGGCTACGGGTTCCTCCGCACCAGCGGCTATTTGCCGGGTCAGGAGGACATCTACGTCTCGCCGTCCCAGATCAAGCGCTTCGGCCTGCGCGTCGGCGACGAGGTGCTCGGCCAGGTCCG
>Ga0209415_10015420_pt1 | contig 12385 bp, 7 predicted proteins | sample PeaSoiSIISIP2007_FD_187696 | JGI IMG/M metagenome (GOLD analysis project Ga0209415, IMG submission 187696) | Peat soil microbial communities from Weissenstadt, Germany - SII-SIP-2007 (SPAdes) (version 2) | ecosystem: Environmental > Terrestrial > Soil > Wetlands > Peat | place: Germany... | reverse complement strand
CATGATCGCCGCCGGGTGCCGGTTCTTCGCCGGATACCCGATGACGCCGTTCACCGAGGTCCTCGAGCACATGGCCAAGCGGCTACGCGACGTGGGCGGCGTGTGCATGAACGCCGAGAGCGAGCTCGAGGCCGTGGGCATGGCCTGGGGGGCGGCGGCCACCGGCACGCCCGCCGCCACGGGGTCCACGGGCCAGGGCCTGTCGCTCATGCAGGAGTCGCTGGCGGAGATCACCCTCGCCCGGGTGCCGCTGGTGGTGCTGAACATGGCGCGGGCCCAGGGCGACTACTGGCAGGCGACCCGCGGTGGCGGCCACGGCGACTACCGCCACATCGTGCTCGCCCCCCTCGACGTGGCCGAGGCGGTGGCGCTCGTCCAGCTGGCGTTCCACCTGGCGGCCACCTGGCGCAACCCCGTGCTCGTGTTCGGGGACTACTACCTGGCCCACACCGCCCGCTCGGTGGACGTGGGGAGGGTGGACTTCGGGCCCGCCCCGTCGACCGAATGGGCCCTCACGGGCGACAGCGGCGGGACGGGCCACGCCAAGCTGGTGTCGTTCCTCGGCTCGGCCAAGCAGCGCGACGACGTGGGGTACGACCTCGCTGTCCACTACGCGGCGTGCGCCGAGCACACCGCCGCCATGTTGCGCGGCGTCACCCCGATGCTCGACACCGCGATGACCGAGGACGCCGACGTGGTGGTCGTGGCCTTCGGCACGGCGGGCGCCTATGTGCGCGCCACCGTGCGGTCCCTGCGCGACGAAGGCGTTCGCGTGGGCTGGGCTCGACCGGTCACGCTCGTCCCGTTCCCGTCGTCGGCCCTGGCCGATGCGGTGCACGGGGCGAGGGCCGTCGCCGTCTACGAGAACAACACCGGCCAGATGGTCGACGACGTGCGCCTGGCGGTGCTCGGTGGCGCCCCCGTGGAGTTCATCGGCGGTGTCAGCCTGGACAGCTCCGGCTTCGGGATCGCCCCAGACCTCGACGTGGCCGTGCTGCGCCGTCGGATCCTCGACGTCGTGGAGCGGTACCGGTGAAGGAGATCGAGGGGCGCCGGGTCGTCCCCAGCGACGTGCCCCCCACCGTGGCGGCGCGGCTGGTGGAGGACTTCACCCCCCGCCTCGTCGACGTCGGCGCCCACCACCTGTGCCCCGGATGCGGGGAGCCGATCGCCATCCGCAGCCTCGTGGACGCCATCGACGAGCTCGCGCTCGTGCGCCGCACGATCGTCGTGTTCGGCATCGGGTGCTACACCGCCTTCTCGAACAATCTCGACGTGGAGGTCCTCCAGGCGCTGCACGGCCGGGCGCCGTCAGTGGCCACGGGGGCGAAGCGGGCCCGGCCCGCCACGATCGTCGTCACCGTCCAGGGCGACGGCGACATGGTGAGCGAGGGGCTCCAGGAAGTGCTGCACGCGGCCGCGCGCGGGGAGAACATCACCTGCGTCATGCTCAACAACGGCGTGTTCGGCGAGACGGGCGGGCACATGACGGCCACCACCGTGCTCGGCCAGCGGACCAAGACGAGCCTCGAGGGTCGGGACCCCGTGGCCCACGGCCGCCCCATCCTCCTGGCCGACCTGGTGGCGCGCCTCGACGGGGCCGCCTACGTGGCCCGGTGCGCGGTGAATTCGGCGGGGAACGTGGCCAGGACGAAGAAGGTCCTGGCGCGGGCGCTCGAGACCCAGGCGGCGGGAGCGGGCTTCTCGCTGGTCGAGATCCTCACCATGTGCCCGACGGGGTGGTTCATCGAGACCCCGGAGGCTCCCCGCTACCTGGCCGACCACCTGGCTGGCGTCCATGTCGGGGGCGTCCTGAAGGACATCCGGGCCGACTCCGGCGGGCGTGGGCACGGGGGGATTGGCCCATGAGCGGATCGTCGGTCGGGCCGCTGCGCCCGTCACGTCGCCGCCCACGGTGCGGCTTGGCCCGCTGATGCCCACCGCGGCCCTCGGTCCCCACGACCTCGTGCTGTGCTCGGGCACCGTGGCGCGCGCCACGCCGTTCCGGGTGCGCCTGGAGGCGGCGGTGGCGGGGGGGTATCGCGCCATCTCGCTGTGGGGCCGCGACTACCGCGGGGCGCGCGACGAGGGCCTGAGCGACGCCGACCTGGCCGCCATGGTCGCCGACTACGGACTGATGGTCGCCGAGCTCGACCCGGCGTGGTGGTGGACCCCGGGAGCCGCGGGCTTCTCCATCGCGCCCGAGCTCGACCCCGTCGACGTCTTCCGCCACGGCGAGGCGGAGCTCTTCCGCATCGCCGAGCTGGTCGGCGCCCGGTCGCTCAACGCGGCCGACGTCCTCGGCGGCCGATGGAGCGTGGACGAGGGTGCTGCGGCGTTCGCCGCCCTCTGCGATCGCGCCGGCGAGCACGGGCTGCTCGTCCACCTCGAATGGCTGGCCTGGTCCCGGGTGCCCGATCTGGCCACCGCCTGGGAGATCGTCCGGGCGGCGGACCGGCCCAACGGCGGACTGACGGTCGACACGTGGCACTGTGCCCGGACGGGGACGACGCCGGAGGATCTCCTCGCCCTCCCCGGCGAGCGCGTCCTCGCCATCCAGGTCGACGACGGGCCCGCCCGGGCCGAGGACGACCTCGTCGAGGCCACGTTGCATCATCGCCTGGTACCCGGGGCGGGCGCCTTCGACCTCGTGGGCTACCTCGGGGCGCTGCGGAGCATCGGTGCTGTCGCCCCCGTCGGCGTCGAGGTCTTCTCCGACGACCTGCACGCCCTCGGCCCCGTCGAGGCGGCCCGCCGGGCGGCGGACGCCACGCGCCAGGTGCTCAGCCGCCTGGGACCGACGCCGACCTGAGCAGTGCCGACGCCGGGGCGTCGCTCGAGGCACCGGCGCCCCGGTCGTGTCGGCAGGGGGGAACACCCTCCCGTGGGTGTGGCGCCGTTGCCCACCCGACCCGAGGATCCGCCCCGGCGCGTCGGTGGCGGCCGTCTGGGGTCGTGGCGGGCGTGCCGGGCGGGATCGCCCTCGGCCGCTGGCTCTGGACGCGCTTCGCTCGAGCGATCTACGCCGTCCCCGAGCCCTCGGTGCCGGTCGTCGACGTCGTGGTGGTCGCCCTCGGTGCCCTGCTCCTGGCCGACCTGGTGGCCGCCGTCCCCGGGCGGATGGCCGCCCGCACGCCCACGGCCCTGATCCTGCGGGCGAATGAGCGCGGAGGATCCTGCGGGCCGTGCCATGCCCCGCGCCGAGGCCGTCAGCCGACCAACGCCTCGAGCTCGGCGACGGGGTCGGCGGTGGCGTCACCGCGGGCGATGGCCGAGGCCAAGCGGGCGGCGTTGGCCCGGAGGCGGTCATCGCCGAGCACGCGCCGCACCGTCTCCCGGATCTTGACCGTCGACGCGCTGGGTGACAGCCGGACCCCGGCTCGGTGGTGCACCACGCGTGCCGCGGTGTCGTTCTGGTCGCGACCCATGGGGATGCACACCATCGGCAGGCCTGCGGCCAGGGTCTTCATCGTGGTGCCGTGCCCGCAGTGCGACACGGCGAGGGACGCCTCGGCGAGGACCTGGCGATGGGGGGCCGAGGCGACGACGGCGACGTTGCCCGTCGCGCTGACCTCGCGGACGTCGAGCATCTGCCCGGTGGTCACCACGGCGCGCACGGGCAGCGACGACAGGGCCGTCACGACTCGGCGCAGGAGCGGCCCCTGATTCTGGTAGGTGGAGCTGAAGCCCACGAGCACCAGGGGGCGTTCGTCGTCGCCGGCCCACGGCGACGACCACGCTTGCGCCCAGCCGGGGTCGTCCAGGATGGGGCCGACATAGCGGACGTTGCCCGGGACGGAGCTGGCCGCATAGTCGAATACCGGGCTCGAGAGCACCAGGATGCGCTCGACGCCCAGGGCCTGCTCGTAGAACGAAGACAGCGGTGCCAGGCCTCGGGCCGAGCGGGCGGCGTTGACCGGCGGCAGCCCGGCGCGAAACACGCGGTTGACCGTCGCCAGCAACGCCGCGTCGCGCGTACGGCCGAGCACCGTCCTGGCCGGCGCGAAGCCCGGTCCGATGGCCGGCGTGCCGCGCGACGGCATGATCCAGATGTTCGGGACGAGCAGCGCCACCGGCACGGACGCGGCCTGGGCGGCGATGATCGACCCGAACAGGAAGGCGTCGGCCACGAGGGCGTCGGGTGCAAAGGCGTCGACGGCGTCGCCGGTGTCGGCGGCGAACTCGGCGGCCGGACCGGCGATGAACCGGTCACGGGCCCGGCGCAACATGACGAGCGGGTTCTTCGTCTCCCAATCCTTGAGCGGGTCCTCGGAGGGGTCGAGCGATGCGCGGTGCGGTGCGCGTCGCCACGGCGAGAACGTGCAGCCCGCCTCCTCGGCCGCCTCCTCGATGGTGGGATCGGCGAGCACGTGCACCTGGTGGCCCCGGGCCACCAGCCGTCGGGCCACGCCCAGTTCGGGCGGGACATTGCCGCCGCCATCCCACAACGGCATCAAGAAGCGATGCGACTGTCGCTCTGTCATCTGTGTCCCGGTCCTTGCTCGTCGCGTGCCAGTGTGCCCCGGGCTCGTGCCCCGACCAAGGTGGTCAGCCCCTCGGCGGCCTTCGTGCCAGCACCACCTCGGGCCCGGCCATGCCCGCTCATTCGGTGCGCAGCAGGAGGGCGGTCGGCGTCCGGGCCGCGTCGCGCCCGGGGAGTGCGGCGACGAGGTTGGCGAAGACGAGCGCGCCGACGGCGACGAGCACGACCGACAGGACCGGCACGGTGGGGTCGGGCACGGCGTCGAGATTTCGGGCGAACAGCGTCCACAGCTGACGCCCGACCAGGATCCCGAGGGGTATGCCGACGACGATGCCGAAAGCGGCGGCCACCGTCGCCTGCCAGGCAACCGCGGCGGCCAGCTGTCGGGGGGTGAAGCCGAGGGCCTTCAACAGCGCGAGGTCCCGCCGGCGCCGGCGGACTGAGGCGGCGAGGGTGAGGGCGAGGGCGACGACCGCGCCGAGGGCGAGGCCCGCAGCCAGGACGACCGGCGTGGAGCCGATGCTGCGGTAGTTCACGATCTGCGCCGGGCGCTGCACGCCCAGGAGCACGACGTTGTTGTCGGCCGCGTTGGGGTCGGCGGCGAAGACCTTGTCGGCGGCGTTGGCGATGCGCTGCATGTCGGCGCGTCCCGCAGCGGCGCTCACGGAGTCCCGGAGCCGCACGAAGACCAGTTCTGGGCCGTTGAGGTTGGGGTCCGGGTTCCCGATGGCGCGCTGGAACGCCGGGGGGAAGACGCCCTCCGAGAACAGGGCGCCGGTTCCCATGGAGGTGTGGTCGGCGACCAGGCTCTCGTATCCGACCGCGGGGAAGGTCGCGGTCCCCACGATCACCAATGGGGTCGGCGGGACGTAGAGGGGGGCGTCCTGGGGCGTCCCGTAGCTCAAGTCCACGGTGCTGCCCGTGTGCTTGTGGAGGAGGGCCAACGTGGCTGCACCCATGACGATCTGGTTGTCGGCATCGAGGCCGTGCCCCGACAGGATCGGCGGGGAGACCGCTTCTGAGAGCGACCGCGCCATGAGGACGGGGACCGTCTGGCCGTCGATCTCGACGTTGTTGTAGTCCACACCGGTCCACGCAGCCACGTGGGGATCGTGGCCGAGGAGCTTCAGGGCCTGGGGGGGGACCGCGTTCGTCGGCGCCAGCGCGTAGTTCCAGCTCCACCCGTAGAGCGCCGGATGCGACACCAGGGTCTGCAGGCTGCTGGCGAAGGTGAGGGTGGCGACCACCAGCGCCACGGCGACGACCGTGCCCAAGAGCGCCGAGCGCACGGGCACCGTCGTCGGCCCCTGGCCCGACTCGAGCGCGAAGCGCACGCCCACCGCACCCGCCACCGGGATCCCGGCCGACTCGGCGCTGCGGGCGACCCGCGAGCCGCGCGCCGGGGGGCGGGGGATCCGCACCATGCGGTCGGGGGCCCGTCGGTAGGAGAGCGCCGCCGCGGCGCCGCCGAGCACGCCCACGAGCACCGCCAGCCCGATGCCGAGCACCGTCCAATCGACGGCGACCCCCTGACCCGGATAGACGGGGCGCACCGGGCCGAGGGGGGAGAGCGGGGAGAGTCCGACCGCCACCCCCACCGCCACCAAGGCGCCGACCACGATCGCGCCGAGGATGCCGATCAGGGCGTCACCGGCTGTCTCGGCTCGGGTGGCGCCGAGCGCCCGCATCACGCTGCGGTCGGCTTCGCCGGAGCGCAGCTGCCGGGAGATGGCCTGGCTCCCGAGCACCAGACAGACCAGGGCGGCGATGGCGCCGAACCCGCCCAACGCCACCGACTCGGGCTTGATGGCCAGCTCCACCTGGGTCACGACACGCGCGGTCACGTGGAATTCCGCGGTCGCACCCCGGGGGAGCAAGCGGATGATGGCCTGTTCCGTGGCGGGGACGTCGCGACTTCCTCCGGCGAGCTGGATCCCGTACGCCGAGGGCGTCGTCGGCGACAGGGCAAGGACCTCGTGCATCAGGGCCGGGGTCACGAACACGAACCCGTACGCCCTGTCGACGTCGTCTTCGACCACCTGGTTGTTGACGACCGCGATCCCCACCACCCGCACCGGAACGCGCAGGCGCGGCGCCACGCTCGGTGAGCCGAAACCGGGCAGCTGGGACTGCGCCTCGGTGTAGACCCCCATGGGCACCGTCTGGCCGACATGGACGCCGAGCAGCCGCGCGGCGTTGGCGTCCATGAGCATCTCGTCGGGGCGCCGGGGATCCGCACTCCGGCCTTGGGCGACGGCCAGTCGATCCTGGTCGAGGAACATGCCGTCGAGGCTTCCGAGAATGTTCACGTCGGCCAACGCCACCAGACGGGGGGCACCGTCGGGACCCAGGGGGACGACGTGGGGAACGATGCCGGACTCCACCCGTGTCACGCCCTTCAAGCGGGCGATCTCGGCCCGCAGCGAGGTGACCGCGCTTCCGGTGCTGACGCTGTACACCGACACCGTCAGGTCCGAAGGGTTGGTGCTCGCCAGGAAGGTCGGATAGGAGGACTGCGTCCGTCGCGCCGCGGCGATCGACGCCATGGCGATGCCGCCGATCAACCCGATCAGCACGATCACGGCGAGATACCCGCGCCAGCGATCGTCGAAGGTGGCCTCGAGCCGGTACCAGGCGACCCTGAAGGCATGGCCGTTCACGGTGGTCCGCCACCGGGTACCTGCTGGCCCACGTCGGCTCTCACCCCCTACCGCCCATCTCCGCGACGTCGCAATGCAGTCTGACGCACCCCGGGCGCCGGTCCAAGGTGGTCAGCCGGTGCGCCGGTACCGTGCCAGCACCACCGCCATCGCCACCCGGACCATCGATCGACGTCTGCCCTCAACGCGCCGATCTCCCGCGTCAGGGCCGACCCGACGGCACGAGGGGGGTCCGCCGTGCCCGTCGGGTGAAGAAGACGAGCTCGGGATCCCCGTCGTCGAGACCGCCGAGGCGGCCGCTCAGGCGCCACCCCTCGCTGGCCAGAAGGGCACGCATGGCGGCATTCGACTCGTTCGTCGAGGTGAAGACGTCGAGCGTCCCGGGTGCACCGACAACCGCCTGCAGCAACCTTCGCCCGACACCTGATCGACGAGCAGCGGGCGCGACGCCGAGGAGTTCCACGAAATCGCGACCGAAGAAGTGACGCGGCTTCGTGATGGCCAATCCGGTGACGCCGTCATCATGCACGTGGACCAGGCACTGGCCGGCGCCGACGGCGTGGGTCAGCAGGCAGACGCGCGTGGCGTCACCTGCCCTTGCAAGCGGATCGAGCGCCACGATCTCGTCGAGGTCCTCGGCTCCCGCTGCCCGCACGATCCCAGCGGGTCCGTTCACGGGGCCAGTCTGTCGTACCGAGGGCGGGGTCCGACCGCGCCACCGCGACCACTGCCCTCGGGATCCCGCTCGTGGGAGAGGTCCGGCCGCCGGGGTCGGAGTCCCGACTCGGGGAGCGGCCAGCGTCTGGCGCACCGTGGCGGCCCGAGGAATCGGGTTTGCGCGAGGGAGACCGACATGGGTGTGCGCAACGGCCTGGACGTGGGCGAGGCCGTGACCCGACCGCTCCTGGCACGAGATCGCCGTGAGCCTCGCCCGCAGCCGTCGGGCACCCGAACGTTGCGGCTGTCGAGAACCGAGCGGGTGCAGACGCGCGACTTCGAGTCCTCCGCATCGCCGTCTCCTGCGGGCGGGTGGTCGCCGGGGCCGGCACCTGAGGATGTGATCCGTCAGGCGAGGAACATCCGGGCTCGCACCGCAGGTACGAAGTCGTCGTGGTGAAGGCTCAGCGTGGTGACGGGGGTGGATGCGGTGACGTCCGCCCGCCGGGAAACGCCGTGGAGGAGAGCGATCTCCCCGAACTGGTCGCCGGGAAGGAGCTCGCCCACCGCATCGGCGCCCACCGAGACGACGGCGCGCCCCTCGAGCAGCACGAAGAACCGATCGCCGTGCGATCCTTGACGGACGATGGTGCTCCCATCCGGCCACCGATCGACGACACTGTGATCGGCGAGGTCCCCCAGGGCAGCCGAGTCGAGGTGCGAGAGCAGGCTCACGCGCGAGAGGAGTTCCATCCGCTCGCCTCTCGACCAGACCGAGCTGCTCGAACGTGTGCGAACGTCATCGGCGGCTCCCGCCTCTTCACGACCGGTGAGGGCGCCCAGAAAGTCCTCGCGCCCCAGCGCGAGGAGTCGCATCGGCTGGCGGGACCGCACTGTCGCCGTGCGTGCGACGTCGCGCAGCAGCGCCTTCTCCCCGAAGCTCCCGCCTGCCCCCACCTCGCCGACGCGGAAACCGTCTACCAGGACGTCGGCCGTGCCGGATTCGACGACGTAGAAGCGATCGCCGTGGTCTCCCTGGTGGACGACGTCGGTCGCCGCGGGGACCGTGAGGTGCATCACGCGCCCGGCCAGGGACTCCAACGTGGCCATGTCGAGGGCCTGAAGGCACGGGGCGTCGTGGAGCAGGCCGAGCGTGCGTGATCGATCGCCCGCATCGGCGTCCACCCGGTGCAGGGTGTTCCAGCCGGCGGCCACGACGAGCGGGAGGGGCACGGCGGCCACGAGCAGGGCGCCGCGAACTCCGATGGTCAATACCAAGATGGGGGCCAGCAGCGCCCCGAGGCCCTCGAGCGCGAGCTTGGCCGACTCGATCGCCGCGGTCACCCTTGGCAGGAGGGGGGTGGAGAGGAGCCGGTAGAGCAGAGACAAGGTGGCCACGTCGGCCACGGCCATTCCGATTCCCCAGGCGGCCACCAGGACGAGGGCGACGCCGAGCACGGGGATCCCGGCCATGAGTCCGAGGGGGATTCCGCAGGTCAGCAAAGCCAAGGCTGCCGGCGTCCCGATGCGGGATCGACCGATGAGCGTCGCCGAGAGCGGCACGGCCGCCAGCGATCCGACGCCGGCGGCCAGCATCAAGAGACCGACACCGGCGCTGCCTGCGTGCAACAGCCGTATCGACGCGATGACGGCGATGGCGATCCACATCCCGCGGACAAACGTGCGCAGTCCGCTCACCACCAAGATCCCGCCAACGTGGGAGCGGCGGATGACTGCCGACGTGTCGCGTGCCAGGGCGCGGATCCCCGGGGTGTCGGCGCCCACAATCAGGGCTGGGGTGCGGGTGAAGCGCCTCGTCGCCGCCGCGGCGGCGGCGAGCACTCCCGCGACCCCGATGAACACCGTGGCCGGAGTGGTCACGACCAGCAGAAGTCCCCCCATGACGGCGCCGAGCGCCTGGCTCAAGGTCTTGACGGTGCTCAGCCCCGCCGCGGAGGCGGCCAGCTCGTTCGGGGTCCGCGCCAAGACCGGGAGCATCGCCGACTGCGCCGGCCGGTAGGGCGCCGAGACGACGGCGTCGAATGCCACGAGCACCAGGAGGACGGCGAGGGGGGCGCCCTCGCCAGCCAGGAGGGCGCTCGTCGCGACGATGACGGCCCGGGTGCCGGCGATGGCGGTGAGGAGCTTTCCGCCCGGGTGGCGCTCGACGTAAGGGATGGCGAAGAGGCTCCCGAGGGCGGCGAAGAACAGACGGAAACCGACCAATCCGACGGCGATCGCACCGTGCAGCCGGAATGCGTCGACAGCCAGGGCCGTGACATAGCCCCATTCGGCGATCGTCACGCCGGCGAATGCCGCCAAGAGCCACGTGAGCGACCGGTTGCCGAGCAGGATTCGCAAGGGCTCGGCCAGGCGCCTGAGCCCCCCGACGGCACCGTCCGGGTGTCTTCGCCACCGCCGGGTGCCCGTCGCCGTGCCGTCGTTCTGCACCATCGGGCTCACGGTGACCTGAACGCGGCGTCGCCCGCAAACGCCAGCGCCTCGGGGGCCGAGGGGGATCGGGAGTTCATCTTCCCGTCGCGTGGCGTTCGCGAAGTGTTCACCGAGGAAGAGTCCGGCGCGAGCCGCTCGAGATGGCCGGGAAGCGGATGTCACGGTGCCCCCGGAGGGGACCCGGCGGTCGGGCTGGTTGACGCCGGGCTGGACGTCTGACACAGGACTCAGCTTTGACAGGCACCGCTCGCAGAACGCCGTGGCGCTGCCAGGCCACACGAGGTCGGTGGATGGGCCACGACCGGTCCGTCGGCAAGGGTGATGGCTGTGATGGTCCGAGGAACGAAGGGGACGGGGGGCGATCCGTACCGCCGCCCGACTCTCGCGTCGTCGTCTGCTCTTCTCGTTGGGCGCCTTCTCGGGGGTGCGAGCCACACTGTTGGCGTGGGGCGACGGGAGGGCTTCCCCGGCGAGCACGGCGCCGACAATCGCCGGAACGACAAGCACTTTCTGTGTACCGGGCGAAGGTCCCCACACGGGGGACTCGCTTGCGGGATGCGCACGAATGGGGGCTCCTGCGCACTTGCATTGTCACTCGCCCGCGACCGGGATTGTCAAGGCTCTGTGCAAGGAGATCGGGCGCGTCAACACCGGGAACGGCGGCGTGCTCGATGTTGGTCACGCGTGATGCGTGTGAGCCTGAAGTCCCTGAAGGAACCTGAATCCACGTAGAGGAGCGCTCCGGGCCTTGGTCAGCGGCGCCACGCCGGCGTGGGCGCCGAGCAAGAACACCACCACCATCTTCGGTGGGCTCACCACGGCGTCGCCCGGCCAGGGGCCATGGGCAGCCCTGAGGAAGACTCGACCGGTACGGTCACCAGCGGGACGGCGAACGAGACGCACACCGACGACAGCGTGTCGTCCAAGGCTTGCTGCAAGGCAAGACGCCAGCTGCTGCAGGGGACGAAGATGGATCTCTGATCGGCTCGTGAGCCGGCTGAGGTCGGCCGACTGGTCATCCTTGCCCAGAGCCCGCAGCCGGTTCGGGTGGGGGCTGCTCGTGCTCCCGATGCGCATCGACAGGCAAGCCCTGGACTGAACACGACGAGAGGCCGTTGTGTCGAAGGGCTGGAGTTCCCACCTCGACCCCACCGACCCGCGGACGGCGTCGTCAGCTCGGAGGCAGACCGAGGTCAGCGCGCACGGCGTCGCCTGCCTGGATGGCCGTGGCGCCATTGGCGATGAGTTGCGATGCCCACTGGGCGAGGCTGCCCTGGGTTTGCGTGCTCTCCGAATTCAGCTCGCCGATGACCACGCCGTCGTCGCTGACCAAGGTGTGAATGTCCGTTGCCGCCTTCCCGCTGGCACCGAGGCGCATGATCGCGTTGTCGAATGTCGTCAGCTGGGCTGCATAGGTGGTAGCCGGAGCGGTGATCTGGCTGACCTCGGTCTTGCCCGCCACCGCCGCCTTCCATTGCACGTACGCGGCGTCGGCGCCCTTGGCGGCAGCGAGGAACTCCTGGGCCACGGTCGCCGTCGATGCCGTCGATGCCGTCGTCGTGGGCGCCGCTGACGTCGTGGTTGCCGGCGTCGTCGTCGAAGTGCCGGCCGCCTTGGCGCTGGAGCAACCCGCGGCCATGAGCGCGAGTCCGATTCCGATGCTGATGTATCTCGTCTTCATTTCTCACCCCCGCACGGGACCACCGGTGTGCACCGCCACACGGTGGGTCTGCCTTCTCACTGTGCCCTTTCTGCCAGCGTGCGCATCGCACTCCTCTCCGCGTCCATGGTGCGCCACGGAGGTCCGAGTGGTCAGTGCCGAACGTCACATTCGGTCCCCGGTGGCCCACGCACAGTCCAAGTCCGGTGTCAAGGGAACGTGGCCGGACGGCCAGCGCCAGGGAGACGACTCGCACGAACGGTTGACGGCACACTCGAACTGAAGCGGCACCGGCGCGTCCGTTGCTTCCCTCGGGCAGGTTGCCACTCTTTGATCACGCCCTCGCTTGTCTTGGTGAGCGAACGTGCGGCCCTGAACGCGAAGCGACCTCGCGACGAGCCCGCGCCCACGATCTGGCAACCGTGCATCTGGGTGTCCAAGGCGCCTTGGATCCAGCCGTCGTCACCGGAC
>Ga0209415_10015419_pt1 | contig 12385 bp, 13 predicted proteins | sample PeaSoiSIISIP2007_FD_187696 | JGI IMG/M metagenome (GOLD analysis project Ga0209415, IMG submission 187696) | Peat soil microbial communities from Weissenstadt, Germany - SII-SIP-2007 (SPAdes) (version 2) | ecosystem: Environmental > Terrestrial > Soil > Wetlands > Peat | place: Germany... | reverse complement strand
CCCCCCCCCCGGCGGCCTCCTGGCCGGACGTGCGCGCCGGGCCGCGCTACGCCCCCGGCTCCCCCCCGACGACCTTGTCCAGGGTCCGGAACCCCTCGAGGACGGTCGGCAGCCCCACGTAGAACGCGAGGTGGCGCAGCACCGCCGACAGGGTCGAGGCCGGAATGCCGATCGCGAGCGCCGCGCGGAAATGGCTCTCCAGCTGGTGCGGCCGTCCCTGGGTGACGAGGCTCGCGATGGTGCAGAGGCTGCGGGTCTCCGGGGCCAGCCGGTCGTCGGCGTAGATCGTGCCGAACAACTCACGCAGCACCGTGTCCGCGAGCGCAGGCTCGTGCTTCTGCAACACAGCGACGCGCTTCGCCTCGTCGGGGCCCCAGAGCTTCCGCCGGACGGCCCGGCCGCGAGCGCGCTGCGCGTCGGGATCCACGTGGGGTCCTTCCTCCTGTTTTGTGGACATCTCGCACCTCCCGCTGATCTTCGGACGGCCCGCGGGTGTCACCGCCGGGCCGGATGCTCGCGCCGCGTCGCTTGTGTGACGACGAATGCCTGAGTATTCCAACGCCTGCCCCCGCACTCCTGCGCGGTCTACGCCTCGTGGCGGAGTCTGGAATCAAGGAGGTCGCGGAGGTCGTCACCGAGCAGGTTCAGCGCGAGCACGATCATCGAGATGGTGAGTCCCCCGAAGGTATGGCCCACGGTACGCAGGTAGTCTCGTCCCCCGCTGACGATGCGGCCCAGGTCGGCGTCGGCGGGGGGGGGCGCCGATCCCCAGAGACAATGTGAACGACCGACGCGTGCAGGACTTCCTCGTACATACTGGCAGTCGTGGGTATACGGAGGGATACCACGGGCGGGTGCCATCGCCTAAGAACGCCCGAGCAGCAGGAACGCCATAGGGTTTGGCAGAAAACGGGTCGCATCGGCGGCGAGGCGAGAAGAGGAGTTGGGGCGGTCCGCTCGGCTCGCGGCGCAGCGCGCGTCCGCCGCGGAGGTCGAGATGCTGACTGCGATCGAGCGCCAGGCCACGCGTAACCACCAGTTTCATCTCGCGCTCTACGGGATCGCACGGAACGCGCCGCTCGCGGAGCTGCTCAACCGGCTGCACTACTTGGTGGAGCAGTTCAAGCAGTCGACGCTGTCGGTTCCCGAGCGGGCGGAGGTGATCGCGAGCGACCACAAGGACAAGGCGATGCGGGTGCGCCTCGCCATGTACCGCCGGCACGCGTAGTCGGTCGGGTAGGTCCGGGCCCACCGTGGGGTGGGTCGACGATTCGCAGCACCCCGGTGCCGCGCGCACGCGGGTCATCTTGAAGGAGGGGGATCGGCCGATGGCCATGATCACGCTTCGCCACATCAGCGCTGCGGAGGGCAAGAAGACGTTCGGTGCGGTCAAGATCGGCGAGTGGCAGGACCGCTCGCCGATCACCATTCCTGTGCAGATCGTCAACGGCCGCAAGCCGGGGCCGGTGGTGCTCGTCATGGCCGGCATTCACGGGGACGAAGTGAACGGCGCCGAGGCGATCCGACGCCTCGTCGTGGAGGTGCTGGATCCCGCCACGCTGCGCGGCGCCGTGGTCGGCCTGCCCGTGGTGAACACGCCCTCGTACATCGTGAACGCCCGCGCGAACACGCTCGAGGAGAACATCGGCTCGAACGACGCGTCCCGCATCATGGCGACCGCCCAGCCCACCGGGTCGCTGTCGGAGCGGATCGCCTGTTTCGTCAGGGACGAGGCCGTGGCGCTGGCCGAGTACGTCATCGACCTCCACGCGTCGATGAAGGGCAGCGAGAACTACCCGCGCGCGATCGTCGCCGGCGAACGCGCGCAGATCTCGCCGGAGCTGCGGGCGAAGATCGACCGGCTGGAGCGGTCGTGCGGGTTCGAGTACATCTTCAAGCCTAGGGCGGCGTCCTGGAAGGGCATGTACTTCCAGCCGTCCTCCCTGTACGAGGAGAAGCTGGGCAAGGCGAAGATCACCCTCGAGACCGGACACGCGCCGGACCTCGCGGGGGCCGAGATCCTCGTGCGCGGCATGCAGAACATCCTGGTCGAGCTCGAGATGATCGACGGCACGATCGAGCGCATGGGCCCGTCCCAGCTGATGGAGAGCCTCGTCGCCGTACGGGCGAACGGCGGCGGGATCTGGCACCCGAAGTACGGCGTGCCCCACGCCGCCACCGAGGGCGAACTGATCGGCCACGTCCTCGGCCTAGGCGACGAGGTCGTCGAGGAGGTGCGCGCGCCGGTGTCGGGGATCGCGATCAAGGTGGCGACGCAGGGGGCGGTCGCCACGGGCCAGCGGCTCTTCGTGTTTGGGGTGCCGTACCCGTCCTGAGAGGCGCGGTGCCGCGCCTGGGGCGAGAGGCGTGAGGCGGCGGGAGGCGTGAGCGTGGTGCGTCGGTGCCTCGCTGTGCTGGCGGTGGTGTGCGTCGCGGTGACCGCGTGGCCGTGGACCGGCGGGGCGCAGCAGGACGCGCGGCCCGCGCTGCGCGTCCGGCTGCAGTTTGCCCGCGCGGGGGGCATCTACGACCCCGCGCGGTGGCGGTACACGTCGGACTGGTTCGTGTACCCGGACCTGTTCAACTGGCTCGTGCGCTGGAAGCCGGGTCCCAGCCCCAACCAACTCGAGCCGGACCTGGCCGAGCGGTGGGAGGTTGCTCCCGACGGGCTCACCTACACGTTCCACCTGCGGAAGGGCGTGCCCTGGAACAACGGGCTCGGCGAGCTGACCGCGGACGACGTCGCCTTCTCGTTCCGACGGCAGATGACGGACCCGAAGATGACGTTCTACGCCGTGTTGAACAATGTCACGGCCGTAGACGCCATCGACCGCTACACCGTGCGCTTCACGCTCAAGGAGCGCGACGCGTCGTTCCTCTGGACGGCGGTCGCCTACCGGCCGGGGTTCATCGTGCCGGAGAAGGCGGTGCGACAGCTCGGCGACGGCTTCGTCAAAGCCCCGGTGGGCAGCGGCCCGTTTCAGTTCGTGCAGCTCACGCCCCAGGGCGAGGTCGTGATGCGGGCGAACGACGCCTACTTCCGCGGGCGGCCGCAGGTGCGCCAGCTGACGTTCGTCGACATCGAAGACGAGAACACCGCGGCGGCGGCGCTGCAGCGGGGCGACGTGCAGGTGATCTGGACCCGCGGGAACCCCGACATCGTCAAGCTGCTGCGCGGCGACCCGAAGATCCGCACGACCCGGGTGGTCGAGTACGACAACCTGTTCCAGGTGCAGTTCAGCTCGACGTTCAAGCCGGTCCAGGACGCGCGGGTCCGCCAGGCCCTCGCGTACGCCATCGACCGCCGGGTGATCGCGGCCGCGCTGCCGGGGCTCGACGCGATGGCGGACGTGATGCGGCCCGCCCAGCTCTTCGGCGGCACGAACGACGTCCCCACCTACCCGTACAACCCGGCGAAGGCCAAGCAGTTGTTGCGCGAGGCCGGGTACCCCAACGGGTTTGCGCTCGCGTTCCTGGTTCAGCGGCGCGAGCCGGACACGACGGTCTCCCAGATTCTCGCCGCGCAGTGGCAGGCGGTGGGCCTGCAGGTCAAGCTGGACGTGCTCGATGCCACGGCGGCGTTCGACGTCAGGTACAAGGAAGCGTTCAATGTCACGATCGACGCGACGGCCCGTCCCGGCGACCCGCACTTGTTCTTCTGGGACCTGTTCGACACCGCGTCGTTCCCCCCGTACGGGTCGAACTACCTGCACTACACGGGGGTCGACTCGCTGATCGACGCTGGGAGGATCACGCTCAACGAGCGTCAGCGCGCCGCGATCTACCGGGTCCTCCAGCGCAAGGTGATGGAAGACCTGCCGATCATCCCGCTGTTCTACCGCGCGTACGTGCTGGCGACGGGGGACCCGGTCGTGTCGATGACCCCGGGGGCATTCAGCATGTTCTGGGGTGACACGATCAAGGTCCGGCGGTAGCGATGCTCCACTACCTGGTCAGGCGCCTGCTCGCCGCCGTCGCCCAGGTCGCCGTCGTGCTGGTGATCACCTTCGTGCTGGTCCGGCTGACCCCAGGGGACCCGGTCACCGCGTACCTCTCGCGCGTCCAGAGCGAGGCGACGGCGTCGCCCGCGTATATCGCGCAGATCCGCCGCGAACTGGCGCTGGATCAGCCGCTGCCCGTGCAGTTCGTGCGGTACATCGCGCGCGTCGTGCGGGGCAACCTGGGGGTGTCCTACACGCAGAGCGAGCCGGTGGGCCAGGTGATCGGCGACCAGATCCCCTACACGATCGAGCTCGCCTTGGCCTCCCTCCTGATCGCCGTGCTCGTCGGGCTGCCGCTGGGCGTCTACGCCGGGATCCACCACGGCGACAGCCTGGACTACGTCGCGACCGCGGCGGCGACGGTGAGCTACAGCCTGCCCCGCTTCTGGATCGGCATGATCCTGATCGTCGTGTTCGCCGTCTGGCTGCGGCTGTTCCCCGTCGTCGGCGTCGGCGCGCCCGGGAGCGTGCTCGACGTCCTGGAGCACCTCGCGCTGCCGGCGATCACGCTCGGCATGGCCGAGGCCGCGTACATTGCGCGGATGACCCGCAGCGCGATGCTGGAGATACTGCGCGAGGACTACGTGCGCACGGCCCGCGCGAAGGGCCTCGCCGAGCGTACGGTTCTGCTGCGGCACACGCTGCGCAACGCGATGATCCCGATCTCCACCGTGATCGGGCTGACGCTGGGGCGCGCGCTCGGCGGGTCGGCGGTGATCGAGACCCTGTTCGGGCGGGTCGGCATCGGCAGCCTGATCGTGCTGTCGATCACGGAACGGGACTACGCGCTGGTGCAGGGCGCGGTGCTCGTGTTCGCCGTGGGGGTGTTTCTCGTCAATCTGGCCGTGGACCTCGGCTACGCATGGCTGAACCCGCGCATCCGCTTCACGTAGGGCGGCGGCGTCCATGAGCCTGAGCGGGTCGAGCGCCGCGAACCCGATCCGCGCCGCGGCGCGGGGGCGCCGCCGCTGGCGGCGGCACCCGCTGCTGAGCCACCGGAGCTTTCTGTTCGGCGCCACCGTGCTCGCCGGCCTCGCGGTCGTGGTCGCGGCCGGGCCGGCGCTCGCCCCCGCGGATCCGCTGGCGATCAACCCGGTGAATCGCCTCCAGGCGCCCAACCCGGCGCACTGGCTCGGCACCGACAACCTCGGGCGGGACCTGCTCAGCCGGCTCCTGTACGGCGCGCGGTACTCGATCGCGGTGGGGATCACGGCGATGGTCACCGGCGGCGTGATCGGCGGGCTCCTCGGGTCGCTGAGCGGCTACTCGCGCGGGCGCGCGGGCATCGCGCTCGGCAGCGTGATCGACGTGTTCCTCGCGTTTCCGCTGGAGCTGACCGCGCTCGTCCTGGTCAGCCTGACGGGGTCCGGCCTCGGGAACGTGATCCTGGCGATCTCGCTGGCGATCTGGCCGGGGATCGCGCGGATCGTCCGCGGAGAGGTGCTGCGCGTGCGGGACGTCGAGTTCGTGGAGGCCGCCCGGGCGCTCGGCGGGAGGGTGGCCCGCATCCTGCGCCGCCACATCCTCGGCAACGTGCTCGCGCCGCTGATCGTCGCCCTCACGTTCAACGTCGGCTCCGCGGTGCTGGTCGAGGCGTCCCTGAGCTTTCTCGGGCTCGGGGTGCCGCCGCCGACGCCGACGTGGGGGAACATCGCCAACGACAGCCAGAAGTACCTCGTCGTGGCGCCGTGGGGCATGCTGTTCAGCGGTGCCGCCGTCGGCCTGACCGTGTTGAGCCTCAATCTCGTGGGAGACGGGCTGCGGGATTTCTTCGATCCCCGGCTGCGGCAACGATAACGGCGCGTCTCGCCACGGACATAAGGAGGAGCAGGCATGGAGTTCGGCGTCCGCTTACCCCACTCCGGTCCCCTGGCGTCGCCCGAGGTGCTGCGGCGGGTGACGCAGCACGCGGAGCAGCTCGGCTTCGACGCGGTGCTCGCGCACGATCACGTCACCTGGGGGATCGGGGAAAAGTACCACTTCTACTGCGGCGGCCTCGAGCTCGCCGACGCCCATCCCCGGCCGACGGAGTTCTACGACGCGTTCAGCACGATGGCGTACCTCGCGGGTGCGACGCAGCGGATCCGGTTCGTCTCCGCGGCGATCGTGCTGGCGTGGCGCCACCCGCTGATGGCGGCCCGGCTCGCGCTGACGCTGCACCACCTCTCCGGGAAGCGCTTCGTGCTCGGGGTCTGCGTCGGCAACGTGCCGCGCGACTTCGAGGTGCTCGAGGTGAGCTGGGAGCGCCGCGCGGAGATCGCGGAGGAGCACCTGGAGGTGGTCGTGCGGGCGCTGCGCGAGGAGGGCCTGCTGTCCTTCCAGGGCACGCACGTCCGCTTCACGGACGCGGAGCTGCGGCCGAAGGCGCCGGACCTGCCGATCTGGTACGGCGGCACCGCGCCGCGGGGGCTCGTGCGCGCCGCCCGGTACTGCGACGGGCTGCTCGTCGGCGGCCCCCCGCAGGTGCTGGCGACGCTGCGCGCGCGCGAGGTCGCGCTGCGGGAGCGGCACGGGCGCGCGGGAGGGCCGTTTACGATGGCGACGCTCGCGATGATCAGCATCGACCGTGATGCGGCCAAGGCCGAGGCCGCCGCGGCCCGCACCGTCGAGGAGCGGGAGCGGGCCTCGTGGCTCCGGAAGCAGCGGCAGGCGTTCACGGAGCGGGACTCCGCGTTCATCGGCGCGCCCGAGGCGGTCGCCGCTCGCGTGGACGCCTACCGCGCGGCGGGCGTGGATTTCATCGGCTTCGGATTCGTGGGGCCCTCCCTCGACCGGGTCCTCGACAGCATGGCGCTGTTCGCGGACGAGGTGATGCCCCGGTTCCGCACCGCGGCGGCCTCGGAGGCGGTGACGTGATGCCTGGGTCTGTGCGGTTCGGCGTGATGCTTCCGGTGTGGGACTACCAAGTCTACGACGAGGTCAGCTATGCGCAGGTCCTGGAGATGACCCAGGCTGCCGCCCGGCTCGGCTACGACTACGTGTCGGTGGACGACCACTTGCAGCGCGGGGCCGGCGGGCGCGTCTTCGAGTCGCTGACGACGCTCAGCGCGCTGGCGGCGCAGACGACGCGGGTTCGGCTGATGACGACGGTGCTGTGCTCGATGTATCGGCCGCCCAGCCTCGTGGCCAAGATGGCCGCCGTGATCGACACGATCTCCGGCGGGCGGCTCGAGCTCGGCATTGGGGCCGGGTGGAAGGAGGAGGAGGCGCGTGCGTACGGGCTGCCCTGGGACGGCCCGAAGGGACGGCTGGACCGCCTGGAGGAGTCCTGTCAGGTGCTGCTCGCGATGTGGACGCAGGACGAGGTCCACTTCGCCGGCGCGCACTACCACCTCGACGGCGCGAGGTGCAACCCGCGCCCGGTCCAGCGCCCGCACCCGCCGCTGTGGATCGGTGGGGCCGGGGAGAAGCGCACGCTCCGCATCGCCGCGAAGTACGCCGACGGCGTGAACTTCGCCGGGCCGGGCATCAGCGGCGGCCCCGTCGACCCGGTCGAGTACTTCGTCCACAAGCGCGAGGTGCTGCACCGGCACTGCCGGGACGTGGGGCGGGACCCGCGGGCGATCGCGCTGTCGTGCGGCGTGAACACGATGCTCTGGGGCCGCTCGCGCGCCGCGGTCGAGGCCCGCTTCCAGCAGCGCGCCAAGGAGAGCAACCTGTCCGACCCCGAGCGCCGGCGCCTGCTGCACAGCGTCGAGTCCGCGATCCCTGCTCCCGGCGAGGCGGCGGCGCAGCTCGAGCGCTTCGTGGAGGCGGGGGCGACGTACGTGACCGTCGGGCGGCCGACGATGGAGGGCCTGGAGATCTTTGCGAAGGACGTGATGCCCCGGTTCCGGCCGGCGCGTCCCCCGGCCGCCGCCGGCGGGCCGGCGGGACCACAAGGGTGAGGGAGGCGCGCATGCGAAGCTGGGAGAAGATGATCCCCAAGGCCGACCTCGAGGTGCACGCGGCGGCCGGGTACGGAACGCCGATCGGGTTAGGGACGCGCCCCGCGACGCTCGTGATCGACGTCAACTATCGCTTCCTCGGCCGGCATCCCGAGCCGATCCTACGTTCCGTGGCGCTGTGGCCGAAGAGCTCCGGCGACCGGGGGTGGGCGGCGGTCCCCCACCTGCGCGCGCTGCTCACGCTGAGCCGCGCCGCGGGCCTCCCGGTGTTCTACACGACCGGGCAGACCGACCGCGCGCGCGGGCCGCAGTTTCTGAAGAGCCGGCAGGTAGGCCAGGCGCCCGCGCGCGCCGACGACCTGGCGATCGTCGAGCTGCTCGCGCCGGCCCCGGGCGAGCTGGTGCTGGCGAAGCCGGGGCCGAGCCCGTTCTACGGGACGGCCCTGCTGGCGCACCTCGTGCAGCGCGGCGTCGACACGCTCCTGCTCGCGGGATGCACGACCAGCGGGTGTGTGCGCGCGACCGCGGTGGACGCGGCCACGTACGGGTTCCGTGTCGGGGTCGTGGAGGAGTGCGTGTTCGACCGGTTTGAGATCTCGCACGCCGTGACCCTGTTCGACCTGAACGCCAAGTACGCGGACGTCATGTCGCTCGCGGACGTCGAGCGATACGTGGACGGCCTGTCGGCCGAGGGGAGCGAAGGGCATGCCAAGAGCCGTGCTGGCGCGGTTTGACGAGACCGTCGAACGGACCTACCCCGACGGCATCGCCAAGGTCCGGGCGATCATCGGGGCGCGCACGGACCTGCCGCTCGGGCGGAACGTGCCGAGCCCGGTGCTGTTCTCGTTCGGCGTGGCCACGGTCCACCCGGGCGGGGAGATCCCGAAGCACACGCACCCGGATCGCGAGGAGCTGTTCTACATCCAGTCGGGCACGGGGACGCTCGAGACCGAGGACGAGACGCTCGAGGTCGACCCCGGCACGGCGGTGTGGTTCCCGGTGGGCTGTACGCACCGGCTCATGAACCGCACGGGGGCTCCCGTCTCGGTGGTCTTCGTCGGCCTCGCGCGGGGGGCGGATCGATGAGGGGGCGGCGCGCCGTCGCGGTCGCCGCGATCGTTGCGCTCGGGGCGGCGCTCTCCGCGGCGCCCGCCGCCTGGCCGCAGGCGGACACGCGCCCGGAGCTGCGGGTGCGCCTCCAGTTTGCGAGCCCGGGCGGCATCTACGACCCGGCGCGGTGGCAGTACACCTCGGACTGGTTCGTCTACCCGAGCCTGTTCAACTGGCTCGTCCGGTGGACGCCGGGGACGGCGGGGAGCCAACTCGAGCCGGATCTGGCCGAGCGGTGGACGGTGAGCTCAGACGGCCTCGTCTACACGTTCTTCCTGCGCAAGGGTGTGCAGTTCCCCCGAGGCTTCGGCGAGCTCCAGGCGGACGACGTCGTGTTCTCGTTCAGGCGCCAGATGACGGACCCGAAGCTGTCGTTCCACGAGGACCTCGGGGACGTCGCCCAGGTCGACGCCGTGGACCGCGCGACCGTGCGCATCCGCCTCCGGCAGCCCAACGCGGCGTTCCTTCCGGCGGTCGTGGCATACCGTCCCGGGGTGATCGTTTCCAAGCGGGCGGTCGAGCAGCTCGGCGACGCGTTCTCCCGGAACCCGGTCGGGACCGGACCGTTCGTGTTCGCGCAACTCGACAGCGGGCGCCGGGTGGCCGTGGCGGCCAACGACCAGTACTTTCGAGGCCGGCCGCCGGTCCGCCGGATCATCTTCGAGCACATCCCGGACGAGATCGTGGCCGCCGAGGCGCTGATCCGGGGAGAGTTCCAGATCATCTGGACCCGCGGCAATCCGGAGGCGGTGACGCTGCTCAAGCGGGCCTCCGGGATCACGCTCCAGCAGAACGTCGTCTACGACTCATTGCGGCACATCGCGATGAACCCGAGCTTCAGGCCGACACAGGACGTGCGCGTACGGCAGGCGCTGTCCTACGCGATCAACCGGCAGCAGATCGAGGCAGCCGAGCCCGCACTCGAGCTGCCGACGGACCTCGTGCGCTCCAACCGGCTGTTCGGCGGGAGCGCAAACGTGCCGCGCTACCCGTACAATCCCGCGAAGGCCAGGCAGCTGCTGGCCGAGGCGGGGTACCCGAACGGGTTCGCGGTGCGGATTCTGTTCCAGACCCGCTCCCCCGAAGACATCATCGCCAACATCGTGCAGTCGAACTGGCGCGCCGTGGGCATCGACGCGAGCCTGCAGCCGGCGGAGCCGACCGCCGCGTTCGACCAGCGGAACCATTTCAACTTCGAGGTGACCGTGACGTCGGTGGGCCGGCCGGGCGACCCCGACCTGTACTTCTCCGACCTGTTCCTGTCCACGGCGAAGCCCCCCGGAGGCTCCAACTACTTCGGCTACCGCGGGGTGGACGGTCTGCTCCTCGCCGCACGCCGAGAGCTGGACCGCGCGAAGCGGCAGCAGCTCTACGACCAGGTGGACACCAAGCTGATGACCGATCTCCCGATCATCCCGCTGTCGCTGCAGATCTTCACGGCGGCGTGGCGCGCGCCGGTTGCGAGCGTGATCAGCGGGACGAACAACAACTTCCTCTCGGACACGATTAAGATCGGCCCGTGACGCTCGCGGCGCACCGGCTCGCTCGGGTCGACGCGGCGGTTCTTCCGGCCCCGCGCGCGGCGCGGGGTACACGTTGATCGCGGAGGTGGACGGTTCGATGGCACCCAGTCAGGCGACCCGCAAGGAGATCTACGCGTACTTTGCCGGGGACATGAACGGGAAGGCGCCCGCCAGCGTCTCCATGCTCGAGAAGTACCTCCCCGGCGCGATGCTGGGGTTTTACCACCTCAGGCGGGCGACGACGCACGAGACGTCGCTGTCGAAGCAGGTCCGCGAGCTGATCATCATCGCGGTCGAGGCGGCGCTGAAGAAAGATCCGTCCGGGCACGCGCGGATCGCCGTCGAGGCGGGGGTGACGCCGCAGGAGATCCACGACGCGGTCGCCCTCGTGCTGTGGCTGGCGGGGATGCCGGCCTATCACTCCGGCATGCTCGCCGTGGCGGCCGCGGAGGCGCACGCGGCGCGCCGCGCGCGCACGCGCGGCCGGCGGGCCAAGGCCGCGCGCACGCGGCCGGGCAGGCGATGAGCCAGGCCTCCGGCGCGTCCGCCGGCGACCGGGCGACGTTCATCTCGGCGGCGCCGCCGGGGGGCGGATGGCACACGGTGTGCGTCAAGGCGGCCGAGGCGTTGCGGGCCGAGCACCTGGGGCCCGCGGAGATCGAAGTCGTGACGACGCCCGGCGGCCTCCGGGTGTTCGAGGAGACCGTCCGGACCCGCCGCGGCGAGGGCGGTACCTTGATCGCGTTCTCCCCAGGGCTGACAATGCAGATTTTGATGAAGGGAAGCCAGTACTCGTACGCGGACATCACGCCGATCGCTGCGCTTAGCACCGACTACGGCGCGCTGGTCGTCCGCCCGGACTCGCCGATCGCCGACCTGGCGGGGTTCCTCGACGCGCTGCGGCGCCTCCCTCACGGGTTCGCGGTCACGGGGGGGTCCGGCCCGGGCGCGATGCACCACGGCATGGTCGGTGCGATCGCGTCCGCGGCGGGCGTGGCGTCCGCGACGGTGCCGTACGTCGGCGCAACCGGCGTGGCTGACGCGATCGCCGGGGTGAAGGGAGGAGGAATCCCCGTCGCCGCGTTGGGCGCCGCCGACGTCCTCGCCGACGTGCGGGCCGGCACGCTGCGCATCCTCGCGGTGCTGGCCGAGGACCGGCTCGGCGAACCGTTCCAGCGGAGCCCGACCGCGCGGGAGCAGGGCCTCCCGGTCGTCTTCCCGATGTGGCGCGGCTTCTACGGGCCTCCCGGGATGCCGGGGGACGGCGTGACGTTGTGGGCCGACGTGTTCACCCGGCTGTCGCGCACGCAGACGTGGGCGCGGGTGCTCGACGAGAGCGCGTGGTTTCCGTTCCTGCTCGTGGGGGACGCGTTCGCCGCGTTCCTGCGAGACGACACGCGGCGCTACGCGGAGGCGCTCCACAGATGAACGGTGCGGCTTGGCCGCGTTCTGGACGGCGCTCGCGCCGGGGCTGGCGATCGCCGCGGTCGTCCTGAGCTTCAACCTGGCCGGGGACGGTCTCCACGACGCCGTCGACCCGCGACTATCAGGCACACGGGAGGGGAGGGACCCCGGACGGTATGACCCGTCGGTGATCCCAAGTCTCGTTGTCGTCTTCTTCATCCCGCGCGCACGAGTAGGTTACAGCAAGCGTGGCACCTCGAGGGATCATTCATCGGAGATTCCAGGCGCGACTTCCCTACTGACGTTCGCTATCCACCCGCACAACTGCCCGAAGACCCGGAGAATACAGTTTATGCCCCGGTCGCCGGCGCGCGGCGCGCGTACACCCGGTCGATCTTGGCGGCCATGACGAAGTCGCTCTCGGTCAGGCCGTCGATCTTGTGCGTCCAGAGGTAGACGC
>Ga0209415_10015418_pt1 | contig 12385 bp, 14 predicted proteins | sample PeaSoiSIISIP2007_FD_187696 | JGI IMG/M metagenome (GOLD analysis project Ga0209415, IMG submission 187696) | Peat soil microbial communities from Weissenstadt, Germany - SII-SIP-2007 (SPAdes) (version 2) | ecosystem: Environmental > Terrestrial > Soil > Wetlands > Peat | place: Germany... | reverse complement strand
GCCGCCAGAGAGAATCAGGTCGGCCTCATTGTCGCGCTCGAATCCGGACGGTGTCACCACGTTGAAAAATCCGTATGTGCGGTCGCCATACTCGCTGGAATAGCCGCCGCGCTCCACTTCGAGTTCCTCTACGTTCTTCGGATTGATCAGCGGCGCGACATTGGCCGCGATGTTCGTGTTGACGACGGGCACGCCATCGAGGAACCAGTTCACCTGGTGACCGCCGCGCATGTGCAGCATGTCGTGAACCACGTAAGCGCCGGGCGTGAAGTCCGTGATCATGGCCAGACTGTTGGTCCGGTCGGCTGCCGGCGTTTCCAGGATCTGCCGCGAGTCCACATTCGTCTGGACCGTGGATGTCTGCGCCTCGAGCCGGCCGCTGACCTCGACGCTGGAGGAGACCGGCGCGAGTTCGAGCTGGAGGTGCAGCACTGGCGTTTGCGGCCCTTTGACTGCGATCTGCTGCTCGAAAGGACGAAAACCGGGCGCGGAGACACCGATGATGTACGATCCTTCGGGCACATCGTCGATGCGGAATTCGCCGTGATCGTTCGCTGAAACGGAGCGCGACACGGCGCCCTCATGAAGCGTGAGCTCAGCATCCGGCACGGGCCGATGTTGGGGATCGTGGATAACGCCGCGAACCGTGGCGGCATTCGCGGAAAACAGCACAAAAACGCACACGTAGAGTGCGAACACAGTTTCTCCCCCTTTTTCCTGAAAGCGGCGAGAATGCTATGCGGAAACGGGAGGTGGGCGCGGGGATAGCGGCGAGTGAAACGAAACGGCGCGGGGCAACGGGTCCGGCAGTACCAGAGCCATCGAGCGCATCAAGCGAAAAGCGAGACCGCCGTGCGAAGGCGCGACCAAAGGAGCGAATGCCGTGATCGTCGCCGGTGTGCCGTGGCACGTCTTCCTGCATTGCGGAATCGAGTGCCAGCCGGGCGCTTGATCGGCGCGCCGGCAACAACACATTTTCGTTCCGCGGCAGCAGCAGGACATCGCCGGCTGCGAACCGGCGAACAACTCCAGCGCGGGCGCGAGCGGAGAGAGACACAGCAACAGCAGTGCGGATATAAAACGGGCTGCCACTGATTCCCCTCTTTGAATCAGATTAGCAGACAATGCAGCCGGTTACAGGAATCTCTCGGTCAGACGCAGGAAACGCTCCGCGCGTTTCGCGTCCCGCAGGATCTGTGCCTTCAGCGCATCGGCGTTTTCGAACTTCCGCTCGTCCCGCAGCCGGTACAGAAACTCGACGCGGATTCGCTCCGGCGTCCGCCCGTCGAACGGAGACAGCAGGAATGTCTCGATGCTCAGGCGATCGCCCCCGAACGTCGGACGCACACCGACGTTACTCACGGAGCGCCATTCGCGGCCATCGTCCAGATCGTGCGTGCGCGTGACGTAAACGCCGGCCAGCGGAACGAGGCCCGTTTGTTCGGACAGATTCAGCGTCGGCACGGTTTGCTGTCGGCCGATGCCGGCGCCGGGAACCACCGCCCCCTCGAGCGCGAAGGGCCTTTGCAGCATACGCCAGGCGTTCATCATGTCGCCGTGTGTGATGAACTGGCGGACCTGCGTGCTGCCTACCACGTGACGGCGGTAGCGCACCGCCGGACATATCTCCACTTCAAAGCCGTAGAACTGCCCCAGCTCGTGAAGCATTGCCGTGTCCCCGGCGGCGCCGCGGCCAAAATGGAAATTGTGGCCCACCACCACGGCGCGCGCATCCAGCCGCTCGGTGACAATTTCCCGGATGAACCGCTCGGCAGACAGGCGCGCCACTTCCGGCGTGAACGGCAGTACCAGCACCTCGTCCAGGCCGGCCTGGCGCATCAACTCCGTGCGACGGTCGATCCCGGTGAGAAGCTGAGGCCGTTTCTCCGGCGCCACAATCGCGGTGGGATGCGGATCGAAGGTCATGGCCGCCGCCCGCCAGCCACGCTCGTGCGCAATGGCCGCCACACGATTCATGATGGACCGGTGCGCCGCGTGCACCCCGTCGAAGTTTCCGATGGTCAGCGCGCAGGGTCCGAAGTCGGAGGGCACTTCCGCCAGCGAGCGAAACACCCGAAAGCCACCCGGCGCGCCCACGTGGATCACCAGCCCGTCGTAGGCGAGATGCACATTCGTGGGGAGCTTCGCTTCCGTCTCCTTGTGCGGCAGATCATGACAGATATGCGTGAAGAACGCCCGGCGCGGCTTCAGCTCTTCCACGGTTTCAAGCGACCGCTGGACGGTGGAGTGCGTCGGATGCGGCCGGTAGCGCAGGGCGTCGAGGAAGAGGACGTCGAGGTTACGCAGCTTCTCGCGGCTTTCTGGCGGTATGTCGCTGTGGTCCGTGAGATAGGCGGCTTCGCCGAAGCGAAACCCATAGACGGTTCCGCTGCCGTGTGCCAGGCGAATGGGCACGAAATCGACTCCACCGATGCGCAGCGCCGTCTCGCCGTCGAAGACGCGAGTTTCAATCTTCGGAATCGACGATTCCGTGGGGCCGGTCTCGAAGATGTACTGGAACGTCCTCCGAATCGTGGCGATGCTGCCGGCGGACCCGTAAACCGGCAGTGGCCCGGGCGTGCGGAAATTGAGGGGGCGCACGTCATCGAGGCCCATGATGTGATCGGCGTGCGCGTGCGTGATCAGGACGGCGTCGAGCCGCTCAATGTGCGCGGCAAGCGCCTGCTGGCGGAAGTCGGGCGTCGTGTCGATCAGGACGGCATGACCGTCCCAGCGCACCAGAACCGACGGCCGGAGTCGGCGGTCGCGGGGATCGTCGGATGTGCAGACCGGACAATGGCAGCCGATAGTGGGGACGCCAACACTGGTCCCCGAACCGAGAACGGTGACGTTCAACCGGCCTGCTCCGCGCTCGCCGCGCTGGCGTCTGCCGCGCCGGTGGCCGTCTCCTCGGAGGGCCTCGCCGGCTGCTCACTTACGTAGACGAAGCGGAAGCGTAGCTCGGTAACGGCGTTTTCCAGCAGGCGTTGCTCGTCGGTGGTGAGATTGCCCCTGGTTTTGTCGAGCAGCAGCGCCAGCATGTCGATGGTGTGCCGCGCCAGCGGCAGATTCGGTTCCGGACGGTCCTTCTCTTCGCCGAAATACATCAGGCCGAGCTGTACCTCGGCCTGCATCTTCAGCGAGAGCACCAGAAACTCGAATGTGGCGGGAGGCAGGAAATCGGATTCGCTCATGGCCTTCGCCACTATTCTAACTGGCGTGCGACGGACGCTGCCTCGGGCGTGCGCCGCACCTTGGGCTCTATTTCAGAAGGGCGTTGATCGCCGAAATGTCGAACGTTCCGAGGCCGGTGGTGTAGTCCCAGCCCGACGTCGCCACGTACCCGGCGTTGCTCCCGACAATCACGTCGTTGAATCCGGTGACCGACGGCAGAGCCGGCGTGGTGGTATTCGCTGGGCTCGCGAACTTATAGAGCAGAGGCGAGGCAAAGCCGAGCTTGTTGTGATGCGCCGATTCCAGCCGGGCCCACACGCCCATTGACAGCGGCGAGGACAGAATGCGCGCCGTTTGAGGCCCCCGGCGAAATTCACGGGATCGTTATGGCTGGACTCCAGGAATTGCGCTAACATGGCGAGGCGAGGAAACCACCATGAAGATCAACCCCTACCTGTCCTTCAACGGCAACTGCAAAGCCGCTTTCGAGTTCTATGAGAAATGCCTCGGCGGCAAGATCATGATGATCATGACGTATGGCGAATCGCCGATGGCCGCGCAGACCCCGCCCGACCAGCACGACCGGACGATGCATGTCACCCTGACGGTTGGTGACGAGGTCCTGGCCGGCGCCGACGCCCCGCCGCAGTTCTTCAGCGAGGCCCACGGAATGTGCGTGTCGCTCGACGTCGCCACGCCAGAGGAAGCCGAGCGCATTTTTGCCGAGCTGTCCGAGGGCGGCCAGGTGCAGATGCCCATCCAGGAGACCTTCTGGGCGCAGCGCTTCGCCATGTTCCGGGACAGATTCGGCACGCCATGGATGATTAACTGCAGCAAGCCGATGTGATTTCTACCGCATACGCGGGGAGACCAGCCTAAGGTAAAGTTCCCTCGCGTTCCGGGCGCACCGGGCGATAAGCACCTCGTGAGCCGGTTTATCGCCAACGCCGTGGAGATTCTCGCCGCGGCGGAGAACACGATGCATGCCGGTTCCGTGCCGTCCGACTTAACGATTCTTATCTCGGCGGAAGGGGGGATTCACATGGTGGCCGATTCCGATTGGCCGCTGGAATCCCTCCGCCAATTCCACGGCTCAACCGCCGCCTATCGCGTTCGGCCGCTGGAAGATAAGGTTCGCGTAGAAGGGCGCGCCGGCTCCCAGTCGTGTGTGTTTGAGACCGAAAAACCCACCACCGCCGCTCGCTTCCTGCTGAACTCCGTCCCGACCTACCAGTTGGCCACGCTGATGCTGCCGAGGGCGGCCTGAGGCCGCCCCCTCCCAATTCAGATGTGATCTTCGGCGAGGAACTGCTCGAACTTCCCCTGCGTCGTGACGTAGATGTTCAGGATCAGCGATTTCTTCTCGAACTGCGCGTCGTAAGTGCGATGCGTCATGCCGCCGCGAAGTTGCTCGCCGCGTTTGGTGACAGAGAGGAGCTTGCCCAGGGCGGACAGCGACGCCTTGTAGTCGGCGAGCGCGATGTCGTCGAAGTAGGAATTAGCGTTACTGGTGAAAAGGGCTCGATCGATTCGGCCCTGCTGCAGGCCTTCGAGAACCTCACGAATGCGCTGTAGTTCGGGTGCTGCCGCCGGGACCGGACCGGCTGCGAACACCAGCCGGGCGATCTGATCCGCCAGTGGGCTGCTCAGGCTGATGCCGTCCTCATTCGACAGAACCACCACGGCGACGCCTTTGCCCGGGAAAACGAGGTTCTTCGCCAGAAATCCGGAAACTTCGCCGCCGTGCGAGAACTCCGGCACGCCATCCAGTTGGCCCACCGACAGCCCAAGCGCATAGTGTGTAGGCTTACCGTCCTTCATCTTCACCGGCCGGGTGAAGTCGTCCCAGGAATGAGCAGAGAGAATGCGGCGCTCCATGAACGCGATATTCCAGCGCGCGAGGTCTGAGGGCGTCATGCAGAGTTCTCCCGCCGCGAACATCCAGCCCAAACCCTCGCGAAGGGCAGGCCGTGGCGGACCGAGGGCGTAGCGGGTGTAGGCAACGGCATCGCTAGGCGCCGGCTCGGCATAGCAGTCTCCTGCCGAGCTCATGTCCAGCGGGCGGAAGATCTTGTCCCTGAGGAACGCGACCAGAGGCTGGCCAGCCACTTTTTCGAAGATCGCGCCGGCCACGACGAAGTTGGTGTTGCTGTACTGCCAGCGCGTGCCTGGTTCAAAGTCCAGCTTCTTTTCGGCCCAGTCCTTCATGATCGTTTGCGGCGTGATGGGCTTCGTCCACTCGGGGATCATGTAATCCTGCGGCGCGTAGTCCGAATAGCCCGAGGTGTGCGACAGCAACTCGCGAATCGTAATATCGTTCGCGCGTGTAAGGTGCGGAAAATAACGGGCGACTTTGTCGTCCAGGGAGAGTTTGCCCTGCTCCTGGAGCATCAGCAAAGCCGCCACGGTGAACTGCTTGCTGATGGAGCCAACGGCGTAACGCGTGGTGGTTTCAGCCGCGCGGTCTCTGGCCATGTCCGCCTTGCCGAACGCTCTGGCGTAGATGAGCTGACTCGAATCCACCACCGCGATGGAAACGCTTGGGGCGCCGCTGGTGGCCAGCGCCGACGAGATCTTCTCGTCGAGGCTGCTGACGAGGGATTGCGCGGGCAGGCACGCGGCGGTAGCCAGCGTTAGTGCGGACGAGCGAAGGAAGCGCATGAAACTCCCATGGTAATGCAGATGAGTTGATACACTGGCTTCGTTATGAGCACGCCGGCTCTGCAACTCGACGACCTCAAAGCGCTGATTCGCGAGGTGCCCGATTTCCCCAAACCAGGAATTCTCTTCTACGACATCACCACGCTGCTGAAGGATGCCGAGGGGTTAAGGAGCGTGATCGACCGGCTGAAGGAGCACTACGCGAGCGCCGGGGTTGATGTTGTTCTGGGCATCGAGGCGCGCGGGTTTATCTTCGCGCCGGCTCTGGCTTACGCACTGGGCGTCGGCTTTGTCCCGGTGCGCAAACCGAAGAAACTGCCGGCGGCCACGCAGCGCGTCGAATATGCGCTCGAGTACGGCACCGACGTGCTGGAAATCCACGCCGACGCCATCCAACCCGGCCAGAGGGTGCTCGTGGTGGACGACGTTCTTGCTACCGGCGGCACCGCAGCGGCTGTAGCCCGTCTGATAGAGGCCCTGGGCGGGAAGGTGGCCGGTCTCGGCTTTGTCATCGAGCTCGATTTTCTGCACGGCCGAAACAAGCTGGAAAGCTACGACCTGTATTCGATGATCCACTATTGATGTCCGCCCACTCACGATCTGCGCGGCTGCGGTCGCTGGCCAAGCTGAATCTGAGCCTGCTGGTCCTGCATAAGCGGGCCGACGGCTACCACGAGTTGCGCACGGTATTTCAGACCATCTCGCTGGCCGACACCATCGACATCGAGTTCACCCCGGGGCGCGGTCGCACAGTCGAGCTGGATTCCGAGCTCGATATTCCTGACAACCTGATCGTCCGAGCCGCCAACCTGCTCATCGACGAGCTGAAGATTCGGGGCCGCGTCCATTTCCGCCTGGCGAAGAGCATCCCCATGGGCGGCGGGCTGGGAGGCGGGTCCAGCAATGCAGCCGCTGTTCTGCTGGCGCTGCCGGTGCTGGCGGGCGTACCGGCGGATCTCGCGAAACTCACGGCGCTCGGCGAACAACTCGGCGCCGACGTCCCATTCTTCCTGCACGGTGGTACCGCCCTGGGAATCGGCAAAGGAACGGAACTCTATCCTTTGCCAGAAGTTCCGGAGCGCCCGGCGGTGGTGGTTGCATCCGCGATTCACGTCTCCACTGCCGATGCATATCGAGCCCTGAACCGAAGTTTGACAGACAAGGCAATGCCCGCTATTATGAATAGTTTACAGGGATTTGCCTGGCGCAGCGGGGCTCCTGCGCCGGCCGGGGCGTGGGGTGGCGGCAACGATTTTGAAACGGTGGTTTTTCGGCAGTACCCCCTGCTCGGAACAATCAAACGAAAACTAGAGAGAGCTGGTGCCTGTCCCGCTCTGATGACCGGCAGCGGGTCGGCGATTTTCGGCGTGTTCGATTCGGTCGAGGAACGTGACCGCGTCATGGGCTTGTTCGGTCGGGAGCGGGCTTATCCAGTGAAGCTGGTCAACCGCCGCAGTTATCGTGCGCTGTGGTGGCGGCAGTTAAGGAATCATATCGCGGAGAGGAAATGGCCGCCGCAAAGCCGGTACTTGAAGAAATGAGATTCACGCAACTGAAGGTTTTCTCCGGCAACGCCAACCCGGTGCTCTCCGCCAAGATCTGCGCGGCGCTGGGGAGCACTCCGGGCAATGTCTCGGTAAAGACCTTTTCCGACGGCGAGATCCATCTGCAGGTGCAGGAGAACGTGCGCGGGGCTGACTGCTTCGTGGTGCAGCCCACCTGCACGCCAGTGGATCACAATCTGATGGAAGTGCTGCTCATGATGGACGCGCTGAAGCGCGCCTCGGCGGCGCGAATCACCGCAGTGTTACCCTATTATGGGTACGCCCGACAGGATCGGAAGGACCGCCCGCGCATGCCGATCTCGGCGCGGCTGGTGGCCAACCTGATCCAGACCGCCGGCGCGGACCGCGTGCTCGCGCTGGATTTGCACGCCGCTCAGATTCAGGGGTTTTTCGACGTCCCCGTGGATCATCTGTTCGCTGCTCCCGTGATGATCGAGTATTTCGATTCCATTGGGCGCCGCGATATGACCGTGGTTTCTCCCGACGCGGGCGGTGTGGAGCGCGCGCGGGCGTTCGCCAAACGGCTGAACTCGCCGCTGGCGATTATTGACAAACGTCGCACCGACGCGAACGTGGCCGAAGTGATGCACATCATCGGCGACGTCGAGGGGCGGCATTGTTTGATTGTGGACGATTTGATCGACACGGCGGGCACGCTGGTGAAGGCCGCCGAAGCGCTGCTGGAGCAAGGCGCCGTGAGCGTCACGGCGTGTGCGACCCATCCGGTGCTGTCGGGACCGGCCGTGGAACGAATTGAGGCATCGAAGATTCTGGAAGTGGTGGTTACGAATTCCATCCCGCTGAGTGAGGAAGCGAGCCGCTCGTCGCGCATCAAGACGCTGTCGGTGGCGCCGCTGCTGGCCCGGGCCATCCAGTCGATTCACGAGGACGGCTCGGTGAGCACTCTGTTTATTTAATTCGAGAGACGATATCCATGAACAACGAAATTACAGTAGCGGCTGAGCCGCGTTCCCAGCGCGGGAAGAACGAGGCGCGCAGGCTGCGGGTGCGAGGTCTGGCGCCGGCTGTCGTATATGGCGCGGGTAAGGAAGCCATCCCCGTTGCAGTCAGCCCGAAAGAGATCAACAGGATTTTGCATAGCCGCAGCGGTCACAACACCATCTTTAACGTCGAGGTGGCGAAGGGCGAGACCACCCCGGCGATGATTGTGGACTGGCAGCGCGACCCGGTGAAGGACAACCTCCTGCACGTCGATTTGAAGCGCGTGGATCTGACGAAGGCATTGCGCGTAAAGGTACCCATCGTCACCACCGGCGAGGCGCGCGGCGTGAAGGAGCAGGGCGGACTGCTCGAAGCGATCACTCGTGAAGTGGAGATCGAGTGCCTGCCCATCGACATTCCGGAGCAGTTCTCCATTGATGTTTCCAACCTGATGCTGCACCAGTCGATTCGCGCCAGTGAGCTGGTGCTGAGCGGTTCGGCGAAGCTGGTGAGTCCGGCCGATCAGGTCCTGGCGCACGTTGTGGCGCTGCGCGCTGAGGCTGTCGCGGAACCGACTGCCGAAGCCGGAGCGGAGGGCGCCGCACCGGCCGCCGCCGAGCCGGAAGTGATCAAGAAGGGCAAGAAGGAAGAAGAGGCCGTGCCCGAGGAGAAGGAGAAGAAGAAGAAGTAATTGTGGAACTGGATTTCATGGTTCGGCGGCCGTGCGGGGCGCGTCGATATGGGCGAATTTGAGCGGCTGATCGTCGGGCTGGGAAATCCGGGGCGTAAGTACGAGTCCACCGCGCACAACTTGGGTTTCCTCGTTGTAGACCGGCTGGCGCAACGCAATGGAATCCGGGTGAACCGGAAAGAGTGCATGGCGCTGACCGGGCAGGGCAGCGTCGCCGGGCACAAAGTGGTGCTGGCCAGGCCGCAAACGTACATGAATGCCAGCGGGCCCTCGGTGAAAGGGCTGCTGGTGAAATATGAGCTCGAGGCGAAGAGCCTCCTGCTGATATATGACGACCTCGATCTGCCGTGGAAGTCGGTGCGGATTCGCCCGAGCGGATCGCACGGCGGGCATCACGGCATCGAGAGCGTAATTGAGTCGGTTGGTACGAGAGATTTTCCCCGGGTTCGCCTGGGAATTCACGGCGGCGCGGGAAACCGCGACGGAGCCGGGATCGTGCTCGGGAAGTTCAGCCGGGCGCAGAAAGAAGAATTGGATGAGCTGCTCGACTACGTGAGTCAGGCGGTCGAGTCCATAATCGCTGAAGGCGTCGAAATGTCCATGACGAAATTCAATCGTCGCGCCCAAGGCTCAACTGAAGAGGAAGAATGAGGATTTACGAAGAGCTGTTTATTGTCCGGCCCAACATCACCGACGAGGAGCTTGATCCTCTGATGGAACAGTTGCGCCAGGTGATCACCAACCACGGAGGCGCTGTCGATAAAGCCGACAAGTGGGGCGTTCGCAAGCTGGCCTACCGGCTGGAGAAGAACACGGAAGGCTACTACGTGCTGATGCAGTTTTCCGGTGCCCCCGAGACGGTGAAGGAAATCGAGCGGCGCCTGCGCGTGTCCGACCTCGTGCTGAAGTTCATCACGGTGCGGATCGACGAGAAACTGAAGAAGATCGAGAAGCGGAAGAAGAGCCGCGAGAAGCGCGCCGCGCGAAAGCCGGCTCCGTCAACCTCAGCCGCTCCCGCAATGCCCGCGTTCGGCGAGCCACCGGCTGCGGCGCCGGGAGCTCCCGCGCCAGGCCACCCGGCTCCGGCGGCGCCCGCGCCCGCGGCTCCGGCAGTGGAGAAATAAGAGGAGACATCAACCATGGCAGAACAAAAGGGTGGACGTCCCATCAGCGCATCGCAGCGGCCGACCGGCGGCGACAAGGCTATCGCCACGCGCAAGCAGTATTTCCGCCGCAAGAAAGTGTGCCGCTTCTGCGTCGAGAAGATCGACGACATCAACTACAAGGACGTGCGGATGCTGCAGTCCTTCATCTCCGAGCGCGGCAAAATCACGCCGCGGCGCATTTCCGGCGTGTGCGCTCCGCACCAGCGCCGGCTCAGCGAAGCCATCAAACAGGCGCGCAATATCGCGCTGGTGCCGTTCGCGTCGGCGCTGTGAGGAAGGGCTGAAACATGGAAGTCATTCTCAGAGAAGACATCGAGAAACTCGGAACGCGCGGCCAGTTGGTGAAGGTCGCGCCGGGCTACGCGCGGAATTTCCTGCTGCCCAAGCGGCTGGCCGTTCCGGCGACGGACGCGAATCGCAAGATTGTCGAGCAGGAGCGGCAGGCACACCTCCGGCGCGAGGCGAAGGAATCAGCCGACGCGCAGGACCTGGCGAAGCTGATGGCCGCTGTAACAGTGACCATCGCGCAGAAGGCCGGCGAAAACGAGCAGCTCTTCGGCTCGGTGACCTCGCGCGACATTGGCGAGGCTCTCGAAAAACAGGGTTACAACATTGACCGGCGCAAAATTCTGTTGAGCGATCCCATCCGTCAGCTTGGCGAGTACAAGGTCGCGATTCGGCTGCACAAGGAGGTTACCGTCGAAATTCCGGTGAACGTCATCCGGGAAGCCGAGTGACCTTACTGCCCACCTACGATCCCTCATCGTCCTACGATCTCCTGAAGGCCGCCTCGCGCGGCCTTCTCGGCATAGACAGGCGACTGCTGCACGCGCTGGTGGACGACCCGAGTCAATCGTTGCCGGGCCTCGTGCGCTTCGTGGAAGAGGATCACCAGGACGATCCGGTGGATCTACAGCCGGACCTGCTGGCCGTGTTTCGTTACCTGAGGGCACCGGACGCGTTGCCGTTTTTTCTCCGGTGCCTGCGCGAACAGGTGGAGGAAGCCGACGACGACCTCATCGAGGGCGCGATCACATTGGGCCCGGTGGCACTCGAGCCGCTCCTTCAGTTGTATGAGGAACTGGGTGAGGAACAGGGCGGGGAAGTGGCCTTCATCCTCGCCGGTCTGGGCGCGCGCGATGAGCGGGTTCTGCGGGTTCTTCTGGATCGGCTGGAATACGACGCGACCGATGGCGGCCTTTGCCTGGGCCTTTACGGCGATCCCACGGCAATTCCGGCGATCGAGAAAATGATCGCGGAACTACCCTCCGATGATCAGGACCTTCGGCGCGAGCTGCGCAACGCGATCGACGAGATCCGCAGCCATGACCCGAACGCCGGCGCGACGCCGGACGCCTTCGACCTTTTCGCCGGTTACCCGGAGACCGCTGGGCCCGACTTCGACGCCCTGAGTGGCGAAGATCGGCTGGGGTTGCTGTCGCACGAAGCCCCGGATCTTCGTGCCAAGGCGGCGCGCAGCTTCTTCCAGCAGGAATATGGCCTAGATGTACGGGCGCGTTTGCTGGAAATGGCTCGCGGTGATGCGGGCGCCAATGTCCGCGGGCGTGCATGGGAGGCGCTGTCGGGCATCGACGACAAGGACGTGCGCGCGGAGATGCTTGCCGCGGCGACGAACCCGGAAACAGAGCTTGCCGAGCGCGCCGGCGCAGCGGTAGCGCTGGCCGACGATGCCGGGAAGCCAGAGATACGAGCGGCGATCGTCGCGCTGTACGAACTCCCGGAAGCGCGGGCGCAAGCGCTGGAAGCCATGTGGCGCTCGTTCGACCGCGGATTCTCGTCGTACTTTCCGGCGCACATCGATGACGAAAACGAGGACGTGCGCCGCCAGGCGATCTTCGGCGTGGGATATCTGGGGATCGGCTCCGAAGCCGAGCGGCTGCGCAAGTACTTCGACGATCATGAATGGCGCGCGGACGCCCTTTACGCATGGGCGCTGTGCACGCCGGCGGAGATTACTCGCGGCCGGATTCGCGGGCTCTTGCGGAAGATCGACAAAGTCGCGGGAGGGTTGTCGCTGGACGAGTCTGAGCTGGTGCAGCTTGCCCTGGATCAGCGGTTGCTGCTGCACGGCCTCGAGCCTGTGTTCTTCCCGGACAACGATGAGGAAGAAGAGCACGTGCACGACGAGAACTGCGATCACGACCACGAGCACGTACACGAGGCGG
>Ga0209415_10015417_pt1 | contig 12386 bp, 9 predicted proteins | sample PeaSoiSIISIP2007_FD_187696 | JGI IMG/M metagenome (GOLD analysis project Ga0209415, IMG submission 187696) | Peat soil microbial communities from Weissenstadt, Germany - SII-SIP-2007 (SPAdes) (version 2) | ecosystem: Environmental > Terrestrial > Soil > Wetlands > Peat | place: Germany... | reverse complement strand
GACGGCGCCGATTTCACCGAGGCCTTCAAAGAAGGCTTCCGCGTGGCGCACGCCTACGTGCGGCAATTCGTGCCGCCGGGCACCGGGAAATGAAGAATGGGTTTCGCCTGAAGCCGGCCGAAGGCACGAGCGTTAATACCTCATATCGGCAGCAACTGGCCAGTCCGGATTCCCGCCGCCCGGCGCTGCGGTTCTGCGCGAAACTGCTCCGCAAAGCGTTTCACGGCGAACACGCTCTCCACCCTATCGAATCATCGCATGGCGCCGTGGGCAATCCGCAGGGCCGTAGCGGTGAGGGGAGCCTTCTCCCACCCCTGTCCGGCCGGCGGCCGCCATCGCTCAACTTTCAGTTCGATTCGGGCGATCAGGCGTGACCATACGGAGTCGGGGTCGGAATCGAAGACCAGCTTGGCGTCGCCATCGAAGATGTACCAGACCCCCAGCTTCATTTCCTTCTCCAGTTGTCCGGCGCCCCAGCCGCAGTAACCCACGCAGGCGTGGAACTCACTGGGGCCCGTGCCCGCGGCCAACGTCTTTTCCAGCAGGGGCCGGGTGGAAATCATGTAGACGTCGCCGACAACCCGCCGCGCATCGTCCGGCTGGTTCCTTGCCCGAAGCAGCGCCAGCACCATCGACGCCTCGACCGGACCACCAAGGTAAATCGGGTCCGAGCGGTTCTTCGCCGCTTTGAGCTGGCCCAAGGCACGCGAAATCGGGACCTTGGCCGGGTGATTGATCATGAGACCCAGGGTACCGTTTCCATCCAACTGTACCAGCAGGACGACCGTCTTCGCGAAATGCGGGTCTGGGGCGTCGCGCGTCGCCACCAATAGCTTGCCTACGCCCAAATCCTGGACTCGCATGGATTGGGCCGCCACATCCAGGGGCAGGAACAGTACTGCCGCGGCGATCGACAGAGGGAGGGCGAACTGGAACCTCATGAAACCGATTTTCCACTTTTTGTCCCGCCTGCGCCAGGGGGACGGGCCGCAAGCCCTTGTGGGCTCAAGTAGCCGGTGTGGTAGCTATGGCCGGGCCGCGATTCCGGCCGCCCGGCGCTGTTGTTCTTATCGAAGCTCCCGAGCACTGGTCTCGAGATCGCGAGACGGTCTTGTTGCCTCTAGATTAGATCACGGAGAGGCCGAAGCGGTCAAAGCGTTCAACGACGATTTGATTGGTGCCGATCGGTCGATTTCGCGCCCGGTCCTCGAGGCTGATCCGGTATCGGGTCACGACGGTTTTGTTGAGAGCAAGGCGGGGTTCCGAGCAGTACCAGATGTTTCGCAAATCATCCAAACGATCCGAAGCACGTCTCGAATTCGCCTGCCTTTCTGCCGCATGGATTTCATTGACGTTCTTTTACAGAGAATTGACTCTCCGCGACGTTTCCCTGTCGCCTATGAAGACGGAGGTTGAAAGAAAGGACATGAAATCCAAGCTGCTCCGACAAATTCTCGCGGCCGGCGCGTTGCTGGCCGGTCCAGCCCTGGCCGCCGTCCAACCGAACGTCACCCCGGATCCTCCGCTGCCGGACACGCAGATTGCGCAGACCGTTCAGCGCGACCTGCTAAAGTACGCCAATTTCACCGTGTTCGACGATCTGAGCTTCAAGGTTCAGAACGGTCGGCTCACTCTCTTCGGCGAAGTAACGGAGCCGTTCAAGAAAGCGGACATCGAAAAGATCGCTGCCAAAGTTCCCGGCGCGACGGGTGTGACGGACGAGATCCAGGTGTTGCCCTTCTCCGACATGGACAATCTCCTCCGCAGCCGGATTGCCGTGTCGATCTACCACGATCCCTCGCTAGCGCGCTACCGTGCAGGAACGAACTCGCCGATTCACATCATCGTCGATAACGGTGGCGTCACCCTGAAGGGCGCCGTCTATACTCAGGCCGACAAGGAGGACGCGGGCCTGCTCGCTTCAAGCGTTGCTCCCATCGTCAACAACCTGCAAGTAGTCAACCCACCGAGCAGATAACCCTCAGTCCATCCCACACGAAATCGGGATCGCGACACTCTGGGCGGCCGGCTTGACAACCGGCCGCCTTTCTCTGTGTGCCGAGCATGTTGGACAGTTGGGGGGTGAAAGGCCCCTCACAGCCCGGATGGATGCGAAGTGTGCCGGGCGAGCGCTGCCCAATGCGGATAATCGGCCACCTTGTGAGGACACCCACCGAAAACCGACTCACCTGAGAGCCGACAACGCCCATTCTCGACACCCGCCGCGCACAGCCAGATGGATCGTTCCTAACGCCGTAGTGTAGATGACGGTCCCAATTTCAACCGGTGCCCCGGAAATCCGGTTTCGGGACGGCGTTATGTCGAGATATCGGCAGCTGCGGTTGGCCAGTAAAGCCGGCCGCCCGCCGCTCCAACTCCGCCCGAAGCCCACGAGCGTTCAAGCCCATCGGCGAGAATCAGCGGTTCTGCGCGGCGCTATCCACCTGCGTCCGAAACATCTCCCGCGTAAAAGTCACCGCATCCTGCGGCGTGGGCACCGAGAAGCTCATGAACACCAGCGCCATCTCGTTGGTAGTCTGTTCCCCGTAGGTCACCCTCACCGGCGGCTTCGCCGGGTTCCGCGGGTTGCCCTCGGAATTGTCGTAGGTGTATTCCATCTCCACGCGTGTTCCCTTGGGGAGTTTCACCGGCGTCGCATAGGTGCAGCTTCCCTGCCAGTTGAAATCCCAGTCTTTGATCCAGATCAGCGGCACTACCGATCCATCCGGCAGCCGCGCATTCACCTTCATGTCTTTGCAGAGGTAGTGCGCATGCGGCGTGATGCGCAGCAACTCCGTGTCCGCGGGGATCGTGGCCGATGCCTTCACCACGTATTTCGCATCGCCCGGCGCGATATCGATCCGGTTGTTTCCCACGATTGCCAACGCCCGCCCCCTGGTGGGAGGATCGGTGAAGAAGAAACCGTACGAAGACTGGTCCTGCTCGGCCTTGCCTGAGGGATGATAATGTACCTGCAATACCAGGTCCGTGCCCTTGCGGAGAGTCGCTGCGTACCCCGGTACCGGCTTCACGGCGACCTGTCCGGGTGCCCATCCTCCCAGTAAGCCCGCGGCGATCCCCGGTCCTCCGAAGCACGTGTAACCTCCGTCGGGCGATCCCGCAGCCAGCTTGCGCGCTTGGCCCGCCGGATCGGTGAATAGCAAGGCATGATGCACCACTCGCCGATTGTCGGCGCGGAATTCGGCCGCCCCGATGTTTACATCCGCCTCCAGGTTCAAAGGAATCACAAAGCAGCGGAACTGATCGGGCCCATCCGCAGGCACGTTGAATTTGGCCGGAATGGTGACAACGCGGTCCGGCTTGCCGAGTTGCCAGCCATCCGTGAATGTGGGTGGCGACGGCCTGGCAAAGGCGTCGCCTTCCGGCGTGCCCGATGTGGCCCAGTTCCCGATCAAAGCGATCTGCTCTTCGGTCAACCGCCGTTCGTCCTGGAAGTGACCGTAGCCCGGCTCCGCCTTCCAGGGCGGCATCACCCGCGCCTTGGTGACTGCCGCGATTAGCGCCGCGCGCTTGGCCGTGTCCTGATAGGTCAGCAGCGAAAACGGCGCTACTTCGCCCGGACGATGGCATCCCGCGCAGTTCTTATAAAGGATCGGCGCGATGTCTTTGTTGTAGGTCGGCGCCGCCGGCTTGGTGTCGGGCGGGGCAGACAGCATGGCCACCGCGCCCAGGATCAAAATTCCGATCAGTCTCATAGCTATCCTTTCACTTTCTGCGCGTGATCGCGCAACCCAGCGCCCTAGTACGTGCCCGCGGCACAGGCTTGCCGGCCAGGATGGCCTCGAGCGTGTCGCGCAGGTTGAACTCCGTCACCTGCACACGCTGCTTGCCGAGGTCTTCCAGCCGGTTATCGATGCGTCCCAAGTACAGCAGTTCGCCGCCTGCCGTGAGTACCGCCGCCTCGGGAGTCGTCGTAGTGACGCCGCACTTCCGGCGCCGCGACAGTGGCGTCGCCCTGGATCGCATAGAACGCCACGCCGCGGCCCGCAAATGCCTGCTCGATGCGGTTCAATTCCGGAACATAGCTGTTGCAGAGCGGGCAATCTGTGGTGAGGAAGAACAGCACGACCGCTCGTTTTCCGCTCCATTCGGCAGGCGTATGTGTGTGCCCCGACGTGTCCACGAGTGAGAACCGCGGCAACGAGCCCGCTCCAAACGCGAGGGCGTATCCCAGCAGCAGGCAGATTCCCCACTTGCATCCCATGCATCCTATTGTACGTGCGTTTTGTATCCCCATTGCGCGCACCGTCTCCGCCAGGCTTTCGTCTCCCTCATGGACGATGCCGATGCTGTCGAGCCATTGGGCGGTCTGCGGCGCCGGTGAGATGCACGACAAAACCGCATTAGCGCATGGCATTAGCGTATGGCGAACAAAAGGCGAATCCGCTATTCTAATCTCGTGGCCAGTTGTCGGGATCCGAACCGTCAACCGTCGCAGTCTTGCCGGATATCGTGGAACGCTGTATGCACGCCTCTCGTTCCGAATGGCTCTTCTTCCGCGAGTGGCGGGTTGGGACGGGACGGCGGAACGGCAACGTCCAGCGGCTGGATGCGTTCGCTCTGAACTCCCTCCCGCATACGGGCATGAAGCGGGTCTGCTATGAGGCGAACCCGGTTCGAGGCTGCCAGTTTGGCCACGAACCCGTGCTGCTCCAATGCCTCGCCCAACTGCGCGCCGAACTTTTCCATGGCGCTCTGCCCACGTCGCGAGGTGATCGCAGGCGGGGGCCGGTCCCGCTTCTGGCAGTTCAGCGAGGGAGGAAGCACCTAATGTGACGCGAGTTATCGGCCGATATGGCATATGTGAAGTCCCTGAGCAGGTCCGTTTGTGCCACGCTGGGTTTGACCTGGCGGGTTCTGCTCGGTCTATCGGCATTGACGGCCCCTTTACGGGGTCTGGACCCACGTAAACCGATCGCGCACTACAGTCATCGAGTCTGGCATACCGTCGATGGTTTGCCGCAGGATTCCGTGAGAGCGATCGCTCAGACACGTGATGGTTATCTGTGGCTCGGGACCCAGGCAGGGTTAGCGCGCTTTGACGGCGAACACTTCACTGTTTTCGACCCTACGAACAGTCCGTTGAAGCACAGCCACATCCTGGCGCTCTGTGCTTCGCGCGACGGTTCACTTTGGATCGGGATGGCGGACTCGGACGGGCTCTACCAGTGGACTCCCGAAAAGGGTTTGGCCGCGGCTTGGTCTGGCGCGAATGTTCGCGCGCTCTTCGAGGATCGGGATGGCGTCTTGTGGGTCGGGACGCAGGGAAAGGGACTGCTGCGGGTCAGCGGTACAGGAATGTCCAGGGTGATAACAGTAGAGCATCTGGATGTAAATGACGTGCGGGCGATCACGCAGGACGGCTCGGGCGCTTTGTGGATTGGCACGGAGGGCCAGGGGTTAGTCCGGTACGACATAAAAGGGAACGTGTTATACGACAGAAACAGAGGTTTCCCGACTCGGATATCAGCGCTCTGGCCGGATGCGGATGGATCGATTTGGGTGGGGACCAGGGGTAACGGGTTAATCCACCTGTCGGGAACAAACTGGCAACACTTCGCGATCAGCGATGGCAGGGTCGGCGACGATGTCCTTGCTGTCCAGGGAGATCATGACGGAAACGTTTGGATCGGCACAGATGGCGGAGGGATCAGGCGCTATCAGGGCGGACATTTCGCAGCGTACGACACGACGTCGGGCCTCAGTGGAGACATTGTCCGCGCCATTTTCGAAGATCGCGAAGGGAATATCTGGCTGGGCGCCGCCGGCGCAGGCCTGAACAGGCTGCAGGACGATCCGTTCGTTACTTACTGCAACCGGGACGGTCTTTCCAACGGCCTCATCTGGTCGATGGCGGAGGGTAACGATGGGACCGTCTGGATCGGTACGACCGAAGGATGGCTGAATCGCTTGAAGAACGGCGGGATTACCAGCTTCCAATTGGTGAAACAAGGCGAGCACGACATTATCTTTCCGTTGTTGCACGACAGCAGGGGGAATCTCTGGGCCGGGTTCGCGTCTGGCAGTACACAGCACTTGCGAGCGGTCCGGGTGAATGGATCGTATCCACCTTCCTCAACTGAATTCACTCTCCCCAGCGTCATCCGAGCCGTGGCCAATGCTCCAGACGGCTCTATCTGGCTGGGCTACGACGACGGTCTCGTGGAGTTTGGAGACGGATCGCGGCAACGCACCTATACGACAGCGGACGGGCTGCCGTCGAATACCATAAGGGCAATCGCGTTCAACCGTAGCGGCCGCATGTGGGTAGCCACACCCAACGGGCTGGCGGAGAGGACAGAGGGACGCTTCCAGGCACTCAGCAGCAGCCTGGGGCTGAAAGACGATTCGATCCTGACTCTTTGGGCGGACGAACGGGACCATTTGTGGCTGGGGTCGCGGACGGGAGGACTGTACCACTTCAGTCAGGGTCGTGTTGGGCACTATACGCGCAACGAAGGACTGCCGGACAATCAGGTTTTTTCTATCCTCGAAGACGAAAGCAGCAACCTGTGGCTGACATGCCGCAAAGGTATCTACCGGGTCTCAATACAGGACATCGATCGGTTCGATCGCCAGGAGTCACACTACATTCCGTCGGTCATGTACGAGAGCATCGACGGGTTGCAAAGCAGCGAGATCAATTACGGTGCCAAGCCGCCTGCCATGCGCACTCGTGACGGCCGCTTCTGGTTTGCCACCTACGGTGGCGTTTCGGTTGTCGATCCGGCACATCTCATCGTCAACCGTGACGCCCCGCCGGTCTATATCGAACGGGTGGTCGCTAACGGCGCTGAATTTTCGGCCGGAAGGAGCCTGACTCTAAGTCCGGCATACCGGAATCTCGATGTCCATTACACCGCTTTGAACTTCCGTGCACCGCAACGTGTGAAATTCCGGTACCGGATGGATGGATTCGATCGCGATTGGGTGGAAGCCGATACGCGCCGGGTTGCTTATTATACAAATCTTCCCCCTGGTTCCTACCGATTTCGAGTCATTGCGTGCAACAGCGACGGATTTTGGAACACGGAGGGGGCTGGTATCGACCTCGTGCTGCGGCCGCATCTCTATGAAGTGTGGTGGTTCTGGCCTGCGCTGGCGGCGTGTGGGATCGGAGGCGCCCTTTATGCACTCCACAGGCGAGCGCGCGTGTTCCGGGTCCGCCAGGCTGAGCTGGCCCGGCACGTTGCCGAACGTACGAAGGAACTGCAAGCCGAAGTTCGGGTGAGGCGCAAGGCGGAAGACGCCGCCGCTGCCGCCAGCCGCATCAAAGGCGAGTTTCTGGCCAACATGAGCCACGAGATCCGCACACCGATGAATGGGGTCATCGGCATGACCGGTCTGCTGCTGGATACGAACTTGACCGAGGAGCAACGCGGCTATGCCGAGACCGTGCGCGCCAGCGGTGAATCCCTAATGGGCATCATCAACGATATCCTTGACTTCTCCAAAATCGAGGCGAAAAAACTCAACCTGGAGACAGTGGACTTCGAGCTCCAGAGCCTGTTGGACGATTTTGCGGTCACCCTGGCGGTGCCGGCGTACGCGAAGGGGTTGGAGTTGTTTTGCGGCGCCGACCCCGCCGTCCCCATGCGGCTCCGAGGCGACCCGGGCCGTTTGCGCCAGATTCTCACCAATCTGGTGGGCAACGCCGTCAAGTTCACCGAGCAGGGCGAAGTGGCAGTGCACGTTCGCCTGGAGGAAGAGACAGAAACTGAGTGCCTGTTACGCTTTTCCGTGCGCGACACGGGCATCGGCATCCCCGCAGAGAAGATCGGCTCTCTCTTCGACAAGTTCAGTCAGGTGGACGCCTCGACCACCCGGAAGTACGGCGGTACAGGGCTGGGGCTAGCCATCTCCAAGCAACTGGCAGATATGATGGGCGGCGAGGTCGGCGTGACGAGCCAAGAGGGCAGGGGCTCGGAATTCTGGTTCACGGTCCGATTAGGTAAGCAGGACGGGGGAGTTCAGACGGAGAGCCGTACGACAGCTAACCTACGCGGCGTGCGGGTGCTGATTGTCGACGACAACGCCACCACACGCGACATCCTGACGACGGTGATGACCTCCTGGGGCATGCGCCCAGCGGCGGCTGAGGGGGGACCCTGGGCGCTCCAGTCCTTCTACCGGGCGCTGGAGGAAAACGACCCCTTCCGGGTCGCTGTGATCGACATGCAGATGCCGGGAATGGACGGCGAGGCCACTGGCCGCGCGATCAAAGCGGACCAGCGCCTGGCGAATGCCCGGCTGGTGATGCTGACCCCCCTGGGAGCCCGCGGTGGCACCCAGCGCATCGAGGAAATCGGTTTCGCGGGTTGTGTCACGAAGCCGATAAGGTGCGAAGAGCTGTTCAGCCTCCTCTCCAGGGTATTGTCCGACACCCCTGATTCCGACCTGTGGCCCATCGCGCCGAGCCCTTCGGCCCACGAACCACAGCAGCCTCTTGCCGGCTCCCACGCGCGGATCCTGCTCGCCGAGGACAATATCACCAACCAGCAGGTGGCCTTAGGCATCCTCAACAAACTCGGCCTGCGCGCTGACGTAGTGGCGGATGGGATCGAGGCGGTCAGAGCGCTCAAGTCCATCCCTTACGACCTGGTGCTGATGGACGTACGCATGCCGCTGATGGACGGCATCGAGGCTACTTGCCAGATCCGCGATCCGCGATCCGCAGTCCGCAATCATGACATCCCCATCATCGCTATGACCGCCAACGCTATGCAGAGCGATCGGGAGCACTGCCTCGCGGCGGGCATGAACGACTATGTGTCCAAACCAGTGTCACCGCAGACGTTGTTGGAGGTGCTGAAAAAATGGCTTGGGACCGGGGGACCGCGGCACGCGGAGGATGCCACGCTACAACCGGTGTTACCACCTGTGCCACAAGCGACGGCTGCGCCGCAACAATCCGCGATCGAGCCGTTCCACAGCGAGGACCTGCTGCGGCAGCTCATGGGCGACGAGAAGCTCGCCCGGCGCATCCTGGGAAGGTTCCTGGAGGACGTTCCGCGGCAGATCGCGGCCTTGGCTGAGGCCATAAGCCAGACCGATCCCAAAGCGGCGCGCGTGCGCGCTCACGCGATCAAGGGTGCGGCCGCCACGGTGGGCGGGCGCGAAATGCGTGAGGTGGCATGGAAGCTGGAGCAACTGGGGAGCACCGGCGATCTGGACACGGCCGCCCGAGTGCTGCCGGAACTGGAGGCGAGCTTCGCGTGCGCGCGGCCGGCCATGGAACGGTTCTGCGAAGAGGGCTAACCCGGATTTCTCATCGTACCCACCGATGGTTGGATCGAGTGTTTCGGCGACTGGCTCCGTTGCCAGAGACTCCTGAGATAGTGTTCCTGAAGTGTCCTCGCCATGGCGGAAATCACATGTGTGGGGCCAGCGTATTGCCAAGGGCTTTAGTGGGGCCGCGAGCGCGCGCTCGTGGAAATGATGAGCGAGGCCGCCACGTGGCCGGGGAACTGCTTCAATGGCGGATCAGCATCCTCGGGTTCGCCGGCCACTATGACCAGGCGCCGTTAAACGTTGGCCGACGCCAGCGGCACCGCGCCGATTCCGAGTTCTTGGATCAGGGCATCATACTGAACTCCAGGCGTTTTTCTGCCTTTCATTTGTTCGAGGAGATTGTTCGAGCCTACCTTGCGCTCGCCCTGCACCAGCCACATTGCCCCCGGCCTGGTCTCTAACGCCCAACCTCGATCCAGCAGTATGACGAGGAACGCCATCCAGATTAGAGAAATCGCCCGTTCGCGCCGCTGCTCGCGAGTCAGAAGGGTTCCCTTAGGGTCGGGAACTTTCGCTGCGAGGCTACCGGCGTCGGCGAGGGCCTTCGGAATGTCCGCGACTCGATATGTATTTAGCAGGGCATGATGTTCCCTGACACATTGCCGCCAGTACGGAACCCACACCCGATCACCGGTGTGTTCCCAGTCCATCGGCTTCAGTTCCGTGACCTTTGTCTGAGGGAGAGCCGCCTGGAAAGCGGCCTGTTCTAGAGCGGGAATACCGTCCAGCAGAGCGATGGCTGGAGTGTTGTGTTCGGGCGGCTCGGGAAAAGCGTATCGCAAGGCCCGCTCGGCTCTTTGCTGGAATGTCGGATGACTGTCCAACGGCTTCGGCTTCTTCCCGGTCAGTTGCGCCTGCACAATGCCCGGCAGCAACGCCGCAATCTGTGGAGCCGATAAGAATCGAGCGAAACCATCTGCTAAGGGAGGGCAAAAACCCGCGTTCAACACCGGTACCACTTCCGAGCCGAGAAACCAGGGCCATGCGAGACCGCCGTTGACAATCTTGCCGAGCCCGCTGATAAGCGGACCCGTGCCCGCCACTGCGCAGGCCAACTCGTCGGCCCGGTATTCCCATTGACGTGACGCCAGCATCGTCAGGCGCAAGAACCCCTTCCAATACAGCCCCAGGATGGTGACAATCACCCACCGCAAGATGGCGACGTACGCCCAACGTGACATGACGTTGAGGAGCCCGGATTCGGAGGAGAGCCCCTGGATACTGCGGACGATCCCTTCGCAGGCAGTTCGCAGCCAGATTCCGAGCGCTGTATCGCCGCCGTAGTAATGTGCGAATTCATGCGCCAGCACGGCACGAAATTCGGCGATGGTCATCATCGAAAGGAGTGGTAAACCTACGGCCATCACGCGCTGGCCGCCGACGCCCAGCATGCCTCCGCGCCGTGCGACCCACGCGTTGGCCTCCAGTATCAGGTAAGCGGTAGCCGGCACGGGCTCTTGAAATTCATTTGCGATCTTCGCGATCTCCGCGAAGAGGCGCGGCTGGTTGGCCGGTTCCAGAATTGGACCGGGCGCGATGAAACGATCGCGACGGGGAATGAGCGACCAGAGAAGGGCAGCGGAGCACAGCCCGGATCCGATCCCGATAATTATTGAACCGACGCCCAAGTTGCCAAGCGCGGCGAGCGCGATGAAGGCACAGGCCAGAGCGATGCCGAGGGCGATCCCATAGGCACACAACACGAGCAGGGCGATTAGAAACGCCCAAAACCAGAGAATTGGCCGTCGCGGCGCTGCCTTCACGCCTGTCTGTGTCATCGAGATCTCAACGAGGATAGCACGGTCCTCGTCGATGGCCGGCTCTCGGTCCGAGTCTGCGTCGGGTTAGTAACGGCTTGCCCATGAATCGCCCAGCCATGGTCCGAGACCTTGACAGATCCTCTCCGAGCATTGGCTGATTCTGGGTTGAGAGGACAGCAGCAACGGTGGCCCTTGGTGCGGTCCTCTTCCGGTCATCCCCTCTTCCGGTCATGTCACGGCAGAATAGAAAGTTCCGGTTCAGTAGAGTAACAGATTCGATTCTATGGAATGCCATCCGGCCAGCCCTGGCTCGTCTGACACGGCCATTGCGACACACGGGCCGCGCGCGGGGGCCGCGTCAACGGGACCGTGTACACCAGCGCGGGGGAAAGAACCGAGAGAGCACGCACATGTGCAGCCTGCCAAAAAGGGGGCCACCGTGGCGAAAACAGGGATTTTCTGCTTTGCCAGAACCGGAACTTTCTATTTTGCCGCGACATGTCCTCTTCCGGTCACCTCCAGCGCATCGCGGCGGTGATAAGATAGTCGCCTATGTCCAGGTGCGTTTTGCTCCTCTGGGCTGCCGCGCTGCTGGCTCAGCAGGATGATGTAAAGAACCCGCGCACTTCTGCGGCTGACGCCGCCCAGGGTGAAAAGACGTTCCGCTCCCATTGCTCGCCGTGTCATGGTCTCAAAGGCGAAGGTGGGCGCGGCCCTAACCTCGCGACCGGCATTTTCTATCACGGCTCTACGGACTCTGACCTGCTGCGAAACGTCTCGAACGGGATCGATGGCACTGAGATGCCGGGGCTGTTCTACTCCCCCGACCGCGTCTGGCAGGTCATTGCGTACATTCGGTCATTGAACGCTATGTCCGGTCAGCCTTTGGCCACAGCCGTTGCGGCCGGCGAAGCGGTATACAAGCGGGAGGGCTGTGTCGATTGCCACAGGGTCAATGGCGCCGGCGGGCGAATGGGGCCAGACCTATCGTCGATCGGCAAAACGCGTTCCGCCGAGCATCTGCGCCAGTCTATCCTGGAACCCAACGCCGACGTGCGTCAGCGATACTGCGTGGTCAGTGCCACCGATGCCGCCGGCAAGACGATCGAAGGGTTCCTAATGAATGAAGACACATACACGATCCAGTTCATCGACCTCTCGGGACGGCTTTACTCCGTTGAGAAGGCGGGCCTGAAATCTCTCAAAATCGACAGAGTCTCGAAAATGCCGCCGTACAAGGGCAAGCTGTCCGAGGACGATAAGGCCGCCACTCTGGGCCGCATCTCCACCGGCACCGATTACGCCATCTTCGGC
>Ga0209415_10015415_pt1 | contig 12387 bp, 13 predicted proteins | sample PeaSoiSIISIP2007_FD_187696 | JGI IMG/M metagenome (GOLD analysis project Ga0209415, IMG submission 187696) | Peat soil microbial communities from Weissenstadt, Germany - SII-SIP-2007 (SPAdes) (version 2) | ecosystem: Environmental > Terrestrial > Soil > Wetlands > Peat | place: Germany... | reverse complement strand
GCGCGTCGTGGCGCTGCAGCGCCGGACTTTGCCCGACGCTGCTGCGGTCACCCGCCGCTACCTCCACGAGCTCTCGCCTTATCTGGTGGCGGTTCATGAGTGATCGCAACGGCAAACCATTGACCATTTGCCTGGTCGCAGCCGACGTCTCGGGCGATCAAAACGGCGGCCGGCTGGCCCGCGCGCTGGCCGATTTGGAACCCGGCGTCCGCCTGATCGGGGTGGGCGGCGCGGGGATGCGCCGCGGCGGAGTCGAGGTCGGAGTCGATAGCACAGGTTTCTCGACTATCGGTCCCCCCGACTCTTTAAGCTCGGTGCGCTCGGTGCTCCGCGTATGGCGCGGTTCGCGCGCTTTAATCAAATCGGTCCGTCCCGACCTGGTCGTCCTGATCGACGCCGAAACCCTTAACCTGACCCTGGCGCGCTGGTTGCGGGCGCGCGGCGTTCCCGTGGTGTTCTTCTTTCCGCCGCAAGTATGGTTGTGGGGGAGATGGCGTCTGCCGCTGGTCGTGCCGCTGGCGGCCCGCGTGCTGTCGGCGTTTCGCGAAGAAGCTGAGATCTACCGGGCCGCCGGCGCCAACAGCCTGTGGGTGGGCCATCCGCTGAGCGACGCCGTGCGCGTCAATGAAGACCCGGCCGCGGCGCTGCGCAAAATCGGCCTGGCGCCCGACCGGCCGCTGGTGGTACTGATGCCGGGCAGCAGGGGCCAGGAGATTCGCGACCTGTGCGAACCGATTCTCGGCGCCGCCAAATTGCTTCAGAATCGCGACCCCCGGCTCCAATTCGCGATTCCGCTGGCCAGCGAGGACCTGCGCGCGGAGCTCGAAAGCTGGGTCCGCCGCACTGCGTTGCGCGACACCGTGATCTACAACCCGGAATCCTACGCCGTGCTGAGCCGGGCCCGGGTCGTCCTGCAATGTTCCGGCACCGCCACCCTCGAAGCCGGTCTTCTGGGAATTCCCTCGGTGATCGCCTACCGCTGCCGTCCGCTATATTACTCGGTGGGACGCCGGCTGATGCGGGTGAAATTCATCGGGATGGTCAATATCCTGCTGGATGAAGCGGTGCAGCCCGAGTTTTTCCAAAAGAATGTCGACGCAACTCACCTCGCTGACGAAGTCTGGTCGCTGCTCACCGACGAGGCGCGGCGCCGCAAGATCCAGACGCGGCTGGCGCATTTGCCGCAATTGCTCGGACCCACCGGAGTGATGGGACGCGCGGCGCGTGCGGTGATGGAACTGGTGGAGCGCCCGGCCGAGGAATCCGCCCCGGAGCGGCTCTCGGCAGGATCGGGGAGCTAGCCCTGAGCTAGCCCCGAAGCGAGAATAATTTTGTATGGCCTACACCCGAAAATCAGCACTGGTGCAAGGACTCCTGGTGCCCCCTCCTTATCCTGGCCCTAAAGCGAAAATAATTTCTCGTGGTCACAGGCGAAACCTGCACTGCCGCAAGGCTTTTCTGACACCCTCTCCTTATCTTAGGAGAGGGCTGGGGAGAGGTTGCACGCCGCGCCTCAAAGATCACACTTCGCCTGCGCGCCCTTCAAGAACGCAGACGCTCTGCGGTGAGTCGTTCTCGGTTTCAGGGCCCGCAATGCCACCCCAATCGCAAATCCCGGAGCGGAGTGAAGGCAGTGCCTGAATCCGCCGCGCGCTGCGAGCTGGCGGATAAAGTCGCGCTGGTCACCGGGGCCTCGCGTGGTATCGGACGCGCGATCGCGCTCAAGCTCGCGCAGGCCGGATGCGATGTGGCGGCGGTGTATCACAATGCTCACGATCAGGCGCGCTCGCTATGCGAAGCGGTTGCCGCGATGGGCCGGCGCGCGACGCCGATTCAGGCCAACGTCGCCAGTCCGGAAAGCGTCGCCGAGCTGTTCGTGGAATTCTCGCGCGCCTTCGATCGCGTCGATATCGTGGTCAGCAACGCGGCCAGCGGCGTCTTGAAGCCGTCTCTACAGATGACGCTTAAGCATTGGCGATGGTGCCTGGAGACCAATGCCCTGGCGTTAAACCTGCTCGCGCAGGGTGCGGCGCCCCTGATGCGCGACGGCGGCCGGATCATCGCGCTGTCTTCTCTCGGGGCGCGGTTTGCGCTGCCCGATTACGGGTTCATCGGCGCGTCCAAGGCGGCGTTGGAGTCGCTGGTCCGCACCTTGGCGATGGAGTTGGGGCCGCGCGGGATTCGCGTCAACGCGGTCAGCGCGGCGGTGGTCGATACCGACGCGCTGAAATCCTTCCCCCGGCGCGCGGAGATGTTAAACGAGTTTGCAAAGCGGGCGGCCCTGGGCCCGGAACTGTTACCCAGCCATGTGGCCGACGCGGTTTTTCTGCTATGCCTGCCCGAAGCCGCGATGATCACCGGGCAGACCCTGGTGGTTGACGGCGGATTTTCGATTTCCGGATGAAGGCCATGCTTGGCGATTCGGAACTGGCCGGCAAGGCAGTAATCGTAACCGGAGGCAGCCGCGGGATTGGACGGGCGATTGTCGAGCTGCTCGCGGCCGAGGGCGCCGCGGTCACCTTCCTGTTTCGCGAGGATCGCGCCGCCGCCGAGCAGACCGTCGAGCAGGAACGCGCGCGGGGCCACAGTATCTTTTCCGAGCAGGCCGACGTGCGCGACGCGGGCGCCTGCGCCGCCGTGGTCGAGCGCGCCGTGGATCGCCACGGGCGCGTCGACGTGCTGGTCAACAACAGCGCGGTCATCCGCGACAACCTGCTGCCCTGGCTGGAACCCGCCGACGTCAGCGAGGTGCTGGAAACCAACGTCACCGGAGTGTTCAATATAACCCGCGCGGTGGTTCCCCACATGATCACGCGGCGGTCGGGAAAGATCATCAATATAAGTTCGGTAGCGGGCGCGATGGCGGGCCGCGGACAAACCAACTACGCCGCCAGCAAGGGCGCGATCAACGCCTTTACCCGGGCGCTGGCGGTGGAGCTGGCGCCGCGTAAAATCACCGTCAACGCGGTCGCCCCGGGAATAATCGAAACTGGGATGTCGGAGCAAATCCGCGCCCGCGCCAATGATGAAGCACGCGCGCGGATTTTGCTGCGCCGCTTCGGTACGCCGGCCGAGGTCGCTTACGCCGTCGTGTTCCTCGCCTCGCGCTTTGCCGATTACATCACAGGTCAGATCGTCTATGTGGACGGCGGTTTCAAGATGGAGTGAGTATGCCGGTTGCGATCAGCAGGGATGACATCGACCGCGTCTATCCGCGGGTGGCCACGGCGATTGCGCAAGCGCTGGCGCGCGACGCCGCCGAGGTGCGGATTGATAGCCGCCTGTTCGCCGACCTGGAAGCGGAGTCGATCGATCTGCTCGATATCGTTTTCCGGCTGGAGCGTGAATTCAAGGTGCAGATCCCGCGCGGGCGCATTATCGAGGACGCGCGCGGGGAGCTGTCCGAAGCGGAATTCGAGCACAAGGGCGTCCTCACCAGCGCGGGAATTGCCCGGCTGCGCGAGTACCTAAGCGAAGTCCCGACGGCAAGTTTCCGCCCCCAAATGAATCTGGCCGACGTGCCGACCCTGTTCACGGTTGAGACGATGTGCAAGATGGTCGTTCGCGCGACGCGCGCAGGCGGCGGCTGATTATGCCCGTCCGCCGGCGCGTGGCAATTACCGGGCTGGGCCTGGTGACGCCGCTGGGCAACGACACCGCCGCTACCTGGAACGCGTTACTCGCGGGTCACAGCGGCGTCGCCCCGATAACCCTGTTCGACGCCGCCGGCTACCCGGTCCGGATCGCGGCCGAAGTCAAGTCCTTCCAGGCGGGGCCGCCCGGCGCCGATCGCAAGCTGCTCAAGTACGCCGTGCGCCACGCCCGCTTTGCGCTGGCGGCGGCTGAGCAGGCGCTGGACGATGCCGGGATTCGTCCCGAACCCGCAACCGCCACGCGCTGGGGATGCGTGGCCGGAAGCGGAATGATGGGAGTTGAGTTCGGCGAGCTGGCCCACTTCCAGCGCCATTTCGCGCCCGGCGGGACGCCGGCGGCGGATTCGCTGTTCGACGCCACAAAACCGGCGCCCGACCCGGTTGCGTATGCGCGCAACCAGGCCAACGCCGGATTGGGGATTGTGGTGCAGTGCTGCGGAATCCGCGGCTACGCCAGTTCGGTCCACACCGCGTGCGCGTCGGGCGGCCAGGCGATAGGTCTGGGCATGCGCTTGATTCGCCGCGGCGCTGCCGACTTTGTTCTGGCCGGCGGGTTCGATTCGATGATCAATCCGATCGGCCTGGCGGGCTTCTGCATGCTGGGCGCGCTGTGCGCGGACAACGACGCTCCGCAGCGCGCCAGCCGTCCGTTCGATCGCACCCGCAACGGCTTCGTCCTGGGCGAAGGCGCCGGCTTCATGGTGCTGGAGGAATGGCAGGCGGCGCGCCGGCGCGGCGCGCGCATCTATGCCGAACTGGCCGGCGACGGCAATTCGCTGAGCAGCTACCGGATCACCGATTCCCATCCTTCGGGCGACGGTCCCATCCAGGCGATGCGCTGGGCGCTGGCCGACGCCGGCGCAAGCCCCGCAGAGGCGGACTATATCAACGCCCACGGCACCTCCACCGCGATGAATGACCGCAGCGAATGCGCCGCAATCAAGGCGGTGTTCGGCCCGCATGCCGGGCGCGTCGCGGTCAGTTCGACCAAGAGCCTGATGGGCCACCTGATTGCGGGCGCGGGAGCGGTGGAGGCCGCGATTTGCGCGCTCGCTATCCGCCACGCGATGCTCCCGGTCAGCGCCAATCTCGACGATCCCGATCCGGATTGCGATCTCAATTTCGTCCGCGAGCATCCGCTGCCCGCCCGCGTCCGGATCGCAATGTCCAATTCATTCGGGTTCGGCGGATCCAATAGCTGCCTGGTGTTCAGGAACCCGCAGGACGTGGCGGCGTGAGCGATGCTATCGCAATAACCGGCGCCGGCGCCGTCTGCGCGGCGGGAGATACGCCCGAACAGATTTATCAAGCGCTGTGCGCGGGAACCGTCGCGCTGGCGCCGGTGCGGTGCTGGGACTCGGCGCGCTGGCCCGCGCCGCTGGCCGGCAGCGTCGAACCCATCGACGCCGCGGCGATATTCGAGGATCGCAAGCTGCTCAAGGCAACCCAACGCCTGCGCCACACCGACTTGATGGGTCTGTACGCGGCAAGCCGCGCGGTGAAAACCTCGCGTATCGACGAGTATCGCCGCGCGCTGAATGATCCCGAACAACAAGACTTCAACGAGCGGACCGCCGTCCATACCGGATGCGGCGGGGTGGCCTACCATTATCAATATGATTTCCTGCCGGCGCTGGCCGCCATTGCAGGTGACCTCCGAGCCTTCGGCGAGACGCTGGGCGCCACGGTCAATCCCACCTGGCTGCTGGGAGCGCTGCCCAACAACGTGCTCTGCTACCTGGGGATCGGGTACGGCTTCAAGGGCCCCAATTCCTGCATCACCAACCACAGCGTCAGCGCAACGATGGCGATTATCGAGGCGTTCCACACCATCCGCGCCGGCGACGCCGATCGCGCCGTGGCGGTCGGGCACGACGCGCCGGTGGAGCCCGAAGGGATCCTGAACCTCTATCATCTGGGCCTGCTGACCACCGACCTCATCCGCCCGTTCGACAGCGAGCGCAGCGGATGTTTGCTCGGCGATGGTGCCGCGGCGTTAGTGCTGGAAACCCACGCCGCGGCGCAGGCGCGGGGCGCGTCCGTGCTCGGCGCTGTACTGGGCGGCGGCGTTACCACGGAGGCCGGCGGTGTTTTGAGTATCCGCGATGACGGTGACGGCGAGGCGCGCGCGATCGAGATTGCCCTGGACGACGCGGGAATCGGTCCGCGCGATGTCGGATTAATCGCGGCACACGGCAACGGGACCATCAATTCCGACCCGTCCGAGGCGGCCGCAATCCGGCGCATCTTTGGCGCCGATATACCTCCCGTCACGGCGTTTAAGTGGGCCTTTGGCCATACGATGGCGGCGGCGGGCGCAATCGACGCGGTGCTGGCGCTGTGCTGCCTGCGCGCCCGCTCTATTCCCGGTATCGCTACCCTACGGGAAGTAGACCCGCGATGCCTGCCCTTGCCGATCGCGGCCGCCGGCTCAGCGCCGCGCAGCGACATCGCGCTCGTACTGGGCCGCGGATTCGGCGGGATGAGCACCGCGCTGATTATCCAGGCGCCGCCAGGTGGCGTGTGAGCACGTCCGGCCCGCTTGCCCCCACCCGATGCGGTATCGATCTGGTGCCGATCGCGCGGGTGCGCCGCTTGCTCAATGAGTTGCCCCGCGCTGACCTGCTGCGGTTGTTTTCCGAGCGCGAACTTGACGGCGGCGCGGACGGCGCGGATGCGCTGGAGCCCGCCCGGCTCGCGGCGCGTTTTGCCGCCAAGGAAGCGTGTCTGAAGCTTTTTCCGCGTGAGACCGCGCTGGGCGAGATTGAGCCGCGGGACTTCGAGGTCGTGTCAGACGGCTATGGGGCACCGCGCGTGGTATGCGCTCCCAATGCTGCGGACGCCCTGGCGCGCCATTGGCTGGAGGACATCTCGCTTTCGCTCAGTCATGACGGCACCCACGCCACCGCGGTCGCGATCGCGCACAAAAGGCGCCTGCGCGCGCCGGCGGCGGGGAAGCTCATGTACTATTGCCTGCCGATCCGCCGCCGCACCGTGATCGCGAATCTGCACCGCGCCTTCGGCGCGTCACTCGACGAGGATGAAATCGTCACCCTGGCACAGGCTTTCTACGGACACATGCTGCGCTCGGCCGCGGAGTTTGCTGCCAGCCTGATACCGCGGGCGCGCCGCCCGGCGGTGCGCGTGGAAAACATCGAAGCGATTTTGGCCGCTCATGCCCTGGGGCGCGGAACGCTGTTGCTGTCGGGCCATTTCGGCAACTGGGAAGTCGCGCTGCCGGCCGCGATTGAAACCTTCCCCCAATACCGGGGGCGTTTTCATGTTGTGCGCCGGCCATTGCGAATCCGCTGGTTCGACCGTCTGGTCACGCGCCGCATGCGCGCCGGCGGTCTGGGTGTGATATCGAAACGCGGCTCGTTGCAAACGATCCTTGATCGGCTCGCGGCCAGGGACGCGGTGGTGTTCATCATGGACCAGCATGCGGGCGCGCGCGACGGCGTGCTGGCCGAGTTCTTCGGCCATCCGGCGTGGACCTTCCGCAGCCTGGCGCTGATCGCGCTCAGCACCGGCGCCCCGGTGGTCCCCGCGGCGCTGTGGCGCGAACCCGACGGCACCCACGTGCTGCGCTTCGAGGAAGCGCTCAGTCCCGTCGAAGCTGCCGGCGCCGCCGAGGCGATCGCGGCCAACACCCGGCGCTACAACGCGGCCCTGGAGCGCATCATTCTGCGCCATCCCGAACAGTGGTTCTGGATCCACCGCCGCTGGAAAGAGCGTTGACTTCGCGCACATACGCAGATGCCACTGCGGGAAAGCTTCAAGCGAAGGCGCCGCCGTTGGCGCGGACTACTTCGCCATTGATCGTGGTATTAACGGCAGAGGCCAAAAAGACAATTACCGACGCGACCTCCTCGGGCGTGGGAACATGCCGGATCGGCGATACCTTGGCGGCTTGTTCGACCGCCTCCGGCATCCATTGACGGACACTCTCGGTCAGCGTCAGACCCGGCATCACAACGTTGACGAGGATCCCTTCGGGAGCAAGTTCCTTGGCCAGCGACCTGGTAAGTCCGTGCAGCCCCGCCTTTGCGGCCCCATAGGTTGCGGCGCCGGGGTAGCCATCGGCCGCCACCACGGAGGAGACGTTGACGATGCGGCCCCATCGCTGGCGGCGCATGGATGGCAGCACCGCCTCAATCGCCACGTGCGCGCCCTCAAGATTACTGCGCAGCAAGTCGCGCCACTCCTCCGACGGAACCTCCTCGAAGAGCTTTCGAGTGACCGATTTGTCGCCCGCGTGAAGGGCGTTGTTGACCAGGATGTCAATCCTGCCCCAACGGGCGATAGCCGCTTCAACGGCGCTGCGGATGGACCGGTCCGAACTGATGTCCAACGGCGTGACCAACGCATCGCCTGCGCCGCCGCGGATTAGCGCCGCGACCGCCTCCGCCTGCTCGCGTTGACTGTGGTAGGTGACCACAACCCGCGCGCCCTCGCGCCCGAAAATTTCGGCCGCCGCCCGGCCGATGCCTCGCGAGCTGCCGGTGACCAATGCCACCCGATCCTTCAGACCAAGATCCATAGGTAAGTGCCTCTCTTCAACGGTCGGTCTAATTCAAAGTGTGCAGCACGAATCGAGATAGAATAGGGCTCATCGCCTTTTCAGCTCTTTCCAAGCGCCTCCAACCTGGCGAGCCAACTACGGAACTTCACGACCATTCTCTCGGGGAGGGACCTGGTGAGAGGACGCCGGTAATCTGCCTTTACCCAGTAGTAAACCAGCTCAACTGCGGGATAAAGACTGTCGTCCTCCGTGGGCTGAAGTGATAACTCATATTGGTTTTTCTCCTCCTCGAAGGAGATGTGAATGCTGATCTCTCGAGTGACCTTCGAGCCAAAATGCAGCACCTGGTCGGCGCCGCCCGCCCGGCGAACGTAGTCCTGTAACCGTCCTTCGCTTATTTCATGGAGGAACGAGAAGACGCTGATAAAATTGGACTTGCCCGAGCCATTGGCGCCAATGAGGACATTTATAGGCCGCAGATCGAGCCTCAAGGAGGCTATGCTCTTGAAGCCTTTCACGGTGATGAAGTCGAGCGCCTGAGCAATGGCCATGTCTAACGTTACCCCGCGCGGCACTCACTGTCATTACCGCGCAAAATGCTCCAGCCCCTCGATAATCCGTTCCATCGCGATGCCGCGGGAGCCTTTGACTAGCAGCAGGTCGCCGTCGCGGAGCAGGCTGCGTACGATTGGGGCGGCGGCGCGGCTGTCGGGCGCGGTCAGTAGCGGGACTTCGTTGTTGCGAGGTAACGCAGCGGCCGCGTGAGTCATCTCCGTGCCGACCACGACCAGCGCGGCGGGGCGCGCCGCTATCGCGCGGCCGATTGCCTCGATATGCATCTCGCGGGACAGCGCGCCCAACTCCAGCATATCGCCCAGCGCCACTACCAGCCGGGTACCGGCTTGTTGCGCAACCTCGCACGCCGTTTCGAGCGCCACGCGCACCGAACTGGGGCTGGCGTTGTAGGTATCGTCGAGCACCCGGATGCTTCCGGCTTGCCTCAAAACCAGCCGGCCCGGGACCGGCTCCACCGCCGCTAGAGCCGCCGCCACCAGTGGTAGCTGCTCCGCAGCCAGGGGCTTGATCGCGGCCACCGCGGCTATTGCCGCGCTCGCGTTCAAGGCGGCGGCCGGACCCAGCAGGGACAACTCCAACTCCAGGCAGTCGGGTGCGCCCGGCGCGATGACGGCGGGGCGCAACTCGATCCGAATCTGCGAGCGGCCGGCGGCGGTCGTGGAGCGCCGCACCAGCCGCACGTCGGCGCGCTCGGTGGTGCCGAAGAAGATGGCGCGCACGCCGGCGGGTGGAATCCGGGCAGTGAGCAGCCGATCCTCCGCCCAGGTAACGACCGCCTGGCGGGCGCCGCCAAACAGCGCGGCCTCCTCGTCGGCTACGCCTTCAAGCGTGCCGAGTCCTTCGGTGTGCTCGATTTCCGCGTTAAGGACCAGCGCGACGTCGGGCTCCACGATCCTGGCCAGACGCGCGATCTCTCCGGGCAGGTTCGTGCCGCATTCGATCACCATCGCCTGGTGCTGATCGTCAAGCCCCAGCAGCGTCAGCGGCACCCCGATCAGATTGTTAAGATTGCCGGCGGTGGCGAGCGGGCGTCCGAACAGCGCCCGCGCCGCCGCGGCGGTCAATTCCTTGGTGGTGGTTTTGCCCACTGCGCCGCCAATCGCGATCGCCGGGATATTGCGGCGGCTTCGGATGCGCCTCGCGTGATACCGGGCGATGAGCCCGAGCGCGTCCAGGGTGTCGTCGACTTCGATCCGGTCGATCGTGGCGGCGCTGCCGCGCGCGACCACCGCGGCCACGGCGCCGCGGGCGGCCGCCTGGCTCACGTAGGCATGACCGTCATGGGCCGCGCCTTTTAGCGCGACGAACAGGCCCCCTGACTCGATCGCGCGGGAATCGGTGCTAACACCCCTGATTTTTCGGGCGCCGTCGCCGAACAACGAGCCGCCGGTGACTTGCGCGGCTTGCGCCAGCGTCATCTCGCACTGATTGACTGGAAGCGGAGTTGCCATCGACCATCAAATTTGGACGTCCGCTGGCCGCTTTACAAGCCTGCGCCATCGGCATTCCCGCCCCGGCGCTGCGCGAGCTTATTTGGCTTTCATCCGAGCGGCGAGCCGCCGAACATAATCGGATGGAGGATTACGATGATAACGGTCGCGGCGGCGCCGATCCCGATTGCCGCCCACGGCATGTCAGCGCCGCGAGCATCATCGACCACGCCAGCCATCGAATGGGAGCGGTTGCACGCAGGTACCAGAGCAGCGGACCGGCGTGCTTGTGATGCGCGAAGACGATTATCAGCGCAGCGAGTGTCGCGATGGCGACCAGCGAATACACGCCGCGAAAAGGCTGCTCTCCAAGCCGGGCGACCAGCCGGGGCCGGATGAACGCCGAGGAGATAAAGAGGTGCGCGCCAACAAACAGGATCGCCAAGGCTCCAATCGCCATGACCGGATTCATCTTTGCGTGCTCCTTTGGTGGGTTATAGGAAGGTCCTCGCGGTCGTCGCAGAATGAGGTGCTTGAAGCGTATTGGTCACCGGGTTTGGGACGCGCTCCTGACCAGGAGTGGCGACTAAGGCAACGGCGCCGATGCCGCCGCTTGTCGGGACTTCGCGCTTCGCTCACAATGACGGCCAGAGGACATTATCATACGCAGCGCCGGTGGCGGCGCAGCATGAAGGGGCCGATTTTACGCAACGGCGGGAACCCGCCCCGCGTCTTCCATTTACGGTGTGGAGCTTACCCGATGAGCGATGCGGCCAAGCCCCTGGTGGGAATCATGATGGGCAGCAAGACCGACCTGGAGTATATGTCGCCGGGCGCCGAGCTACTGGCGGAACTGGGAATCGGCTACGAAGTCCGGATCCTGTCGGCCCATCGCACTCCAGACGCGGTCGCCGAGTATGCCGCGACCGCCCATCAGCGCGGCCTGGAGGTGCTGATCGCCGGCGCCGGGGGCGCCGCGCACCTGCCCGGCGTGGTCGCGGCCAATACGCTCCTGCCGGTGATTGGCGTGCCGATTCCGTCCACCGCATTGGACGGCATGGATTCGCTGCTTTCGATCGTGCAGATGCCCAAGGGGATACCGGTGGCCACGATGGCGATAGGCCTGCCCGGCGGCGCCAACGCCGGTTTGTTCGCCGCGGCAATCCTGGCGCTTAAGTATCCCACGATTCACGAGCGCCTCGCCGCATACCGCGCCCGGCGCCGCAAAGAGGCGTTGGACAACCAGGTTCCGTGAAGAAGAAAGAAAATAGAGAAGAAAGCAGCCAGCAGAGATGAGGAATCAGGTTTTCTGTGGTCTTCTCTATTTTTCTATTTTCTATTTTCTCTGACTTAAAAATATGGACGATCAAACCCGAGCGAAGATCAAGGAACTGGACGACGCCATCGCGCGCTACATCCGGCCTGACACCTTTCCGCTCGCAATCCGGATGATCCCGCCGGGCGAAGGGCTGCCCGAGGGCGTCCGCGTGCCGAGCGAAAGCTTCGGCGAGAACTGGATCGTATGCCAGTCGATCGGAGTCGCGCGGCGCTACGGATGGGGAATCGCGGTGGGCAAACGCGACGTCGTCTGCCCGCTGTCTGCCGTCGCCTTCGGCTTCCGCGAGCCCAACGAGGAAGCGTTGCAAGGCTACACTGCGGTCGGGATGTACTGCGAAAGCGAAGAGGCGGCCCACAAGCTGGAGGCCGGGACCTGGCGCTTTAAGCCCGGCAGTTACGACTACGTCTGCATCGCGCCGCTGGCGCGGGCAAATTTCCAGCCCCATCTGGTGGCCGTGTACGCCAACAGCGCCCAGGTGATGCGCCTGGTCAACGCCGCGCTCTACCAACGCGGCGGCCGGCTGGAAAGCACGACCAGCGGGCGCCTGGATTGCGCCGATATCGTAATCCAGACCATGACCGCCAACGCTCCCAAGGTGATCATCCCCTGCAACGGCGACCGGGTCTTCGGGATGGCACAGGATACCGAAATGGTCTTCACCTTTCCCTGGGAATGCGCGGATGAAATCCTTACCGGCCTGGAGGGTACGCACAAAGGCGGCGTCCGCTATCCGATTCCGGTCGCGATGCGCGGGACGGTGACAATGCCCAAGCGCTACCAGGACTTGATGCGCATGCTCAAGGAACGCGACGGAGATCAGTAGGGCGGGCGTCCCTGCCCGCCATTTAGACAGTTAGACAGGCGCGA
>Ga0209415_10015414_pt1 | contig 12387 bp, 7 predicted proteins | sample PeaSoiSIISIP2007_FD_187696 | JGI IMG/M metagenome (GOLD analysis project Ga0209415, IMG submission 187696) | Peat soil microbial communities from Weissenstadt, Germany - SII-SIP-2007 (SPAdes) (version 2) | ecosystem: Environmental > Terrestrial > Soil > Wetlands > Peat | place: Germany... | reverse complement strand
GATCGCCGGCAGGCCCAGGCAGCCGATCTCCCAGCCGATGAAGCGCGCCGCGCCCGTCAGCCGCACCTGGGTGTGCAGCCGCACCGCGCTGTCGGGATAAAAGATGTTCTCCTGCGGCAGCCACTCGAGCACGCCGTCCTGCACCTGCAAGGTCTGGGTCAGCCGCGCCAGGCGCCCCCCGCCGTTCGCGTCGGGCCCGCCTGCTCGAGCGCGGCGGTAGAACTTGCCGGCCGCCGGGGTCGTCAGCAGCGCGTGCGCGCGCGGCTGCACCTCGACCTCGATCTGCAGCTCATCGCCGCTGACCACGCCGCCCGGTGGATGCAGCAGGTAGACATGACAGGGCTCGGCCGACTGCGCGCCCTCTGCTGCCGGCGGCTCGGGATGGAAGATCCGCTGCACCAGCAGCGGACCGCGATGGCGCCGATGCGACAGGCGCGTGCCCGTCTCAGCGGCCTGGAACTGCAGCTCGAGCTGTCCCTGCCAGCCGCCGCCGGCGGGCGGCGAGCGCTCGACGGCGGCCGGGCCGCTGATGCCGGCGCTGCCGCTCATGTCGTCAGCGCGAACGGCCGTTTCTGTTCCACCCGCACGCTCAGGTTAGCCTCCGATCTCAGGCGCCCGCTCGGCCGCAGTCGAAGCAACTTGAGGGCATAGCTTTACCATAATTCTTTTCGTCCACAGGCTGAATGTGCCTGGGTGCACATTATTGTTGTCTCGCCCGGACGCGACCGGCCAACCGCGCATACTGATTGCTCGTTCCCGCACCCGGAGGCGTGGTGGTCAGTCAGTCGGCAACACGGTGGGTCCCGCGGCAGCTGCTGATCGCAGCGTTGCTGGTTCGAGCCCTGGCGTGCCCCGCGCTGGCCGATGGCCTGGTGAGCGTGCCGAGCGCGCATGGCCCGGTCATGATGCTCTACTTTCGCCAGCCGCTGGGCGCCGGGGCCGCCCGGATCTACGGCCTGCGCCTCGACCAGATGGCGCTGACACCGACCCGGGCCGCGGCGAGCAGCCCGCTGGCGCTGAGCGGTCCGCTCGCGACCGGCCCGCGCGACCTCCTGGATCTGCAGTTCCACGCCATCTCCGACGTGCGCCTGGAGTTTGGACGGCGCGTGACCTGGAGCTTCGACCGGCGCGAATTCGGGACCACCGGCAATCCGCCCGGCCTGTCGATACCGCTGACGACACGGGCGCTGTCGAGCGCGGTCGCTGCCCGCACCGCGCTGCCCTGATCGACGCGCCTCGCCCGCGCATTGCGTCAGCGCTCGGGATCCGGCAGCAACGCGGTCAGCAGCCCGATCAGCGGCAGGTAGGCGCACAGGCGATAGACATGCTCGAGGCTGGTGGCATCGGCGAGCGCGCCCAGCCAGGCCGCCCCGACGCCGCCGGCGCCGAATGCCAGGCCGAAGAACAGCCCGGAGATCATGCCGACCTTGCCCGGCACCAGCTCCTGCGCGAACACTACGATCGCGGGAAATGCCGAGGCCATGATCAGTCCGATGAGCACCGTCAGCGGTCCGGTCCAGAACAGGCTCGCGTACGGCAGCAGCAGCGTGAACGGCAATGCGCCCGCGATCGACAGCCAGATCACGCGCTTGCGGCCGATGCGATCGCCGATCGCGCCGCCGAACACCGTGCCCACGGCGATCGCGGCCAGGAACACGAACAGGTGCAGCTGCGCGGCGCGCACCGACAGCCCGAAGTGATCGATCAGGTAGAACGTGTAGTAGCTGGTCAGGCTGGTCAGGTAGACATACTTGGAGAAGATCAGCGCCAGCAGCACCGCGATGCCGAGCAGCACGGAGGCTCGCGGCAGGTGCGCATGCACCGCCCTGTGACTGACCGTGCGATGCAGCCGCGCCAGCCCGTGATGCCGGTACCAGCGCGCGACGTTCCACAGGATCACGGCGGACAGCAGCAGCAGCAGCGCCAGAAACGCCACGCTCGACTGCCCCCAGCGCACCACCACCAGCGCCGCGGCCAGCGGGCCGAGCGCCTGGCCGGTGTTGCCGCCGACCTGAAACAGCGACTGCGCCAGTCCGTGCCGGCCGCCGGCCGCCATGCGCGCGACCCGCGAGGACTCCGGGTGGAACACCGAGGAGCCGACACCGAGCAGCGAGGCTCCCGCCAGCAGGATCGCGTAGCTGTGAGCGAACGACAGCACCAGCAGCCCGGACAGTGAAAACAGCGTGCCGCCCGGCAGCGCCAGCGGCGTCGGACGGCGATCGGCGTACAGCCCGACCAGCGGCTGCAGCAGCGAGGCCGTCAGCTGATAGACCAGCGTGACCCAGCCGATCTGGCCGAAGCTCAGGCCGAGCGCGGCCTTCAGGTCCGGATAGATGGCCGGCAGCAGCGACTGCATCATGTCGTTGAGCATGTGGCAGAAGCTGATCGCCAGGATGACACCGAACACGGTGCCGTCAGCCGCCGTCATCAGGTGTTCGCTGTGGCGCTTGCTGGCCTGCTCTGGCATTCGGATCGAATGGTAGCAGCTGCCCTGACGGGTGCGTAAACGAGCCGCGAGAGCCGCCGCGCTCACCAGCGCCGGCGCGCGCCGCTCAGATGCTCGACGCTGGCGACGGATCCAGTTCCCTGAGACTGCGCAATGGGCCGATGAACTTGCGGTAATTGCGCCAGCGCTGCACGGAATTGCTGTAGATCTTCTGCCGCACCTGCCAGAAGCTGGCGGTCACCACGGCGCGCTCGGTGCGGTGGAAATCCAGGCAGCGCTCGTTCCAGTCCAGGCCGATGAATTGCAGCAGCCGGCGGCTCCAGCCTTCCTGATCGGCAACCAGTCCCGCGTACGGCACTTCCATGATGGCGTCCGGCGGCAGTGTCGCGCGCCAATGCGCCATCAGGCGCTGATACTGCCGGTAGTAATGCGCCAGGTCGCGCAGGTCCATGGTGAAATTCAGCGACGGCGAGAGCTGCTGGAAGTAACAGGACAGGCAGGTGTCGATCGGGTCGCGTTGCAGGTGGATGATGCGCGCGTTCGGGAATACCGAATGGATCACGCCCAGGTAGTCGGCGTTGACCGGCGTCTTATCGATCACGCGCGCGGCACCGGCGGCGTGGCCCGTCAAGGTACGCAGATAGCCGTCCGCCAGCTGCTGCCTGATCGCCTCACCGAGCGGCTCGCGCCGGATCACGCTTTCATAGCGGCGCACCGCGTCATTCCAGAATTGCAGCTCGCCCGCTCCAGCCACGGCTGGATGCGAGGCGAGGATCTGCTCGGCGAGCGAGGTGCCCGAGCGCATCATGCCGACCACAAACACCGGCTTGATCGAGTCACTGGCACCGGCCTTGGCCGCAGCGAGCGTGGGCTTGCTATAGACGCGGATCAGATCGTCGACCAGTCGCGTGCGGGCGCCGGGGTCATAGTCTTCGGCCACGCTCTTCAGCAACTCGTTGGCGCGTTGGTAGCTTCTGAAGGCGTGCTCGAACTGCTCGATGTCGTCGAAGTATTTTCCGATGGCAAAGCGCAGGCTGGCCTCTTCCAGCGGCGCGATGCCGCTGGCCGCGATCTGCTGCGCGCGCTGCAGCCACTGCCGGTCGGACGGGCTCGCCTTGTGCAGGCTGACCAGGGCCGCCCACGCATGCGGCATCTTCGGCTCGACCTGCAGCGCGCGCCGGAACAGAGCCGCGGCGTCGTCGAAGCGGCCCTCGAGACCTGCGACCAGTCCCATGCCGTGCAATGCGCTGGCATGGCGCGGTGCCAGCTTCAGCACTTTCTGAAACTGCGTCCCGGCGTCAGCCAATCGACCGAGGTACACCAGGGTCAGGCCGCAATTGCTGCGATGGTTGACGTTATCCGGGTCGAGCTTCAGGGCGCGTCGCAGCGAGTGTTCGGCTTCCGGGAACTGGCCGCGCCACAGCTGCACCGCCCCGAGATTGCCGAGCGCGTCGGCGTTATTCGCCTTGCGGCCGACCGCCTTGCGGAAATACTCCTCGGCCTCCTTGTAGCGGCCGCGCTTGCACAGCGCGGCCCCGAGCTGGTTGAGCACATTGGCACGCGTGGGCAGCAGCCGGGCCAGTTCCTGGTAATGGGCGATCGCCTCATCCAAGGCGCCGCGGGCCATGGCTTCCTGACCCAGGGCCAGCAGACGCTTCACCTTGCGGGCGTCCGGCCGCCTCGATGGCGCGGCCGGTGGCGGCAGCAGCGCCGCGTTGCCTCGATCCAGGAACACCTGCAGCACCAGCGTGCGGGTGACCTCGGTGGCGGTGCCGGCATCGACGCCGTTCTCGAGCAATCGCCACCGGAAGGAGTTGGCGAACATCGCCCGCTTGTAGAAATTCAGACACAGCGCCCGGATATCGTGCAGGCCGCGCCGCAGACAGGTCTGCAATGCGGCCCGGTATGTCGCCGCGTGGGTTTTCTGCCGGCCGCCGGCCGCGCAGCCGGGCGCGCTCAGACGGGTAAACTGATCCGCCAGTGCCGTGCCGGCCCGGGCAGATTCGCGTGTGTTGAACCAACCGAGAAGCATTGGAAGCTGTCCGCGCAGCGCGTGGCGTCCGGGCAGGTCGGCCGAGCCGCTCCAAGCCCATCGTCCGCCACGCGATGACAGCAGTATTGACCCGCCGGCGGCCTGGAAATAATTAACAATCGTTTAAAGGTGAGCATGATCACAGTTTGCCCGCAAACACCGAGCGGTCGATCAGGATGTCCACCACCTCCACCCGCTCTGCCGGCCCGGCTGCCACGGCCAGGGTGGCCGCATAGGACGGGGAACACTCCAGCGTTCGCAGTTGCCAGCCGCTGGCGAGCAGCCCGGGCGGGGCTGCCAGCAGCTCTGCCGGCAGGTCCGGATCGACCGACACCTCGATCCCTTTGAGGTCTACCGTGACTCCGAGCCCCAGTCCCTTGAGCAGCGCCTCCTTCGAAGTCCAGCATTTGAAGAACGCCGCCGCCTGCCGCGCCGGCGGGAGCGATCGCAGGCTGCGTCGCTCGCCGTCGGACATGAAGTACGCCTTCAGTTCCTCGCTCACCGCCTCCGGCCTGATCTGCTCGATGTCGATGCCGACCGGATACGACACCGCAAACGCCGCGACGATCCAGCCGCCGGAATGACTGACGTTGAAATGCACCCGTGGCTCGACCGGTACCAGCCACGCGTTGAGCTGCGGCTTGCCATGCCGATCCGGATCGATCACCACAGCGGACGGCGCCAGTCCCAGGTAGCGTCCCAGGATGCAGCGCGTCGCGGCGCGGCCCAGCTGGAATCGGAGCCTGTCCTCGGCGCGGGTGAAGCGGCTGGCGCGGGCCTGCTCCCCGGGGGTCAGCAGCTGACTCAGATCGCAGCCGGCTGCGGCGGATGAATCGAGCGGGATGCGCCAGACGTGCACCACGCCGCTCGCCAGAACCGGCGTGACCTGCGCGGGGATTGAGACGGCAGCGGGCGTCACCGCCTTATTATGTCCGATGAGGGGACACGAATGGTGCGCCTCGCATTTACCGGCCCCGGGCACGCCGCCGCCGCAATTCTTTGTGGCAACATCGCACGATGAGAATCACCAATGCCGTGCATCACGTGGCGCGCAGCGGCAGCAGCCCCTGGCTCGAGCGGGTCGCCACCGCGCTCGCCGCCCAATCCCGGGCCGGGCGCTACCCGCTGCGCTCCGCGATCGTCAAGGTCACGGACAGTGATGCGCTGGTCGAATCCACCTTCGTTGAATTCGATCCGGGCGATGCGTACCAGGATCGCTTCCGCGAGGTCGAGCTGACGGCAGCGCGGCGCAAGGACCATCAGAGCGCCGCCTTCGCGGTGGTCCAGATCGTGCCGACCGGGGTGCGCTGTGAATTCGGCGGCTACGCCGGCGACGCCTGCCCCGCGACCAACCTGCTGGCCGCCGCGGCCGACATCGTGGTGACGCACCCGAATGCCGTGAACGCCTCCGACCTCAACGAGATGGCGCGCAACGTGCTCTACGTCGAGGGCCGCAGTCTCGACGATTTCCTGCTCGGGCGGCTCTCGCTGGTGCCCACGCGCAGCAACCGCATTGGCACCTTCGTCGATCGTACCGGAATCAACCACCTCGATGACGTAGTCAACACGCTCAACGCCGCGCGCGCGGTCGCCGGCATCGACTGCAGCCTCTACACCGTTGGCCAGCTCGAGATCGGCGTGCGTACCGAGTGGACCGCGATGGGCTGCGCGGTCGGCACGGTGCGCAACCCGATTGCGATCCTCGAAATGGTCGAGCACCTGCTGGCGCAGGGCGCGCAGGCGATCGGCGGCGTCTCGGTGATCCACGGCGTGAGCGCCGCAGAGTTTTCTCAGTACCTGTCCGGAAGCCTGCCGAATCCATCCGGCGGCGTCGAGGCGATCATCACCCACCTGATCTCCAAGGCGTTCCGCGTGCCGACGGCGCACGCCCCGCTGCCGTACTACCAGGACGTGCGCGAGCGCGGCACCCACAATCCGCGCGCATCGGCCGAGTTCATCTCCACGCCGCACTATCTGTGCGTGCTCAAGGGACTCGCGCGCGCACCGGCGCTGGTGCCGATCGAGCGCCTCGATCAGGTGGCGGCACACCAGGTCAGCCTCAACAACGTCGGCGCCGTGGTCATGCCCGCCAGCTGTCTCGGCGGCGTGCCGGCGCTGGCGGCCGAGTTCAGCGACATACCGCTGATCGCGGTGCAGGATAATCGCACGCTGCTCGACGTCACCAACGACAAGATGCGCATGCGCAACGTGATCGGCGTGAAATCCTATGCCGAGGCGGCCGGCATCGTGCTGGCATTGCGCCACGGCATCTCGCTCGAGAGCCTGCGCCGCCCGCTCGCCGGCGCCACGCGCGTCGATGCCGCGGTGAGCGCGATCGGGGTGGCGTCCGGCCTGTGAACGCGGCGATCGACGCAGCGGTCGATGCAGCGCTGCCGGCCGCGATCGCCCCCGGCGGCTGTCACCAGGCATTCGAACGCCGCGCCGCGCTCACACCGCAGGCCACCGCGGTCGCCTTCGAAGGCGGCGAGCTCGACTATCGCGAATTGAACCGGCGTGCGAACCGCCTGGCGCACGAATTGCGCGCGCTCGGCGCCCGCCGCGGCCGCTACATCGGCATCTGCCTGGAGCGCTCGGCCGAGATGCTGGTCGCGGTGCTCGCGGCGCTGAAATCCGGAGCCGCCTACCTGCCGCTCGATCCGTCGTATCCGGCCGCGCGGCTGCGCGACATGCTCGATGATGCTGCCCCGGCCGTGCTGCTGAGCACAGAGCGCATCGCCGGCACGCTGCCGACGCATGCCGCGCGCCTGCTGCTGATCGAGCACGCCCTCGCCCACGGCGCGGACGACGCGCACGACGCGCACGACGCGCACGACGCGCGCGAGGAGGACCTCGACACCGGCGTGCGCAGCGCCGATGTGGCTTACCTGATGTATACCTCGGGCTCGACCGGTAAGCCGAAGGGTGTACTGGTCACGCATGGCGGCGTCGCCAACTACCTCGCCTGGCGGCACAGCTACTTTCCTCTGCACGCCGCTGATCGGGTGCTGCAGAAAGCCTCGCTGAGCTTCGATGACTCGGTGTGGGAGATGCTCGAACCCCTGAGCGCGGGAGCCGCGGTGATCCTGGCCCGGGCGCGCTATGAATTCGACAGCGCCTACCTGGTGGCGCTGATGGCGCAATGGCGCATCACCGCGGCCTGCTTCGTGCCATCGCTGCTGCACGCGATCATCGAGGAGCCGGCCGTGGCGGGGTGCGATTCGCTGCGCCGCCTGACGACCGGCGGCGAGACGCTGTCGATCGAGCTGCAGCGGCGCGTGCTCGAGCGCCTGCCGGGCGCGGCGCTCTACAACGGCTATGGCGCGACCGAGACCACCATCGCCTCCACCTTCTGGCAATGCGTCGATGCGCCCGGGCAGAGCTCGGTGCCCATCGGCCGGCCGATCGCCAACACCCAGGTGTATGTGCTCGATGCAGAGCAGCAGCCGCTGCCGCCCGGCACGCCCGGCGAGATCTGCATCGGCGGCGCCGGCGTGGCGCTCGGTTATCTCAACCGCCCGGAGTTGACGGCCGAGCGCTTCATCGACAAGCCGTTCGGCGACCGCGCCGGCAGGATCTATCGCACCGGCGATCAGGGGCTGCTGCGAGCCGACGGGGTGCTGGAGTTCCTCGGCCGCGCCGATGAGCAGGTCAAGATTCGCGGCGTGCGCATCGAGCTGGGCGAAATCGAATCCGCGCTGCTCGCTCACCCGTACGTGCGCGCCGCAGCCGCGGTGTGCGCCGAGGCCGGCGGTGGCGCCGGCGCGAGCGGTGCTGCCGGCGGCAGCGCTGAAGCGGCGCTCATCGCCTACATCGTGGCGCGCGATTCGAGCGCGCCCCCGGCGGGGCAGCTGCGCGACTACCTGCGCGCGCGCCTGCCGCCCGCGATGATCCCGAGCCGGATCCTGGCGATCGACTCACTGCCGCGCACCCCCAGTGGCAAGCTCGATCGGGCGCGACTGGCGTCGCTGGCCATGGCGCAGTCCGATGAGCATCGTTTCAGCCCGCCGCGGGACGCGCTCGAGCAGCGGCTGGTCGAGATCTGGAAGCAGTTCCTCGAGGTCCGGCCGATCGGCAGCAACGATGACTATTTCGCGCTCGGCGGGGATTCACTGTCGGCGATGCGGCTGGCGGGGGCGATCGAGCGCGCGTTCGATCGGCGGCTGCCTCCGGGCCTGCTGTTCGAGGCACCCACCATCGAGCTGCTCGCGCGCCGCCTGCGCGCCAGGCAACACATCGGGCCGCAGTCATCGCTGGTGCCACTCGCAGCCGGCTCGACCGGGCAACCCCTGTTCCTGGTGCATCAGATCGATGGCGATGTGATCCACTACCGCGAATTGGCCGAGCAGATCAGCGCACCGCCGATCGCGGCGCAGCCGGTGGCCGCCCCGCGCACCGTGTACGGCCTGCAGGCCCCCGGCGTCGAGGATCGCGCAACGCCGCTCGAGTCGATCGAGGCGCTGGCCGCGCACTACCTGCGCGAGATCCGCGCGCTGCAGCCGCACGGACCGTACGCGCTGGCCGGACATTCCGCCGGCGGACTGATCGCGTTCGAGATGGCGCAGCAGCTGCATATCGAGGGCGAGCGCGTCGAGCCGCTCGTGATCCTGGACATCGATGCCGCGGTCGGCCAGGGCCGCTCGTTCACCGACGCCCTGCGACTGCACCTCGATATGCTCAAGCGGCTGCCGCGCGCCCACCGCTGGAGGTTCATGCGCCGCAATCTGGGCCGGTGGGTCGCGAGCCTCTACCGCCGGGCACGCGGCCGCTACACGCCGCCGCCGCTGTCGCAGGATCGTGACTACAGCCCGGTGCGCGCGGCGATGGAGCGCGCGGTGCGCGCTTATCGGCCCAGGCCGTACCCGGGCTTCGTGACGCTGTTTCGCGCCACCGATCGCAGCCTGACCGGCAGTTACGGGCGCACGCTCGGATGGAGGCGCCTGGCGCGCGCTGGCCTGTCCGTGATCGACATCCACGCCGACCACAAGACCATGCTGCGAGGCGAGGCGGCGCGCGCCATCGCACAATCCCTGAACTCGCGCCTGCAGCGGACCGGGCCGGCTGCCCTACGGCTCAGCGGCTGAACGCGGCTTGCAGCGCTCGCCGTCGGCCGCGGCCGGCAGCGCCGTCTCGCCCAGCATGCCCTGGCGCAGGATGAACTCGATCACGCTGTCGAGGCCGACCCCGGTCTTCAGATTGGTGAATACGAACGGTCGCTCGCCGCGCATCCGGCGCGCATCGCGCTCCATGACTTCGAGCGAGGCGCCGACGTGCGGCGCAAGATCGATCTTATTGATGATCAGCAGGTCGGAGCGGATGATGCCGGGCCCGCCCTTGCGCGGAATCTTGTCGCCGGCGGCGACATCGATCACGTACAGCGTCAGGTCCGACAGCTCCGGGCTGAAGGTCGCGGCCAGATTGTCGCCGCCGCTCTCGACGATGATCAGGTCGAGCTGGTGAAACTCGCGCATCAGCGCGTCGATGGCCGCCAGATTCATCGACGCGTCTTCGCGGATTGCGGTATGCGGGCAGCCGCCGGTCTCAACGCCGCGGATGCGCTCGGCCGGCAGCGCCTGGCTGCGGATCAGGAACTCCGCGTCCTCGCGCGTATAGATGTCGTTGGTGACCACTGCGATCTCGAGCCGGTCGCGCAGGCGCTTGCACAGCAGGTCCACCAGCGCGGTCTTGCCCGAGCCGACCGGACCGCCGACACCGACTCGAAGCACCTCGGGGCGAGGGGATGCTGCCATCTTCACGGACTCCTGTGCGGGCGTGCGTCCGGCGAGCCCGCGGCCAGCGCCTGCGCCAGCGCCTGGGCGTCGACCGGTTTCATCAGGTGCTCGTTGAAGCCGGCAAGCCGGGTACGCTCCCGGTCGATCGCCTGGCCATAGCCGGTGAGCGCAATCAGCCGCAGGCCGTTGAGCGCTGGCAGCGAGCGCAGCGTGCGGGCGACCTCGTAGCCGTTCATCTCGGGCAGACCGATATCGAGCAGCACCACGTCGGGCCGGAAGGACTGTGCCCGCTCGATCGCGTCCCGGGAGCCGTAGACCGCCTCGGTCTCGTGACCGTCGAACTGCAGCAGCAGTGCCAGCGTGTCGGCGGCGTCGTGGTTGTCATCGACGATCAGGATGCGCCGGGCCGCCGGCCTGGCCGGCCCGGCCTCATCGGCGCTGGCGCGGGGCCGCTCGATGAGCGGCAGGCGGATCTCGAACGAGGACCCCTGGCCGACACCGGCGCTGCGGGCGCTCACCTGCCCGCCGTGCATCTCCACCAGCCGCCGGACCACCGACAGACCGATGCCGAGCCCGCCCTGCGAGCGGTCGAGGGTGCGATCCCCCTGCACGAACAGGTCGAAGATCCGCGGCAGCAGCTCGCTCGATATGCCGACGCCGTTGTCACTGATTTCGATCACCGCCGCCGGCCCCTCGCGGTAGGAACGCAGCCGGATGTCGCCGCCGGGATCGGTGTACTTGGCGGCATTGGCCAGAACGTTGCTGATGCACTGGACCAGCCGCGCACTATCGCCGTTGACGTGCAGCTGCTCGTAGCTGGAAACGATCGACGCCTTGTGGCGCTTGTCGCGCAACTGCGGTTCCACCGTCTCCACCGCCTGGGCGATCAGGCTGGCGAGTTCCAGCGGCTCGCGATTCAGCTCGATGCGCCCCTGGGTGATGCGCGAGACATCCAGCAGATCGTCCACCAGGCGCGTGAGCTGGATCACCTGGCGCTTGATGACGTTGACGCACAGCTGCGTGCGCGCGTCCCCGGGCGCGCTCGCCGTCAGCAGCTCGCTGGCGTTGCGCAGCGGCGCCAGCGGATTGCGCAGCTCGTGCGCCAGCATCGCCAGGAACTCGTCCTTCTGCCGGTCGGCCGCCTGCAGTGCGCTGCGCGCCTGCACGTGTGCCGAGATGTCGCGAAAGTAGCAGACCACGCCATGGCGCCCTTCCGGCAGCGCGATGCGGTGAATCTGCCATTCGTAGCATTCGGTGACGCCGCGATCCACGCGCCGCTCGATGAATTCGGGCACGGCGTACGGCTCGCCGGTCGCGAGCGTATGACGGAACCGCGCCACCACCTGGTCCGCCACCGGGTCACGCCAGCGCAGATGGATGAACTCATCGAGGTCGCGTCCGATCAGATCCGGTATCTCGCCGAATACCGCGCGCGCGTGCGGATTGACTTCGCGCAGCCGAAAGTCCGCATCGACCAGATAGACCCCGAGCGGCGCCTCGTTCAGCAGCGTTTCGAACTGCGCGGTGCGGCGCCGCAATGCCTCTTCGGCCTGATGCCGCATCGCCGCCAGCTCGAGCAGCGCGCCGACCCGGGCCACCAGCTCACGCGCCGAGAACGGCTTGGTCAGGTAGTCGTCCGCTCCGGCGTCGAGCCCCTCGATCCTGGCCTCCTCGCCGGCGCGCGCCGACAGCAGCACGATCGGAACGCTGCGCAGCGTCTCGTCGCTGCGCACCGCCGCCAGCAGGCCGAAGCCATCGAGCTGCGGCATCATGACGTCGGAGATGATCAGGTCGGGGCGCTGCCGGCGTGCCGCCGCGAACGCCTGTTCGCCATCGGCGACGGCTTCGACCGCGTAGATCGGTGCCAGCAGCTCGCGCATGTAGGCGCGCATGTCGGCGTTGTCGTCGGCCAGGATGATGCGGGCCCCGAAAGTCGCCGCGAAGCGCTGATCGCGCAGCGGCGTGGCCGTTTCGGCCAGCGCCGGCAACGACACCGAGGAGCTGTCGGCCAGGTCCGGCAGCCAGCGCAGCGCTTCCTGCACGAACGCCTGCGCACCGGTGACGGTCGAGGTCATGGTGCGTGGCGCCTTGACCCGCTCCGGCGACAGATGCGCGCTGCCGAATGGCAGCCGCACCGTGAACGTGGTGCCGCGCTGCGGCTCGCTCGCCGCGTACCTGGA
>Ga0209415_10015413_pt1 | contig 12387 bp, 8 predicted proteins | sample PeaSoiSIISIP2007_FD_187696 | JGI IMG/M metagenome (GOLD analysis project Ga0209415, IMG submission 187696) | Peat soil microbial communities from Weissenstadt, Germany - SII-SIP-2007 (SPAdes) (version 2) | ecosystem: Environmental > Terrestrial > Soil > Wetlands > Peat | place: Germany... | reverse complement strand
TCCCCAATGGATAAAAATTCCCAGCTTCGCATCCGCGTACCACTGGGGCAGCGGGTGCTTGTTCAGGGATTCCAGAGTCGGTTCGTACTTCGCCGGAGCCTGGCCGGGAGCTGCACCAAGGAAGACGCAACTCCCGACTACAAGGATCGTCATCGCGACAAGTTTGCTTCCCCAGGGCATGCGGATTCTCATTTCCCGCTCCTTTTGTCTCTCCAACCTTCACTCGGAGAGGTATTTTGTGCCATATCAGTGTCCATGCAGAGTTGATTTCGGAAAGACTGCACGTTGTGCCCTTGGGATCAAACTGCTCGCAAGGGCGTTTTCAGAGAGGCCCTAACAAATAAGCCGGAATTTCTGATTTGGACCTCTGATTTGCCGGTCGATCGTGCGCTTCTCCTGCACGGGACACAAGGAATTTGTTACCAGAACACGCCGCACGTGATTCTTACTACTTGATGAGCGCACATTCACATGCGCGAGAGCTCTCGTTTGTGGGAAGTGTGGGATTCCTGGATTCCGCACCGATAGGTCCGCTTTAGCACGCATATGCGGACAAATAGAATCCCTGATCGGCACTTCTCCGCTAACCGCGTCAGATATAGAGGGTAGCCCTATTGCGGCTCTATTGCATGTGGCTCAAAATGATGAGTTTGAAGGAGACTGAAGCCTGGCTCGAGAGCGTTTGCGTCTGGACGTACCCTTGCCTTGCAACGAGGGGTTGACGACATCACCCGGGGCAGTGAGGGCAAAGACGCGCGCTATCTGAGCAAGCCTCGCCGTATGTTGGCCAAGCCGCAAGAAGGGGTCGCAAGCTGCTCCTGTAGATGGCTCAGAAAATGGCCGAAACGAGGTCTCGTCGGACGGAGGCAAGCAACTAATCCCGCGGCACGGGGTTTAGGATTGCCTACACTCAGGAAAGTTACGACAGCGGACGAGGGAAGTTGATGATCAGAAAGGATTGTTCCCACTGATGTGGGGTTGCAGGGGGTGACGAGATGGACCTGCCCGGCCCTAAGTGCAACAGCACCGATCTCCAGAAAGTCTCTCTGGCCTGCGAAGAAGTGCTCTGCCGGTGTGACAAACGTGCACCGCTCCACGGCGTTTTGGTCGGGAGCCGTGGTCCGGGAGTCCTGGTAGGGGCCTCGACAACGAAGGGATCTAGCCAGACGACGCTCACCGCACAAAGCGGCGGGGTGAGGAAATGTCGAATCTGCAGGAATACTTCAGCGCAGTTGTTGTCCCTCGAAACAATCGTCGTTCCGATCCTCGTCGCGACGACCGCTTCTAAAAGTTTGCTGGCGGCACGCCAGCAAACTCGTGTGGCGGGTGGAACTTTTCGGGCCGAATCATGAAATTGAATGAGCACGAAAGCGTTAGGCCCAACCTTGCCGGACTCGCGTCTGCCGTGCAACGGGCCGAGATGAAGTCACTCCTGGCCGGTAGGTGGCCACCGCTCAAGCCGTTGCCGGTGTTCAAGTATGAGACCGATGAGTATCGCGCCTCCATTGATTTCGACAAGACTCGCGGAGAGTGGGTCTGTCGCAAAACATTTCTTCCGTCCAACAAGATTCAGGAACTGCGTGGTGGCTTGACAGAAATAACCATGGCATTACCCCACGGTCCAGCAGAAGTGTTCGCCGAATGCCCAGCAGCAGAGCAGCAAGAGCAAGAATTGGAGAAGGACGCCAGTCGTCGTCTCCAGGCCATTCTTGAATGGAAAGAGAATTACGAGAGCGGCGCTCTCTATTCTGGCCTGCAGGACTATCTTTCCGAAAGCCAGCAGGATGAAATCGACGACAGCATCCGATTGACTCTTACTGCTCGGCAGCTTCAGTTCAACCCGAAGAATGTTGCCTACGTCTTTGACGCACTTTCGACGGCGGGCGGCAAGCTAGCAACACTCATAGAAATCGCGAAGCGGAATAAGAGGGGGCAGGGAGCGGAGCGACCGGCAAAAGCGGAGGTAGGGGCACCAGACGCCGAACGCCATGTGTCGGTTGAAGTGATTCATCCCACGCGCGACCGCCGCCTTCGGATGCGCACCACTCCTGCCTCCCGCGCGTACGTCGAGCTCGGCGGTACCAAGGGCGGCATTGTCCTCAATATAAGTGAGACGGGCATGGCCATTGCCTCAGCCGACCTCCTTGTCGTGGATGACTACCTCCCATGCATTCGCTTTCAATTGCCCAGCTCGGGGCAGAGCATCGAAATCTCCGCGCAGATTGTGTGGCTAGCGGAATCGAAAAAAAGCGCAGGCATCCGGTTTGTTGATCTCACCGCCGAAGCCCGCAATCAAATTTCAAATTGGATCACGTCCGAAAAGCCAGCTCCGGAATTTGAAGCCTTAGCGCCGGCGCCTGTTGAGAAACTCATCCCCGCAACCCTCGAAAGCTTCCCAGAAGAGCCCATTAGGAATGTTTTCCCTGAGCAGGACCAGCCCTCCTCGCCCGAACTGATTACGCAGACTGCGTCTCAAGCATCCAAGATCGTGGCGCCTGCGATTCTGGATGCGAGCCCGCCATCGTTTGTCGAGGATCTCCAGGAAAAAGAGCACCCCCGCGCTCCAGTCGCCGGTTTTGGACCGCAAGTTCGAACGGGCAAAGTCGAATCGTCAGCGGATCGCATCGAGAACTCGCCCTCGCGCTATGTTCTTGAAATATCCGGATTTCAGGTCACCGCAGTAATGCTTTTGTTCGCGGTGATCAGTCTCACCGTTGGGCGCACAGTGGGACGCGGCCAGCTCGGAAAGGGCCTATGGGCCACCCAGAAATCGATACCGGCGGCTGATGCCACGTCACCGGCACTGCTTGATCGGCCAGCCGAAACGACTTCGCGAACTTCCACTCCGGCGGCGGCAAATACCTTCCTTGCACCTGCGGTCAATCCGCCAGCGACGGCGACGCCAGAATCGCGCTCAGAAAGCCCATCCGCTCAATCCCTCAATGCACGACCGGGAAATTCAGATACCCGCGCGGGGCCCGTCCGACCATCTCCAGCAATAACCACCCGATCCTTCACTGATTCCGATAATCCCGAAGCCAGTCCTGGGCACAAGGGCTCGACCGGGCTAATCGCACGAAACGCGCCAGCCCCCGCGAATTCCCAACCCTCAGATTCACCCAGAGCGGTCGGCCCGATAAGTGGCGCGCCGGCAAATCCCGCCCCACGCAGCGTAACGCTTGCTATGCGCGCCGCGCCGCACCTGTCATCGCCTTCCACAATCCTGGTCACCGGCCCAGGCGACGGCAGCAAGCCGTTCAGGCTGACTCTCCCGGAGAAACCGATCGCCGCCTCCTCTTCGTTTGCGATGACCTCGCAACTTTCAGTTCTTGTTTCTCCTGAGCCCGGAGCTACACCGGCTCATAAACCCGCTCGATTGCAAGCCGGTGAGCTTGTCTCCTTCGTTTGGCCTCGTTATCCGAGGCCGGGGGATCGACATGGATCGTCGGAAACCGTAAAGGTCCGCACCACCATCGGAGAGCTCGGCCAAGTGCTGGAAGTAAAGCACGTGAGCGGCTCGATCGCACTTTTTCCTGCCGCGATGAGCGCCATTCGCCTTTGGCGTTACAAGCCCACTCTATTGAACAGAAGGCCTGTCCAAGCACAAGAGGACGTCACCATAGAATTCCGGCCGCCGCAGCATTTGCTGCGCGCGCCCGCTCGGCATCTATCGCACAACTAGCGGCGGTTTGATGCGTTGATTTTCTTATCTTCTTGCGCGGCCCACGATTTTCAAACGAAGTTCTTAAACGTTATGGAATCGATTCGCTTGTGAACGGTTTCAGGCGGACAAGGGCCATGCCCGCCGGCACAAGCACTTCCAGCGCCCGGTTGGCCGCCTACTGCCCGTGCACGTCGCGCAAATCCACCGAGTACTGCGCGGCCTCGGAAAGCATCTGCTGCAGCGTCAGGACCAGGAACACTTGCTCTTCCCGCTCACGCAAAAATGTATTCCATTGCTGCAACGAAGAGTCCCGCCAGCTCTTTCCGGCGTCACCGGCACTTTGCATTTGGGGAATTCCTGCTCCTTGGAATCTCTCGCTGAGTTTACAGGTTTCTTACGGCGTCGCCGGCGTTTCCGTGTCGTTTTTTACTTCGCCGCCGGGGAGAAAGAATCTCAGACTCAACACCTGCTCGCGCCGGCGCTCTTCTTCGAGGTGCCGTGTGCGCGCTTTTAGCAAATCCGTCAGGGAGACCAGCCCAAGTAATTTGCCGGAGGAAGGCTCCACGACTGGCATGCGCGTAATCCCTTTCTCCGCCATGCGATATACGACTGCGCGCAAAGGCTCATCCGGAGATGCTTCCACAGTTTCCTGGCGCACCAGTCCACCGAGCTTCTGTTGCAACGCGGTTTCGCCTCCCTGTTCAATGTGCTTGTGAATATCGCCGCGCGTCACCACGCCGACAAATTTGCCCTCGGCATCTACCACCGGGAGCAGCCGCTGCCTTTGGTTGCGGTCGGCACGGAGCGAGTGCTGGAATTCTCGCAACGCACTCGCCGCCGGCAACACCACAATGTTCGTGCGCATGACTTCGCGCACAAACAGAATTTCCAGGGGATCGACCGCATATTCACGGCTCAGGTGAAAGCCCCGCCTGGCCACCTTTTCGGTCAAGATCGACCGTTTGAGCGTCAACACTGTGAACGCGTGCGCGATCACGCTCCCAACGAGCAATGGCAAGAACACGTTGGCGTCGTGCGTCAGCTCAAATGCGAATACTATGCTCGTAAACGGAGAACGCATCGTGCCGCCCAGAATCGCGCCCATGCTGATCAGCGGCCAGAAGCCTGCACCTTCATTGGGCAAGAACATAGCCTCCAGCCCGCCGAGGGCGCCGCCCATCATCAGCAGCGGTGCCAATACTCCGCCCGAGGTGCCTGAACCTAGAGAGACCGCCCAACTGAACCATTTGACGAGCAGAACGCCCAGGATCACTTTCGTGGTTACACTGCCCTGGAGCAGTCCGCCGATGGTGTCGTAGCCGACGCCGAGCGCCTGGGGGAAAATCAGTCCGCCCAAGCCGATCGCTAGCCCGCCAATCATTGGCCACCACATCCAATGGATGGGCAGCTTTTGAAAGGCGTCCTCGGCCGCATACACGGAAAGCGTAAGCAGAGCTGAAAGGACGCCTGCAAGAAGGCCAACGAGCGCGCAACCCAGCAATCCTTTCGGCCCGATAAAAAGTGGGTGCGCAGGAACGGGGAACAACGGCCCGAAACCTAGTATGTATCGGCGTACCACCGCGGCCACGGCACTGGCCAGCGCCACGGGAATCAAGCTTCGCGGCTTCCATTCAAAGAGCAACAATTCGACCGCGAGCAAAACGGCGGCGACTGGCGAAGCAAATGTCGCTGACATTCCGCCCGCCGCGCCCGCGACCAGCAGCGTTTTGCGCTCCGCGCTGGTCAGGTGAAATAGCTGGGCGATCATCGATCCGAAAGCCCCACCGGTCATGATGATCGGACCTTCCGCGCCGAATGGACCGCCGGATCCGATGGAAATTGCCGAAGAAATTGGCTTGAGCAGCGCCACTTTTGGTTCTACACGGCTGCCATTGATCAGGATCGCTTCGATGGCTTCGGGGATTCCATGACCGCGAATCCGTTCCGATCCGTATCGCGCCATAAGACCTATGATGAGAGCCCCGGCGACAGGAACGAGAACGCTGTAGTAACCCAGGTGGTTGCCCGCAGGGGAAACCATGGCCGAGCTCCAACGGCCGAAATAAAACAAGTTCGTGAACAACCCGATCAAACGCAATAGGGCCAGAGCTACGAACGCGCATAGCGCGCCGATTCCCATCGCCAGTGCACAAATCGGAAGAGTCCGCGATGTTGTAGTAAAATCCCCCAGTTCTTCGTGACCGTTGCTGTTCCTGGTGTTTCCGCTGTTGCTCGGCAGATCTGCGTTCTTGGCGTTATCCAACTTTCTTACCCTCTCCTCTCTTGGACGATTTGGCCGCCTGCTTCCCTTGACGGGAAGAGCCGCCGTTCTCCAATAACGCGCTGATGGCGTTCACCAGCGCAGCGCCGCTGGCGCGCAGCTCGCCGATGCGGTCGCGGGCCACCCGTTCGAGCAGCTTTTCTCCGCGCGGCAGCAGCGCCACCAGCACGCGCCGGCGGTCGTCCTGGCTGCGGCTCCGGCGCACGTACCCATGCGTCTCGAGCCGGTCGATCAGCTCCACAGCGCTGTGATGCTTCAGCGCCAGCCGGTCCGCTAGCGCGCGGATTGTCGCTTCCACGCCCTCGGGCAGCCCCCGAATCGCCAGCAACAGCAGATACTGCTGCGGCTCGAGGCCCGCGGCGCGCGCCACTGCGTCTCCTTCACCCACAAACTTGCGAATGCGGTAGCGCAGCTCCGCCAAAGCGAGATACTCGGCCGATGTGATTTGCCCCGGCATGCCTTTAGTGTATCGTAATGCGATATATGCCGCTACTGGAGCGCGTTTGTTGATTCTTGAAGGTAATCCGAAGGACCTCTTGCGTGGTCAGAGTGGTTTACGGAATGCTTTCTGTGTTTTGTAGTGCTCGAAGCCGTTGCGTTCGTAAAACTTGTGAGCGCGCTTGCGAATTACCTTGGACCGGACGGACATGATCTTGCAGCCGTGCTTGCGCGCCCAGTCCTCGGCCGCGGCCATTAATCGCGCGCCCGCTCCCAGGCTGCGCTGCCCTTCGGCGACGATCAGCCCGTTCACTTCCGCGCGTATCTCCGATTCAAGAAGCGGCACTTTGCTTACATGCAGCCAGCCGATCACTCCGTCTTCCGCGGAATCCGCAGCAAAAACGGCGTGTTGAGACTCACGCTGGATTCCACGCAATCGTTCGCGGATCTGTGCCGCCGTCGCCGGATACCCGAGCTCGCCGGAGAGCGCGGCAAGCTGCAGCGCATCGGTGCTCTTCGCTCGACGAATTTTGAGCTTTTTGTCCCGCCCAATGTGCTTCGTCTTGCTCACGCTGTTTTCCTTTGAAGCCGTCTTTGCACCATGTCGCTCTTCAATTCGCGGAGCGCGTCCGCGGCAATCCACCGCGCGGAGCGCGAACCTTGCTGGCGGATTCTCTCCCCGGCGCGAATCGCTTCCCGGTGGAGATGTACATTTCTCTTCCCGATGTTTCGCAAAGCCCAGTTGACTGCTTTTCTAACAAAATTACGTTCATCGTGTGCTTCGCGCTCAATCACGCGAAGGAATCGCACAAATCGTGCATCGCTCGCAGCTTTGTCCTTATAGCTGAGATACGCCACCAAAGAGAAGCTGGCACGCTTCACAAACTCTTCGCGGCGCCGGCTCCACGCCGCGACCTTGCTCCAGGCCGGCTTTGCCCCGGCGTACAGATAACAGCACGCCGCATCCACCACGTCCCAGGAATCGAAATCCCGTGCCCAGCGCTCCATCTCCGCGGACGTGATTTTCTGGGATTCACCTATCAATGTCGCCAGGATGCGCGCTTCATGAATGCCCGTCGTCCACAATTGCTGTGCCAGCCGATGGTCCTTGCCGATCCGTTTCGCGAATTGGTGCAACACCGGCGTGGAAATGCCGTGCGCCTTCGGCACATCCACGCCGAAGTACGCCATCTTCGCGCGCACCTTCGGATCCGCGAGACCTTTGAGCTCCCGCAAGACGGCGGCCCTGCTCCAGCGCGGCAGTCGCATTTGGTCGCGGAGCGGCCTAAAATGTTTTTTCGGAGTCGAGAAGGATTGTGACCGGGCCTTCATTGACCAGCTCCACGGACATCATCGCCTGGAAAATTCCAGTGGCAACATTCACGCCTAGCTTGCGCAGCGCTTCGCAGAATTCTTCGTAGAGAGCCTTGCCAAGCTCCGGAGGCCCCGCAGTGATAAAGCTGGGCCGACGCTGCCCGCGCGCATCGCCATACAGTGTAAATTGCGAGACGACCAGCGCGCTGCCTTTCACATCCAGCAGCGACCGGTTCATCTTACCCTGCTCGTCTTCGAAAATGCGCAGGTTGGCGCACTTTTCCGCCATCGTTGCGGCCACTGCCGGGGTATCGTTGCGGCCGACGCCGAGCAGGATCATCAGCCCGGCGCCAACCTCGCCCGTCACGCGCCCTTCAACTGTTACTTTCGCCCGGCTGACTCTCTGAAGAACCGCTCGCACTCAAATTTCCCCTTGCAGCTCTGCGTGTCTCAGCGCCCCATGCGTCTCTGCGTTATCTTTTCTACTTCTTCCCTCGCCGTGGCAAAGGCAACGCCGCGAAGCCTCGCGGCGAAGGCTGGCACCTCGGACAAAAATAACTGCTGCGCCCCGCAACAATCGCGCGCCGAATCGGCGTCTTGCAGCGATAGCAGCTCTTTCCTTCGCGTCCGTAGGCCCGATGGTGCCGCTGATATTCTCCCGGCTCACCTTCGGCATCAAGAAAATCAGAAATCGAGGAACCGCGCAGCATAATCGCTTTCCGCAAAATATCTTGCAGCATGCGGCGCAAAGTCTCCGCCTGTTTCCTGGTCAAATTGGCTCCTAGACGCGCCGGATGAATTTTCGCTCTCCAAAGGCTCTCATCGGCATAGATATTGCCCACCCCGCGCAGCACGCTCTGGTCCAGCAACAGGGCCTTGATCCGCGCGCGCCTTCCGCAAATTCTGGCCGCGAATTCTTCCTCACTCACTTCAAGCGGATCGGCGCCAAATCCTGTCAACTCCTCGGCGAGCAAAGCCTTCGTCAGGTAGGCGATGCGCCCAAAACGCCGCGCATCGGTGTAACGCAGCTCACGCCCATCATCCAGAAGCAGGCAAACGTGAGTATGTTTTTCGAGAGGCTGCGCGGCAGGAGCTGGCGCAATCTGGCCGGTCATTCCCAGATGCACGAGCAGTGATGCGGGCACGGCATCCCCATTGGCGGCAGAGCGGGTTGCTCCGTTCACCGCCGATAGCCGCAGCAACATGAATTTGCCGTAACGCTCGACCGCTTCAATTTCGCGGCCCGGCAAGTGTTGCTCGAGCGCGGCAGGATCATCGATAAAATCCGTTTTGCTCAGCGTGACGGAAAGAATCCGCCGTCCAAGAATCGTTTGGCGCAATCCGCGCGCTACGGTTTCGACTTCTGGAAGTTCGGGCATAGGTAGTACCAACCTTCAAAATAGCACAGCGGTTCTACCAAAGCTCTTCACACGGTCTCAAGAAAAAGAGAGCAAATTGGCGGCAATGGTAGCCGTAGGAGCGCCGTCCGCGGCGGCGGGCTCCCCTACCAAGGGAATCCCGCCTCGGCTACTTCTTGTGATAATTCGGATACGGCGGATGCTCCGGAATCACCACCGGATTTTTCTTCAGCGCCTCCAGCGTGACTTCCACCGCCTTTTCCAGCTGGCGGTCGTGCCCCGACGCAACCGACGCGGGGTCGTTTTCCACCTCGATATCCGGCGCGATTCCGTGGTTCTCTACTTCCCATTCACCGTGCAGACCGTAAATAGCCACGCGCGGCGCGGTGACGCGGCCTCCATCCAGGAGAGGCGGATAGCCGTAAATGCCCACCAACCCGCCCCAAGTCTTCGTGCCGACCAGCGGCCCGATTTTGTCCTGCTTGAACATCCACGGCAGCGCATCGCCGCCCGAGCCGGACATTTCGTTGATGACCATTGTTTTTGGTCCGTAGATTTGCGAAAGCGGCGAACAGAACGCTTCGCCTTCGCGGGAGATAGCGCAGTTGCGCAGCGGGCGCTTCAGCATGTCGATGATATAGTCCGCCACCTCGCCGCCGTGGTTGTAGCGCTCGTCAATGACCGCGCCTTGCTTGCCAACCTGTGCAAAGTAGAAGCGGTTAAAATTGAGCCATCCGCCGACTGCGGTGTCCGGAACGTGCACGTAAGCCAGTTTTCCTCCGCTGAGCTCATCGACCTTTCGGCGGTTGTCTTCTTCCCAGGCGCGGTTGCGCAGCGCAAATTCACTCGGCAACGGAACAACCGTGACCTCTCTCGCGTCCTTGCCGTCCGCGTCTGGCCCCACTTTGATTTTGATCTGCATCCCGGCCGTATTCTCAAAGAAACTGTAAACCTCGGCTGGTGGCCGAACTTCGCGCCCTTCCACTTCCAGCAAATAATCGCCCGCCTTCACATCCACGCCCGGCTGCGTCAACGGCGCGCGCAGTTCGGGATTCCAGTTTTCGCCGTTATAAACGCGGGCGAAGCGGTAGCGGCCGTTTTCGATTTTGTAATCGGCGCCGAGCAATCCGCCTTTCACGCGTTTCGGCTCCGGCACGTCTCCGCCGCCGATGAACATGTGGCCGATGGTGATCTCTCCCAGCATTTCGTCGAAAAGATAATTGAGGTCGCCGCGCCCTCCCAACCCTTTCAGGTAGACGGCGTATTTTTTCTCGGTGGCAGGGATGTCCAGCCCGTGGTGATGCGGGTCGTACAGGAAGTCGCGTTCGATGCGCCAAACCTCGTGGTACATCTGGTTCCATTCGGCGCGCGGGTCGACGTACACCTCCAGGTCATCCAGCTTCAACGCACCGTCGCCCGGCTTCGGTGCAGCTTCCGTTTTGACGATGAACCAGCCCTGCCCCTGGCGGTAGAGCGCTTTTTCGCCATTGGCGGAAACGGCGAAGGCGTGGATTCCGCTCAGAAACGGCTCCGTCTTGCGCGTCTTTAGATCGAATTTTGAGACGGTTACCGGAGTCTGCCCTTCGAATCGCGGCACGTCCACGATCTCGGAAAGAAAAAGCGTTCCGGCTTTGCCGGTATCCAGGCTCACGTAGTTGGCGGCCTTGATTGGCAGAGAAACGATGCGCTGGCCGATGCCAGCCAGGTCGATGGTGACCTTGACGGTTTCTTCCTTTTTCTCGCCTTCTTTCCCCTTGCCGCCTTCCTTGGTTTTGTCGGCGTCCTTGCCTTGGTCTCCGCCAGCCGCCTCTTTCTTTTCGTCGGCCCCTTTTTCTTCGTCGCTCTGTGGCTCGACCGGCGAAGGATCGCCTTTCTTGAGCACCGCGGCGTAAACATTTCGCAAAACCGGGTGCTGGAAGCTGGACAAATCCAGCCAGCCGGCGGAAAGACCAACGTCCGTGCTGACGGCAAAGAACAATGATTTCCCGGCTTTATCGAAAACCGGATAACGCGCGTCGCTGACGCCATCGGTGATTTGCGATTCTTTGCCGGTCTCGAGAGAGTAGACAAAAACGGCGCGCTGATGATTTTCAAGCAACTTGGCGTAGGTCAGCCATTTGCTGTCCGGCGACCACGTCTGGCCAAAATTGGAAGTGGGGTCATCGTAGCGGTCCGTGGTCACTTTGACCGGGGTTCCTTTTTCCGCGTCGACGTACCAGAGATTCAATCGCTTGTCCGTGTAGACAATCTTCTTGCTGTCCGGCGACCACGACGGGCCATAGAAATACGACGGCGGATTGCCCAGATTGATTTTCTTGACGGCCTTGAAACCCGATTGATCGGCGATATGGAGCGCGTATTCGCCGGACTCATCGGAAAAATAAGCGATTGATTTTCCGTCCGGTGACCACGCCGGATCGTGTTCGGCCACTGCCGTTGTCTTCGTCAAATTGCGAATGTCCCCCTTTTCGCCGGGGACGGTAAGGATTTCGCCGCGAGCTTCGAACACCGCGCGCGCGCCGATCGGTGAAATCGCGGCGTTCTGAATCTTGTCGCCCACTTTTTCAAAGTGCGGCCGCGTGGCGGGCAAGTCGCCCGCAATGCGGATGCTCACCTTCTTCGATTTGCCGCTCCCCGGATCAAAAAGAAAAATCGCGCCAAACTGCTCGTACACCAGCGTGTCCGGCCCGGCGGAAAGCGCCTTGAAATCGAGCCCTTTATTTTCGACCAGCTGTTTCACGATCTTGGTCTTCGTGTTGTAGGCGAAGAGCGTTACCGCACCGTTGCGGTCGGAAAGGAAGTAGACGGTGTCGCCGAACCAAACCGGATGCGAGTCATTTGAATTCTCGCGCGGCACTTTCTCGAGTGCCAGGTCGCTGAGCCGCACGATGTAGATCGGCGTGGTCTGCCCACCGCGGTAACGCTTCCAGGACGTCTGCCAAACCTCGTTCGGCACATAAGCGATTCGCAAAGCGTCGGGAGAGAACCAGGCGTCTTCTCCGCGCCACATCGGCAAGACTTCTGCCGGGCCGCCTTCGGCTGGAACGGTATACAGCCTGTCAAAGTCCGCGTAAGATTCGCGCCCGGAATGGAACAGCACGCGCTTCCCGTCCGGTGTCCAGCCCACGGCGATGTCGGCAGCGGGATGCCAAGTCAGCCGCCGCGGCTCGCCCCCTTCCGCCGGCATGACGAAGACATCGATATTTCCATCATACTGTCCCGTAAGCGCGATCCAGTTGCCATCGGGGGAGAACACCGGCAACCCTTCATGTCCGCCGGTCGTCAATTGCCGCGCATCGCCGCCGTCGCGCGGCACGCTCCAGAGGTAGCCG